>ERZ1370068.8392-contig-725_pt1 | contig 17072 bp, 24 predicted proteins | sample MGYA00561227_ERZ1370068 | MGnify/ENA primary metagenome ERZ1370068 (study PRJEB38410, sample SAMEA6850437) | metagenome | study: Metagenomic assessment of the ecological functions of the soil: analysis of the soil microbiota associated with the...
GCTATCGGTGTGACTCTATCACGATCGACAGAGTCGTCGACGGCCGCGGCAACGTGCTGTCGAAGGCGACGCTCGCCGTGGCGGGCGGGTCAATGCCGAGCCGGCGATCGATCCGCGCAACGCTCTTTATCATGACGACGATGCTGCGCGACGTCGTCCGCTGGCACGGGGGCGCGCCAAACCAGCTCGGCCGGCTGCACCTCGCCGGCAAGACGGGCACGACCAACGACAGCGTCGACGCGTGCTCTGCGGCTTCAATGCATCGATGGTCGCCGTTGCCTGGATAAGGGTCCGATCAGCCGCGTACGCTCGGCAACAACGAGACCGGCGCGGTTGGCGGCATTGCCGATCTGGATGGCGTTCATGGCGAAGGTGCGTCAAGGGCGTGCCCGAAACGCCGCTCAAGCAGCCGGAAGGCGTCATCACCGCGCGCGTCAATGCGGATTCGGGCCTGCGCGAAAGCGACGATCGCGGGGATTTCGAGTACTTTCTCCGAGTTCATGCCGCGCAAGCGCGACGATGCACTGGCGACCGACGGCGGTCGCGCGCCGCCCAGTGCGAAATCAGCTTTTTCTAACCCGGTGGCATCGCACTGCATCGCGTCGTCGGTGCCTCCCGCAACCGGGTGCGGATAGCTACAGGCGACGGCGCGGCTGATCGCCGAGCACGGGCATATCCGACTGGGCGGCGGCGAAGCGTCAAGGCCTGCCGCGAGCTGGGGCTTGAGCGACCGCGAAGCGCTGCCGGCCAACGAAGAGATCGAGCAGGCGTTGCGCGATTACAAGCAGTCTCTTCCACTCCGCAGGCTCAGGCGGCTTCGGTGCGCGCGCCCAGCGCACGATCGCGCCGGATCTGGATGGAGCTGCCGGTCGCCTTGGCGGCCGCTGCTGGTCGGCGGCGTGCGCCGCCGGCTGGGCGACCGCGCTACAGGCGATGTAAGGCTCGAGCTCGAGGCGGAGGATCCGAAGGCCGTGGAGCTCGGCTTGATCAACGCCTGAATCGGAGTACCGCCGCGGCGCAGCCGAACGGAGCGGCACCAGGTGCGCGCGTCTTCAACGCCGGGCGCGGCCGCAGCTGCGGTGCGCCTCGACATGACGTTTCGCCGCAACAGCGGCGCAAACCGTCCGGCGTCGCAACGACGAGGAACGGCTGTCGCTGTCCGACTTGAAAGTCGCTGCTGGCGAACAGTCCAAGCGCAGCGGATCCGGCGTCCTACGTGCCTCGTTCACTCCTTGAGCCCACGCCGCGGCAGTCAGCGCGTAGTAGGTCAGGATCGCGTCGGCGCCGGCGCGCTTGAACGCGATCAGCGCCTCCATCACGCACGTGCGCTCATCGAGCCAGCCGATTGGCTGCGGCCGCCTTCAGCATCGCGTACTCGCCGCCGACCTGGTAGACGGCGGTCGGCGCGCCGAACGCGTCCTTCACCCGGCGCACGATGTCGAGGTAGGCAGGCCCGGCTTGACCATCACCATGTCGGCGCCCTCCTGCAGGTCCAGAGTGCGACCTCCGCATAGCGCCTCGTCGCCGTTGGCCGGGTCCATCTGATAAGTGTATTTGTTGCCGCTGCTCGATGGCGGACGCCGACCCGACGGCATCGCGAAACGGCCCGCTAGAACCCCGACGCGTACTTGGCCGAATACGCGAGGATCCGCGCGCTGTCGTAGCCGGCGCGATCGAGCGCGGCGCGCATGCGCGCCGATGCGCCCGTCCATCATGTCGGACGGGCGCGCACGACGTCGGCGCCCGCCTCGGCGTGGCACAGCGCCTGCCGCGCCAGCGCGGCCACCGTCTCGGTCGTTGGCGACATAGCCGGTGCATCGTCGATGCAGGCCATCCTGCCCGTGACTCGTGTAAGGGTCGAGCGCGACGCTCGGTGCATCACGCCCAACGTCGGGAATCGCGCCTTTAGCGCGCGCGCACGGCTTGCGGCAACAGTCCCTTCGGATCCCATGCGGCGGCCGCATCGAGCGACTTCTGTCCAGCCGGAATCACCGGAAAACAAGCGCGATCGCCGGTGAAGCACCGAGGGCGACGCAGCGCTCGGCGTCGCCCAACAGCAGGTCGATGCTCTTGCGCGAGATTCCCGGCAGCGAAAGCACGGGTTCTCGCGCCGCGCTGCCCTCGAGGACGAATGCCGGATAGATCAGGTCGTCTGCTGGATAGGCCGATTCTCGCGCATCAGGCGGCGCGAAAAATCGTCGCGACGCATTCTCAGCGCGTGCCGGCGCTCGGAAATTTTCCGGCAAAGTTCATCGACATAGCGAGCAGTCAGCCCTGGTTGCGCTGGAAGTCGCTGCGAGCGCAGTCGTAGCCGCGCATCGTCGCTGGGCAACAAGTCAGTTTTGTCGGTCCTGCACGCGATCGAACAATCGTCGAGCGGGACGTGGAACTCTCTTTGTCGGGCGGCCGGTCATATCCCGCAGACGATAGCATCGTCTCCCGCTCTCCTCCTCGAGCGGGTGCCCTTCGGTTGCGTAACCCTACCAACCGAAGGGCGTTCTTCGGCCCCGTCTCACTCCCCTTTGATGTCGGGGCTTTCTTTTTGTGCCGGCCGCATCGCGGCCTCCGCTGCAAACGGCGCAAGCCAGCTCCCGACCGCCTGCTCCGGCATCGGCAAGACCGAGCTTTCGCGTCGCCGAAAATAGCTGCACGCTGATTCGATCCGCATGCGCCAGCATAGTCCTCGCGCTAATTCGCGCTGCACGCCGGCGAGAATGCGTCGCTGTTCGCGCGACGGTGAACTTGTCGGCCTTGGTCAGGAGGATATGGGTCGGGCGCAGCGAGTGGAAGGAACCAGTCGAGCATTTGCCGGTCGAGGTCGGTCATCGCCCGCCGCGCGTCCATCACCAATACCAGCCCGGTGAGCGGCACGCGCTCGGCAAGATAGCGCGCTATAAAAGTCTGCCAGTGTCGCCGAATCGCAGCGGGCACCTCGGCGTAGCCGTACCCGGGCAGATCGGCGAGCAGCGCTCCTGAGCGCAGGCGAAATAAGTTGATGTTCTGCGTGCGTCCCGGCGTCTTGCTGACGAATGCCAGCCGCGTTCGCTGCGCCAGGCGTTGATCGCCTGAGGACTTGCCGGCGTTCGATCGCCCGGCGAATGCCATCCTCGGGCGCGCCGTCGACAGGCAGCTGGTGCCAGTCCGCTGCCGTCGTCAGGAACTCCGCACCGTGGAATGGATGCTTCACCGCGCTCGCCCCGGCGGCGACCGTTTGGGCCACCGCGACGGATTCGGTACAATACGCGGTCGGCTTGCGTCGATGCGTGCGCAATCGACGCCCGATGCGCGGACTGGACCGCCGGGCCGCCGAATCGAGGGAGTCGTCAAACAATGAAACGCGCGTTGTTGCTGAGCGGCGGTGGCCGCCGCGGTTGCGCTCGGCTGCACCGGCAAGCGCCGAGGAGGCCGCCGGCAAGCCGGACCTCGCCAAAGCGCAGCAGATCGTCAATCCAGGTCTGCTCGGCCTGCCATGGCGCCGATGGTAGCAGCCCGAGCCCGGCCAATCCCAACCTCGCCGGACAGCAGATGCCGACTACATCGCCCTGCAGCTCGCCCACTCAAACCGGTGATCCGCAACAATGCGCGTGCAGCGGCGTGGAAATGCCGCGACGCTGATGACCCGAAGATATGTGATCGCTGGGCGCGTATTTCGCGCAGCAGAAACCGAAGCGGCTTCGGCGCGCCAAAGCGACGCCGATCTCGCCCGCCGCGTGGGTCAGGAGCTGTTTCGCGGGCGGCGACGCCGCCGGCGGCGTGCGTGCTGCGCCATGCGCGCGCACTGGACGGCGGCGGGTATCTCCTTCGCGCTATCCGCGTCGTCCGGCGGCCAGTACGCCGACCAGCTGAGCCGCAGTTGCGGCGTTCAAGCGCAGGCGAGCGCGGTACATGGACAAGGAAGGCAAGGACGTCAACGGAAGGATCTGGCGCAGATCGCCCGGCAGGATCGAACGAACGGGCGATCGCGGCGGCGGCCCAGCCGCCGGCGGTTGCACTGAGCGTGCAACGGCCGGACAGTCAAAGGCGGCGATTGCGCCGCCTTTTTTATCGGCGCTGACATGACTCGCCTCCGATCGCGGCGCTGTTCATCCATCCGGTCAAGCGGTTTGCCGCGGCATTGCGCTGTCTTCGGCGCTGCGTCACCGAGCGCGGGCTCGAGCACGACCGCGAGTGGATGGTCGTCGATATCGCCGGACGATTCGTTAGCCAACGCACCGAGCCCCGGCTGGCGTCGATCGCGACCGCGATCACCGCCACCTCGCTCATGCCGACCGTGCCTGCGCCAGAGTCGCTCGAGCTGCGCCTCGATCAATCCGGCGTCGCCGGCGCGGTGACCGTGTGGCGCGACACCGTTCCGGGAATCGATCAGGGACCCGCTGCGGCCGCCTCTGGCTTTCGGCGCGCCTGGCCGGTGCTACCGGCTGGTTCAGTTTGCGGATTCCGCGGCACGACGGCTCTGCAATCCCGAATACGCCGGAGCGTCCGGCGCGCACACCGCATTCGCCGATGGCTATCTCGCTGCTGGTGCTGTCGGAAGCATCGCTGGGACGATCTGGAACGCGCGGCTCGCGACGCCGCTGCCGCCGATCGATCGTTTTCGCCCGAATCTGCTGCTGTCCGGCGTCGATGCCTACGACGAGTGGATTACATCGACCAGATCGTCAGCGGCGACGTGACGCTGAAAATGGTCAACGCCCTGCACCCGCTGCCAGGTGACGACGATCGATCAGCGGACGCTCGAACGGGGCCTCGAACCACTCGCGCACGCTGGCCGGGTACCGCCACGATGCGTTGCTGGACGGCGTGCGCATTCGGCATGAACGCGATCGTCACCGCCGGCGCCGGTGCAACGCTGGCAGCGCGCCGCGCCGGTCACGCATTCGTATCGGTTCTAGTTCCCGCTTTCGACGCCGCGCTCGAATGCGGATGCGCCGAGACGCCTAGCCCGCGTCAGCCTTGCACGCAGCTAGCATTTCGCGCCAATCCGGCAGCACGATCCTGAAGGCGTCTTCGAATTCATCGGTGGCGAGGACTGCCGATGCCGGGTCGGCGGGCTGGCGTCGGATATTCCGCCGTCGTGATCGGCACGACGCGCGGACGATCGGCGCCGTCGAAAATCGCGCGCGCAAAATCGAACCAGCTCGCGCGTCCGCGCCCGCTTAAGTGATAGATGCCGCTCTTTTCGCCAGCGCCGCCGCGCGCCAGCTCACCAGGCTGGCCGTCGCTTCGGCCAGCGCGCGGCTCCAGTTCGGCACGCCGAACTGAGTCGGCGACGACCCGCAACTCGTCCGCGTGGCGGCGAGCCGGCGCATCGTCAGCAGAAAATTCTGGCCGTGCAATCCGTAGATCCAGCTGGTGCGCAGGATCAGATGCGCGACTCCGGACGCCCTTATCGCGCGCTCGCCGGCCAGCTTGCTGCTGCCATAGACATTCAGCGGGTTGGCTTGGTCTTCCTCGCGGTAAGGCTCTGTCGAATTGCCGTCGAACACGTAATCGGTCGAATAATGGATCAGCAACGCGTCAGGCGCTTCGCTTCTCGGCCAGCACCGCCGGCGCGCGCGGGCATTGGTCGCGTCGGCCAGCGCGGGCTCGCTTTCGGCGCGATCGACGGCCGTATAGCCCGCCGCGTTGACGATGATCTGCGGTCTGACCCGACGCACCGCCGCCGCGACAGCGTCGACGTCAGCCAGGTCCAATGCGGCGCGGTCGAGCGCCTCCCACCTCGCCGTGCGCGGTCAGCAGTGGGGCCAGCTCGAAGCCGAGTTGCCCCGCGGCCCCGGTGAAGGCAGAATCACCGGACGCTTCACGGATAAGCGTCGGCCTGCGCCAGCGTGCTTCCCGCTGGCGTCCTTGGCTGCGACCAGGCGCGCCCGACAGCGGCCACCGGATGCCGAGCGCCGGATCACTCCACAGCAGACTGCGCTCGTGCTGCGGATACCAGTAGTCAGTCGTCTTGTAGAGGAATTCCGCGGCATCGGAGACGACCAGGAAGCCGTGCGCGAAACCTGGGGGAATCCACAGCATGCGCCGGTTGTCCGCCGACAGCAGCGCCGACGACCAGCGGCCGAAGTCGCGGCGAGCTGCGGCGAAGATCGACGGCGACGTCGAACACTTCGCCCTCGGTCACGCGCACCAGCTTGCCCTGGGCGTGCTCGATCTGGTAATGCAGGCCGCGCAGCACGCTCCGCGCGGAGCGCGAGTGATTGTCCTGCACGAACTCGGCATCGAGCCCTGCCTCGGCGAGCGCGCACGACGATTGTAGCTTTCGAAGAAGAATCCGCGTTCGTCGCCGTACACTTTCGGCTCGAGCAACAGCACCTCCGGCAGCTCGGTCGGCGTGACTTTCATTTCCGGCGCCTCATCGAATCGCCGGCCCGTGCAGCAGAGCTGAGCAGATACTGTCCGTAGCCGTTCTTGGCCATCGCCTGTCCGAGCTTTTCCAGCGCCGCGGCGTCGATGTAACCCTGGCGATAGGCGATCTCTTCCGGACAGGCGATCTTGAGTCCCTGCCGGCGCTCGATGGTCGCAATGTATTGCGCCGCTTCGAGCAGCGATTCATGCGTGCCGGTGTCGAGCCAGGCCATGCCGCGGCCCATGACTTCGCACTGCGAGCTCGCCCAGGCGAAGATAGGCCTGGTTGACATCGGTAATCTCGAACTCGCCACGCGCCGAGGGTTTGAGATCCGCCGCGATGTCGAGCACGCGGTTGTCGTAGAAATAGAGGCCGGTGACCGCATAGCGCGACTTCGGCTCGCTGCGGCTTTTCGGCGAGGCTCAGCACGCGACCCTCGGCGTCGAACTCCGCGACCCCGTAGCGCTCGGGATCGGCCACAGGATAGGCGAACACCGTCGCGCCGGCCGTGCGCGTGTTGGCGCGCGCGAGCATCGGCTGCAGATCGTGACCGTAGAAGATGTTGTCGCCCAGCACCAGCGCCGAGCTGCGCGCCGCCGACGAAAGTCGCGGCCGATGACGAACGCCTGCGCGAGCCCGTCCGGCGCCTGGCTGAACCGCGTAGCGCAAGTCGATTCCCCAGCGCCGCGCCGTCGCCGAGCAATTGCGTGAAACGCGGCGTGTCCTCCGGCGTCGAGATCAGCAGGATGTCGCGAATGCCGGCGAGCATCAGCGTCGACAGCGGGTAGTAGATCATCGGCTTGTCGTACACCGGCAGCAGCTGCTTGGACAGCACCTGCGTCGCCGGATAGAGCCGGCTTCCGAGCCGCCGGCCAGGATGATGCCCTTGCGGACCGTCAGTGCCGGCTCACCGGTGGTAGTTGAGCGAGATCCACTTGTGGTATTCGCCACTGCTCACCGCTTGCAGCCATGCCGCATGGTCGAGGTACCAGCGCACGGTGCGCGCAGTCCTGATCTCGAATGTTTCGTGCGGCGTCCAGCCGAGTTCGCTTCGGATTTTGACGAATCGATCGCGTAGCGGCGGTCATGCCCGGGGCGATCGCGGACGAAGCTGATCTGCGCCGCGTAGTCGCGCCCCGGTCGCTGTTCGGCGAGTATCCGGCAAAGCGTGTGCACGACTTCGATATTGGTCTTTTCGGCATTGCCGCCGATGTTGTACGTCGCACCCGGCGCACCGCGTGCAGAGCACCGTCCGTATCGCTGCGCAATGATCGCCGACGTACAGCCAGTCGCGGACATTCTTGCCGTCGCCGTAGACCGGCAGCGGCTTGCCCGCGATCGCGTTGACGATCATCAGCGGGATCAGCTTTTCGGGAAACTGCAGCGGTCCGTAGTTGTTCGAGCAGTTGGTCGTAAGCGTCGGCAGGCCATAGGTGTGATGGTAGGCGCGCACCAGATGATCGGAAGCCGCTTTCGACGCCGAATACGGGCTGTTGGGCGCGTACGGCGTCGTCTCGCAGAATCCGTCGGCATCGGGCGCAGAGCGAGCCGTAGACCTCGTCGGTGGAAACGTGCAGAAAGCGGAAGTGCGAGCGCTCCGGCTCCGGCAGCGACGACCAGTAGGCGCGCGCCGCCTCGAGCAAAGCGAACGTGCCGACGATGTTGGTATCGATGAAGGCTGCCGGACCATGGATCGAACGGTCGACATGGCTCTCGGCCGCGAAATTGACGATCGCGCGCGGCCGATGCGCGGCTAGCAACGCAGCTATGGTCGCGCGATCGCCGATGTCGGCGCGCACGAAATGGTGGCCGGAGTCGTCCTGCGAGCGCGGCCAGACTGCCGAGATTGCCGGCGTAGGTCAGCTTGTCGATGTTGACGACGGGCTCCCCGGCCTCGGCGCGCCAGTCGAGCACAAAATTGGCGCCGATAAATCCGGCTCCGCCGGTGACCAGAATCATGCGAGCTCCATGCGCCCGGAAGGCGAGCGAGGTGCTCGCCCGGGGCGCGGATTCTATCATGTCGCGCGAGCGGGTCCGTCGGCGCGATAGTAGTCGAGATACCACGCCACGAAGCGCCGCAATCCTTCAGCGAGAGGCGTCGCGGCGCGAATCCCGTCGCCGTCGCGATACGGTCGATCGCGGCAAACGTCGCCGGCACGTCGCCCGGCTGCGGCGGCAGGTATTCGCGGATCGCGCGCTTGCCGAGCAATCGTTCCAGCTCGCCGATGAACGATTCCAGATCGATTGCCGTATGGTTGCCGATGTTGTAAATGGCGTAGGGCGCAACGCCGGCGTCCGGTGCTTCGGGTGCGTGCGAGAGCACCCGCACGACGCCTTCGACGATGTCGTCGATATAGGTGAAGTCGCGACGCATCCGGCCGAAGTTGAACACCTTGATCGGCGTGCCGTCGACGATCGCGCGCGTGAACAGCGCGGCCGCCATGTCGGGCCGGCCCCACGGCCCGTAGACAGTGAAGAAGCGCAAGCCAGTCGTGGACGGCAGCCGGTACAAGTGACTGTAGCTGTGCGCGATCAGTTCGTCGGCCTTCTTGGTCGCCGCGTAGAGGCTCATCGGATGATCGACGTTCTGATCCTCGGAGTACGGCAACGTATGGTTGGCGCCGTACACGCTCGAGCTCGATGCATACACCAGGTGCTCGACACCGGTGTGGCGGCAAGCCTCAATGACCGCGGCGAACGCATCCGATGTTGTTGCGGATGTAGGCCGCCGGATTCTGCAGCGAATACCGCACGCCCGGCTGCGCGGCCAGATGCGCGACGTGCGCGTATCGGCCATCGCGAAATAGCGCCGCCGTCGCCGCGTGATCGGCAAGGTCGAGCTCGACGCACCGCACGCCGGCGCGCGCCAATTGATCCGCCCGCGCTCGCTTCAGCGCCACGTCGTAGTACGGGTCGAAGTTGTCGACGCCGACGACGTCGGCGCCGTCGCGCGCCAGCCGCAGCGCGAGGTGCATGCCGATAAATCCGGCCGCGCCGGTAACCAGCGTCGTCATCGAAGGTCCGCCGGCCGCTCGAGCGCCCGCAGCTTGGCGTACTTGCAGAAGCTGGTGAAACAGCCGATAGCGATATGGACCAGACCGGCCGCGCCGTCGAGAAAACCGGCGCGCACCAGATAGAATCGCACGAAGCGGACGAGCGGCGAGCCGATCAGCCGAACCCAGGAGAAGCTCGCCGCGCGCGTGCATCGCCTCGGCCTGTAGCGTCGAATAGCGATTCTGCTTGGCGAGATAGGCATCGAGCGACTCGGCCGACGCGTGCAGCAAGTCGCCGTCGAGCCGTCCGACCAGCCCGTCGGCGACGACGTGCTCGTGGACGACGTCATCGGTCCAGCGCGCGTGGCGACGGTCGAACAGGCGGATCGTCCAGTCGGGATACCCTTCGCCATGGCGAAGCCAGCGACCGAAAGCGGTTGCGCCGCGCCATCTCGAACGCGGCATGACCCGGCTCACGCAAGGCCCCGCCGATGGCGATCGCGAGCTCCGGCGAGGCATCTCGTCGGCATCGAGGCACAGCACCCAGTCGTGCGCGGCGTGCGCCACCGCGTGGCGCCGCTGCGGGCCGAATCCCAGCCACGGCTGCTCGATCACGCGCGCGCCGCGGGCGCGGGCGATTTCTACGGTATCATCCCGGCTGCCGGAATCGACGACCAGCGTCTCCGCAGCGAAGCGCACGGAATCGAGGCAAGCAGCAAGCTGCGCACCGGCGTCGCACGTGATCACCACGAGGCTCAATTCAGGCAAGGGCAAGCGGGGCTAAAGATCGGACAACGCGTCGGGCGTCGGGGCAGAAGAGTCTCCGATGCGACATAGGCGGCGGAGGGCGCGGCCCATTCTACGTGCAACGCACCGGCAAGTCATCCGCCGGCCTGCCACAATCAACGCACCGGCGGCATCGCTTGCCGCGATCCTCGTGAGGCGTATCGGGTGAGTCGCACGCTGATCATCAGGCCCTCGTCGCTCGGCGACATCGTGCATGCCTTAGCCGATCGTGCACGACATTCGGCGACATCGTCCCGACATCGCGGTCGACTGGGTCGCCGAGGAAGCCTTTGCCGCGCTGCTTGCAATGCATCGCGGCGTCGACCGCGTCATTCCGGTCGCGCTGCGCCGCTGGCGGCATAAGGTGCTCGACCGCGCTACCTGGCGCGAGGCCGCGGCTTTCCGCGTCGCGCTGACCCGCGATCGTTACGATCTGGTGCTCGATCTGCAGGAGCAGGTCAAGGGCGCGCTGCTGGCGTGGCTCGCGCGCGGCCCGGTGCACGGGCCCGACCGCGCCAGCATCCGCGAGCCCGCGGCGAGCTTCAGCTACCGTCGCCGCCACCGGATCGATCCGGCACAGCATCTGATCGACCGCTGCCGGCAGCTCGCTGCGGCGGCGTTCGGCTACCCTCTCGACGGACCGCCGCACTTCGACCTGGTCCCGCCGCCGCTGGTCGCAGCGCCTGAGTCGCCCTACGCGATCTTCGTGCATGCGAGCAGTCGAGCCGACAAGCTTTGGCCCGAAGCGCACTGCGCGCGTTGATCGCGCATTTCACGCAGGCCGGCCTCGCGGTGCTGTTGCCCTGGGGCACCCGCGAAGAAGCCGAGCGCAGCGGCCGACTTGCCGATGGCATCCCGGGCGCCGCCGTGGGCGAACGGCGCGAGCTGCCGGAGATCGCAGCGATGCTCGCCCGCGCCGAAGTCGTTTGCGGCGTCGACACCGGCCTGGTACATCTGGCAGCGGCGTTGGGCGCACCGACGGTCGCGCTGTTCGTCGCCACGGATCCGAGGCTCGCTGGCGTTGCGCGCGCCGGTCCGCATTGCCGCGACCTGGGCGGGACGGGCATCGTTCCCGCGCCGCCCGAGGTGATTGCCGCCGTCGGCGCGTTGCTGCGCACATTGCCGGACTGCTGATGGACTTCGCACGCGCGCTGTACACGCTTGCCGGCACGACGCTGCTGCCGCTGTTGCCGCTGCGCCTGTGGTGGCGCGGGCGCCGCGAGCCCGGTTACCGGCATGCGTGTGGGCGAACGCTTCGGTCGCTACCGTGGCGAGCCGCCGTCGTCTGCGGTCTGGTGGGTGCACGCGGTGTCGGTCGGCGAAACGCGGGCTGCGCCTGCCGCTGCTCGAGCATCTGCGTCGCGCCTACCCCGAGGTCCCCATCGTGCTGACGCACATGACCGCGACCGGCCGCGACACCGGCCGCGCGCTCTACGGCGATACCGTCACGCAGGCATGGCTGCCGTACGACCTGCCGTTCGCGGTCGATGCTTTTCTCGCGCACTTTCGTCCGGCTGCCGGGTTCCTGCTCGAGACCGAGCTGTGGCCGAACCTGATCGCGCAGCGCCGCCGCGCGGAATATCCCGGTCTACCTGGTCAACGCGCGACTGTCGGAGCGTTCTGCCGCCGGCTACCGGCGCTATGCGGCGTTGACCCGGCCGATGCTGGCGCGGCTTGCCGGCGTCGCCGCGCAGTCGGGCGCCGACGAGGCACGACTGGCTGCACTGGGTGCGCGCAAGACCGTGGTGACCGGCAATCTCAAATTCGATATGACGGTCCCCGATGCCGCCCGTGCGCTCGGCGCCGAGTTCGCGCAGCGATTCGGACCGTCCCGGCCGGTCTGGCTCGCGGCGAGCACCCGCGAAGGCGAGGAGGCGCTCTTGCTCGACGCGCTCGAGCGAAAGCCGCTGCCGAAGGACACGCTGCTGGTCATCGTGCCGCGGCATCCGCAGCGCTTTGCGGCCGTCGCCGACCTGTTGCGCGAGCGCGGCGTTCCGTTCATGCGACGCAGCGACAATGGCCAGGTCCCCGCCGACGTGCGCGTCGTCCTCGGCGACTCGATGGGGAGCTCCTGGCGTATTACGCGGCCGCGGATCTCGCCTTTGTTGGCGGCAGCCTGCTGCCGCTCGGCGGCCAGAACCTGATCGAGCCGCTGGCTGTCGGTATTCCGGTCCTGATCGGACCGCACACCTTCAATTTCGCCGAAGCGAGTGCTGGCGCAGTCGCGGCAGGGAGCAGCCGAAGTCGTCGCCGATGCGGACGCGCTGGTCGCGGCCGCGGAGGCCATCCTGTCGAACCGCGGACGCCGCAGAGACGATGGGCGCCGCGGCGCGCATTCCACGCGACGCATCGAGGCGGCGCCGGGCGCTCTGTGGCCGTGGCTCGCGCCGCAGCTCGAGGCGGCGGCGAACGGCAGCGCTTAACCGGTCAGGTCGCGGTTGATCCGCTCCACGTCTGCCTCGTTCAGCGTCCCGACAGCCTGCTTGAGCCTGAGCTCGCTGATCAGGAAGTTGTAGTACGCCTGCGCGAGGTTGAATCGCGTCTGGAATACCTGCTGCTGCTGGTTGAGGACGTCGAGGTTGGTCCGCACGCCCACCTCGAGACCGAGCTTGTTGGAGTCGTACGAGACCTGCGCCGAAGCCAGCGCCTGCTCGAACGCCTTGATCTGCGCGACGCCGCTGGTCACCCCGGAGAATGATGTCTGCGCGAGGAGCTGCGCGCTGCGTCGCGCCGTTTCGAGATCCTGGCGGGCCCGGTCCTGGTTGGCGATCGCCTGCCGCACGCGGGAATCGATCGCGCCCCCTGGTAGAGCGGCACGTTGAGCTGCACACCGATCTGCGCCAGCCGCGAATCGGAACTCGGCCGACGAGCCCAGCTGCGTCGACGCCGACCCGCCCGGCGTAAGCCTGGTTGAAGCTCGCTACCAGGTCGACCGTCGGGTAGTGCGCGGCGCGCTGCCGATCGACTTCGAGGCTCGCGATGTCGAAGTTGGCCTGCGCGATGCGCACCTGGAGATTCTGGCTCAACGCCTGCGTCGATCCACGGCTCGAGCGCGTTCGGAGAGGGAAGACGAGGGTCGAACCTGCCGCCGAAGCGCTTGAGGTCCCGGGGCAGGCGCCCGAGGATCGCACGCAGCGCTGGCGAGCTTGTTGTCGAGGTCCGTGCGCGCAGCGATTTCCTGCGCGACGATCTGGTCGAACTTCGCCTGCGCGTCGTTGGTGTCGGTGATCGTCGCGGTGCCGACCTCGAAATTTCGCTTGGCCTGCGCCAGGTTTTCGCTGACCGCGGCCTTCTGGCTCTCGGTCAGCTCGATGTTGAACCGCGCCAGCAACACGTCGAAATAGGCCTGGGTGACGCGGACGATCAGGTCCTGTTGCGCCGACGACAGCACGAAATCGCTCTTGTCCGACCTGCTGCTGCGCCTGTGAGAGCGCGATCGAATTCTGCGGACGATACAGCGGCTGGCTGGCCGACACCGTGTAGCCGGTCTGCGGAAACCCCTCGCGGATCGTTGGCGAAGGATCGACGTGGATTCTTTCGTAGAAGTCCTCGTAGGTCGCGTTGGCGGCGAGACCTACGTTCGGCAGCAGCCCCGCGCGGGCCTGCGGCACGTTTTCCTGCGTCGCCGCCCAGCTGGCGCGCGCCGACGCGAGCACCGGATCGCTGGCCAGCGCGTCGCGATAGACCTGCAGCAGGTCCTCCGCAGCGGCCGGAGAAAGCGCGCCGCTGCAGGCAGCGCCGAGCGCCGATCGCAAGCAGTCTTTTCAGCATCGTAGCGGTCCAGTCAGTCGGTCGAGGATCAGGTTGGGCCGTGGCTCGCCGCTCGCGCGGCGAACCCCCGCTGCTGCCCGAATGGATTCAAAACACGAAGCGCGCCGGCTGCGCGGCATTGCGCAACGGCGCGATCACCGTCTCGAAAGGTCCTCGGTCGCAATGCGCCCGGCGCCGTCGAGTGGATCAGGCGTGCGGTCATCACCGGAGGATCGCCGACGACGGCGAATAGCCGGCCACCCGGCTTCAGCTGCTGCAGCCACGAATCGGGCAGGACCGGCGTCGAACCGGTGAGCACGATCGCGTCGTACTGCCGATTGTCCCATCCGCGCGCGCAGTCGCCGACCTCCAGGCGCGCATTGACGATGCCGGCGCGGCCAGCTTGCCGAGCCGCATCGGCTGAAAATCGCGCGATGATCTCCACGCTGGTCACCGCGGCAGAACTGCGCGCGAGCAGCGCCGTCAGATAGCCGCTGCCGGTGCCGACTTCCAGCACGCGCGTCGTTGCGATCGAGCTCGAGCTCCTGCACGACGCGCGCCTCGAGTTTCGGCGGCCACATGCGCTCGCCTTCCCCAGCGGAATTTCGAGGTCCGCGAACGCGAGCGTGCGATACGCGAGGCGGCACGAAATCCTCGCGCCGCACTTCGAGCAGAAGGTCCAGCACACGCTGGTCGAGCACGTCCCAGGTCCGGATCTGCTGCTCGACCATGTTGAACCGCGCTTGCTCGAAATCCATCCAGTTTCCTCGCGATGAAGGCCACGACCGGTCGCACATCACGCGGTCGGCCAGTCGCCGCAGGCGCTGCGCATTATCGCACGTCAATCGCCCGGAGCAGGCGCGTCTGCGCTGGCGATACGCGCGGCGTGCCGCGCCTTCCGGCGCGGCGCCATTCGGTGAGCCGGTCGAGGTATGTGTAGATGACCGGCACGACGACGAGCGTGAGCAGCGTCGAGGTCATCGACCCCACCGATGATCGCGCGACCCATCGGAGCCTGCGTTTCCCCGCCTCGCCGAGGCCCGATGGCCAGCGGCAGCATGCCGAAAATCATCGCCGCCGTCGTCATCAGTGATGGGCCGCAGGCGGACCTGTCCGCGCAGTGAGCAGCGCGTCGTGCAGCGACGCGCCACCGCGCGCGCGAGCGGTTCGCGAAGTCGACGAGCAGGATGGCGTTCTTGGTGACGAGACCCATCAGCATCACGAAGCCGATCATCGACAGGATGTTGAGCGTCGTCCCGGTCAGTAACAGCGCCAGCAACACGCCGATCAGCGTGAACGGCAGCGAGCGCCATGATCGCGATCGGCTGGGTGAAGCTCGCGAATTGCGGAGGCGAGCACCAGATAGATGAAGATGATCGCCAGTCCCAGCGCCGCGACCAGCGCCGACATCGATTCCTGCGTGTCCTCCTGCTGCGCCGGCAATGGCGAACCGATATCCCGGCGGAAGAACGGTCGCGTCGATGATCTTGCTTGACGTCGTCGCCGACGTTGCCCGACGGACGGCCCTCGGCGTTGGCGTAGAGCGCGACGCGCCGCTGCAAATCCTGCCGCTTGATGATCTGCGGGCTCGTGCGTCTCGACGATGTCGGCGCACCTGACGCAGCGGCACCATGCGGCAGTCCCCGTCGGGGCCGCGCTTGTTGGTCGACAGATACAGGTTGCCGAGGTCGGAGGCGAGCTGACGCCCTGCTCGCGGCAGCTGCACGTTGACTTCGTAGTTCTGACCGTCCGGTCCGAGCCAATAGCTCACGGTCTCGCCGGCGAGCAGCGGACGCACCGTCGCGCCGACTCGCTGCACCGAGATGCCCAGATCGGCGCGCCGCATCGTTGTTGAGCCGGATCGACAGGGCCGGGTTCAGCGCCTTCTCCGAGGTCTCCATGTCCGCGATTCCCGAACCTTGGCCACCTTCGCCGCGAACTCGTTGATCAATCTTCGTCAGCGTTTCCGGATCGGGCCCGAGAGGTTGACCCAGATCGGCCGATCGTAGCCCACTGCAAGCTCGATGCCTGGAATGGGTTTGAGCGCGTTGCGTATGTCGCGCTCGAGATCCTTCTGCGTGCGCGCGCGCTTGTCGCGATCCGGTGAGCTTGAGATTGATCCGGCGCGTAGTTGCGGCCATCCCAGGCGTTGCCCACCGTCGTCATCGCCAGCAGCGATCTCGGGAAACTGCTTCAGCGCCGCTTCCGCCTCGCGTACCTTCTTGTCGGTGAATTCGAGGCTCGTGCCGACGGGCGTGTTGAGCCGCAGCGGAGATGAAGCTCTCGTCGACCTGCGGCGAGAACTCCTTGCCGATGAACGGCAGCAGCGCGAAGCTGCCCAGAAAGATCAGCAGCGCGGTCCGCTAGCACGATGCCGCGGTTGGTGATCGTGACCCAGCGGGGCCTGAGCGGCGTCGAGCTTCCGTGCGCAGCGCAGCGAAGATGCCGATGGTCGGGATGTAAGAGCCGGCGTCTCTTTCCGAGATCGCCCACTCGAGCAGCCGCCCGTAAACGGCGTGGAACCACTGCACGACGTCCTCGACGCGGTCCATGAACCGGCCGAGCCACGGCACCGCGCGAGAAGCGCGACCCCGGCGGATCGTGCCAGACCGACGAGAGCATCGGATCGAGCGTGAAGCTCACGAACAGCGACACCAGCACCGCGACCGCGACGGTCAGCCCGAACTGGAAGAAGAACTGGCCGACGATGCCGCTTCATGAACGCGATCGGCACGAACACCGCCACGATCGCGAACGTCGTCGCCATCACCGCGAGCCCGATCTCGTCGGTGCCCTCGCGCGCCGCCGCCGTGATGGTCTCTTGCCCATCCCGAGATGGCGCACGATGTTCTCGCGCACCACGATCGCATCGTCGATCAGCAGCCCGATGCACAGCGACAGCGCCATCAGCGTCATGCATGTTGAGCGTGAAGCCGAACGCGTACAGCGCGATGAACGTCGCGATCACCGCGATCGGCAGCGTGAGGCCGGTGATGATCGTGCTGCGCCACGAGTGCAGGAACAGGAACACGATGAGCACGGTCAGCAGCGCGCCTTCGATGATCGTCTCCTTGACGCGCTTTACGCTGGCTTCGACCTGGTCCGCCTGCGAGTACACGACGCTTACTCGACGTCCGCCGGCAGGCGCGCCTTGAGCGCCTGCATCGCGTCGCGAACGCCGCGGCCGGTCTCGA
>ERZ1370068.206-contig-10185_pt1 | contig 17069 bp, 35 predicted proteins | sample MGYA00561227_ERZ1370068 | MGnify/ENA primary metagenome ERZ1370068 (study PRJEB38410, sample SAMEA6850437) | metagenome | study: Metagenomic assessment of the ecological functions of the soil: analysis of the soil microbiota associated with the...
GATGTCGATATCGCCGTAGGGACGGAGGCCAGGCCTGGGGTAATAACGCGCAGCCGACCAGCCCTTGATCAGGATTGGCTCAATGTCGGCGGCCCGCAACACCGCGAAGATGCTGTCAACTTTGGCTTGATGAATTTGATGATTGAGCGCGTTGAGCCGGTAAGCCTGTCGCATCTCCGTGGCCGCCGCCGACTCTTGCAACTCACTCTCTCGCACTCGCCACCACGCCAACGGACCAGCTCCCGTCTGCAACAGCAGCGGAGCAATCGTTTCAAAGTCCTCGTCGGGAAAGTCCAGCGCAGGCGTACGCGAACGCCAGACGCCAGCCAGAAAGCGCTGCGACGAGACCCCCGTCTCTTTCGGAGAGCTGAGTTTCATGAATTGCTGGGGACGGAATCGCAGTCGAAGTTAGGGTTAAAGGCACAACCGATTCCGCGCTGAATCGCAATGCAGGGATCGGTAGGCGCACTGGCCGGCGCGGCGGTCGCGCCAAAATAGACAAGACTAATGGCGAGCTGAGCGCCGCCGCCAGTTACGGGTTCTGGATCAACACTCATCAATGTCGCCTAGCTGAGAACAGCGCGAACTTTGTATTACCAATCGCCCGGTAAGTCAATCGGGAACAGTACGGTTCATTTGCAGGTTCTCGCGATCGAGGGCTAAGATCGAATCACAAACCAGATGCGCGTAACCATCGGTCAGATCAACACTACCAACGGCGATTACGAAGGAAACACCGCCGGCATCATTCGGGCGCTGGAACGCGGCAAACGAGACGCCGCGGACCTGGTAGTGGTGCCGGAAGCCTGCGTTCAGGGCTACACCTCGCTCGATTGGTTTCTCGACCGCGACGTAGCGCGCTGCGTCCTCGAACCACTCGGAAAAATCATTGCCGCCACTGCCGGACTGACGGCGATTGTGGGAACCGTCAGGCCCAACGATCAACCAACCGGCCGCCGGCTCTACAACTCGGCCGCCGTCATCCGCGATCAGAAGCTAATCGGATTTGCCGACAAAACACTGCTGCCGGAATACGATGTCTTCGACGATCCGCGTTACTTTGAGCCGGCACGCGAGCGCCATCTGTTTGCTGTCAACGACTGCAAACTTGGCATCGCCGTCTGCGAAGATTTCTGGAACGACAAAACGTTTTGGAAGAACCGGCTCTACGCGCACGACCCGGCGGACGAATTGATCGAGCTGGGTGCCGAAGCACTCATCTCGATAAACGCGTCACCGTTCAACAAAGGAAAGATGGCGCAGCGTTGCGCGATGGTCTCGCATCGGGCGAAGGCGGCAAACATTCCCGTCGTGTTCGTCAACCTGGTCGGCGGCAACGACGGCATAATTTTCGACGGGGCGAGCATAGTTGCGGACAGCAAAGGCAAAATAATTTTGCAGGCGCCGCCTTTCGAGGAGTTTTACGGCACGGTCGATCTCGATTGCGGCGTAGCGGACGAACGTTGCCTGCCCGGCGACGACATGGAAACGATCCGCAGCGCCCTCGTCCTGGGAATTCACGACTATGCGCGGAAGAACCGGTTTACCAAAGCGGTCATCGGATTGTCGGGCGGGATTGACTCAGCGGTGGTGGCGGCGCTGGCGTGCGAAGCCCTGGGCGCGGAAAACGTTTTGTCAGTCATGATGCCGTCGCCCTACTCATCATCCGCCAGTGTTGCGGACTCGGTTGCGCTGGGCCGGCGTCTCGGAATGAAGGTGATCGAGCGACCGATAACCAACGCGTTCGAAGTTCTGCTCAAGGAGCTCGATCTGCCCGCGCTCAACCGCTGCCGCGAGTTCAACCGCAACGGAAAATCTGCAATCGCGTTTGCGCGGAAACATTCTGATGACTATTTCCAACGCCGAAGGACGGCTGCTGCTGTCCACCGGCAACAAGTCGGAACTGGCGCTGGGCTACTGCACTCTTTACGGCGACACGAACGGCGGGCTGGCGGTGATCGGCGACGTGTTGAAGACGGAAGTTTACGCGCTGGCGCGCCACTCAACCGGGAAAGCGAAATTATTCCGCAGACGATCATCGAGAAGCGGCCGTCTGCGGAGTTAGCGCCTGATCAGTTTGACGATCAATCACTGCCGTCCTTATGACGTGCTGGATCCGATTCTGAAAATGTATTTTGAGCAGAAGGCGACGCCGGAAGAGATCATCGCGGCGGGCAACGATGCCGCCATGGTCTACGATTTTGAATCGGGTGGAGTCGCCGGCGAATGAGTTCAAGCGCCGTCAGTTGCCACCGACGCTGATCATCTCGCGCAACGCGATCGGCATCGGACGCCGCCGTCCGGTTACACATCGCTATCAGCGGCCCACGCACTGCTAAGAGTAGGATATTGAACCGCCAAGCCGCCAAGTCACCTAGGAACTATTCTGTTTCACTTTGGAATAAGCAATCGTTTCTTCTGGCGATCTTGGCGTCGTTGGCGGATTAGTTTGAGAGACCAAGGAGACCTAAAGAGTATGCCGACCGGATTTTTAAAGGTGACGTTGTGCGCGATCGTTCTTTCCGTTGGTCTATTTCGCCCACAATTGCTAGTTTCGCAAAAGAAACTTCGCCCCGAACCGCTGCCGGCCCTGCTCACGGTGCGCGAGCAACTGGCCCTGCGAGAGCGTTGGTTGAAGACGCGTCTCGACACGCATGTTGCTGCCGATGATGCGGCGCCACAAGGTTGACATGTGGATCGTGACCAACGAAGAGTTTACATCGAGGAGCCGGTTGTGCCTCACATCGCGCCGCCGATTCCTTATGAAGGCCGTCGCGACTTCTTCATTTTCACGGACCGGGGCGGCAACTCGCTCGAGCGGATCGCGCTGGTCCGTTACCCGGAAGAACACCTGCGTTGGTTCTTCGAAGTTGTAAATCCTCCGGGAGGGAGATTCAGTCGACGCTCAGGAAAATTGTCACCGACCGGAATCCGAAGACTATCGCGCTAAACATGGGTGGAATGCGCGGCGCCACTAACGGTTTGACCTACGACGCGCACAAGTTTCTCGTCGACACGCTGGGCAAAGACTACGCCGGAACGGTTCGTCACCGCGGCTCCGCTAATCGTCGAGTACATGGACACGCGCCTGCCCGATGAACTCGAACACTATCGCAAGGCGGTGGAGTTGACCGAGGTCATTACCCGCCGCGCTTTTTCAAACGAAGTGATCACGCCCGGAAAAACCACTGTCGGCGACGTGCGCTATTGGTGGTTGCAGCAGATGAATAACAAAGGGCTCAATACCTGGTTTCATCCGGACTTGCGCGTCCAGCGCCAGAACCAGGAAACCGGAAAGACGCAGCAGTTTCTGAGTGTTGCCGACGAGTCGGTGGTGATTCAGCGCGGTGACGTGATCCACATCGACTGCGGACTCAACTACCTCGGGCTAAGCACCGACTGGCAAAAGATGGGTTACGTGCTACGTAACGGAGAGAAACACGTGCCGGCTGGTTTGCAACGGGCGCTCGCGAACACCAACAAGCTCCAGGACGCTCTGTTTACCCACATCAAGCCGGGCGCCTGGGGCTATGACGTTTACGATGCAACCATGGCCGACATGAAGGCGGCTGGGATTGAGGCGATGATTTACTCACACTCGATTGGCAATCAGGGTCACGGCCTGGGCGCCGCGGTTGACTTTCGTCGTCCCGTAGCCGGAGCTGTTTCTTACGAGCCGCCGTTCCGCGAAGGCTCCTACACGTCAATTGAGTTGAATACCAGCACGCCGGTGGCAGAGTGGGGTGGCCAGAAAGTGACCATCATGATGGAAGACGATGCCTATTTGACGAAGGATGGAATGAAATGGTTTCGGCCGCGGCAAACTAGCTTTCTATGTGATTCGGTAGGACGTAACGCAAACTGTTAGCTTGCGTATCGGGTTAGTTTGCGTATCGGGTGGGCATGCTCACCAACCGTTTACGCGGAACGAAATCGCAAACTAACAGGTTGCGTTACAACATCTCTTAAGCTGCGTAGCGTGCGTAAACTGACTTCACCTTCTCCAAAAAGTCGCGACGATCGACGAGGTAGTAGAGCTTGACCTTGCCGGAGCCGCCGGCAAGTTGGTCCATCAACTGCTCGAGGATTTCAAACTGGTCACCTGCCGGAATTGCTTTTGCCTGAAGATAACCGCCATACCTTAGACGGCGAATGAGTTCCTGCAGCGTCAGGCGTCCTTCGAGCGTTTGGCCGCCATGTACGTGCGAACGGCTAAGCAGATATTGCACGATCAGCACTTCGCTGTAGGTCGCGGGCGCGAGAAATAAGCGCGAGCCATCACGTTCCCAACCTTCCGGGAGCCGCTGCGACCGGCGAATTGCGCGCAGTCCCGCAAAGATTGCCGGCCAATCAGTTTTTGGTTGCAACCGGGCCAGGTAAGCGCGCGCGGTTTCCATCAGCCAGGCATCGTCGTCGAGATCCAAATTGGTGCGGAGAGTATCAAGCCAATCAAAAAGACGGCGCGCTTGTCGCTCTTCACTTCGATTACTCCAACCTGATTGTCTTTTTTGGCAGCGACTTGATCAGCTCACGTCGAGCAGTGTCAGTTGTCTTCCCACCCTCGATGCGAACGGTATCGAAGCGCGCGTGCCAGCGTCTTGGCGGCGTTGCAGTAGGGACAATGCGGTCGCATCTCTTCCGAGTCAAAAAATGGGCGCACCGCTTTCGGGGCAGTCAATTCGGAAATCGTCGGCGAGTACTTCTTGATTTCCGAATAGGCGGTACGCGGCGCCAGGGCGAGCTGGGTGGTGAAAATGTCGAACGTGCAGGCCAGACAAACGAGCGTTGCATACTCGGTCACGCTTCCCGGCGGGAAGGAACTCAGATCAAACTCTTTTTCTGCTTCGCGGTTGCCATAGTAGGACAGACATTCTTGTCTGTCTTCTTACGAAAAACTGACAGGCCCGACCACCCCAGCGGGGCTGCCCCGCCGGGGACCCCGGTTGAATGCCTGTCCTACAATGTCACGCCAGCGAAACCAGCGCCGGCCGCAAATCCTCGTGCACGTGACCAACCGCCAGATCGAGTTCTGATTCCAGGTCGCCGCTCGCGGCCCCAAGCTTCCTGAAATCGAATAGCTGGTGATCCAGCAAGTGTGACGGGACCGCGTTGCCGAGCGCGGTCAGCATCGAGCTGCGAATGTTTGGAATGTCCTTTTCGAGTTCAGTAATCAAGCGCTGGATGCGGGCACGCTGCAGGTTTGGCTGCGAGCCACAGAGATCGCACGGAATTATGGGAAACTGCTGCGACTCGGCAAACGCCGCGACGTCCGCTTCACGGCAATATGCCAGTGGCCGAATGACGGTGTTGCGCCCGTCGTTTGCGCGCAGCACCGGCGGCATCGCTTTGAGTGAACCCACGAAGAAGAGATTCAGCAGGAAAGTGGTGATGATGTCGTCAGCGTGGTGGCCGAGCGCGATCTTGTTGCAACCTTCTTCGACTGCGAGGTTGTAGAGAATTCCCCGTCGCAGTCGCGAGCACACCGAACAAGCGGTTTTGCCTTCCGGAACGAGGCGCTTCACTATGGAATATGTATCCCGCTCGATCACACGAAACTTAACACCGCGCTTTTGCAGGTAATCAGGCAAAACGTCGGCGGGAAACCCTGGTTGCTTCTGGTCGAGATTCACAGCCAGCAGTTGGAAGGTGACGGGAGCGCGCGGCTGCAAGTCGAGCAACAAGTCGAGCATCGTGTAGCTGTCCTTGCCGCCGGACAGGCAAACCATTATGCGATCGCCGTCTGCAATCATGCTGAAGTCTTCGATTGCCTCGCCAACCGCTCGCAACAATTTTGTTTTTGTTTTGTTCTCCACCGACATTACTTTACCAGAATGCCACGGCTAATTTGCCGATGACAAACTGTGTGCGGCCCTGTCAGCGGGCGCAATTCCGGGCGGTGGCCCGAGCGTCAGCAGGAGCGCCCTTCACTACGGTTGGGCCACTCCCTCGATTCTGGCGCGAAGGCAGCTAAAGCTCAGCTGAACTGACCCATCGCCCAGCGGGCAAGAAAGTTGGCCCAGGGCCCTCAAAGTGCTTGTCGTAACCAGTCGGCTGTGCTTACCGTTTCGGACCTCTAAGGCGTCTCGTCCCTGCGTTTCGATCGTAACCCGCCCCTAACCGGGGAAGGCGCTCGCTCCCATATTTTGAGAACCTCGGAGTCCAGGGGATCACGGTCCTGAACGAAAGTAGATTTCTGCTTCGTGAGGAGAAAGCCCGACGGCCGATGAGTACTCTGTCAAATGCAAATGAGTTGGACGAGTGTGTCCGTGTGACTACGATCGCCGAGGCATTCGATCCCGGCCTCTACTTCGAGCGCTGGTTGCAGGAAATTTCCGGCCAAAAACCAACCGTCTCCGAGATTACTGATAGCGCTGAAGCGGAAGATTCGCAGTTTTATCTCGGCTCGTTCCCGGGCTCAAACTGTGAAGTTACCTTGATGGCCTTTTGCACTTTGACGGCTACTCAATGTGGAAACATCAATTCTGCCACCAGGGTACCTTGGTGTTGACTCAGCGCGGGCGGATCGAGGCCGACATCGAGGTTGCCGTGGCCGTAATTAATGGTTCAGTCACCGGAAACATAAGTGCGAGTGAGCGAGTGGTGCTCGACAGCAATGCGCGCGTAACAGGATTAATCAGGACTCGGGCTCTCTCGATACGGCTCGGCGCAATTTTTGACGGTGACTGCATATTTATCGACGTCGCAGAAAACTTCTGGGCCGAGAATGGACGGGACAACCGACACCCGGAAATGGTCAAAACACCATGCCGTCGGCGCGAACGCCCTGACTGTGACCTTGCAGACACTGCGCTGCCGGATTACATTTGCATTACAGGGCTAGACACCGGAAGTCATGTTTTACTATGATGGGTTCCCCGCTGCTGGGCGGTTGAACTTCAGAACCAGTCTTCAAGGCTGTTAAATCCACAAAAACTAAGGCTCGCGCGTTGTTTTGTTACTATCTACCGTCCCGATGGAACTTGTGACTTAATCCCGCGGCCCCCAAAACCAATGGAGGTTACTAATGCTTAGGATAGGAAAGAACCCTAAAGAGTCAGCGGAATCCGAGATTTCCCCAGAGAAACCGGAAGTGTCACTCTACAACACCCCAAAGAGCCTTAGCTCATTTCAAGAGCAGCCCAACGTCGACCCGAGGCCAACGCAGGTTGAAACACCCAGCCGACGGCCCGGGGAGCAATGACGGAAAGCGAATCACTCGCGCGCGAAATCAAGGAAGGCAATCTGAGTGGCTTTGTCGGCAGCGGCACGGTGGTGACGGGCGAAGCCGACTTTAAGGCGATGATGCGCGTTGACGGCCACTTGTCAGGCCGGATCAAGTCCACGAGCGGCACGTTAATCGTCGGGGCCAACGGTAAAGTGGACGCCAATATTGAAGTCGCGATCGCGATCGTTCATGGTACGGTGAACGGTGACATCGTTGCGCCACCACGCGTCTCGAGCTCCGGCCGCGCGGCCAAGTTGAACGGCAACATTCAGACGGCTTCGCTGATGATCGAGCCCGGCGCGCTCTTCGAGGTAGCTGCAAAATGATCAAAGCGACTGCCGAAGTAAGCAAGGCCAAGCCCAATGGCCGCGACGACCAGCCGCTTGATGCTACTCGGATGAAAGCCAATCGCCGCCGACTCAGGGGCGAAGCCGGCGGAGATCGCCAACGTTTCAAGCGTCGCGAGCTAAGAACCTTCAGCAGTAAAAAGAATCTGTCAGGCGTCTCGTTCCCGAAGGGGCGAGACGCCTTTCTTGTTTTCACGCACTCAAGCGATTCCGAAAGGACGACCTTCGTGCTGGTCTGCTTCAGCCTCGGGCCAGCTGAAACTTCCTCAGGAACTTCCCGAGTGCCAGCCTTAGTCCGCAACACCTTGACATAACCTGAGCCGCCTACCTGATACATAAGGAGTAGTCCCCTTGCGTTTGCTACCAACGACAAAAGCGCGTTCTGCCGATCCTGCTTCAGCTCTGGTAACGAAAAACTTCATGTATCCAACCTTCAGAACCAATCTGTCTCCCGGCGCGGGCGAGCCTGGCCTGGTGCGCTTGCGCCCTGCTGCTGGCTTCGTCCGTGAGTGCTTCTGCCCAGGGTCGCGGACGGAAACCGCAGAACCCAACGGTGTTCACTTCGGTTCCGAAGATTTTACTGCTGCAAATCGTACGAGCGGAGGACGAACGACGCTGGGACAACGACCTGCGCCGTTTGTTATCTGCCCGGCCGCTGTCGTTCGGACGCGAGCTGCCCTCGCGGCAGGGCGCATTGGCAATGAAGCTGCGGTAGCCGATCTGCTGCCGTTGCTTCGAGCATGATGACGAGCCGGATGTGCGCGCGATGGCGGCGTTTGCGCTCGGCGAGATTGAATCGCCGCTGGCCGCGGACGCGCTGGTTGCAGTTTTGAAAGCCCACCAGGGATGAACTGGTGGCCGCGCGTGCGCTGGAAGCCCTCGGCAAAATCGCCTCGGCTCTACCGAAAGAACAGGCGGCCCGGGCGCAGGAGTTGGCGGCCGTGATCCTCGAAGCATTGAGGTTCGAAAACGGTCGACGTTCCGCTCGAATGATTTGACGGTCCTGCTGGGGTTTGACCGCCGTCCTGCGCGCTAAGCCCGACAACGCCGGCCCTGTGGTGGCGGAGTTCCTGTGTTCCTCCAACCCGCGCATTCGCGCCGACGCTGCCAACACGCTGGCGCGCGCTGAAACTCAAAGAAGGCAACGATCAACTGCGCAAACTGCTCGTCAGTGATCCCGATCCGATCATTGCGCGCAAACGCCGCGCGCGTGCTCGGGACGACTGAAGACAAAGCGTCCTTCGAGGCGCTGCTGGATCGGGCGCTGAACGACAAAGATTCTCGCGTACGCATCAGCGCCGTCCGTGCTTTAGCGGCCCTGAAAGATGCGCAAGCGACCGCTCCGCTGCTCGAACATGGCTCCGGGCTGGTCTCGACTGCAACTTCCCCTGGCAAGAGAAGCGATCCTAACGTCCCTTACCCAGCAGAAGTTAATGAATTGCTGGAGAATCGCTACGGCCCTCGGTCGCCTGAGGCAAGGAATCCAACGATGAACGAGTCGTTGAGTGGTTGAGAAATCTGCGTCCGGTTACTGGGCCGGGCGCGCCGGAAGTGGAGATAGCGTTTGCGCGAATTCAACCGTCAGCTTACGTTGGGCAGTTCGGTTCGGGAACGCTCGCCAGGCAAATGGCGCAAACGACAATTCTGACGAATTGGCGCGCCGCGTCCAGCACTGGCCCAGGGACTGGGCGAGCTAGCCGCCGTGGCGGATTCGACCAACGACCAATAAGCGATTCGAAGTCAGGCCCAGGATGTACTCAGGGCGATGCTCGACTACAAAAATTCCGGCCTCACTATCAACACGCTCGTCGCGGTTCACTCCGAATATGCCGTCCCTGATGTGCTTCGTGCCTACGCAGCGTTCAAAGCCGAACGATCTCTGGCGAGGTGCTGCGCACGCATCTGCTGGAATCCGACGTGAGTCATCCGCGGGACGGCTGCAGACCTGTTGGGCGAACTTGCGCCTGACAGAAACCAACACGCGGGCGCTCGATCGCCGCCTTACCGATCGCACTCGCGGACAAGGAGTTGAATGATGCGGCCCTGTCGATTCTCGACGCGCTCGCCAAACAGAAAAGCGCGGCAGCCAATGAAGCGACCGAGTCCGCGCTGGATTCACCACGACTATTTGGTCCGGCGCAGAGCCGTTGCTCTCTTGAAAGCAAACGGCGTCTGGCGATTTTTCATGCGCGCATCGGCATTGTGCAAACTCGCAACACGCCTCGAGACTACGACGCGCGCTGGCCCGCATAGGCAAACTGGTGCGCGCGGAGGTTTCCACCTCGCGCGGTTCGTTCACCATCGAACTGCTGCCGGAAGACGCTCCTTAACTGTCGACAACTTCATTCCAGCTCGCCCGGCGGAAGTACTTCAAAGGGATCACAATTCATCGGGTTGTTCCCAACTTTGCGATCCAGGACGGCGATCCGCGCGGCGACGGCAACGGCGGGCCCGGCTATCAGATTCGTTGCGAAATAAACGAAACTGCCCTACGACCGCGGTGCCCTCGGGATGGCCTTATCTGGAAAAGACACTGGCGGCTCGCAGTGGTTCATCACACATTCGCCGCAGCCGCATCTCGACGGCGGTTACACCGTTTTTGGCAAGGTCGTCTCCGGAATGGAAGTGGTCGACGCCATCGTTCGCGGCGACGTCATTAAATCGATAACCATCACTGAGACCGGACGCGGATTGTGAAGTGACGAACGCGACCTTAGAAATCAAAGCTGATGCCGGGAGCGCAGACAAGCGGTGCGCTCCCAGCCCGCGCTGCCAATTCCTATCCGGGTTTTCCTTGTATCGCTTTGCGTCCTGCTGTTGTCGCTTGGTGCGTTTGGGCAGCAGCAGTCCTCGAAATCGAGCGCGCACGCTATCGGGTGCAACTCAAGATCGATTTTGAGGCCCGTTCTTATGCCGGCTCGAACGAGTTCGCTGGGTCAACCGCGGCGAGCGTCCCTCAGCGTTGCTCTACTTTCATTCTACTCCACTCTTCGCCCCGACCAGCCGTCGCCCGCAGCAGCCGGCGAGCAGTCCGCGGAAGGCGAAGAGCCGCGCATCGAAATTACCGAAGTTCGCTCCGCAGCCGACGGCGCGCCGCTTACCTATTCAATCGACGACCAGGGCGCGACTCTGCGCGTCAACCTTCGTGAACCAGTGCCGGCCGGAAATCGACCGAAGTTGTAGTGGGCTTCAAAGGGACCAGTGCCTGAGGTTGATCCGGATGAGACCGGGCTGACGGCGCATGTCGTCAAGCAAGTCAGCACCGCATTGCGCGGCGATCCGGAAATTCGCCGCCCTCGGGATGTGAATTTTCGTTGCCGGGGCGTAATGCTGCTCGGTACTGCCTATCCGGTGCTCGCGGTGCGCAACGGCGACGAATGGATGCGCAAAGTTGAACTCAGCGTGGGCGACATGATCTTCTAATGAAATCGCGGAATACGAAGTCAGCATCGCGATCGCGCCCGAAGTCGCTGTCTTCACCTCCGCGGGCGAAGACAAGAGCAAGTCTGACGGAGAAAACACGACGGTCTTTGCCGCTCCGGCCTTGCGCGACTTTGCGATTATTGCCGGGCGCAATCTGCGCTCGGAGCAAATCCAGGTTGGCGATACCACCCTGCGATCCGTTTTTGTTCCCGAGCACGAGCGGATCGGCAAACGCGTGCTGGCGATGGCCGAAGACTCCTGAAAATTTTCACCTCCAGCTTTGGCGCGTTGCCTTTCAAGACAATTACCATTGCCGAAGCGCCGCTGATTGCCGGCCTGGGCAGCAACGAGTTTTCCGGACTGGACGTGATCGCCAGTGCTTACTACGTCGATTTTGATTCTGCCGCCATGCGCAATCTTCCGGAAATTATTCGCGAACAACGATCCTCGGTCGAGGAAAGCCTCGAGTGGGGCGTGGCCCATCTGCTGGCGCATCAATGGTGGGGCGCGGCGGTCGGCAACGACCCGGCGCGCGAGCCGGTGCTGGATGAAGCGATGGCCAGCTGGTCGGCGTTACTGTATTTCCGCGTTCTCTACGGCGAGCAAAAAGCGGCGCTGGTCCGGGACGACCAGTTGCAGGAGTCTATCGCTTGTATCGAACATTCGGCGGCGAGGACATGGACGCGAACCGTCCCGCGCGCGATTATCGCAACACCTTTCAATATGCGGCGATAGTTTCCACCAAAGGGGCGTTGCTGTTTGTCGAGTTGCGCCGGCTGTTGGGTGAAGAGAAGCTGCTGGCAGCTTTCAAAACTTATTACGAGAAACATTTGCTGGAGATCGGCAGACTCGACGACCTGCGGGACACGCTTATCGCGGCTGCGCTCGTTGAACAAAGACGCGCGGTGGCGCGGGCCTTTACGCGCTGGCTGGCCAGCAAGCGCGGCGACGAAGACATTGCTAAGCCGGATCGGGAGCTGGCGACGTCGTTAGGTTTACCTGCCAAACCAAATCAGCGCGGCGGCGATCGCAACCCGCTAAACGCGCTCGGTCGAGTGGGCAAGTTTTTCTGGCAGCAGGTAACGCGAATAAGGTAGGACAGGCACGCTTGCCTGTCTAAGCGCTAATGAATGACAGACCGAGTGGGTTTAGGACTCAAGCACTTAACGGCATGACGGCATGACTGACATTTACAAGAGTGAACCGCGGAAACGTGTTGGCCAGCTGGAACGATCCGAAGCGTCGGTAAAGGTCGACGACAGTCTCGAACGCCTCGGCTGGTTGATGGACGACCTGATTCTGCATCCCGGATTGGGTTGGCGATTTGGGCTGGATGCTCTGGTCGGGCTAATCCCCGGCTTCGGTGATACTGCGACTTCGCTCGTCTCGTTTTACATTCTCGTTTCGGCGGTGCGCTACCGCGTGCCCAAAGTCACGCTGCTGCGGATGGGATTGAACATCGCCATCGACTACCTGGTCGGATCGTTGCCGCTGGTTGGCGATCTTTTCGATGCGTGGTGGAAATCGAATCAGATGAATGTTGCGTTGCTGAGCAAGCGGGCCACCGTTTCCGCGGGAGGAAGCGCGCCAGGGCACACTGGAGCGACTGGTTGTTCGTGGCCCTGATAATTGCTCTGCTCGCCGGGTTGGCGATTGGGGCCGCCGCCGTTAGTGTGTCTACCTGCTACTTTTCATCGTCAGCCAATCTTCTCGAGCGCTGGGTTAGCGGAAGCTCGGATCCCTTTTAGAGGACGGGCCTCTAAACGAACGGCCTACGAAGACGCAACCGGCTGCGCTGGCATTCATCACGCGGTCAAGTGTTGCCTGCAACAGATCCAACCCGCGTTCACCGGCTGCAAAACTGCGCAACTCTTTTCCTTCACCATCAAAAAGATAATACGCCGGCACGTAGCCGTGATCGTTCTGAAACGCGTCCTTAAGTTTGTGTTCGTTGTCCACTCGCACACGGTTCAGTGATCCCGTTGGTGGCAATCGCTTCACGTACGGCTCTCGACGTCAGTGTCCGTTTCGTAGCGCGGCATGTGAACCGCAATGACGCGCAAGCCCCGCTCCCGGAGCGTGTCGCGCCACTCGGCAACCCGCGGTAGGTTGTCTTTGCATAGCCCGCAACTCATCGACCAAAAAGTGAACCAGCGTTGGCTGGCCCTTAGCCTCCCGCCTCGGCGTGAGCCTGCGTGCCGCCAAGACCACTCGGTCGCGCCGTCCAGCCGCGGCATTTCCGTTCCAATTCTCATTCCCATTGGTTCTTCAGAACGACCGAGTGACGAGTCGACCAGCCAGATGCCGCCGATTGGCACTCTCGTTGACATGTCACTCGGTCAGTCTGCGGTCGTCCGTCGGCGGTCCGCTCTTACGCGTTAAGCGTCTTCTGGCCCGGCTTCCATTCCGGCTCTGGCAGCCAGACCGCCGGTCTGCAGTGCCTGGATGACTCGAAGCGTCTCCTCGGCCGAGCGTCCGATGTTCAGATCGTGCACGACCTTGTAACGCAAGACTCCTCGGGGTCGATAATGAAGAGCTCCGCGAAGCGCGATGCCGCGATCTTCAATCAACACGCCATAGTCGCGTGAGACATTCTTGGTCGCATCGGCGGCCAACGGTAAACCAGAGTCCTTCCACGCCACCATTATCGCGTGGCGTCTTGATCCAGGCGCGATGCGAAAACACAGAGTCGGTCGAGACGCCGATGATGTCAGCGCCGATGCCCTGAAACTCTTCGTAGCGATCGCTGAACGCGGTCAGCTCCGTAGGACAAACCAAAGGTGAAATCCAGCGGATAGGAACAAGAGGACGAGCCAACGGCCCTTGTAATCTTCAAGCTTTACGCCTTCGTTCAGCTTCTCAATGTTTTTGGTTGAGCCCATGTTGAAATCAGGCGCGGGCTGGCCCACCATCGCCTTCTCAGTTGCTGTTGCTGTTGCTGCTGTCATGAGATCACTCCAGTTTTTCAGTCTAATGATTTTTCAGAACCTAAGATTTTGCCGCTCGGCCTTGCGGCAGTCCGGACACACCCCGCAGCGTCAGGTGAACCGACGCGGGCTTAAACACTGACTTTCGCGCGGCCGCCTGCATCAAGCCGCCGCGTCACGGCAATATCGAGAATCGACCAGCTTTGCCGCAGCAGTTGCAGATCGCATGGTCGTGCCGATCAGTCTCGCGATCGTAACGGCTGGCGCCGTCGCCAAACTTGATCTCGTGCACCAGCCCCGCTTCTTTCAAGAAGCGAAGCGAGTTGTAGACAGTGGCATAACTGATCGTCGGCGACTGTAACACAGGCCGCCTGAAAGATTTCGTTGGCGGTCGGATGGTCTTCCCGCGAACGGATAACCTGCAGCACCGCGTCACGCTGGCGCGTCAGTTTCTCTTCAGTCTTACGTATTGTTCCGTTCGCGCTGCCATTAAAGTAGATTTAGACTAATTCATAATTCTGGATTGTCAAGCGCCGGGCACTGGGAGCCCGGCCTGGTTTGGTGAAGCGCCGGCATTACAAGAGACCGGGGCGGGCCGGGGTCCGTAAATTACGGCGAGGACTCTTGCTCGCCGAACCCGGGAGCCGCCACAACTCAGAGCTTCGGATGCCGTTTCGCGAACTCCACATCGGTCTCGACGACGCAGCTTGCGAACGGTGGGGGGACCACGCCGTGAGGTTCAAGCAACTCGGCGGCCTGGGTTGTGTCGTAGGTTTGCGAGGAAGAAATAAGGAACGGCGGAATAGAGGCAAGGCGGTAAGCTTTGGAGCGAGCGGCAGCATCCAGCGAGGTATGAAGCGATCCCAGCCGGAACCGTGACGCGCGATTCCTTGCCCGGCGACGCAACGCGCGATGGTGTCGAAGAGTTCACGCGTAGTCTAGCGGCAGAGAGGATCAGCCAATTGAACCGTTTTGCCGACGGAGCGTGGGCTCGCGCGCGGCGACGTGGCCATCGCTTCCACGACGAAATCAACCGGAACCAGATTCAGCGCGACGTCGTCGTTGCCAATGTTGAGAGTGGAAAGCAAAGCGGGCCGCTTCAACAAATGGTGGATCAGATAATATACACCGGTCGTACTTTGCGGTTTCGCTGGTGCGCGAGTCGCCGCACACAACCGGACGGGCGATGAATCGTTACCGGCAATTCCGATTTCAGCGCCTCGACTTCCAGTTCCGCCAGGTACTTCGTCTCCTCGTGCAATTCCGAAAACCCGCTTCGTGTCGCAACTCCCGCTCGAGGATTCGCCCGGTCCGTTTGCCCGCGACGTAACAAGTGGAAACATAGTGATAGTGAGCGAGCGCCGGCAACGAGCGGGCAAACGCATTGACGTTGTGGGTGCCGTCGAGATTCACGCTCAAAGCCAGCGTCTGCGCTACCGCCAGATCATAAATTGCCGCCAGGTGGAAGAGGATGGTTGCTTCAGCGCGCACCGTCGCTAAATCAGTTGGCGACATGCCGGGGGCGTCGGTTCCGCGGATGTCCCCGCCGAGGAGCGTGAAGTCTGAAACCGGCCGGCCCGCTTCGGCAGCAAAGTCTTTTTGAATCTCTGACTGGGCGCGCTGCGCGAATGGCGGTTGCACGAGTAACAGGAAGCGCGCTCCGTCTCGTCGCCAGCCGCCGCAGCAGACGGCTCGCAACAAAACCGGGAAATCCGGTGAGAAAAATTGTGTCGTCGCTCAAGGGTCCTTACCGCTCTCTATGGTGCCGTTGCTAAGGGCTTTCGCTTCACCCTTCAGTGGCCCGGAGTATAATTCAGATCCGCCGAGACCATCATGGCACTGGAGAAACCCGATGAGACTTGACCGAAGGGCGCAGTTGAGAATTGCGCTGTTGTGCCTCTGTGGGCTGGCAGGCAATCATTTCTTCGTCTGCCCAACAGAAACCCAACTGCACGGTAAAAGTGACGCTGCTTGCAAGTCAACGACGTCTACCAATTTGCGCCGGTCGATCTGGGTACGCGCGGTGGTCGGGCCTAGCGGAGTCCCGGACGTTGAAGAAAGAGATCGAGAAGCAGTCGCCCAACACCCTCTTCCTGCTTTCCGGGGACACGATTTCGCCATCCAGTCGAATCCATCGCCCACACAGGGCGCCCGGGGATGATTGGACGCCTGGAACATCGCGCCGAAGGCTCCGACTATTCTGACTTTTGGCAAACCACGAGTTTGATTTCGGAGCCCGACGTGTTGCGCCAACGCATGAAAGGAATCGAAGTTCGGGCGGATCGTGGCCAATGTGATCGATGCAAGAAAACCGGCGAAGCCTTTTGGCGATGCGCCGGCGTTTTGTAGTGCGCGAGTTTGACGGGGTGAAAGTCGCCATCTTCGGCCTGACGTTGGAAGAAACGAAAACTACCTCGCGGCCCGGCCCGGACGTGGAGTTTCTCAATCCCTGTGAAACGGCGCTGAAAAATGGTACGGCCGAAATCCCATGCGAGCCGGAGTGGAAGACGGCGGATCGCGCTAACTCATCTTTCAACGAGCGAAGATAAGGCAAGTTGCCCGTTGTTCCGGCGTCACGACGTGATCATCGGAGGGCATGAGCACACGCTGCTGGAGTCGTCTTCAGGCGGCGCGCCGATTTTCAAGATGACGGCAGACGCGCGCGAGTTGGGCCAGATCGATTTGAACATCTCGAAGTCAACCGGCGCCGTTGAAAGCATCGACTGGAAAGTGATTCCGGTGACCGACAAGACAAAAGACGATCCGGCAGTTTGCGCGCGCTCAACCGCAACATGGCGCGCCGCTGAAAAAGCTGGCGACGGTTGTCAGCAGCGCAGCAGCGTAGACCTGATGCGAGGAAAGCGCAGTGGGTGCGGACAGGAGACCAATGTCGGGCGACTTCATCGCGGATCGCGTTTCTGCGGCGGCGACCGGCGCTGACGTTGGCCTGATGAATGGCGGGTCGATCTGGGCAGACGAAGTAATCTCGGCGCTGGAGCGTTGACAAAAGGGACGTTGTCGTCGATCCTTCCGTTCAAGAATCGCGTAGTTAAGGTTGGAACCGAGCGGCGCGGTCCTGGCATTGACAGGTGTTGGAGCACGGGGTGGCACGAAGCGCGGAGCAATACGTAACTGAACGAAGTACAA
>ERZ1370068.8856-contig-7678_pt1 | contig 17055 bp, 35 predicted proteins | sample MGYA00561227_ERZ1370068 | MGnify/ENA primary metagenome ERZ1370068 (study PRJEB38410, sample SAMEA6850437) | metagenome | study: Metagenomic assessment of the ecological functions of the soil: analysis of the soil microbiota associated with the...
TCGTCGACCGCCATTCGCTCGCCGCGTTCGGGATCTTCCGGAAGAGCTCTCGCAGGTGTAGCTTCGAACACCTTCTGATAGTGGGACTCGAGCGCTTCCCACGATTGCCTTGTGACTTCGTCTGTTCGATTTTGCTTGCTCGTGCTTTTGTTCCTTTTATCCTTAAGTAACGCCCTTATGCCTTAGCCTTAGAGGCAGTTAGTGCTGCGCTCTTGGATGAGATCACTTCCATCAAATCGTTCCAGGACTTCACGAACGACTCGGCTCCTTCATCCTGAAGCTGCGTGCTGCAAGGGCGTCGACGTCGATGCCCGCTTTGGTGAACTGCGCTATCACTTCTTCGCAGTTGCCACCGTCTGCCGGCAGCAGCTCACCCAACTCGGTATGGTCGGCGAGGGCCTTCAACGTCCCTTCGGGCATGGTGTTCACCGTGAAAGGCGCGGCGAGGCTCTTGATATAAAGAATGTCGGAGGCCTTTGGATCCTTAGTTCCGGTACTGGCCCATAACAGGCGCTGCGGACGAGCCCCAGGTTGTAGACGCGGGTCCAGCGCGGCGAGCCGAGAAGAGTGCGCGCTGCTCTGTAAGCACGCTTCGCCATGGCGATGCCAAGTTGGTTGTGTAGCTCGTCAGGCGTCTTGTTCGCTACGGCAGCGTCCCAACGGCTGATGAAAACCGACGCTACCGAACCGACATTGGGGTTGAGGCCGGCATCAATACGACGCTCAATGCCTCGCAGGAACGCTTCGGCGGCCGCGAGATATTGTTCACGCGAGAACAAAAGAGTGACATTGACCGGTATCCCGGAAAAGATTGCTTCCTCGATCGCGGGCAGGCCTTCCTTCGTCCCTGGAATTTTGATTAAGCAGATTGGGACGTGCCGCTCGCGCAAACAGATCCCTGCGCTGCGGCAAGAGTACTGGCCGTGTCATGCGCGAGGAGTCGGACACTTCCAACGATACCCATCCGTCAACGCCATTCGTCTCGTCGTAAATGGGTCGAAAGAGATCGGCCGCCCGCGTGAGATCCTCCAGCGCCAGTTCGAAGAATAATCTCCTCAGTCGATGCGCCCTGCGTTGACTTCTTTGAGATCGCCGCGTCGTACGCCGAGCTGTTCTTAATAGCATGATCGAAGATGGTCGGATTCGACGTGAGTCCTGTGACCGATAGATCGTTGATGTAATGTTTGAGCGTACCGCTATCCAGCAGATCGCGTGTGATATTGTCCAGCCAGAGACTCTGGCCCAGGTCATGAAGTAGTTGTGTCGCTTTCATCGTGTCACCTCTGTTAATTGCAGGCTGTCAGCATCTGCTTTCTGTTCATTGGCTCCGGAGCAAATGGTGAGTATCGTTCCACAGTTGAATTGCCGGCTGCTGCAAGACTGTGTTCGTAACCCAGCGCGCTCAGGCTTGCGGTACTCAGCATGAAAGATTTGCGCGCCGAGTGTTTCGACTCCACATCCAGCGTGCGACCAACATTCGAAGGAAATGTCCACTGGAAAAAGCAGAACATTCCCTGAGACTGAGCGCACCAGTTCGACAACGCGGTCGGCTCGCGCAGCGACCTGCTGCGGCGATTCGCCACCCGGACAGCCATCGCGGAAGAGTTGCCAGTCCGGTCGCTCCGCATGTATCTCCACACTACGCCGACCTTCGTATTCGCCGTAGTCCCACTCGACGAGGTCATGAATGGATTTCAGCCCTGATCCGAAAACCAGCAAGCTCACAAGTTCGCCTGCGCGCGACGTAAAGGACTGGTAAAGACTCTGTCGAAGGTCAGTTCGCTCAATGGGTCTTCGCAGTCGTTGCGCATTGCGCTCGCCCGTCTCAGTCAGAGGGAGGTCGGTTAGTCCCGTGTGTTGACCCGAGAGACTCCAGAGCAGTCTCACCATGTCTGGCCAAATAGACTCTTGGCAGTTCTCATATGAGCCATCTTTATGATTCCTCTTTAAAGCTCTCAAGCCCGTACGCGCGCAGATCCAAGTAACGCAGCACGACTAAGAATGACGTGAACGGGATATACGCTCCATTAGTTGAGCAAAGCGTCCTTTCCGTTTAAAGGCTTCCATGAAACCCGGCTTTTCAGAACGCTCGAGGACGTGCAAAGGGATACCGCCCGCCATGTAGATGCCGCCGGTGGACATTACCTTCAACGCCAGATTCGCCAGCCTCAGTCGCCAAAATCGAAGCAAAAGTTTCTATGGTGGCCACGGCACAATTTGCTCCGGCGTTGCTGACCAACAGCGAAATCTGTGATTTCTGCAGTGCGATCCTTTGCCGAGGCGATCGTTCGAGCGATATCAGAGTCCTCCGGTATCCGCTCGATATCACGGAGATATTCATAAATGTTGGGAATCCCGATTCCCGAGCAGACACGTTCGACACCGACATGATCGAAGCGCTAAACGCATGTAACGAAGCAGGCGGATCTGGCGTTCATCCGTTGGAGCGAAATCTGAATGCCCACCTTCGGAGCTGTGAGCAACATATTTCGATCCATCCCAGGTCAGATATGATTCGCCCAGCCCGGTACCCGGTGCGACAACCCCGATCGCGCCCTCAGGGACTGGTTGCCCCGGCGTTTAGCGTGCGTACATCGCTCGGTCGGAGAAGGGGAATAGCCCTGGCAACTGCTTCCAGGTCGTTCAGTAGATGAACAGATTTGAAATTGAGATCTTTCGCGAGCGAAGCTTCATCCATCACCCATGGCAAATTGGTGATCTTCACGCGTCCATCGATGACTGGTCCGGCAACGTCAAAACAAGCTCGCTCGACTGGAGGTCTTTGACTTCTCGAGAAATTCTTTCACCAGCGCCTGAAGACTTGGGTAATCGGCGCTATGCATCTGGAGCCTGGGTGAGTGGTGCATGTGGCTCCACCCTCAACTGAAAAGATCGCCAGGTCTGTTTTCGTACCACCTATGTCACCTGCTAATAGCATTTCCCATCTCCCTCGCGAATGTTTCCCGGCGGTTTTCGTACCGTTCACTGTTAGGCAGTGAGCCTCTGAGCGCGTAGAACAAGATGTACAAGTAGCAGATCACGGGCAGTAAGAAGGCGTGGTGAATCCCGATGCGGTCAGCCATCGCACCCTGGATCACCGGAATGATCGCCCCGCCCACAATCGCCATGTTCATGAGGCCGGAGCCATTTCCCGTCAACGGCCCAAGCTCAGCGACACCCAGGGTGAAGATGCTCGGGAACATGATGGAGTTGAAGAATCCGACAGCGATCATGCTCCACATAGCCAGGTGACCGGTGGTGAACATGGAAACCGTGACGAGCGTCGCGGTGCAAACCGCGCATACGCGCGAGCAGATGCCCGGTCTTAATCCGTTGCAGAACCGCGGCGCCGATGAAGCGTCCCACCATCGCGCCTCCCCAGTAGAAAGAGACATAACCGGCGGCGATCTTTGCGAGAAGCCCGCGATCTCGGGCTGACCGAAGTAAGTTCACCATGAAGCTGCCAATTGAAACCTCGGCGCCGACGTAGGCGAAAATTCCCAGCGCGCCGAAGAGCAGATTGGGATGTTTCCAGATCGAATCTTTGATCTTCTCGCCGGGGCGGGCTTCCTCGTGCGCGATTGTCGGCAGCTTTGACCTGGCGATTGCCACCGCCAGTAACATCAGCACGATGCCGACGACGATGTACGGCATCTTGACTGAGGCCGCCTGGCTCATGCGATAGACGTGTAAGGCTTGAGGCGAGAGTTGCCTCAACTGTTCGGCTGCCAATGGCGCCGCGCTCAGGATGAACATTCCGCCGAGCAGCGGCGCCAGCGTGGTGCCGAGTGAGTTGAAAGCCTGCGTCAGATTCAAACGGCTTGAAGCCGTTTCGGGTTTGCCGAGTACGATCACATAAGGATTCGCGGCCACCTGAAGACCGGTAATGCCGGCAGCCAAGGATCATTAGCGCCAGTCAACAACAGCGGGAACGACGGAACAGATGCAGCGGGCACGAACAGAAGGGCGCCCAGACTCCATGGTTACTAAACCGACGACCATAGTCTTCTGATACCCAATCTTGTTGACGATCTTCGACCAGGGCACTGAAAAGAGGAAATACGCCGAGAAGAACGCAAACTGGACCAGCATAACCTTGGTGTAATCAAAATCGGTGATTGACTTCAAGATGTGGAACAAGAATGTCATTCAAACTTGTGAGAAAGCCCCACAGGAAGAAGAGCGCGGTGAGAATCGCGAGAGGGCGTATGTAACTATCGGTCGTCGATCTAAGTACGGCGTTCTGTACGCCGTTCGAATTGCCTGCTGCCATCTCTAGTCGCCATCTGCTTTCACCTCGCCTTAATCAATCATCATTAAAACGCGTGCTGCTACCACCATGTTTCTGTTTGCACGCCGTAGGTGAAGCCACTCGGTTTCTAGTTCTGAAACGGAATTCCGCCAACAAGTCCGCGTCAATCCGTCCGACCAGGTTGCATAGGTTAGGAATACACGAAGCACTGGCCGGCTAAAGAACTTGCGACCTGCTCCGATTTGAGGCGCGATCGTGAATTTGCGCAGCCATCCTTCGTATTGACCATTGGCGGCTCGAGTGCGATCGAGTCCCGCCTCAAACGCCAATGAAAGATGATCCGTAAAGAAGTACCTGAGGCCGGGCGCCAAACGATGTCCACTCATTCCAGCCCTCTCGCGGATTGCCGTTGCGCGTACGCTGGTAGACGAAGACCGGCTGGATGGCAAACCTGTCGTTCGTTTGAATCAGCAAGTGTTCTGCTATTCGAAATCTCTCCGTATCCTTGAGGAAGGGAGTTGGGTCATCGATCGAGGTGCTGTAGTTGCTGGCGGCTCCCTTCCGTACTGGACCGAAAACCAGTTGTAGCCGCCTTTCCATTCCAGACGTTGATGGGCAATGCCGAATGCGAATCCATTGCTTGTGGGAATGACGGTACCGACTTGGTGTCGTTCCGCCTTTAGCCCTGGAGTAATTGAACCACACCGGATAGTTTTCCGCCGGGCGCGTTTACGTCGTAGAGACGCACATCAATGTTGCTCTTAGCGTAGTTGCCATTTTCAGTCGTGATGTCGGGACGCGCACCAGCCAGGAAAGCGACAGCAAGCTTGCCAACCTTCACGTCTAAATCCTCAACGCCAGCGCCATAACCGCTCATGTCGGAGATGTAGAAATCATTTGATGTGCGATTGATAACGCCGGTAGTACCGTTCTCCTGCCCAAAAACTTCGCACGCGGCTGACTCTCAAAGATGTTGCCCGGCTTGGACGAAGGCTTCACGCACGCGGAATCGATCATTGCCAATGCCGCCTGGGAAATCTGCGAAGCTGGCAGAGTTTGTGGAGTTGGCCTCGATCATAAACTCGGTCTTTATCCAAGCCTTATCTTTATCGTGTTCCGGGTTAACCCAGTTATTGACAAAGATGAGCTCGGCATATGTTTCCGCCTCATTCCCCAAACGATATTTGGCATCAGCTCCCGGAGCTTGAAAGGCGACCTGCTGCCCGCCCCTGCTGTTGAGTCCATAACCTGAACGTAAATAGCCGTGGAATTCAAAGCTCTTCACCTGCTCTTCCAGGTTCTTCATCCTTGAATCTGCATCTCTCAAGAATTCGTAAGTCGGTGCGGAAGGAGTCTGTCCCTGAACCGATCGCTTCTTCTCATCTTGTCCGAGAGTCCGTTTGCGCGGCGCCTCTACTGCAGACACCACTCCGTCTTTTTCGTTAGGTTCTTGTCGGCTTCGTTATCCTTTTGACTTGCTGTTCCAGAGCAGCGATTCGTTCTTGTAACTGACGAGTTGTCTGTTCGTACTGCTGCTTCAGCTGTTGTATCTGCTTCTGCACCTCGTCAGATTGTTGGGCATGCGTGGGCAAAACTATGGATACGACCAGCGCGAAAATCCATACGAGTTGTTTTGGTGGATTGGTCAAGAAGCTTAGCGAGTTACGAACAACTTCAAAGTCGAATTTCAAACCTGCCTTATCTGATAATTCTTGAATGTCCAGGTGCATAGTGGTTTGAATGCTCCAGAGTGACCTTTGCGCTACTCCTCTTGCCGTCCTAGCGCAACGCACGTACCGGACAAACCGGAGTCTGGAAAAAGCTGGAATTTAGGGGTTATCGAACTGCGGGAACGAAAGTTGACGGAATTGACGGCCGTGCCGAAACAATTGTCGATAGCACGTCCGACACTTGGTTCACGAAGTTTCTTGTTGCTGAACTGCAGCGGGTGAAGTCTGTAATCAAAAAATGAGAATGAAGAACGGCTGCGCTTTTTCCTGATTAACTTTGGAATTTAGTAATTGCCCAAACGATGTGATGGGCGACCGATGTGAATGTGTGCCAATAAAGGAAATCCTACCAACGGCAGTTGGTAGATTCTTCAGAGTCCTTTCTACAAACAGACCCAAACAATTCAGCAGCCAACTGCGAAGTCTTGCGTGTGTACCCCTCGCAACCTGCCTCGCTGTCATGAGCCCGCCCTTCTTGCACGTGCAAAATGCATATTCAGATTCTTTGCTAAGAAAGCCTTCAAAATTTCAGCGCTGGTCTCGAGGTACTTTTGACACTTCGCAGTTGGCGCTAAATTCGGGGCTCGTTTTTGTAGCAAGTACTTGAACCATCTCCCAACTACCGTTGGGAGGATTTCCTTTTGACACCGGTCGCTCTCCCATGAATGCCGGAAATGCCGGATTCATCCGGCAATGTGTCGGAACACTCACCACCATTTTCCCAACGATGCCCTGGTCATCGATTCAATTTCGGGCCACCTGCCTACGCTCTTGACTCACCACTAACTCTGGCAAGTCTCTTGCACAGTGACATTGACGGAGAAGAGCGAACGGTTCGATGAGGCTTTAGGTGTTTGTGCGTTGGCCTTCTCACGAAATCTGAAAATCTGAGTCTGCTGAGGACTCACCCGACTGAAGTTCGAATTGTTTTGCGTAAGGGCGATGGATGGGGACCGTGAGCATGCTTTCAGTCCAAAAATACAAGAGTCACTTGTTTATATTTTTGGTGAAACGGTTTGCGTCTCAATCAGGGGAACCTTGCGACGGTTGCTTCTTCTACTCATTTCCGCCTTTTGGATCTGCGGCCAATGGAGAGCTTAAACCGGCGTTGGCAATCCAGACCCAACTACCAATATCTTTCGACCGCTCGTCGCAACCAGCCCAGGAAATCAGTGATAGTCTCACTGTTGACGATCGCAATCTGCACAGCAATCTTTCTGGTCGTCGTTGGTCTGCTTGTTTATGCGCTCGTTCGATTACCGCCAGCGTGCTGGGGATGAATCGACAGAGCCACCTCAAATCTACGGAAGCAACCAGATTGAATTGGCGTGGACTGTACTGCCGATCATCATTGTGTTCGTTTTGATTCTTGTAACGTCGCGCGGCATCGCTCATATACAGGATCGAAAGCCGCACGGCAGGCACTGTTAACGCAACTATCATCGGCCATCAATGGTGGTGGGAGATTCGCTATCCAGAACTGGGCATTGTATACGGCTAACGAACTACACGTACCTGCGAGTACTGACAGCATCAGACGTCCTACATTTCTCAAGCTTCAATCGATGGACGTGGCCCATAGCTTTTGGGTTCCTCAGCTCGCGGGCAAAACGGATCTGATTCCCAACAAGGACGAATCGGATGTGGATTGAGCCCACACAGCTCGGAACCTATCTCGGCAACTGTGCTGAATATTGCGGCACACAACACGCGCGCATGTTGATTCGCGTGATCGTGCATGCAACCTGCAGAGTTTGATCGTTGGGTAGCTGAACAAAAACAGTCGGCAATTGAAGATTGCGGGCGCTGCAGGAAGGTCGCAAAGTATTCTTCGCGAATTCGTGCGTTAACTGCCACACCGTCCGCGGAACGTCGGCGGAAGGAAAGTTTGGTCCTGACCTTACACACCTGATGAGCCGAGAAACGCTTGGGTCAGGTGCCGCGCCAAATTCAACAGCAATGCTGCGCGCCTGGGTCCGGGATCCACAAAGACTCAAGGTTGGCTGTCTGATGCCCAACTTACAAATCACAGATAGGGAAGTGGACCAGGTGGTCGCTTACTTGCAAACGTTGAAATAGAACTGGAAGACAGAATGGCTACTCAAGAAATTGCCATCACAGGTGCCACACAACCGGGCTTGTCGCTAATTGATCGACTGCACGGACTGGTTGTCACTGTTGACCATAAGAAACTGGGCTTGATGTACATCGGTACCGCCCTGCTTTTTTGGTAAGTCGCGGGTTGTATGGCCCTGGCAATTCGACTTCAACTTACGGTGCCGAACAATGACCTAATTGGGCCGGAAGTCTTCAACCGTCTCTTCACAATGCACGGCACTGCGATGGTCTTTCTCGTGGGCATGCCGATCCTGGCTGGTCTGGAAACTATCTTGTCCCGCTGATGATCGGCACACGCGACATGGCGTTTCCGCGCTTGAATGCTTTTGGTTACTGGATGTTTCTGTTCGGGGGACTACTGCTTTACTTCAGTTACCTGGGCGCTCCCGGGCTATCTGGTCATGGTTCAGCTCCGGACGTGGGTTGGTTCGCTTACGCTCCACTGTCAGGAAGGGCCTTCTCGCGCGGGCATAGCACGGACTGTTGGATTCTCAGTCTGCTGTTGACCAGCGTTGGCACGACGGTCTCCTCTATTAATGTCATCGCCACTGCTCTCACGTTGCGCTGTAAGGGGAATGACCTTAATGCGTATGCCACTGTTTGTCTGGATGATGATCGTCACGAACCTCATGATCCTGTTGGCCCTGCCGGCACTCTCAGCTGCACAGATCATGTTGTTGATTGATCGTGTATCTTGGCGGCCGTTTCTTCGACACACAGGCCGGCGGGTCCGCCGTACTTTGGCAACACTTCTTCTGGATCTTCGGTCACCCGGAAGTCTACGTTCTGATGATTCCCGGCTTTGCGTGTGTCTCAGAAATCATCCCAGTGTTCTCACGCAAACCAATTTTTGGTTATCCGGTGATGGTCGGCGCGACGTCGATGATCGGTCTGATCAGCATGGGTGTCTGGGCACATCACATGTTTACCGTCGGCATGACTTCAATCGGCAATACTTTCTTTGCCATCTCAACAATGCTCGTTTGCTGTGCCGACCGGCATCAAGATCTTCAACTGGCTCGGAACGCTTGTATGGCGGCAAGATTCGGTTTGAATTGCCGATGCTTTTCTGCCTTGGCCTTTCTCTTTCAATTTCTAATCGCCGGTCTGACGGGAATCATGCTTGGCTGTTGTGCCTTTCAATTGGCAGCTGACTGACTCTTATTTTGTCGTCGCACACTTTCACTATGTGCTCATTGGCGGATTGCTCTTCTGCAATCTTTGCCGAGCTTTTATTACTGGTATCCCAAAGCCTTCGGCCGAATGCTCAATCGCAAACTCGGCCTTTGGCACTTCTGGCTATTCGCGATCGGTTTCCATTTAACTTTCGACACAATGCACATCCCGGGCCTGCTCGGCATGCCACGGCGAATCTATACCTACGATGCCGGGCGCGGCTGGGAGACGCTTGAACCTGATTACTTCGTTCGGAGGGTTAGTTCAGGCAGCAGGCATTCTGTGTCTCGTAGTCAACATCTTGCGCTCCCTTAAGAAAGGTGAAGTGGCGGGAAATGATCCCTGGGACGCCTGGACGCTTGAGTGGACCACCAGTTCTCCACCGCCAGAATACAACTTCGAGACCGATGCCAGTTGTGCGCAGTCGCCGGCCTCTTTGGGATCTGAAGCACCCTGAAGATCCGGATTGGAAATACGAGTGAAACCATCAACTGAGTTAAAGCGATGACGACGGATGCAACAATAGCTGTAGCTGAAGACGCGATTGAGTGGAAACTGCCCTCGAAACGCAAAGTGGCCGTTCTCTGCCTCATTCTGACAGAGACGTGTCTTTTCTCGATCTTCGTCGCTGCGTACCTTTTCTATGTGGGCAAGAGCTTGACTGGCCCAACTCCGCGCGAAGTATTGGAACTGCCAATTCTATCTACGATCTGTCTGCTTTCGAGCAGCATCACTATCATGCTGGCGGAGCGTGCCTTCAACCGAGATCGGATCGTGACTTTTAAACTTTGGTGGCTGGCAACGATAGTACTTGCCGCATCCTTTCTCATCTCGACTGCCAGGGAATGGTACAGGCTGATTTACCACGATGGACTTACCGATTAGCACCAACCTCTTCGGGACAACTTTCTATTCGTTAGTTGGACTACACGCCACCCACGTCATCATCGGCCTAACCCTGCTAGTGCTGGTTTTTATTCTTAGCCTCCGTGGCTATCTAACGATCATGCACCGCGAGCGTTTAGAGATGCTCTCGTGGTACTGGCATTTTGTCGATGCGGTTTGGGTTGTTGTATTTCACGGTCGTCTACGTCATTGGACGCTGAGTCCGGTTATTTGGAGTAAAGCAATGATGCCTGAACAGAAGAGCGAGCACACATCGGGAAGAATTGAGGTTCCGGCTCCCACGTTCTGGCCGTTTGTTACCGCTTTCGGTATTGCTCTGATGTTAGCGGGATTAGTGACGAAACTATTGCTGTCAGTGTCGTAGGCCTTGTAGTCGTGTTGCGCGGTGCGATCGGCTGGTTTCGAGAGGTGTTTCCGGTGTCCAGGGATGGAGTTAGTTCGTGTCGTCTTCCTCGGTACCGGTTGCGTTGCGCGCTCGACGCGCAGAGTGGACCACCTGCAACCGGGATCAGCAAGGTCATCGCGTCAATATTCCGCTCGAGGTTCATCCCTTACTCCGCCGGGCTGCTGGGAGGCGTTATTGGTGGAGTTGGGATGGCGATCATTGCCTGCCTTTATGGATTAATCGCACAGGGCAGCTTGTGGTATCCGATTAACTTGCTGGCCGCTGCTGCCTTGCCATCACTTGCCTCAGCCGGGCTCGGAGGAGTTGAGAGCTTTTCACTATGTCAGGCCTTGATCGTGGCGCTCATTAGTCATGGTGTTATCTCTTCACTAGTGGGCCTACTCTATGCCGCGATTCTCCCAATGATGCCGTCGCGTTTCACGGCTTTTTGGGAAGCTTTCTGCTCCTGTGTTGTGGACTCGCGCTGGTCGCCTCGACCCTGGAAGTTGTGCAACCCGGCACTTAACGCACGAATTGCCTGGGGATGGTTCATCGCATCGCAAGTAGCATTCGGGCTGATTACCGGTTATATCGTCGCACATTCAAAGACAATTGAAACCGCGCAGTCATGGCCGTCTGGCCGCACGTGCAGGCCTTGAAGCTCCTGGTCTGATGCCCGAAGAGGGAGGGGAGCGATGACAAAGACGCTGCTCTTCGTTGCTGTCATTTTCGCTGTGCTCATGCCTGACTGGTTGCAGCGTTCGCTTTCCAGGTCAACCGACTGAAGCTGAGCGCTGGCGCCCACCTTCGCAGGTTACCGATTTCAATCAACTGTATGCAGCGAACTGCGCGGGCTGTCACGGCGTGGAAGGAAGACTCGGTGCCGCGCGTTCGCTTAATGATCCCACTCTATCTCGTCGTTCGTGTCAGGACGACGGTCTCCGGCCAGACAATCTCTCAGGGAAGGCGCTGGCACGAGCATGCCCGCTTTTTCCACGCAGTCGGGTGGTAGTCTCACGGACCAGCAAATAACGTTGCTTATCGCTGGGATGAGGACGCAGTGGTCCAGGCCCGACGAATACAAAGCGATACAGCTTCCAAGCTACAGCGTAAACCGCGCACCGGCAGGTAGCGGAACCGATAGTTCGCTCACTCCCACCAGTGCTAGGCGATGCGGCGCGCGGTGCCGTCGCGTATCAGACGTATGTGCAGGTTGTCATGGCACGAATGGATCAGGTGGTTCGGCGGGTTCAATCGTTGATCCAAACTTTCTGAGTCTGGTCAGCGATCAAGGCTTGCGCACAACCATTGTCGTTGGCCGCGCTGATCTGGGGAAAACCTGACTGGCGTTCGAACGTTCCGGGCCATCCTATGTCTTTGCAGGAGATAGATGATGTCGTCGTATGGCTTGGCCGAGCGCCAGACAGGCTTGCGAGTCTGGCTACGAGCCAGCAACGCCAAAGACAATCGTTTCGGACCAAACTGAAATTGACGGAAATAGAACCGAGGATTAAACACATGGCCGATAGAACGCTTGAAATTACAACCGTGGGGAAAGCGAAGACTTTGGGGAACGTCGCGCAGATCATTTCTGCTCAAGCTCGGTTTCTTCCTTAACGGGATTGCAGCGGTGACTCGTAGTCTGTTCCCGTACTCGGTTATCTTTCTCCAGCTTCCGAAGTACAGGTCCGTTTAAATCCTGGATTGCCCTCTGGCCAAGTAGAAAGTTTCCTGAGAACCAGACCCGCCTCGCAAAGTACCGTAATCCATACACCCATACCTGGGATGGTCCAACGGCTGAGATTCCCTGTTGGGTGCGGCGCGTCGAAGGAGAGAAGTTTCAGGTGTTCGCCATTAACTGCACGCATTTGGGATGTCCAGTCCGTTGGTTCCAGGAATCTGCACCTCTTATGTGTCCCTGTCATGGTGGCGCATTTTACGAAGACGGTTCACATGCGTCGGGTCCGCCGCCCCGCGGCCTATACGAATACCAATACAAAATAGAGGACGGTCAACTTTGGGTGCATGGGGGTCAACTTCCCACCCTGAACCAGCCGGCTTAATCGCAGCACGACGCTAGTCGGTCGGACAGGCCGGGTTGAGGAAATGGCATGATTGAGAGATTGAGGAACATCGCACTCTGGATCGACGAGCGAGTCTATATCAGCAAGCTCTTTGCTGCGACGGCGGGCCACACTGTTCCCCGCAAGTCCGGTAGTTGGTTCTACGTCTTGGGCAGCGGCACGCTGCTCTGCTTCGTGATCCAGATCGTGACCGGCAATCTGCCTCGCGTTAATTTATGTGCCCTCAGCGAGTGAAGCTTATAGCAGCCTGGAATACTTGAACTATCAGCAGCAGTTGGGGTGGTTTCTGCGCGCCATGCACAACTGGGGTTCAAACTTCATGGTTGCCATCATGCTCCTGCACATGATTCCAGGTCTTTCTTTTCGGAGCTTTCAAATTTCCACGCGGAAATGACGTGGATTTCCGGAGTCGTACTGCTCCCTGTGCACGCTCGGTATGGCGTTTACTGGCCAGGTCCTGCGATTTGATCAGGATGCCTACTGGGGGTTAGGGGATCGGTGCCGCGATGGCCGGAAGAGTGCCGTTGATGGGACCAGCGATCGTTCACATGATGCTTGGCGGGCCAATCATCGCCGGTCAGACACTTTCGCGATTTTTACGCTACACGTCTTTGTCATACCTGGCACAATCATCGCGATCGTCAGTTTGCACCTGCGACTGGTGCTCGCAAAAGGGATCAACGAATATCCGGTTCCCGGCAAACTGGTGGAGAAAGCAACGTACGTTGAAGAGTATGGAAGCACTACTAAAGAGAGATGGTGTGCCGTTCTTTCCCGAAAGCCATTAGTAAGGATCTAATCTTTAGCGGTCTCGTTCTGCTGGGGATTGTCTTTTGCGCAGCTTACTTCGGCCCGGAAGGCCCACATGGCATCCCGTTGATCCGACGCTGATCAACACCGTACCGAAGCCGGATTTCTTCTTTCTCTGGCTCTACGGCGTGTTGTCATTGATGCCGGACTACCTGGAGACAGTGCTGATCCTTACTGTTCCCTTTATCGTCATCGGCATACCTCTTCGCCCTCCCTTTCATCTCGAACACAGGCGAAAAAAGCCCGCGCCGCAGACCATTGGCGGTGTTGACCGTGCTCTTCTTGATTAGTTGCTTTGGGCACATTCAACTACCTGGGCACGTTCGCGCCCTGGTCTCCCCAGATGGGAGCTTGGACCAGCGCTTCAATACCACACAACTTTCTTGAGCAGCGCTCTCCCCTCGAACGTCAGGGGGCACTGGTCTTTCATAGCAAGCAATGTATCAACTGTCACAGCATCGGCGGCGCCGGCGGCTTGCGTGGTCCGGCGCTCGATAGTGTTGCCGCTCGTTTCACGTCTGATCAACTCGTGCGACAAGTGATCTAGGGCAGCGGCAACATGCCGGCTTACGGAAAGAACCTGAGCCCGGCGGAGGTTGCCGCAGTCGTCGCCTTCATGCGCACGCTGCACCTGCCATCAGAGTCACCGGCTCGTGATTCCGCGCAACCGCACAACCGGAAACTGAGAAAACTCAAGCTTGCAAGGCGCTCGCGCAAGTGAAGAGGACTCAGCCGTGACATTATGAGTGTCAATGAACTCATTACGTCGTCACCAATCCCACCAACGGCGGTTGGTGGATGCGTTCAGATCCTACCTACGGAGAGCGCACGGCGAACCGTCCGAGAATCCCACCAACGGCAGCTGGTGGATAAGTTCAGATCCTGCTGATTCCCGATTCGTTCTGCGCAAACGACGCTGGACTTGAACAATCCGCCAACTTCGGTTAGGTGGGATCTCAACCACACCTAAGCCTGCGACTTTGTAGGCAGGACTTGAGAACCATCCACCAACTTCCGTTGAGGTGGGATTTGACTCTTTCGTCCAAAGTCCTTACAAATCACGTACCAACACCTGATCACGTTAACCAAGCCGGAGATCACGTTCTATGGTCATGATCTCGGCGGGAGTGGCGTGTTTCATCGCTTCTAGTTCGTTCAACTTTCCTGTTCTATTACACACCATCTCGGAACCGGGATTGGATTGGAGCAAGCGCGGCCACGCTCTCAATCAATACCATGAGCGAAAGGTCGACTGCGACGACGCGTCCGCACATCAAGGCGCCCATTACCTTCGGGTCACGTGACAGCGTGGGAAGCGCTGGTTTTTGGTGTTTCCGCTGTTTGTGGTCGGAACGATCTATCTGTCGGTCTTTCTCAACCCAACGACTGCTCTAATAGGGCTCTTGACGTCAGCGAGTTATTTGTTTCTCTATACACCGCTTAAACGTAAGAGTCGGTTCTGTACCTTCATCGGAGCATTCCCTGGTGCTGCACCTGTTTTTGATGGGTTGGACTGCGGCCCGAAACGATCTGGCACCCGGAGCGTGCCTTCTTCGCAATTCTTTCTTAGCTGGCAGTTTCCACTTCTATGCCATCGGATGGCTCTATCGCGAAGACTACGCGCGTGCTGGAATGCTTATGCTACCTGCGATAGATGAGGACGATGGACGGACTACATTTCGCCGTATTCTAATCTCCACCCAACTCCCTGATCGTTTGCTACGTTCACGCTCCCATTCATTGCTCCCACAAGCGAAGCCTCTATTTTGGGCTGAGCATTAATACTCGGGCTGTCCTTTCTGTTACCGCGCCTATAAAAAGGCCGCCATCTCTCAAGTCGAGCGATTGCCGCCAAACGTCTCCTGCACGCATCGGTCATCTATCTGTCGCGTTGCTGCCATCTGGCGATTTGTGCTCGATAAGTTATTTTCTTGAGCATGCCTTAACCTATAAGAGAGGGTGTTAGGCGATCGAATCCCACCAACCGCAGTTGGTGGATGCTTCATAGCCTACGACCAGATTGGGTGAAGGGATGAACAATCCACCGACTGGCGGTCGTGAGTTTCCAGGTCACGTGTTGAGGTGCCGAAGCAATGGATACGATCTCTGATGCGGTCTTGAGCTCTGCGATTCAACCCTGGGTGCTAATCCCAATACTCATCATTGGTCTTCTCTACAGCCGCGGATGGGCACGACTACACAGACGTGCACTGCATCGTTTCGGTCACTCACAGCTCATCACCTTCTGCGCTGGGCTGACGACTATCCTAATCGCTCTTCACCTCGCCACTCGATGCCTTCGCGCGGATGGTTGCTGACTGTCCATGCGATCCAGCATCTGCTGTTGATGATGGTCACGCCGATTCTTAACCTTGTACGGCGCGCCATGTACCTCCCAATTCTGTCCGCGCTCCCTGGTGATTTTTGAAGGATGCGGTAGGTCCTTTTCTGGCCTCGGCAACGCTGCGCAAGGTTGGCCGCTTTCTGACGCATCCAGTGTTCCTGTTGGTCGGCATATCGTCCTTACAACCATTGCGTGGCACTTGCCTCCGATGTACGAACTGGCGTCGCTCGCCTCCCACACGGCACACGATCGAACACCTCTCCTTTTCTGACAACGGCATTGCTCTTCTGGTGGCCCATAATTCAGCCCTATCCATTTAACCTTGCAAGCATCCCGTTGGACCATGATTCCGTATCTCTTTCTCGCAGATTTTCAGAACACAGCACTCTCGGCGTTCCTGTGTGTTCTATGGGCGCGTGCTCTATCGGGACCTACGCGACGATGCCACCGCATCACCGGAATGTCGGCACTCGAAGATCGGCGTCAGCCGCTGGAGATGATCACTGGGTGGCTGGTCTTATCTTTTTTTCTTATTCCCGCTGGGTTGATTACCATGCGAAGGCACGACACCGCAGCGCAATTCTCAAAAAGAGTAAGCGCAATCTGATTAAGCGGACTGGTGACTATTGGGGATCCGGGAATTCGGTTTCGCCACTGATCGAGTTTGCCGGTAAACGGTTTCTTCTTCTGTAACTCTCGGACGTGTACCCTGCGGCTCTGCGCTTGACCCTGCGAAAGAAGAGAAGTCAAACAGCAGAGACGCAGAACGCCCAGAGATTTTCGACCACAAGGTTTTGTTCTCTCCGCCAAAAGGCCAGACGGGCCTCCCTCGATCTGCCTCCTGCCGCTTCGGTTGGTTCAATTTTTGGCTGGCGGCACTCTTTGTCGCGTCCCCTCAAACTTTGATGTTCCTGTTGGCGATCGACGTTGCCATGCTTGATGGCCTCCTTGGTCCACAAATGGGCGCTATGAACCTGGCAGGTGTCTTGCCGTGGACGCATTGGCGCGGATTATCGGTGATTGCGCTGTTGGCGGTGGGCAATGTCTTCTGTATGGCGTGCCTGTTCAACTTAGTGGCGCGCGAGCCTCGGTCGGCGAGTAGCCGCCGCCGCTTGGTCATGGCCTCGGCGTCTGGCGTTCAAAATGGATCTCCATCTCGCTTTCAGTCATATTTTTGGGCGATATGAAGCGTTCGGCCTGTGGGACAGTCCACGCTCGACTGCCTAAAAATACGTAACTGAACGGCTACT
>ERZ1370068.2298-contig-1454_pt1 | contig 17053 bp, 16 predicted proteins | sample MGYA00561227_ERZ1370068 | MGnify/ENA primary metagenome ERZ1370068 (study PRJEB38410, sample SAMEA6850437) | metagenome | study: Metagenomic assessment of the ecological functions of the soil: analysis of the soil microbiota associated with the...
GCCGACGAGGCGGCGGTCCTGCAACGGGCCGCCGAAGAGGGCGGGCTCTGGACCGAGCTGCTGCCGCGCACGCCGCTCCAGCCCCATGCGCGCCATGCGTTCGAAGAGGCTCTGCGCCCGATCGGCGATGTCACCCACGTGCGGTTCAACATTTTTCCCGACGGCGGCGTCGGTCGCCTGCGGTTGTTCGGGCGTCCACGATGAAACCGCGGAGCGCGCAGAGATCGCAGAGATTCGCAATTCTCCGCGTGCTCAGCGATCTCGGCGGTTGACGTATCGCGAATGCAGCTCGACGATCTCAATGCGCTGCGATCGCCGACGCCGCGGTCAGCGCGAGTTGCTCCTGTGCTGCGGCTCGTCGCGCTGGGCGCGGCAGATGGCGGCCGCGCGGCCATTCGCGAGCGTCGAGGCGATGGTGGCGGCCGCCGACGCATACTCGGGGTGCGCTCGACCCGTGCGGACTGGCTGGAGGCGTTCGCCGCCCACCCGAAGATTGGGGCGGGCAGGGCGGCTCTGAGCCGGGGCGCAAGCCGTCCACCGAACATGGGGCAGCCGGGACTGGTCGGCTGAGGAACAAGCCGGGGTGGCCGGCGCCGGCCCTGCCACGCTCCTCAAGATTCGGCAATCTCAACCGCGAATACGAGGCCCGCTTCGGATACATTTTCATCGTCTGCGCGACCGGGCAAGTCGGCCGCCGAGATGCTGGACCTGCTCGAGCGCCGGATCGGGAACGATCCGGAGACCGAGATTCGCAATCGCGGCGGCCGAGCAGCGCAAGATCACGCGCTTGCGGCTGACGAAGCTTCATCGACGGGAGACAGGACATGATCCGATGATCACGACACACGTGCTCGACATCGCGCGCGGCGAACCGGCGGAAGGGGTGACCGTCATCCTCGAGCTCCGCCAGGCCAGCGAGTGGACGCCGATCGGCCGCGGCACGACCGACGGCAAGGGGCGCGTGACGACGCTCACCGACGGCCCGCTCGGGCCGGGGACCTATCGCCTGACGTTCGACATCGGCGCCTACCACCGCGAGTGCGGCCTCACGGTCTCGTTCTTTCCCGAGGTGAAGATCACCTTCAACGTGCGCGACCCCGACGAGCACTATCACCTGCCGCTGCTCCTCAGCCCCTACGGCTACAGCACCTATCGTGGCGCCTGATGCGACCGTCCGATGTCTGTCCTGAGCTGGAACCGCTACGGAAAGTCGCGCATCCGGCTCGTCAAGGTCCGGCGGGCCGGCGGCTGCCACGACATCGTCGACCTCACCGTCGACGTGCAGCTCGAGGGCGCGTTCGAGCGCGGTCTACGTCGACGGCGACAACGCGCCGTGCCTGGCGACCGACACGATGAAGAACACCGTCTACGCGATCGCCCGGACCGATCCCATCGACCACGCCGAAGTCGTTCGCGCTGCGGCTCGCCGACCATTTCGCCGGCAAGCCGGCGGTCGAGCGCGTCCGCATCGGCATCGCGGAGCAGCGCTGGGACCGCCTCGCGGCCGGCGGGCCGTCCGCATCCCCACGCGTTCGTGCAGGCCGGCGGCGAGCACTGGACCACGGTCGTCACGCGCGATCGGCACGCCGTGCGGATCGTGTCCGGGCTGGCGCGACCTGGTCGTCCTCAAGACGGCCGATTCGGCGTTCTCGGGATTTCCGCGCGACGAGTTCACGACGCTGCCCGAGACCGACGACCGGATCCTCGCGACCTCGATCACCGCGTCGTGGACCTACCGGGAGGGCACGACGGACTTCGACGCGCGCGCGCCGCATCCGCGCCGCCCTCCTCGAGACGTTCGCGGCGCACCGGAGCCGATCGGTGCAGCACACGCTCTATGCGATGGGCGAGGCGGCGCTTGCGGCGTCGCGCCGACGCGACCGAGATCACGCTGACGCTGCCGAACCGGCATCACCTGCTCGTCGATCTGGCGCCGTTCGGGCTCGACAACCCGAACGAGATCTTCGTGGCGACCGACCAGCCCTACGGCGTCATCGAGGCGACGGTCAGGCGATCGCCAGCTGCTCCGCGCTACGTGGACGGGCGCGCTTCGCGGCTACAGTACGGAGCCGTAGCGGCGAAGCGCGTCAGCCGAGCCGGAGCGACTCGTAGCGGCAGGCTCAGCCGAGCCAAGGACATCATGGCCACCGATCTTTCGACGACATTCACCGGCGTGCGGATTCCGCGAACCCGTTCCTGCTGTCGTCGGCGCCGCCGACCGAATCCGAGTCGAACATCCTGCGCGCCTTCGAGGCCGGCTGGGGCGGCGTCGTGACCAAGACCATCGGGCTGCACCCGGTCGTCAACGTCGTCGGCCCGAAGACGAAGTTCCTGCGCGCCGACGCCGATTCGGCGCGCCTGTCGATGAAGAAGCGGCCGGGCGCGGCGCTGCACTCGTCGTGGAACTGGGAGCTCATCTCCGACAAGACGCTCGACTGGTGGGTGCCGCGCCTCGGCCGGATCAAGCAGGCGTTTCCCGACCACGTGCTGGTGGCGTCGGTGATGGCCGGATCCGGCAACGACACCGAGCTGCGCCACTGGCAGGACGCTCGCGGTGGCGTGCCAGGAGCAGGGCTGCGATGCGCTCGAGCTGAACCTGTCGTGCCCGCACATGGATCGCCCGGACATGGGATCGAACGTCGGCAAGGACAAGGAGCTGGTGTCGATTGTCACCAAGGTCGTCAAGGAAGTGGCGACGGTGCCGGTCTGGGCCAAGCTCACGCCGTCGACCACCGACATCGTCGTCGAGGCGCGCGGCGCGTTGCTCGGCGGCGCCGACGCCGATCGTCTCGTCGAACACGTTCACGTCGCTGCCGCTCATCGACCCGGAGACGCTCGATTTCGAGGTCCACGTCGACGGCCTCGTGTCGACCGGCGGCCTCGGCGGCCCGGCGATCCTGCCGCTGTCGCTCGCGAAGATGTCGCAGCTCACGCAGGCGTTTCCGGACCAGAGCTTTTCCGGCATCGGCGGCATCTCGACGTTCGAGCACGCGCTGAACTACTTCCTGCTCGGGTGCGGCACGGTCCAGGTGTGCACGGCGGCGATGCTCGATCACGCGATCGGCCCGAACGTCATCAAGGAGCTCGAACGCCGGGCTGGCGCGCTTTCTCGAGGCGCACGCCGACAAGGGCTGGACCACGATCGCCGACTGTCGTCGGCCTCCGCCGCGACCGCGTCGTCGCGCAGTCGAAGATCCGCCGGCCGGGCGAGAAGGACTATCGCGGCGGCTACGAGGCGGAAGGGGTATGCCGAGTAGGAATTAGGAATTAGAGAATTAGGAATGTGCTGAATTACTTCCTGACTTCTTAATTGCAGGATTTTCGCGAACGACCGTGCGCGAAGCTCGTCGAGCGTCAGCCCGCTCTTCGCCACCGCTTCCTCCTCGGTGATCGCGCCGCAGTTCATCGCGCGGAGGAAGTAGTTCAACAGCCCCTGTCCGGTCGCCGCGTCGTCGAACACGTCGCCGACGAGCGTCGCCTGCGCCGCCTTCTCGACGAAGTTGCGGCAGGCGGTCCGACGCCGCGTCGAGCCCCTCGAGGAAGAACGCGTAGACCGTGGCGTATCGCGTCGGCAGCTGCGCCGGGTGCAGATCCCATCCCTGATAGAAGCCGTTCACGAGCGAGTGCCGGACGTGCTCGGCGTGCAGGCGCCACGCGCGGTGCACGGCCTCGCGCGCTGCCGATCGGCATGATGTTGGTGGCGCCGTCCGACAGCCAGATGCCGGTGCCGGCGAGCGCGACCTGCATCACGTGCTTGGCGAAGTCGCAGACCGGATGCGCGCATGTGCTGGTGCGCGGCGGTGATGCCGCAGGCGGCGGTGTAGTCGTAGGTGCCGAAATGCGCGGCGACGATCCGGCCGCCGCCTTCGGCGATCAAGCCGCGGCAGCGCGACGGTGCCGTCGGCCGCGAACACCGACTGCGTCGTTTCGATCATCAGCTCGAAGCGCAGCGTGCCCGGCGGCAGCTCGCGCCAGTATTCGAACGCGTCGCACGCCGACGCGAGCGCCGCCACCTGCTCCGGGCGCGGTGATCTTCGGCAGCGTGACGACGAAGTTCGGCGGCAGCACGCCGTCGGTGCGCTCGAGCAGGCGGGTCAGAAACAGATCGAAGGTGCGCAGGCTGCGGCGCTTCAGCTCCTCGCTGAGCGGCTTGATGCGGATCCCGATCGACGGCGGCAGCGTGCCGTCGCTGCAGGCCGGCGGCGACCTCGTTCGCGGCGAGCTGCGCGTGGCCGTCCTCCTCGTGATCCGGGCCGGTTGCCGAAGCCGTCCTCGAAGTCGATGCGGAAGTCCTCGACCGGTTCGCGCGTCAGCTTGTCGCGCGACGCGGGCGTAGATGCGATCGGCCGAGGCCGGGTCGACGCCGATGCGCCGCGGCCGAGGCGTCGCGGCGTCCGGGCGCGTGCTCGTCGAGCGCCCGCAGCGCCACGCGCGCCGAGCTTCTGCGCCGCGTCGGCCTTGAACAGGTGCGCGCCGCCGTAGACGGTGTGCACCGGCTGGCGCTGGGGCGAGTCGCCGGGAAACTGCGCCGCGAGGCGGACGTTCGCCCTTGTCGAGCGCGTCCAGGAACGCGGTCATCGCGTTCTCGGGAATCGTCGTGTCGGCCATGGCGCGGGAAAGTATAGTTCGTTCGACCATGAGCAACGAGCGCCAGCTGGCCGACGGCCGGGTCGAGCTGATCGACACGCGCCGCGTCGAGGCGAGCCCGCTCTACAACCACGATCTCGCGCCGGTGCCGCTCGTCGCGCCGCAACTGGACCACCTACAACTACGCCGCGCTGTGGGTCAGCATGGCGCACTGCATTCCGACCTACATGCTCGCGTCGGGGCTGATGGCGTCGGGCATGAACTGGTCGCAGGCGCTCGTCACGATCCTGCTCGGCAACACGATCGTCCTGATTCCGATCCTGCTCAACTCGCATCCGGGCACGAAGTACGGCATCCCGTTTCCGGTGTTCGCGCGCGCGGCCTACGGCACGCTCGGGTCGAACGTGCCGGCGCTGATGCGCGCGCTCGTCGCCTGCGGCTGGTTCGGCATCCAGGCGTGGATCGGCGGCGAAGCGCTGCACACGTTCTTCAAGACGATCATGCCCGGCTGGCCGACGCTGCTCGGCGCCGGCTTCGGCGGCCACACGACGACGGCGTGGCTGTCGTTCCTGCTGTTCTGGGGCCTGAACGTCTTCATCATCTACCGCGGCATGGATCTGGTGCGCGAGGTCGAGAACTGGGCGGCGCCGTTCGTGCTCGTCATGACCGCCGTGCTGCTCTGGTGGGCCGTGTCGCGCGCCAACGGCCTCGGGCCGCTGCTCGCCCAGCCGGGCAAAGTTCCACACGCTTCGCGCGAGTTCTGGCCGGTCTTCGTGCCGTCGCTGACGGCGATGATCGGCTTCTGGGCGACGCTGTCGCTGAACATGCCGGACTTCACCCGCTTCGGCCGCAGCCAGCGCGAGCAGATCGATCGGCCAGGTCGTCGCGCTGCCGACGACGATGTCGCTGTTTGCGGCGATGGGCGTGATGATCACCAGCGCGACGGCGATCATCTACGGCGAGTCGATCTGGGATCCGGTCGTCAGCTCGTCGGCAAGTTCAGCTCGCCGGTCGTCGTCGCCATCTCGATGTTCACGGTCGTCGTCGCGACGATCGCGGTCAACATCGCCGCGAACGTCGTCTCGCCGGCCAACGACTTCGCCAACGCCTTCCCGCGCTTCATCAGCTTCAAGACCGGCGGCCTGATCACCGGCATCGTCGGCATCGCGATTCAGCCGTGGCGGCTGCTCGCGGATCCGTCGGGCTACATCTACACGTGGCTGCTCGGCTACTCGGGCGGCCTCGGATCGATCGCCGGCGTGCTCGTCGCGGACTACTGGATCGTGCGGCGGCGCGACGCTGCGCCTCGAAGATCTGTATCTGTCCGACGGCGTCTATCAGCGGCTGGAACCTGGCGCGCGATCGCGGCGACGGCGATCGGCTGCGCGCTCGCGTGGGGCGGCTTCGTCGTCCCGGCGCTGAAGCCGCTCTACGACTACGCGCTGGTTCGTCGGCTTCTTCGCCTCCGGCCTGGCGCACCTGGCGCTGGCGCCGCGGCCGGCGCCGACCGCCGTGGCGTCCGCTTGCGACGCGTCATCAAGACGCGGGTCGGCCAGACGCGCCGTCGGACTGTGCCGACTCCCGGTGTATTCTCGCCCCAGCCGGATCTCATGGACCTTCGCCAGCTGGAAATTCTCCAGGCCATCGCCGAGACCGGCTCGTTCACGGCGTGCGGCCGGAAGCTGCACGTGTCGCAGTCGGCGATCAGCCGCCAGATCCTGCTGCTCGAGGAGGAGCTCGGCGAGCCGCTGTTTCTCCGCGTCGGCCGGCAGGTGCGGATGACGCCGGCGGCCGAGAGCCTCGTGCAGCTCGGCCAGCGCGTCTTTCTGGACGTGCGCGACACCGTCGGCGCGATCACCGACCGGACGCGCGAGCTGCGCGGCACGCTGCGGCTCTCGGGCGGCATGACGGTCTGCCTCTACGTGTTCCCGCCGCTCCTGAAACACCTGCGGCGCGTGCATCCGCACCTCGACGTGCGCGCTGACGGTCGCCACCGCCGGCCGATCGGTCGCAGGAGATTCGCGGCGGCCGCGTCGATGCCGGACTGCTGACGCTGCCGGTCGATCGAATCCGACCTGGTCACCGTTCCGGTCCTCCACGAGGAACTGCTGCTCGATCACGACGCCGACGCACCCGCTGGCGAAGCGCCGGAAGGTCGTCGCCGCGCGACCTGGCCGGGCTGCCGTTCATCCTGTTCGAGATGGGATCGGCGACGCGGCGGGTGATCGACCACTTCTTCGCCAGCGAGAAGATCGAGCCGACCGTCGCTGATGGACACCGAGAACGTCGAGATCATCAAGGCGATGGTCAAGACCGGGCTGGGCATCGGGATCGTGCCGTACCAGGCGGTCGCGCGCGAGGTGCAGGCCGGGCAGTTCTTCTGCGCGCGGATCGAAGGGCACGAGCTGGTGCGCGAGACCGGCTGGGTCTATGCGCAGGCGAACCGCGTGCCGCGCATGATCGATGAGCTCCTGGTCGCGTTCGAAGCCATCCGCGAGCGGCTCCGGCTCGTGCTGCCGCGGGCGCGTCAGAAGAACCCATGACGGCGATGAGATGGGTTCTATCAGATCATTCTATTTTCGAGGTACCTGGCCGATGCGTATGCTGGAGCGCCATGAGCAACGAGCGAGATCGCGTTATCTCCATCACCCTCTCCGAAGCCGAATGGCAGGCGTTCGTCGCCCGCCAGCCGCAGCCGGTCGACTGGCTGCGTCAGCAGATTCGGAGCCAGGTGGAAGTGGCGCCGCCGCGCCAGGACAGCCGCGACCGCCGCCGACGAGCTGCACCCGCTCCGACGCCGCCACGCATCCCGCTTCGGTCGACGGACGCCTCGTCTGTCAATGGTTCGCAGCTCGAACGCGACTTCCGTCACTGGCCCTCGTCGCTCTCATCGTCCTCGAAGCCGCTGACGACCAGCCGCACGTGGCAGTGTGGTCCGGCCGCGTGCCGTGAGCGCGCGCGGCGATCGCCTCCCTGGTAGTGGTTGTCGATGTGCCGCCGGACGCCCTCGCTCGGCACCCACACCGTGATTTGATCGCCGGAATCGCTCGCGTACGCGGTGGCGCCGAACCAGCGGCGGAAGTCTTCCTCGGGCATCCCGGCGCGCAGCGCCTCGAGCACCTCGATCCCAGATGGTCACGGGCGGCCCTTCGCCCGTTACGACGTCACTCGTCTTCCTTGTCGACGTCGTCCTCGGGCTTGCTGGTCGCGATGTCGTCCATCTCCGGCAACGCCTCGTCGGGGTGTCCGACGTCGTCGAGGCTGAAGGAGCGGCCGGTGTTCTTCAGCGGGATCGGCCCGCGCGGCTTGTCGCTCGCCCTTCTTCTTGCCCTTTCGCGCTGCCGCCGCGCTGAGGCTTGGCGTCCGGGCCGAAGTTCCGGCTGCGTCCGCGGCACGCTGCCGGGCGGAGCTGCCGCCGCCGTCGAAGGGCCGCGGGCCGCCGAACGATCCCGGCGGGCGGGCGCGAAGCCGCCGCCCGGCCGCGGGACCGGACGAATAGCCGCCTGGCCGCGGTGGACCGCCCGGTCCGCGATCTTCGCGGGCGCGCGCTTCGCTGACGGCGAGCGGGCGTCCGTTGAACGGCTGTCCGTTGAAGCGCTGAATCGCCTGCTCGGCATGCGCGCGGTCGATGAACTCGACGAACGCGAACCGCGCGGACGGCCGGTTTCCCGATCGACCGGCAGCACGACTTGCGACGGCGGCGCCACGGCGCCGAAGTAGGTGCGCAAGTCGGCTTCGGTGGTGCTGTAGGCGAGATTACCGACGAACAGACGGACGGCCAATCAACTCTCTCCTATGTATGGGAAGAAGGGGCAGGGAAGCGCGGGATGGAGGGCGCACACACGCTGGCAGCCGGTTTCAGTGGAAAAACCTTACCTGAACTCCGGTCATCCTGCAAGCGGAGGCTAGGGAGAAGCCTCAAGAAGGTGGGAAGGCTGGATGGGAGGCCGGAAGGGCCGGAGGGGTGGGAAGGTCGCAAGGCGGGAGCGCAGGCAGCCAAGGCGGGAGCGCGCCCGGCCTTCCTTCCACCTTCCTCTCCTTAGAGCCTCCGTCCCGCCTTGAGCCTCTCCCGCCTCGAGCCTTCCGCCTTCGACCTTCCGCTGTGTTTGATCATTCTCGAATACTACGATATCGTAACAACATGGTGGCCGCACGGACGTCGAGCTGACCGCGCGCTCGAGCGCTGCGCGGCGCCGCCGGGCCGGGTTTCCCCATGCCTCGCACCTGCGTCGCCTGGTGTATCTGAGCGAGTCGCCGACCGTCGACCAGGCGCTCGCCCGGATGGCGGCGACGCTCCGGCGGTTCGCCGCCCGGTCGGGCGCGCCGAGAGCTACTCGGACGCGATCACCGCGTTCTGATGTATCAGATACGCGGCCGCGCACGCGATCATGCCCGGCGCCGCCGTCGACGATGCGCTGCGCGCGTATCCGCGCCTGCTGGACAGGAGTCCATTGGCTCTGCGCCTCGTGCCGCCGATCTCATCGGGCGACCCATCGGATCGGCCCTCTATCTCGCGGACCTGCGTGACGACGGCCTGTCGCAGGGCGAAGCGCACATCCTCGCGCTGCTCGCGACGTCCTGGGCCGGCGACGATTGCTGACGTTGCACCGCGGCCCCGCGCACAAGCGCTCGACGCTGACGAGCATCCTCGGATCGGCTCGCCGACCGCGGCTTCATCACGCGCGACGGTCGGTGCCGACGACCGCCGACGTTCGTCATTACGCCGACCGCACGAGCGCGCCGCGCGGCCGCCGCGGGTGCACCAGCACCTGGCCGACCTCGAGCAGGCGGTCGCGCGCCGCCTCACCAGCGCGGACGTCAAGGGCTTCAAGAACGTCATCGCCGCCGTCGAAGAGAAGAAGCGCACCGCAGAACCCGTCCTCGCCGGTAGCCCGCCTCGCGTATCATCGGCGTCGACCTTGGCGGGGGCCCACCTTCGTCGTCGCTCGTCTCGTTGATCGTCCTCGGCGCGAGCCCCGCGCGCGCTTCACGCACAGCCGGCCGGGCGAGCGCCGGCATGACCGGTGAGCGGCTGTATCAGTACCGCGTGCGCCGCGCGTCGCGGGCGGGACGGGCAAAGGGACAGCCGCGAGCTCGGTGGTCGGCTTCGACACGCCGCTGCCCGATTTCGCGGACTGCGCGTTCACGACGCCGAGAGCCGGACCTCGACTGGTGGTCGGTCGTGCACCAGGGGCGGGGCCGGGCCCGCGCGCCTCGACCGTGGCGGATGCCGGCGTTCGGCGAGGCGCTCTCCGAGGCTCGAGATCGAGAGCGCATGGTTCGACCACCTCCGCGGCGTTCTGCGCCGGAGCCGGGGCTGAGCCGCGCGGCGAGCTGCACTTTCCGCGGGCGTCCCTCACCGAGAAGGCGTTTCCCGAGAACGAGGCGGTGTTCACTGTCGCGATCGAGCGTCACCCTGCTGAAGTCTTGTCGATCGACGCAGTTCCTCTTCGAGCAGCGGATCGGGAAGCGCGCCCAGCATTACGAGATCAACGTGCCGCCTGGCGTTTCACCGCGACCTGGGCGGCGTTCTGGAGCCGCGGCATGGGCGACGTCAACCTGGCGCTCAGCTTTACGCGCTCTACGACAGCCTGTCCGCGCGGGGTGATCGTCAGCGCCGGCGGCGGAAGCGACGCTGCCGACTGGCAGACGAGCCGAGCGGGCGTGGCGGCGGCGCGCCGATCTTCGAAGTGGCTCGGGCATGGCTTGGCGGGCATGCGCTGCCGCGCGCCGGTCTTCTGTGCAGGTCCAGGCCGGCTTCTCGTGGAAGTGCCGTATGACGCCGACGCCGGGCAAGGCGGGCTTCGTGCGCTCCGCTGGCGGACGGCGAATGACCTTCTGCCGTCAACGCGGCTGGGGGCGCGCGTGGTCGCCGATGGCCGAGGTGGTCGGCGCCAGGTCGTCCGGCGCCCCGATCTGACTGGGACGTCGTGCCGCAGCTGCAGGTCAGCCTGAGCGGGCTGCAGCACGTGCTGCTGAATGCCGGCCTGCGCATCCCCGTCCCAGCCAGCCGCTCAGCCGACGCCCGGACGTTGAGCGGTCGTATCTGGCGGGACCGGTGCCTGACGGCGGCCTCGCCGTCGATCTGCCGAGGACGCGGTGAACGGCCGCGCTGGCTGGCGGCCGGTCGTCTGCGCCTGGTGGCAGCTGGCGGCTGCGACCGCATTGACCGTCGGCCCTGCCGAGCATCCAGGGCGCGCGGATCAGACGAAGTCCGCGCACCTGTTCCGCGACCGCGGACGACCGCATGGCGTGCCACAACAGCCTCCGTGCGCCGTCGGGCGAGGACGTCTCGATCGGCGCGAGCTGGCGCGGCGTCGATGATGGCGAACGCGGCGCGCGATCCGTTCTGGCAGGCGGCCGTGCGATCGGAGACGCTCGATCGCCCGATGCCGCGGCTGCGCGCGATTCAGGACGACGCGCGCCAAGTGCCACATGCCGATGGCGCGCACCGAAGCGGCGATGCGGGCCGAGCGTCGAGCCGGCGAAGTGTTCCCGCGCACCTGGCGGCGGGGAAGGGCGCGCGGCTCGAGGACGACCGGCTCGCGCACGACGGCGTGTCCTGCAGCATCTGGCTCACCAGATCACCGGCGAGAAGCTGGGGACGGCGGCGAGCTTCACCGGCGGCTATGTCGTGAGCCGCCGCGCCGCCGCTTGACGAAGTCGTCCCCGGCCGCCGAGGCGCGCGCCGATCTTTCGGCCCGTTTCGAGGCCGACAAGGGACTGACGGCGCATCAGCGCACTCCGACGACCGGCGTTCCGGCAGGCGGCGGCGCCGCACCTCCGGCGAGTCGGAGCTGTGCGCGACGTGCCACACGCTGTTCACGGAAGGCGCTCGGTCCGGCCGCGGCGAGGTGGTGGGCGAGATACCCGGAGCAGGTGCCGCATCTCGAGATCGGCGCCGCAGCGCCTTTGCTGCGGGAAGAGCGCGGCTGCCAGTCGTGCCACACATGCCGGCGGGTCGACGAGGAGACGCGGATCTGCCCGGTGCTGGGGCAGCCGCGCGACCGGCCTGGCGCGCCATGCGGGTTCGTCGGCGGCAACGCGTTCATGCTGCGGATGCCGAACCGCTGTGCCGCGCCGAGCTGGCGGTGGCGTCGCTGCCTCGGCAGAGCTCTGACGAGTATGGTGCGTCAGGCGGTGCGGAACCTGCAGACGGCGAGCGCCGCGGTGAGCGTGGAGCGCGGCTGAGATCGATGGGCGGGAGGCTGAACGTCGACGTCGCTGGTCCGGAACCTGACCGGCCATAAGCTGCTGACCGGATATCCGTCCGCGCCGCGCGTGGCTGCACGTCACGATTCGGGATCGGGCCGGGCGGGCGGTGTTCGAGTCCCGGGCGCGCTGGACGCTGAACGGGGTCGATCGCGGGGAACGACAACGACATCGATCCGGCGAAGCTCTCGAGCCGCATGACGCACGGAGGTGCGCGAGGCCGGCCAGGTGCAGCAGATCTACTGAGTCGGTGGATGAGCGATCGCGCCGGCGTGCCGACGACCGGGCTGCTGACCGGCGGCGGCATGGCGAAGGACAACCGCCTCACGCCACGCGGGTTCGAGACGTCGTCGGCCCAGCCCGGACATCGCGGTCGTAGGAGGCGCGGCGCAGGACGCCGACTTTGGAGGCGGCGCCGATCGCGTGCGCTACTCCGGTCGATGTGGCCGGCACGAACGGTCCGCTGCAGATCGACGTGGAACTGCGCTTCCAGACGATCGGGTTCCGCTGGGCGGACAACCTGAGAACATACGACGCCGCGGAGCCGCGGCGGTTCGTCGCCTGCTACGACGCGATGTCAGCGGTCTCGTCGGAGATCCTGGCGCACGCGTCAGCGAGCACCGCCGATAAGCACCGACTCCGGCACCGACTCCGGCACCGACTCCGGCACCGACTCTGGCACCGGCACCTGGCACCGACTGACACCGGAACTCCGACACCGGAACCCGACACCCGGAACTCCGACACCGATGCCGAACGGCTATGATTCCGCGCGATCTGAGAACTCATGCCGGACCAGAAGCTCGTCGGCCAGAACTACACGCCGCCCGATCTCGTCGCCAAGGTCACGGGCCGCGCGAAATACGCCGAGGACTATCGCGCCGACGGCATGCTGTTCGCGAAGCTGCTGCTCAGCCCGATGCCGCACTGCGCGCGTCAGCGAGCGTCGATACGCGCGCGGCGCTGGCGATGCCCGGCGTCAAGGCGATTCTGACGCGCCGACGATCTGCCGGATCTGCGCGGCGCCGAGCGCGCGCTGACCAACGAGCCGTTCTATCAGGGCGAACCGATTCTCGCCGTCGCCGCCGTTGACGAAGCGACCGCCGCGGAGGCGATCGAGCGCATCGACGCTCGATCTCGAGCCGCTGCCGTTCGTCGTCGATCCGGTCGAGAGCCTGCGGCCGACCGGCGCCAACGCGCGCCTCGAAGGCAACGTCTGGGTGACCCGCCGCCGCCGGCCGCGCGCAGGGCGCGAGCGCCGGCCGCAGCCGGCGCGCGCCGCCGCAGCGTCCAAGGTCGAGACGCTGAAGTGGACCGACGCAGGACTTCGCCAACGCGCCCGAAGGCGCGCCTGCCGATGGGCAAGGCGCCGGACGAGTGGTCATACGGCGATCTCGAAGCCGGCTTCAAGAACGCCGCGGTCGATCGTCGACGAGACGTTCGTCGTGCAGTCCACCGGCCATCAGCCGATGGAAACGCGCAGCGCGATGGCCTACTGGCAGAACGGCAAGCTGTTTCTCCACGGGTCGACGCAGAGCGTCGATCCGGACGCTCGATCCGCTTGCCAACTGGCTCGGCATCGACGCCGTCGAACATCGTCCTGATCAGCGAGTACTGCGGCGGCGGATTCGGCAGCAAAGGCGGCGGCGCCGTGTCGATGGCCATCCCGGCGCTGCTGTCGAAGAAGACCGGCGTGCCGGTGATGATGCGCATCAGCCGCGAGGAAGAGCACTACATCGGCCGCGCGCGGACCGGCATGGTCGGCCGCGCGCAGGTCGGCTTCGCGCAAGGACGGTCGCATCACCGCGCTCGATCTCTTCATCGTCGAGGACAACGGCGCCTACGGGCCGATGGGCGACTATCGGTCCGCCGGCAACGCCGCGTCGCTGATCTGGCAGCCGCTCGGCGATGCGCTGGCGCGGCGTCGCCGTGCTCACCAACACGCCGCCGCGGTCGCAGCAGCGCTCGCCGGGTCCGATGCAGGCCAACGCGATCATGGAACCGGTGGTCACGAAGGCGGCGAAGAAGCTCGGCCTCGATCAGCTCGCGATCCGCCGCATCAACTCGCCCGAAGGCAAGGCGCTGTACGGCGCGCCGCGGCCGAACGGCCAGCGCGCCGCACATCACCGAGCGCGTTCGTGAAAGAGGCGCTCGATCGCGGCGCCGAGTTGTTCAAGTGGGACGAGCGGAAGGCGCGCGTCGGGCAAGCGGCAGGGATCGAAGGTCCGCGGCATCGGCGTCGCCGTCGGACCGCACGGCGCCGGCTCGATCGGCTACGACGGCCTGATGACGATTCGCCCCGACGGCAAGCTCTACGTGCAGTCGGGCGTCGGCAACCTCGGCACGCACTCGTGCATCGACCTCGCGCGCGTGGCCGCCGACGTGCTCGCGATGCCGTGGGAGAAGGTCGTCGTCAACTGGGGCAGCACCGCGAAGAACATCCCGTGGTCCGCGATGTCGGTCGGCAGCCAGACGACGCATGCGATGACGCGGGCGAATCTGGCCGGCGCGGTCGACGCGCGGCTGAAGCTGCAGGAGATCGCCGCGAAGGATCTCGGCGGCGCGCCGCAGGACTACGCGCTCGGCGGCGAGCGCGTGTATCGGCGCGACAACCCGTCGCGCGGCCTGACCTACGCGCAGGCCGCGCGCGCGCGCGATCGAGCTCGGCGGCAAGTTCGACGGCCACGAGCTGCCCGACGACATCCATCGCGGTGACGAAGCGGTCGGCGCCGGCGCTTGCCGGCCTCGGCTGATGGGCGTCGCGAAGGACACCTATCCGCGCGACGGCGACACCTACTCGTTCGTCGTCGGGTTCGCCGAGGTCGAAGTGGACGTCGAAACCGGGCAAGACGCGCTGGTCGACTATCTCGGCGGTCGCCGACGTCGGCACCGTCGTCAACCCGCGCAGCCTGCACGGGCAGATTCTCGGCGGCATCAACCTCGGCATCGGCCACGCGCTGCAGCAGAAGTGGGTCTACGACCAGCACTACGGCGTCGCGCTCGCGCAAGCGCGTTCTACCACAACAAGCCGCTGACGATCCTCGACATCCCGGCCGAGATGCACACCGAAGCGCTCGGCATCGCCGATCCGGAAACGCCGGTCGGCGCGCGCGGCGTCGGCGAGCCGCCGGTCGGCGCCGGCTACGGATCGGTGATGAACGCGATCGCGGATGCGGTCGGCGAGGAGGCGTTCCGCCGCGCGCCGGTGACCGCCGACATCGTGCTGATGTCGCTCGAGCACGGGAAGCGAATGCACGATCCGCTCGTTGCACACTGTCGACCGGCGTCCCGTCTCCGGACACCGGTCTTGACAGCTCCGCCAGACGATGGCACCGCCGTCGTCAGGTCAGGAAGGTGGAGTCCGATGAGCGGGCGAGTGCCAGGCTGCGTGCGCGGCTCGGCGACGATGCGACGTTTGGTCTGATCGAGATTCTTCGATTCCGAACGGAAGGCTGGAGCGATCAGCGCTCACCGCCGCAGCCGACAGGTTCGAGCGCCGATGGTGCGAAGAGCCTCCGTCCTGCGGGTTGCGGAGCTGCACGATGGCCTGCTGTCAGTGCGCCAGGAGCTCGCGACGACGCGTCGAGATGCTGAAGTGGTCGTTCTGTTCTGGCTCGGGCAGGTGGCGGCGATGGCCGGTTTGCTGGGGTTCATGCTGCGGCGGCCGTGGCGGGCCGGCGTCCCTGCGTCTCGTCTTCGTCCTTCGCGACGCGTCATGACGATCCGCGGCACCTTTTTTAGGCGCGCGCGGCTCCGTGTGCAGGTACGGCACTGCCGTCGGCAGCGCACCAGCGCGGCGTTCGGCAGACGATGCGCCGGTGCAGTCATCGAAAACCGCATCGGGCGGTCTTGACGACCTCCACTTCCACGGCCGCCGCGGCGGAAGAACAGCTTGCCATCGCGCCGCACGAGATCGTGCGCGTCGAGCCGTTCCAGTAGGCGCCGCGTAGCTCGCCATCTCCACGCCGTCCATCGCGATCCGGCGTGCTCGCAGGGCGCCGCCGCCGGCTGAGCGGCGCAGCAGTTCCAGCGCCCGCTCGGACGTCTTCGGCAGCGACCCGCCCCCTTTGTTCACCATCCAGGATGACCGGCGCCGCCTTGCGGTCGGCGGCAGCATCTCGGATCGAGGCGCCGACGGCTGTCAATCGCCCCGCCGTGCTCGGCAAACGATGCGCGCCCCCCGGTGCGTCGCCGTCGTCAAACCAGCAGCAACGCCAACGTAGCGCGCGCCCTCCGGCGTTGCTCGGGGATGTCGACGTAGCTCCGTCGACAGCGTGTGATGGCGGACGGTGTGAGCACGGTGCGCCCCGTCGATAGATGCCGCCGTTCATGAACGCGATCGTGAAGCGCGCCAGGTCGGCGGCGTTCGAGAACATGAAGCCGGCCGGCCAGCTAGCTCCGAGGTGTAACCGCAGAACGGGCGAACGACGGTTGGCGCGCGCCTTGCCGCGGCATGGGCCTGGCGCGAGGTGGCCACGTCGCATCGCCGCCGTCCGGACGGAAGGGGAGTCGTGCGGGTCATCCCAGAAGCGGCTTGAACAACAGCCGTTGGTCGATGGCGTCCGCGTAGGGCGGTGCTCGCGACCTGCTCAGGCGACGTAGCCGGCAAGGGTCAGGCCGGGATTCGATGGCGACATCACCCGTCCAGGCTCGGTGGAGCAGATAGTCGTCGCCCCATGCCGTGACCGTCGCACGACCGGCGCGGTTTCGATCAGTTGCGAGCCAGCGGGCCGGCGCCTCACGTCGCGGATGCCGCCGGTGTGGCTCATGAGCTACGATCGGGCCGTCAACCGCGACAACTTGCCGTGCTCACCGGTCGATGCATTCGCCGATCGGGCTCACCGTGACTTGAGCTTTCCACTCTTCAGCGAGCGACACTTTGGTGGGCGGCGGTCGTGAGCGCATCTTCGTGACCGAGCCGATCCGGAACAGCATGTCGGCGGTGACGGCCTGGCCGGTTTCGACGTTCGCGACGCCGATGCCGGTCTGGGAGACGACCCGATCGCCCTCGGACGCAATCGCGCGATGGCGGCGCCCGGCGCGCGTTGATCGCCCGGAGCCCGTCCGCGCGAGCGCGTCGAGCTCGGCGAAACGAACCTGGGCGGCCGTGGCGCTGCCGCTGCTACCGAGAGGGTCATGACCAACCGCGGCGATGCCAATGCGCAACTGTGATCCGCAGCCCGTAATCTCATGCGTGGCTGGATTGTACAGAATGTTGAACGCTAGCAATACGTAACTGAACGAAGCATACCGA
>ERZ1370068.5048-contig-4088_pt1 | contig 17052 bp, 18 predicted proteins | sample MGYA00561227_ERZ1370068 | MGnify/ENA primary metagenome ERZ1370068 (study PRJEB38410, sample SAMEA6850437) | metagenome | study: Metagenomic assessment of the ecological functions of the soil: analysis of the soil microbiota associated with the...
GCGGCGTTGATGGCACCGCGGTAGGTGTTCAGGAACGACGCACGGGCCACACCCTCGATGTGCCACTCCAGCGATTCCCGCGTGTGCTTGGGGAGGCTCCCGTCGAGATAGTCACTCGGGAGGTCGGCAATCTGCCGACACTCGATCGGTCAGGGGCCAGGCGCTCCAGGATTCAGACATCGGCCTACATTATAAGGAGGACGCTCGAACGCGTGCGAGAGATTCAGGGGCGCCGCCACCCGCGCTTTACGCGCCGCGTCGGCGCCGGCATGCTCCGGCCGATGCCGGCCCGCGTGGCGATCCTCACCCCGCTTCGGCCCGCCATCCCGCGCGGCAACGCGGTGACGGTCGCGCTGCATCGCTGAGGGCGCTCCGAGGAGCGGGTCGAGCTCGCCGTGTGGGACCTCTCCACGCGGCGAGGAAGCCTCGATCGCGGCCGGGATCGGGCGTATGCTCCGGCGCTGATTCACGCGTTCCACGCCTACCGTACGGGCCCGCTCGCCGTACGCCTGGCCCTCCGGAGCGATGTGCCCCTCGTGATCGCCTGCACGGGGCACCGACGCGAATCATGACCTCGACGATCCGGACCGCGCCGCCGCGGTTCGAAGGCCTCAGAAGAGCGGGGGCGAGGTGACCGTCTTCCATTCGTCGATTGCCGACAGGATCGCGTCAGCGCTGCCGGGACTCCGGGAGCGTCTGACGGTCGTCCCAGCTCCGTCGACCTTCCCGCCCGAGCGAGACGTCCGATCTCGCCGCGCGCTGGCCGCTGCCTTCGGGACGGGTCCTGTTCGTGCTTCCCGCCGGCATTCGCGGGGTCAAGAACCCGGCGTTTCCCCTCGCGCCGCTCGGTCGGCTGGTGAAGGCGCTTCCGGAAATCCGGCTGCTCTATGTCGGTCCGGTGCTCAACCCGCGTGTGGCCGATGGGCTGCAGCGCGCTGGCGGCGCTCCCGTGGGCGCGCCACATTGGCGCGGTCCCGCACGCCCAGATGGGCTCGCTCCTGTCCCAGGGGACTGTGGTCGTGAACTGCTCCGATGTCCGGAGGGCGCAGCATGGCCAGCTCGGTGCTCGAGGGCGCTCTGGCTCGACCGCGCCGTCCTCGCGTCCGACATCGAGGGCAACCGTTCGGTCATCGACCACGGCAAGACGGGGCTGCTCTTCCGGGACGAGGCCGAGGTTCGAGCGGTGGCGCAGGCCGCGCTCGTCCGCGATCCGGAGCTTCGAGGTGGCGCCTGCAGGCCGAGCCGGTCGAGAACTCGTCGTGCGGCGAGCAGCATCCGCCCCACCGCGGGGTCGAGGCTACCGGAAGGGAGGTCTATCGCGACTGCGATCGGGCGACCTCGCTCGGAATTGGCGCGCTCCGTCCGATTCGCCCATTTGGCAGCTAACTTGCTGCGTGCCGATCGGAGTAGTATGAAGTCACACGTCATTCCCAAACGCGGCGCTCCCGGGCGCTTGACGGCTCTCTATAATGGCAGCAAGCAAAATGGCAGCAAGCAATCGCGAGGCGAGTCGGTCGGACACGATCCGCGAGAGGAGAGCTCGATGAATCGTGACGCTCGAGTTGAAGCGTTCGTCGCCGCCGCTCGAGGCGCTGCGCGCGCGGGGTCGAGAGGTCATCGTCGGCCACCGCGAAGTCATCACGCACGTTCTCATCGGGATGTTTGCGGGCGGTCACGTCGTTCTCGAGGGCGTCCCCGGGCTCGGCAAGACGCTGCTCGTCAAGACGCTCGCCGGACGGGCTGGAGCTCTCGTTCTCGCGCATCCAGTTCACGCCCGACCTGATGCCGGCGGACATCGTCGGCACCACATCATCGTCGAGGACGCCGACGGTCGGAAGCACGTTCCAGTTCCAGCACGGGCCGATCTTCGCCAACATCGCTGCTCGCCGACGAGATCAACCGGGCGCACGCCGAAGACGCAGTCGGCGCTGCTCGAGGCGATGCAGGAGGAGCGGTCACGGTCGGCGGCACGATCACCGCTCCACGGCGCCGTTCTTCGTGCTGGCCACCCAGAATCCCATCGAGATGGAGGGCACGTACCCGTTGCCCGAAGGCCCAGCTCGATCGCTTCCTGTTCAAGCTCCGCGTCCGCTATCCGGCGATCGAGGAGCTGAACGCGATCATCGACCGGACCACCCAGTCGCGCCCGGCCGCGGTCAGCCGGGTGGTGAACGGACCGGCGGTGATGTCGCTGCCGCGAGCTGGTTCGCGAGGTGCCGATCGCCTCGCACGTGCGCGACTTCGCCTCGTCCATCGTCATGGCGACGCATCCTCAGTGGGAGAAGGCTCCGGAGGTCGCGGCGGCTGCGTGCGCTACGGCGCCAGCCCGCGCGGCGCGCCAGGCGCTGGTCCTCCGGCGCCAAGGTGCCGGGCGCTGCGCGGAGGGGCGCTACAACGTGAGCGTCGAGGACATCAAGGCGATGGCGGCCCCGGCGCTCCGCCATCGGATCATCCTGAACTTCGAAGGCGAGGCTGAGGGGCATCGACACCGACAACCTCGTCGCCAGATCATGGAGAGCACCGAAGTGGCGACCGTTCAGAGCCGGGAACCCTTCCTACGCTGAGTGCGGGAGGATCTCGATGACTGAGTCCCGGGATCGACGGGCTCCTCCGGCGCATTCGCGGAGAGGTCCGTCGCCGCCGGGCGGAGTACTACGGCGTGCGCGGGCCTTCTGGGGCGCCGTAGGGGGCGTGGCCGTCTGCTGGCGAGGTACGGCTGGAGCACGGCACCTTGGATCGCCGGCGCGCTGGTGGTCGTGGGCGCCGGCGCGGGCATCGCCTACCGGATTGGCTCGCCACCGCGTCGCCGCAGGAGGACGCGGCCGTGTCGCGGACCGCGCATTCGGTCTCGACGATCGCGTCGCCACGACCGCTCAGTGAACTTGACGCGCCCGGACCGGACGCGCGCTCGTCGATTCGCTCGTGGCGGACCGTCGCGCGCGTCGCGGACTCTCGGGATCAAGCGTCGTGGTTCGGCGGCGCGTCGTGGCCGCGGGAGGGCCAGCTCCTGGCGGTCCCCATCCCTGGCGTGCCTGCTCCTCATGGTCACGCCGCCGATCCCGCTCCCGTCGGGACGCCTGCCCGACTTCCTGCCGCTCGGGCGAGGAGGGCCGCGGAGCGCGCGAGCTCGTCGATGCTCGAGGAGACGTCGCGACCGCTCGCGAAGGACCAAACTGAAGCGGCTCGTCTTCGAGGAGCGCGACTTCGCTCCAGCGCGCGGGCGGCAGCGGCGCCGCCACGACCGGCGCGACCTCTCGGCGATCTTCAAGGACACCTCGCTGCGCGAAGCCAACGGCCCGACTTCAACAGCTTCATGAAGAAGGGTGACGAGCGGCTGCCTGGATGCTCGGAGCAGGTCGACCGTCTGCCCGACCTCCAGTCCGATTTCACGAACAACCAGTACAAGATGGTGTTCCGCAAATCGAAGGCGCTGACCGGCGGCCTCCGGCCGGATCAGATCTCGCCGCAGAAGCTGCGAGCTTCTCGAGGAGATGGAGCGGCTCGGTCGCAAGGGCGGCGCCAACTGGAGCGGCGACGCGCATGGAGGGCATGGAGGCGCTCGAGGGGGCCAGCCAGACCGCGCCCTCACGCCATGCAAGGCTCTGGACAAGATGCGGGCGATGGATGAACCGCAGCGCTCGGGCAAGGGGCCTGCGCGGAGGACGCGAGGCGATCGCGAGCGGCCGGGGGCGCGACGCGCGCCCGCGGCGGCGGCATGGGTCCGGAAGACCGGGACTTCGGCGAGGGCGAGGAGCTCATCGCCCGGCCGGGGCCGGAGCGGCACGCCGAAGGGCGAGGCGACCCAGCGTCTGCGGGCCAACCCCTGCGACGTCGGCGTCGAAGGCGAGTCGCGCCGCGCGACCGCAGCGACGGTTCTACGACACCAACCTGACCGGCCGCGGCGGCAGCATGGCCGTCGCGGCTCCAGTACCGGGGTCGTCATCGGACAGTATCGCGAAGGCGATGGAGGACGCGATCACGCGGGAGCAGGTCCCGCGCGACTACCGATCAGATCAGGAGCTACTTCCAGGCGCTCGACGAGCGATAAGACAGAAGACCGATGCCGGCGACGCGCCAGGCGCGTCTTCAGCGTCGGAGTTTCTGGCCCAGCTCGAGCGCCTCTCGCTGCTCTCGCGCCGCGTGCTTTCGCGGTGCGTGAAGGGCGAGCGGCGGAGCCTGCGCCAGGGGCACTGAGCGTCGGAGTTCCTGCGACTATCGCGCGTACGGCGTCGGCGACGACCTCCGCTACGTCGACTGGAACATCTACACGCGCCGCCTCGATCGGCTGCACGTCAAGCTCTTCGTCGACGAGGAGGATCTGTGCCTCCATCTGATCGTCGACGCCTCCCGCGTCCATGAATTTTGGCTCGCCCGCCAAGCTCGACTGTGCGGTGCGCGTCGCCGCCGCGCTCGGCTTCGTGGGGCTCGTGAACCTCGAGCGGGTCGGCGTGGGATGCGTCCGCGATCAGGTGGCCGAGGGCTGGCCGCCGACGCGCGCGGGCGTAACCAGTGCCACGCGCTCGTGGACTTCCTGGGCCGGGTGGGCCAGCGGCGGCACGAGTCCGAACGACGGGCTGGCGAGCTACGCGGCGCGGCTCCGGCGAGCCGGGCATCGCGCGTCGTCATCTCGGATTTGCTCGATCCGCGGGCTACGGAGCAGGGCTGCGCGCCCTGCTCGAGCGCTCGGCTTCGACGATGCGTCGTCCACGTGCTCGCCGGGGGAGATGAATCCAGAGCTGGCGGGCGACCTGCGCCTCATCGACAGCGAGACGGGCGAGATGCGTGAGCTCTCCATGGACGGCGACGCGTCCGGGCCTATCGCGAGCGGCTCCGGCAGTTCCTGGACCGCGCCGAGACGTTCATGTCGAAGCCAAGAGATCGGCTACCACCGGATCGCCTCCGACGGTGCCGATCGAGGAGTTCGGTGCTCGCCTCAGCTCCGGGCCGCGTGGTCGCATGGGCTTCTGACGCCCACTCGCGCCTGCGCGCTTCGTCGCGGGCTGACGGGTTCCTTGGTTCACCCGCTCGCTCGCTTCCTGAAGGTGCGCTTCGCGCGAGCGCACGAGTGGCCAGTCCTCCTCTGCTGGCAGCTCGATTGCCAGCGCGACCAGCGTGAGGCATCGGCCTCTCTCCCAGCGGCTCCAGCGCGACCGCTGATGCATCCTGCAAGTCCTCGCGCTGTCTGGCGCTGGCAGCTGCCTTGGCCCGTGACCCACGGTGCCGCGATGATGGGCCGGGGCGCCCGCAAGGTCGTGGTGGTGCTGGACACCTCGGCGTCGATGAAGGCGCGCGACGTCTCCCCGTCGCGCTTCGACGCGCGCGCAGCGGAGGCGGCGTAGCTCGTGCGCCGGCTGGCGAAGGAGCGCCGGGTGATGGTGACTCGAGGCGGGCGTGCAGCCGCACGGTGACACCGCGGCGATGGTCGCCGCGATCCGCGATCGCGGGCGCTCGCGCCATCCGGCGGCGCGCGCGCAGCGACTTGCCCGCCCCGACTCGTCGAGGCGTGTCCGTGATGGCGCGGGCGCTCGTCGGGCAGGATCCACGGCGCGGGAGATCCACGTCTTCACGGACGGCGCCTACACGCTGACCCGCACGCCGGATAGCGACCGACCCGCGCGCCTGCGCTGGGTCGGGGTCGGGACGCAGGGCGCGGCCAGCGTCGCCATCACCAACCTGCGTCGGTTCGCAAGAGCGTACGTACGGGCGCGTTCGACTACCAGGCCTTCGTCTCGCTCGGTGAACTGCACCGCCGAGGCGCCGGACCGTTCGGCTTCCCGCTGGAGATCGAGCGGCAAGACGATCGCGGAGAAGTCGGTGACGCTCGAGCCGAGCGTCCGGCGGTCGGTCGTGCTGCCGTTCAGCCACGGCGGCGGCGGGTACGATCACGGCGCGGCATGCAACGGTCCGACGACGATCTGGCCGCCGACAACACGGCGTGCGCGGTGCTGCCGCCGCCGCGCGAAGATCGCGGTCCTGCTGGTCAGCCCGGCAACCTGTTCCTCGAGAAGGTCCTGAGAACCGATCCCGCAGTGTCGCGCTCGAGGTGCGCACGCCCGACCAGTACCAGGGTGGCATGGGCGACGCGGACGTCGTCGTCCTCGACTCGGTGACGCCGCCCACGGTCGGGACCGGGGCGCTTCGTCTTCGTCAACGGCGGTGCCGCCGGACGTTCCCGATCGAGGTGCTCGGCCAGCATCGAGCGCCCGACGATCATGGACTGGGACCGCAGCGCACCCGGTCATGCGCCACGTCGAGTTCGCCAAGGTGACGATCGAGGACGCGATGCGGCATCCGGCCGCTGGCGCGCCGGGCGCGCCGCTCGTGGAGGCGGTGGGCGGACGCTCATCTACGCGCTCGAAGGAGACCGGACCGCAGAGGCCATCTTCGTCGGCTTCGATCTTTTCAAGACCGACTTCCGCTGCGCGGTGGCGTTCCCGCTGATCCCTCGAACGGCGCTGCGCTGGCTGCATCCGCGGCCGGCATCGACCAGGCGAGCCTGCAGCTCGCCGCCGGCCAGCCGATCCTGCTGCCGGTCGAGCCCACGGGGTGACGTCGGCGTCACCGGTGACGACGCCCAGCGGCCGCGCGCGGTGCAAGGGCCAGAGTGACGCGCGGGGTGCGTGAGCTTCACCGAGACCGACGAGGTCGGGCTCGTGCACCGCTGACCGACCGCGCCGCGGCGAGATGCGCAGTCGCCGTGAACCTCACGCGACGCCGACAGAGTCCAACCTGCGACTGCGGCCGCTGCCCGCCGCCGCGCGGACGGCCGCGTCGCGAGCCTGCCGCCAGTGCCGATGCAGCGCGAGCTGTGGCCGCTGCTTCGTCGCGCTGGCGTTGCTCTGCTGCATCGCTCGGCGGGCTCGCTCTACTGGCGGCGTCAGAGCGCCGGGCGTTTGCAGCGCTGCCGACGCGATCAGGCGACCGCTGGGCGCTGGCGATGCGCGGCGCGCTGATCGTCCTGCATCTGCGCTGACCGCTGCACGGCCGACGCTCGCCGCCGCTGGGTGGACCGGCTGAACGTCGTGTTCCTGCTCGATCATCATCCGACAGCGTCAGCCTGGCCGCGCGCGAGCGCGCCTACCGCTTCGTGGCCGAGCGCGCGCAGCACAGAAGAGCGGCGACCGTCAGAGCGTGATCGTCTTCGGCGAGCAGGCGGTCGTCGATCAGCCGCTCGTCCGCGCGGCCGACGGTCGGAGCGGCCGAAGGCCCAGGTCGGCGGGCGCGGCACCAACCTCTTCCAGGCGATCCAGCTGGCGCTGGCTACGCTGCCGCCGGGCCACGCCAACCGCATCGTCATGCTCACCGACGGCCGCCAGGACGGCGGGCAACGCGCGCTGACCGGCGCCGCAGGCCGCCAAGGACGCGGGCGCCGACATCTACTACGTGCGCCGCGCCGCTCACGTTCACCCAGGAGGTCGTCGCCGAGTCGATGGTGCTGCCGCAGGAGGTGAAGTTCGGCGAGCCGTTCCAGGCCAAGGTGGTCGCGTGGAGCCACCAGGACACCGCAGGGACGGCTCTCGCTGTTCCGCAACGGCGAGTTCCTCGGCTCGCAGGTCGTGCGACTCACGCGCCGGCAAGAACGTCTTCAGCTATCGCCAGTCGCTCGAGCCAGAGCGGCATCCACGTCTACCAGGCGGCGCTCGAGGTGGACGGCGACACGATCGAGGAGCAACAACCGCGCGGTCGGCGCGGTCGGTGGTGCGCGGCCGGCCCCAGGTGCTCCTGGCCGACAAGGACCGGAGCCACGCCCAGTCGCTGGCCGCGCGCGCTGCGCTCGCAGAACATCGACGTGACGGTGGTGGAGCCGGCGCAGATCCCGAGCGACCTGGCCGGTCTGCAGAAGTACGACGGCGTGGTCCTGTCGAACGTCTCCTCGCTCAAGCTCACGCACGGCCGCAGATGGACGCATGATCCGCGACTACGTCCGCGACTACGGCGGCGGGCTCATGATGATCGGCGGCGAGGAGAGCTTCGGGCTCGGCGGCTACTACCGCACGCCGATCGAAGAAGCGCTGCCGGTGACGATGGAGGTCAAGCAGAAGGTCGAGATCCCGAGCCTGGCCGTCGTGCTGTCGATCGACCGCTCGGGCTCGATGGCGATGTCGACCGACGAGAAGGTCACCAAGCTCGACCTGGCCAAGGAGGCCGCCCACCTCGTCGTCGACCTGCTCGACGAGCGCAACGAGGTCGGCGTGATGAGCTGGGACACCGAGTTCATCTGGGACGTCGCCCATCCGCCCGGCCAAGGACAAGGCGCGCCATCCACCACGCGATCGCCGACCATCAAGGCGGGCGGCGGCACCGACGGCTATCCGGCGCTCAAGGAGTCCTACGCGGTGCTCTTCGACCGCCCGGCGCCTGCTCAAGCACGTGATCTTCCTCTCGGACGGGCAGATGACGCGCGGCGACTTCGCAGGGCCTGCTGCGCCGGATGGCCAAGGACAAGATCACCGTGTCGACCGTGGCCATCGGCAAGGACGCCGATCGTCCAGCTGATGGTGGACGTCGCCAAGTGGGGCCGCGGCCGCTTCTACTACACCGAGGACTCGCAGACGATCCCGCGCATCTTCACGCTGGAGACCCAGCTGGCCTCCGAAGGCGTCGCTCGTCGAGCAGCCGTTCAAGCCGCAGCTCACCGCGCCCGCCACGAGGCGATGCAGGAGATCGACTGGAAGGACGTGCCGCCGCTCGGCGGCTACGTCGCCACCGTCGCTCAAGCGCACGGCGGACCTGGTGCTGATGAGCCACCAGGAGGACCCGGTCCTCGCCACCTGGCGCTACGGCGCTCGGGCGCTCGGCCGCGTTCACCTCGGACGCCAAGGCCAAGTGGGGCGTGCTCTGGCTGCGCTGGCGAGACTTCAACAAGTTCTGGGCCCAGCTGATCGCGCTGGACGCTGCGCAGCGGCATCGCGCAGCGACACCGTCGCCATCGTGCGAGCGGCTGGACGACGACCGGCGAGGTGCGTGGTCGACGCCGTCGATCGCCAAGGGCGAGTTCATCAACTTCCTCGACTCCCAGGTCGGCGTGGTGGCGCCCAACCGCGAGCGGACGGTGCATCGATCTCGAGCAGATCGGGCCCGGGACGCTATCGCGGCCGCTTCCCGGCCGGCCAGGAGGGCGTCTACCTGGTCGGCATGGCCCAGCGCCGGAACGAGCGCGTGATCGGCTCGCAGCTGGCCGGACTGGTGGTACCGTACGCTCAGGAGCTCCGCGATCTCGGCGTGGACGAGACGCCTGCTGCGCGAGCTGGCCGAGCTCACGGGCGGCGGGCCACTCGACGAGCCCGCCGGACGCCTTCTTGAAGTCGCGGCGGCAGTCCCGCATCGCGGTCGACGATCTGGCCCTGGCTCGTCGGCCTCGTTGCGGTGCTGCTGGTTCCGGATATCGCGCTGCGGCGCGTCGGCCCCGGCGCGCTCGCACGGGTTGGCCGATCGCTGGCGTCGTCGTGCCGAGGACGTTTCCGGACGGAAGGGAGAGGTCACGTGATGCGTCGACTCGACTCGTGGTCGCGCATGCTCATCGCGCGTCGCTGGCGGCTGCTGCTCGCGCTGTGTCCGCCTGGCGGCCGACGCCGATTCAAGCTCGCGCATCGTGCTGATCGTGCCGTTCGATGGAACGACTGCTCGAGCGTGAAGAGCGGTGGATGGGCGAGGGCGTCAGCCAGATTCTCGGCCTCGGCCTGGCCCAGCACCCGGCGTTCGTCCAGGTCGAGCGCGCGCGCCTGCGCGGCGCCGGGCAGCCGGAGGTCTGGACCGAGGCGGCGGTCGCTCAGGCCGCGCGCGCGCGTCCGCGCCGACGCCGGCGCTGTTCGGGCGGATCGACACGTCGCGCGCGGTAGCTCGCCGTCGTGCCGCGGCTGCTGGAGATCAAGGCGAGCGGTGCCGACGCCGTCATGAACCTGGAGCCGGTGACGATCACCGGAGGGTGAGCTGCTCGCGCGGCTCGCCGCCGCTGCCGGTCACCTACGCGCGCACGCTCAACGTCGGCCTCACGGACGACCGAAGTCGCGCCGGATCGAGAAGGCGGCGCGTCCGACGCGCGGTGCCGAGGGCCTTCGAGCTGTTTGCCCGCGGCCCAGATCGCGGCAATGCGGGGCGATCAGGAAAGCAATGAGGCGGCGGTCGACCTGCTGTCGCGCGGCGATCGAGGCCGATCCGAGCTTCGTGGTCGCGCACTACACCCTCGGCGTCGTGCACTCAGGCGCTCGGCAACCGCTGGAAGGCGGCGGCGCAGTTCCGCGCCTCGACGCAGCTCGACCCGACGTCTACCCGGAGCCCTACAAGGCGCTCGGCGACCTGTTCCTGTCCCAGCCGCGCCGGCTCTTCGACCAGGCGATCGAGGCGTACAGCAAGGCGATCGAGCTGCGGCCGTTCTTCGCCGACGCGCTACGTCGGGCTCGGCGACGCCAAAGGCGGCGAAGGGCGACACCGACGGCGCGATCGCGGCGTACCAGAAGGCGCTCGTCTACAACCCCGTCAATCCCACGCGTGCACATGAGCCTCGGGCAAGATCTACTACGCGGAGAAGGGGCTCTACTACGAGTCGGTGACCGCGTACAAGAAGCGCCATCGACCTCGATCCCCACTCCGTCGAGGCGCGCATGGGACTGGGCGAGGTATACGAGGACAAGGGGCTCTACAAGGAGGCCATCGAGGAGTACCGGCGAGTGATCGAGCTCGACGGCAAGCACACCGGCGCCATGTACAACCTCGCCGCTCGTCTACGAGAAGGTCGATCCCCGAGAGGCCATGGCCCAGTGGGAGCGCTACATCGAGCTTGCCGTCGCCGCTGGCCGTCGGAGAAGGACTGGGTCGACGTCGCGCGCCAGCATCTGACGCAAGCTCGAAGAACCAGGTCGAGGAGGCTGGACGCAGGGGACTCGGCCTGAACGAGCTGAGGAAGGACCCGACGCGCGGGCAGTGGATCCTCGATTCGTCCCAAGGCCGAGCCGCCGCGGCAGACGGACTTGCCCGTACTGCCCGGGCGCCGGAGCACCTGACCGGACCCGGAAATCGCCGCCTATCGCCGGAGGGCTCGACCCCGAACAGCCCCGGGCTGGACGGTGCGCGTCGTGCCGGAGCCGGACGCGTATTTCCGGATCGAGTGGGAGCTGGTTCGCGAGGGCGTCGGGATGTTCGACATGATCACTCCGCGCGGCGCCAGCGAGCTGATCGGTCGAGTCGCCGCGGCACGACGACACGCTGGCGACGATGGAGCCGCGGCAGCATCGAGGCCGTGCTGTGGATGTACCGCGACCGGCTCCTCGACCTCAAGCGCGACGGCCAGATCCGCGACATCCTCGATCTCGCGCCACCACCACAAGCCCGGGGTGGCGAGCCCACCATCCGTACTCGCGCGTGACCGCGATTCCCATCGTCTTCGACGAGACGCGCCGCGAGCTGCGCGAGGCGCGCGAGTACTACCAGTACAAGCGCCGCTGCCTCTACTGCGACATCCTGCGCCAGGAGATCGGCGCCGAGGAGCGCGATGGTACGGCTGACGCCCGCCTTCGCCGCCGCTGGTTCCCTACGCGCCCCGCGTGCCGCTCGAGACCATGGATCGTGCCGCGCCAGCACGCGCTGCTCGTTCGAGGAGTCGCTCAGCCCCGAGACGGCCGGCGACCTCGCCGCGCCTGCTGTCCGAGTACTTCGGCGTGCTGGCGCGCGCGCTTCGAGCGACCCCGGCTACGAGATGGCGCTGCACACCGCGCCGAACCTCCGCTCGCGCATCCTGCAGGGCGACTGGGCTGACCATCCGCGACGACTACCACTGGCACATCGAGATCGTCGCCCGAGCCGGAGCACGCCAATCGGGTCGGCGGTATCTTCGATCAACGAGACCTGCCGGAGGTCTCGGCAGCCGAGCTGCGCGCCGCCTGGCCTGAGGGCTAATCCGCCGACCCTGTCGGCCCTGCCGCTCCCGAGAGGTCTTGCCCTGGACGTGGAACTCGACCTCGCTTGATATCTTCGATGGTCAGCCGTATAGCCTGAAATAACGTAAGCATTCTGAGTACCAGGATCCTGGATGATCCGGAGTCCCGCTAGACTGGCCAGGGTTGTGGCCTGTTCTGAGCCGAGGCGGGCCAACATCAGGTCAGGCGCCACAAGCATTTCCGTTGACGCCGGGCAGGACCGGTGTGAGAATGCGACTGAAATGGTCGGCGATAGAAAGAGTCGGATAAAGGAAGCTGGGCTGATGGAGCTCGGCACTCCGGGACGAGAGGGACACTGACGATGCTCCGGTTTACGAAGCGCGCGGATTACGGGCTGATGGCGATCCACTACATCGCCGTGCACGACGGCCTGCGGCGCCGTCAGCGCCAAGCGGATCGCCGAGGAGTTCGCCGATTCCCCGGAGCTGCTCGGCGAAGATCCTCCAGCGGCTCGCCAAGCGGCGGCTGATCGTCAGCCAGAACGGGCCCAAGGGCGGGTACGTCCTGACGCGGCGGCCCGATCGAGATCATCGGTCGGGCGAGGTCGTCCGCGCGCTCGAGGGACCGATCAACATCGTGAGCTGTCTCGACGGACGGAGCGAGTGCCCGCAGATGGCTGCGCTGCAACCTGCAGCGGCCGGTGCAGAAGATCCAGGCGGCGATCAGCCATGCTGCTCGACTCGATGAGCCTGGCCGAGCTGACGCAACCAGAACGTCCCCGAAACACTGGCGATACGGTGATGGCAGGGCGTCGAGAGCGAGAGACGGAGAGAGCCGATGGCGCTGAAGTTTCCGATCTTCATGGACTGCGCAGTCGACGACGCCCGTGCGATCCGCGGGTGGTCGAGGCGATGCTGCCGTACTTCACCGAGAAGTTCGGCCATCCGGCCAGCCGTAACCATCCGTTCGGCTGGGAGGCCGAGGGCGCGGTCGATCGCGGCACGCGAGCAGACTCGGCCGAGATCATCGGCGCCCGGGATCCCAAGGAGGTCGATCTTCACGTCGGGCGGCACGGAGTCGATCAACCTCGCGCATCAAGGGCGTCGCCGAGATGTACCGCGAGAAGGGCAACCACATCGTCACCACGGCGATCGAGCAGCGGGCCGAGCCTGGACGTCTGCAAGCGCCTGGAGCGGCAGGGCTTCGAGGTCACCGTACGTTCCGGTGCGGCCGGACGGGCTGGTCGACGTGGACGGCGATCCGCGCGGCGCTCACCGACAAGACCATCCTCATCTCGGTCATGTTCGCCAACAACGAGATCGGCACGATCCAGGATATGGCGGCGATCGGCAAGCTCGCCAAGGAGAAGGGCATCCTCTTCCACGCCGACGCCACGCAGGCCGTGGGCAAGATCCCCGTGAACGTGGAGGCGATGGGGATCGACCTCCTGTCGTGCACGGCCCACCTGATCTACGGCCCGAAGGGCGTCGGGCGCGCTCTACGTCCGGCGCAAGGCGCCGCGGGTGCGCATCGCCCCGCATGATCGACGGCGGCGGTCACGAGCGCGGGATGCGCTCGGGCACGCTGCCGGTGCCGCTCATCGTCGGGCTTCGGCCGGGCGGCCGAGATCTGCGGCGAGGTCATGGCCGGAGGAGAGCGCGCGGCTCGCGCAGGCTGCGCGACCGGCTCAGGACATGATCCTCTCGAGCGTCGACGAGGCGTTCCTCAACGGGCATCCGGAGCGGCGGCTGCCGCACAACCTGAACATCTCGTTCGCGCTACGTCGAGGGCGAGTCGGTGCTGATGGGGCTCAACAAGGAGACGGCGCTGTCGCTCGGGCTCGGCCTGCACCTCGTCGACGCTGGAGCCGTCGTACGTGATCGCCGCGCTCGGGGCCAGCGCCGAGCTGGCGCACTCGTCGATCCGCTTCAGCCTGCACCGGTTCAACACCGAGGAGGAAGTCGAGTACGTCGGCGCAGCGGACGATCGAGGTCGTCAAGCGGCTGCGGGACATGTCGCCGCTCTACGAGCTGGCCAAGGAAGGCGTTGATCTGAAGTCGATCCAGTGGAAGGCTGAGTAAGGGGGAGACGCGATGGCATACAGCGATAAGGTCGTCGACCACTACAACAACCCGCGCAACGTCGGGTCCTTCGCCAAGGACACGCCGGGCGTGGGTACGGGGCTCGTGGGCGCGCCGGAGTGCGGCGACGTCATGAAGCTGCAGATCAAGGTCAACCTCGAGACGGGCGTCATCGAGGACGCCAAGTTCAAGACGTTCGGCTGCGGCAGCGCCATCGCCGTCGTCGAGCCTGGCCACCGAGTGGCTGAAGGGCAAGACGCGTGGACGAGGCGGCCAAGATCAAGAACACCGACATCGTCAACGAGCTGAAGCTGCCGCCGGTGAAGATCCACTGCTCGGTGCTGGCCGAGGACGCGATCAAGGCGGCGCTGGCCGACTACCAGGAGAAGCACGCATCGGCGGCCGCCGCGGCCGCATCGAAATAGGTGAGGGGCGAGGAGGACTACGGCATGGCGGTCGCACTGTCGGAGAACGCAGCGAAGCAGGTGAAGGAGCTCAAGCAGGCGCAGAACCTGCCCGAGACCGTCTTCCTTGCGCATGGGCGTGAAGGGCGGCGGGCTGCTCGGGGATGTCGCTACGCCCTGGAGTTCGACACGCGAGATGGGGCCTCACGACAAGGTCTTCGAGATCGACGGCATCAAGGTCGTCGTCGACAAGAAGAGCTATCTCTACCTGAACGGCACGACGCTCGACTACGTGCACGCAGGGGCTGACGGGCGGCTTCACGTTCGTCAACCCCCAGGCGAAGTCGAGCTGTGGCTGCGGAACCTCGTTCTCGGCGTAGCCGGGCCCGGCGCGCACATCGCGAACGGGCCCGGCGAGGGGCCCGTTCGCATTTTGGCGGCCGTGAGCGGAGGCGCATGAGCGACTACTTCGAGGTGTTCGGCCTTGCCGCGCCGGCTCGGCATCGACACGGCCGCGCTGCAGCGACGGTTCTACGAGCTGTCGCGCCAGCGGCCACCCTGACTTCCACCAGGGCGCAGCCGCCGGCCGAGCAGGCGGCGGGCGCTCGAGGACTCGGCGCGCGTCAACGCGGCCTACCGGGCCCTGCGCGATCCGCATCGCGCGCGTCGAGTACCTGATCCGGCTCGAGGAGGGGCGCGAGACGCGCGAGGGCGCCGCGGTGAAGCCGAAGGCGCCGCCCGAGCCTGCTGGCGGAGATGTTCGAGATCCAGGAGAGCGCTGGCGAGGCCAGGCGCGCGGCGGGCACGACTGGACGATGCGCACGCGGGCACGCTCGCCGGTCAGCGCGACGCGCTGCGCGCGCGATGACCGACGCGGAGGAGGCCCGTCTGACGGGCCCGCTGCAGCCAGGCGTGGGACGCCGCGGCGCCGGGCGATCGGGCGGCGGCGCTCGACTGCGCTCAAGGACGCGCTGGCCACGCGCGCCTATCTGCGGACCGGTGATCGACGATCTCGACCGACGGCACTGGGCGAGGATACGAGGAGACGCATGTCGCGCATCGTCGGCATTGATCTCGGCACCACCAACAGCCTCGTCGCCTACGTCGACGACCGCGACCGGCCTGCCCGTGGTCATTCCCGACCGCGGACGGGCACGGCGCTCCTGCCGTCCGATCGTGAGCGTTCACGCCCGGCGGGCGTGCTGGTCGGGCGAGGCCGCCAGCGGCGGCAGCTCGTCCGCCGGCCCAGCCGACACGGTCTACTCGGTCAAGCGGCTGATGGGCCGCGGCTACGGAGGACGTCAAGGACGAGCTGCGGCTACTTCCCGTTCCGGGTGCTGCCGGCCGAGGGCATCGTGAAGCTGGCGGTGGGCGGCCGCGAGGTCACGCCGCCGGAGGTGTCGGCGATCATCCTCAAGTCGCTGCAGGAGCGCGCCGAGGCGCACTTCGGCGAGCCGATCGAGAAGGCGGTCGTCACGGTGCCCGCGTACTTCAACGACAGCCAGCGGCAGGCCACCAAGGACGCCGGCCGCATCGCCGGGCTCGACGTCGTCCGCATCGTCAACGAGCCGACGGCGGCCTCGCTGGCGTACGGCCTGCAGCGGCTCGGCGAGGGCGTGATCGCGGTCTACGACCTCGGCGGCGGCACCTTCGACATCTCGATCCTGCGCGTCAAGGACGGAATCTTCGAGGTCCTGGCGACCAACGGCGACACGCATCTCGGCGGGGACGACTTCGACCGCGTCGATCATGCTGTGGCTGCTCGAGGACATCCAGCCCGGCACGCGCGAGCACGGACGTGACGGCCTCGACCTGGCCCGCGATCAGGAGGCCATGCAGGAGCTGCGGCTGGCCGCCGAGGCGGCGAAGATCCGCCTGTCGGCCGAGGAGCGGACCGCGCTGACGCTGCCCTTCGAGGGCTTCACCTACCACCGCGAGATCACGCGGGCCGAGCTCGAGCGCGCTCATCGAGCGGCTGGTGGCTCGCACGCTGGCGCCCGTGCCGGCAGGCGCTGGCCGACGCCGGCCTCGACCCCGGCGGACATCGACGAGGTGGTGCTGGTGGGCGGCTCCACGCGGGTGCCGCTGGTGCGCAGGCGGGTGCAGGAGCTGTTCGGCAAGACGCCGCACAGCCAGCTGAACCCCGACGAGGTCGTGGCGCTGGGCGCGGCCGTGCAGGCGCAGATCCTGGCCGGCGGCATCACCGACATGCTGCTGCTCGACGTCACGCCGCTGTCGCTCGGCATCGAGACGCTGGGCGGGATCGTCAGTCGATCCTGATCCCGCGCAACACGACCATCCCGACCAGCGCGCGCGAGATGTTCACGACCTCGGTCGACGGCCAGACGGTGGTCGACATGCACGTGGTGCAGGGCGAGCGCGAGCTGGCCAAGGACTGCCGCTCGCTGGCGCGCTTCGAGCTGCGCGGGATCGACCCCATGCCGGCGGGGATGCCGAAGATCGAGGTGACGTTCCTCATCGACGCCAACGGCATCCTGCAGGTGCACGGCCAAGGAGCAGCGCACGGGCAAGGCCGCCGCGATCGAGGTGAAGCCGACCTACGGGCTCGCCGAGGCCGACGTCGAGCGGATGGTCGAGGACTCGTTCACGTACGCCGAGGCCGACGTGGAGACGCGCCTGCTGATCGAGGCGCGCAACGAGGCCGACACGGTCATCACCCACGTGGCGCGCGCG
>ERZ1370068.11206-contig-9840_pt1 | contig 17051 bp, 29 predicted proteins | sample MGYA00561227_ERZ1370068 | MGnify/ENA primary metagenome ERZ1370068 (study PRJEB38410, sample SAMEA6850437) | metagenome | study: Metagenomic assessment of the ecological functions of the soil: analysis of the soil microbiota associated with the...
GCGAGGAGCAGCGACCGATCTCCAGCAGGCTTCCGCCTCGAAGGAGGGCCGACAAGTTCGCTCACGTTCAGTGGCGGGCCGGGACGGACCGGCAGCCCCCTCATCGCCGGGACCGTCGCGTGGCTGGACTGCCGCACCGAGCAGCAGGTCGACGCCGGCGATCATCTGATCCTGGTCGGGCGTGTGATCGATTTCCAGCACTCGACGCAGACGCCGCTGGGATCCTGTCGCGGCAACTATCTGCGCTTCGGCCCCGAACAACAGGCCATTACCGCGACGCCCACGAACGCGATCCGCGTCGGTGCGATCCTGGAGAAGGACGAGTGCGTTCTGCTGCTGAAGGACGGCGCGACCGACCGCTGGACGCTGCCGGTCGCCAGGCGTCTCGGCTGGATCCCGACCGAGCCCGGCAGTCTCAACGCGACTCCTCGAGAGACTGGGCATCGAGGCCCAGATCGGCTTCCTGTTCGCCGTGTTCGACGACGAGAAAACCGGCGCGCTTTCCGGTGTTCTATCGCGGCGAGATCGCCGGCATCGCGGACGGGCGCGCAGGCACGACGCGACTCTTCGCGCTAATCCGAGGTCCCCGGGAGCAGCTGCCGGATCTCGCCACGCAGTCGATGCTGCGGCGCTATGTCAGCGAGCGCAGCGAAGACCGCTTCTGGCATCTATGTCGGCATCGCCGGAGGCGGGCACGGGTGAGGGGACTCGACCGCGCGACCTGAGATATACAGCCGGTGGGAAACTGGTGGGAGCTGAGAGGGAATCGAACCCTGACCTCCCTCATTGCGAACGAGGCGCTCTCCCATCTGAGCTGACAGCCCCACGGGTTCGGGGGCGGACTATGGGCAGCGGCCCGCCCGGATGTCAAGCTTGCGGAGGGTTAACGAGGCCGCTAGGTTCGCCGCCGGAATAGCGCTATTGCGACAGGATAGCTGACCATGGGGTCCATCGCCTGGCTGATCGGCACAGTCGCCCAGATCTGCATTTTTCTGTTGCTAGCGCAGGTCATCGCGAGCTGGCTTGTCGCCTTCAACGTCATCAATACGCGGCATCCTTTCTTTCGTCAACAGCGTTCGGCGGTTTCTGTACCAGATCACCGAACCGGCGCTCTGACCGAGTACGGCGTATCATGCCGACCTTTGGTGGTGCCGACATCTCCCCATTGGTTCTGGCGCTTTTGATCGGCTTCGCCGCGCGGCTGATTGTCGAATACCTCCTTTACGGATGATCCGAGCCGATAGCGCGCCGTCGCCGTTCTCTGTTGCTTCCGACGGGGTCAGGGTGCGTTTGCGTGGTGCATCCAAGAGCGCGGCGCACCGCTGTGGATGGACTGGGCGCCGAAGCCGATGGCGCCATGGCGATCAAGGTCGCGGTGACGGGCCGCGCCGGCGGACGCGCAAGGCGAATGCGGCCGTGATCCGCGCTGCTCGCCAAGGCCTGGGGGCTCCCGAAATCGGCCTTTCACGGTGGTGGCGGGGGCGCCACCGATCCGGCGCAAGATAATCCATTTGCAGGGTGACCCGGCCCGCCTTATGCAGGCGCTCGAACGCTGGATCGAGGAGTTGAGGACATCGGCATGAACGACGCGGCGGGCCGTACCCGACGGCAAAGATCATCGACGGCAAGGCCTTCGCGGCGGGCCTGCGCCGGCGCATCGCCGAGCAGGTGCGCACGCTGCAGGCGAAGCACGGCTTCACGCCGGGGCTCGCTGTCGTCGCTCGTGGGCGAGAACCCCGCCAGCAAGGTCTATGTGAAGAACAAGGGCGAGCAGACGAAGCGAATCGGGCATGAATTCCTTCGAGCACAAGCTCTCCGGACACGACCGGCCAGGTCGAGCTGCTGGCCCTGGTCGACCGCCTCAACAAGGATCCGGCCGTCAACGGCATCCTGGTGCAGCTGCCGCTGCCCAAGCAGATCGATCCCCAGGCCGTGCTCAACGCCATCGATCCCGACAAGGACGTCGACGGCTTCCACGTCGTCAATGCCGGGCCGTCTTGCCACCGGCGGCCAGGGCGCTGGTGCCGTGCACGCCGCTCGGCTGCCTCCTGCTGCTGAAGGACCGCCTCGGCGATCTCACGGGCAAAGCGCGCGGTCGTCGTCGGCCGCTCCAACATCGTCGGCAAGCCGATGGCCCAGCTGCTGCTGCTGAACGAGAACTGCACGGTCACGATCGCCCATTCGCGCACCCGCGATCTCGCCGGCGAATGCCGCGCGCGCCGACATCGTGATCGCCGCCGTCGGCAAGGCCGAGATGGTGCGCGGCGACTGGATCGCGCCCGGCGCCACCGTCATCGACGTCGGCATCAACCGCATCGATGCCGGCAACGGCAAGACCCGCCTGGTCGGCGACGTCGCCTATGCCGAGGCCTTCCGGCACGCCGGCGCCATCACGCCGGTTCCCGGCGGCGTCGGCCCGATGACCATCGCCTGCCTGCTGCAGAACACGCTCACCGCCGCCTCGCCGCCAGCGCGGCATTGCGGCACCTTAGAAGCAATCAGCCGTCGGCAATCAGCGTTACGCTGAGGGCGCGAATGACCTCTCGGTTGAGACATAGAAGCGGTGGGCGGATTACCCTATGCTGAACGCTGATCGCTGACTGCTGAAGCCAACCAATGACCGGCACGATCATCGAGCTGCTCATCGCCGCCGTCGTCTTCGTCGGCAGTCATTTCGGCGTCTCCAGCACCGGCTTGCGCGACGATCTCGTGCGCCGGCTGGGAGAGCGCGCCTATCTCGGTCTCTATTCCGCGGTCGCGCTGATCCTGCTGGCCTGGCTGATCCGGGCCTATGCCACAGTCGGCGATCCGCTCATGCTGTGGGTGAGGCCGCCGCTGCTCATCGTCCTCCCGCTGGTGGTCATGCCGCTGGCCCTCCTGCTGTTCGTGGGCGGCTATACCCAGCGCAACCCGACCGCGGTGATGCAGGGCAAGCCGCTGCCGAAGGACCGGCCGGCGCCGGGCGTGCTCGCCATCACGCGGCATCCGCTGATGTGGGCGATCGGCCTGTGGGCGATCGTGCACCTGGTCATCAGCGACAGCGTCGCATCGATCATCTTCTTCGGCGCCTTCGCGATCCTGGCGCTCCACGGCACCCGCGTGCTCGATGCCGAAGCAGCGCACCTGGCCGGCGGAGGACTGGCAGCGCTTCACCGCCGCCACCTCGAACATCCCGTTCGCCGCCGTCTTCACCAGCCGCAACGAGCTGAAGATCGCCGAGATCGGCTGGTGGCGGATCATGCTGGCGGGCGTGCTCTACATCGTCCTGATCTTCCTCCACGGCGTCGTCCTCGGCGTGCCCGTGGTGGTGCGGTATTAGAGGGCGGCGCCGCGATCTATCCGCGCCCCTTCTTCAGCAGCCGCAGCCGAAGCGCATTGAGCTTGATGAATCCGGCGGCGTCGCGCTGGTCGTAGGCGCCGGCGTCCTCCTCGAACGTCACATGGGCGAGGAGTAGAGCTGACTTCGGCGATTTGCGGCCGACCACGGCAGTGTTGCCCTTGTAGAGCTTCAGCCGCACGGTGCCCGTCACGCTCTCCTGGCTCTTGTCGATCAGCGCCTGCAGCATCAGCCGCTCGGGCGAGAACCAGAAGCCGTTGTAGATGAGTTCGGCATAGCGCGGCATCAGCTCGTCCTTCAGGTGCGCCGCGCCGCGGTCGAGGGCAATGCTCTCGATGCCGCGATGGGCGGCGTGCAGGATCGTGCCGCCGGGCGTCTCGTAGACGCCGCGGCTCTTCATGCCGACGAAGCGGTTCTCCACCGAGATCGAGGCGGCCGATGCCGTTGGCCTTGCCGAGCTCGTTGAGCTTCGGTCAGCAGCGCCGCCGGCGACAGCTTCTCGCCGTCGATCGCCACGGCGTCGCCGCGCTCGAACTCGACCTCCACGTAGGCCGGCTTGTCCGGCGCGGCTTCCGGCGAAATCGGTGCGCTGGTAGACGAATTCCTCCGGCTCGTGCCAGGGATCCTCCAGCGCCTTGCCCTCGCTCGAGCTGTGCAGCAGGTTGGCGTCGACCGAGAACGGCGCATCGCCGCGCTTGTCCTTGGCGATCGGGATCTGGTGCTTCTCGGCGAAGTCGACGAGCTTGGTGCGCGAGGTCAGGTCCCACTCGCGCCAGGGCGCGATCACCCGGATGTCCGGATTGAGCGAATAGTAGGTGAGCTCGAAGCGCACCTGGTCGTTGCCCTTGCCGGTGGCGCCGTGGGCGACGGCGTCGGCGCCGGTCTTGGCGGCGATCTCGATCTGGCGCTTGGCGATCAGCGGCCGCGCGATCGAGGTGCCGAGCAGATACTGCCCTCGTAGAGCGCGTTGGCGCGGAACATCGGAAAGACGAAGTCGCGCACGAACTCCTCGCGCAGGTCCTCGACGAAGATCTCCTTGATGCCCAGCATCTCCGCCTTCTTGCGCGCCGGCTCCAGTTCCTCGCCCTGGCCGAGGTCGGCGGTGAAGGTCACGACCTCGCATTTGTAGGTCTCCTGCAGCCATTTCAGGATGACCGAGGTGTCGAGGCCGCCGGAATAGGCGAGCACGACTTTCTTGATTTCGCGGCTCATAGGGTCCCTGGGTTGCGCGGCCTCAGCGAACGGCGGCGGAGTATAGGCAAACGCTAACGGCTCGCAAGGCTGGGCGCGCGGCACCGAGATGCGGCGGCATCAAGATCTAGCCGTGAGCGCGGGCCAGCTGGAGAATGCAAACACCCAGAGCACGACCACATTGACGATCGGGACCAGCATGAGCAGCGACCACCAGCCTGAGTATCCGGCTCTGCGCGAGATTCGTATCGTCGCCCAAAGCAGGAACGGGATCACGAATACGACAACGAAGAGAGGCAGGAGTTGGGCCAATGCTGCCCCGTTCGGGGACGGTTCCATGGCTGGCCTCCTATTCGAACGTGGTTGCGATGTCGGCGTCAGTCCTGCGCTTGAGGGTAGGCCACGGGACGAAGAGCCAGCACGATCGTGATGCAGAACCAGCCGAGAATCGGCACGATCAGCACGAGTGACAGCGCCGGAATGAAACCCGCCTTGCGCAGGATGCGCCAGGCGGGAATGATGATGAGAGGTTGCTATGATAAGCCACGCGACCAGCTCGAACATGTTGCCCTGATCGATTGTATTTCCATCTGTACATATAACCCAGGGTTGTCGACTTGTAAATGCCCACCGATCGCGCAGGGTCGATATGGCAGACGCCAGAATCTGTAGCATGGCAGCTGCTCACGCCCGATGTTGACGGCCTCCATGTCCTTGCCCGCGCAGACGAACGCGATGGTCCTTGCCGCACCGGCCGGCCGCTCGAGGCGCGCGAGCTGCCGGTGCGTGAGCCGGCCGCCGGCGAGCTGCTCATCGAGGTCCGCGCCTGCGGCGTATGCCGCACCGATCTCCACGTCGTCGACGGCGAAGCTGCGCGAGCCGAAGCTGCCGCTCGTCCCGGGCCACGAGATCATCGGCACCGTCGCTGCGCTCGAGCCGCGACGTCGATCGGTTCCAGGTCGGCGAGCGCGTCGGCGTGCCCGTGGCTCGGCTTCACCTGCGGCATTGCGAGCTCTGCCGTGCGGGCCGAGAAGGAACCTCTGCGAGCAGGCGCGCTTCACCGGCTACCAGATTGAGCGGCGGCTAGTGCCGGCTACGCACTGCGCCGATGCGCGCTATTGCTTCCCGTCGGCGGCAGCTACAGCGACGCGGAGGCTGCACCGCTCATGTGCGCTGGCCTGATCGGCTATCGCGCCCTGCGCAAGGCCGGCGATCCCGCGCGTGTCGGCCTCTACGGCTTCGGCGCCGCCGCCCACATCGTGGCGCAGCTGGCGCGCTACGAGGGCCGCGCCGTCTTCGCCTTCGTGAGAGCGGGCGACGAGCCGGCGATGACCTTCGCGCGTGCGCTCGGCGCCGCCTGGGCCGGCCTTCCGATGCGCTGCCGCCGGAGCCGCTCGATGCCGCCATCATCTTCGCGCCGGTCGGCTGGCTGGTGCCGGCGGCCTTGCGCGCGCGTCCGGCCCGGCGGGCGCGTCGTCTGCGCCGGCATCCATATGAGCCCGATCCCCAGCTTCCCTACGACATCCTCTGGCAGGAGCGCGAGATCGTCTCGGTCGCCAACCTGACGCGCCGCGACGGCGAGAGTTCCTCGCCCTCGCCCCCAGGTGCCGGTCCGCACGACCGTCCAGCCCTATCCGCTCGCCGACGCCAACCGCGCCCTGAGCCGACCTGCGCGAAGGCCGCGTCACCGGCGCGGCGGTGCTGGATGCCGTAGTGGAGGATGCCGGGCCTTCAATACAGATGACAGCTGACGTCGTGCGGCGCGCGCTGACACCGCCGATATCCTGCAGCACCGGCACCTCGCTCTTGCAGCGCTCCATCGCCTGCGGGCAGCGCGGATGGAAGGGGCAGCCGGGCGGCGGCGATCCGGGCTCGGCGGCTCGCCGGCCAGCACGATGCGCTGGCTGCGCCGCTCGGGATCGAGCGCCGGTGCCGCCGACATCAGGGCCTGGGTATAGGGATGGGCCGGCTTGGCGTAGAGCGCCGGCGTCGAGCGTCAGCTCGACCACGCGGCCCAGATACATCACGGCGACGCGGTCGCTCACATGCTCGACGACCGCGAGATCGTGCGAGATGAAGATGTAGGAGAGGCTGCAGGCGCGCCTTCAGGTCCATCAGCAGGTTGAGGATCTGCGACTGGATCGGAGACGTCGAGCGCGCTCACCGGCTCGTCGAGCACCACCAGCTTCGGCTCCAGCGCGATCGCCCGCGCGATGCCGATGCGCTGGCGCTGGCCGCCGGAGAATTCGCGCGGATAGCGCCGGCCGCGTCGGCCTCGAGGCCGACGAGCGCGAGCAGCTCGGCCACCCGTTGCCGCCGTTCGGAGCGCACGCCGACGCCGTGGATCGCCAGCGGCTCCGCGATGATCGATCCCACGGAGAGCGCGGGGATCGAGCGAGGCGTAGGGATCCTGGAACACGATCTGCATGTCGCGCCGCCGGGCGCGCAAGTCAGCGGCGGCGCCGAGCGCCAGCAGGTGTCCTCGCCCGCGAACCGTATCCGTCCGCGCGTCGGCTCGATCAGCCGCGAGCAGCAGCCGCGCCAGCGTGGTCTTGCCGCAGCCGGACTACGCCGACGATGCCGAGCGTTTCGCCGCGCTCGACGCGTCAGCGACACCCCGTCCACGGCGCGCACCACGCCGCGCCCGTCCTGGATGGAAAATGCTTGGCGACATCCTCGAGATCGAGCAACAGCGCCGGTATCCCCTTGTCGAGTCTGCGAGGGCGCGCCCGCGGCCGGCACGTCGTTCATGGCACCGGATTCCAGCAGGCCGCCAGGTGCCCGTCCGAAAGGCGGACAGCGGCGGCCGCTCGCTCCGGCAGCGCTCCATCACCGCGCGCGCAGCGGTCGGCGAAGCTGCAGCCGGTGCCGCGCTTGCCGGCGCGCGGCACCATGCCGGGGATGGCGTCAGGCAGCGTACCGCGCGCGCGTGCGGCGCGGCGAGGCCGCCAGCAGGCCGGCCGTATAGGGTGGCGCGGCGCCTGTGAACAGCTCCGCCACCGCCGCCCGCTCGACGATGCGGCCGGCATACATCACGAACACCTCCTCGCACATCTCCGCGACCACGCCGAGATCGTGGGTGATCAGCAGGATCGCCATGCCCGATGTCGCTGCTGCAGCCGCCGCAGCAGATCGAGGATCTGCGCCTGGATCGTGACGTCGAGCGCCGTCGTCGGCTCGTCGGCGATCAGCAGCGCCGGCCGGCAGACCAGCGCCATGGCGATCATCACGCGCTGGCGCAATCCGCCGGAGAGCTGGTGCGGATATTGCTCGAGACGGCGGTCGGCGCCGCCGATGCCGACCTGCTTCAGCACGTTGACGCCCACACCCGCGCCATCTTGGCGCCCATGCCGCGATGCCGCCGGAGCACCTCGGCGATCTGGAATCCGATGGTGAGCGTCGGGTTGAGGCTCGTCATCGGCTCCTGGAAGATCATGCCGATGCGGTCGCCGCGCACGGCCGCATCTCCGCCTCCGCAGCCGCGCCAGATCGCCGCCGTCGAACAGGATACGCCCGCCCTCGATGCGGGCTCGGCGGCGACGGCAGCGAGGCGCATGATCGTCATCGCCGACACGCTCTTGCCGCAGCCGGATTCACCGACCAGCCCAACGGTGCTCGCCGGCCGGCACCTCGAAGCGACACCTCCTCGACCACCGGTGACGCGGCCGCTGTCGGTGGCGAAGAGACGGAGAGGTTTTCGACGGAGAGGAGGGATTGCTCGGCCATTTACAGCAGTCAGCATTGACAGTCAGCGGTCAGCGATTAGTGGCTTACTCGCGGCCCTGAGCGACTGATTGCTGACTCGCTGATTGCTGACGGCTCTATCTCAAACACCACCCGCGTGGAAATAGAGCAGGAGACCACCCAGTTCGGCATGTCGACGATCTCGCTGATGCGCAGGTCGGCGCAGACGCTGCACAGCATGTAGGCCTCGAGCGGCTTCATGCTTGTAGCGGCTTCGCCAGCAGGTCGATCATGCCGCTCGACCGCCGCGCGCGCGCCCTCCATCAGGTCGGGACCGATGCCGGTCGTCACCTCGTAGCCCTTCGCGTCGAAATGCCGGCTCACCGGGCCGGCGGTGGTGAAGCGCGGGAATTGAGGTTGGCGCCCTTCACCAGGTCGAATTGGCGGCCAGCGAGCATCGGGCTCTCGATGGCGGTGCCGCAGACCTCGCCGTCGCCCTGCGCGGCGTGGGTGTCGCCGACCGAGAACAGGCCGCCCGTCACCTCGACCGGCAGGTAGAGCTCCGTGCCCGCCGCTCATGTCGCGGATGTCCATGTTGCCGCCGACCCGGCGCGGCGGCACGATGCTGTGCAGCCCGGCTCCGCCGGCGCCAGGCCGATGGTGCCGCAGAACGGCTTCAGCGGCACGCGCGCCGCCCGGCCCGTACATGGCCGGCGTCATGGCCCGGGCATCGTACTTCCAGATGTGCAGCGCCGGCTCCATGAACTGGTCGGCGAGCAGGCCGAAGCCCGGGATGTTCGCCGTCCAGCCCCAGCCCGACGGGCGCGAACGCAGCGCAGCGTCACCTTGATGCGCATCGCCCGGCTCGGCGCCGTCGACGTAGACCGGTCCGGCCACCGGATTGACCGTGGCGAAGTCGAGCGCGGGGACGTCGGCCACGGTCGATTTCTGCGTGATCTGCCCGGCCGAGGCGTCCATCGGGTGAACTCGATGGTCTCGCCCGGCTTCGCATGCACCACCGGCTTGATTGGCGTTGTTCCAGCCGAAATGGCTCTGGTCCTGATGGATGCGTGTGGCTGTGTTTTGATTGGAGCGTTCATGGGAATACCTTCAATGAACAGAGCGGTACCCAGGGTCGACCGGGACTGGTCGCCCCTACTGCACTCGCTCTACTCGCTTGTCCTATCGCGAAGATGTAGTCGTAGTTCACCGGGATATGGATCGGGTCGGTGAACAGGGTGGCGTCGCCGCCCAGCCGCTGCCGAATGGATGGTGAAGCGCTTCTCGTTGAAGATCGGCGCCCACGGCGCGTCCTTCAGCACGTCGTTGAAGATGCGCCTTCCAGGCCTCGGCGCGGGCCGCGAGCCTGTTCGGCGGTCACCATGGTGTCGGCCTGGCTGGCGCGCTGGTCGAGGATCCTGTTGCAGTACTTCGACCAGTTCCAGCCGCCCTCGACCGCGCCGCCGCAGCCGAGGATGCCGCAGTAGAAGTTGGCGGGATCCGGGAAGTCGGCGATCCAGGCCATGCCGCCCGACCAGATCATCGGGCGACGCCTGGCCGGCGCCGCCGGCGGTGATGACCTCGGCCTGCGCCAGCGACTTGATGCTCGGCCTTGATGCCGATCGCCGCCAGATCCTGCTGGATCGCCTGCGCGATGCGCGGGTTGGGGTCGACGTTCATGGCGTAGAGCTCGGTCGAGAAGCCGTCGCCGGAAGCCGGCCTCGGCCAGCAGCGCCTTCGCGCCTTCGCAAGTCGATAGGCATAGCCCTTGAGTCGCTGTGTCGTAGCCCGGCATGGCCGGCGGCAGCGGCTGGTCGGCCAGACACCGCCGCGGTTGTTGATGATGCGCACGATGCGGTCCTTGTTGATGGCCATGTTGACGGCCTGGCGCACCTTCACGTTGTCGAAGCGGCGGCATCTTCACGTTCATGCGTGACGTAGCCGGTGTGCAGCTGGTCGCCCTCGACGACCAGGTCCTTGTTGCTCGAGGCGTCATTCATGACCTCGTTGAACTTGGCCGGCGGGATGCCGTCGCCGACGATGTCGACCTCGCCCTTCTTGCAGGCGCAGCAGCGTCGACCGTCGGGTCCTGGCCGAACTCGAAGGTGATCTTGTCGAGATAGGGCACGCCCTTGGTGCGGATAGTCCGGCGTTGCGCTCGAGCACGAGCTTCTGGCCCGGCGTCCACTCGACGAACTTGAAGGCGCCGGTGCCGACCGGATGCTTGCCGAAATCGGCGCCGTACTTCTCCACCTCCTCCTTCGGCACGACATGAGGCCGAAATTGATCGCCATGAGATGCAGGAAGGTGGCGTCGGGCCGCGTCAGACTCGATCACCACGGTCTTGGCGTCCGGCGTGGTGACGCCGGACGAGGTCTTCGCCTTGCCGGCGGCCAGCGTCGTCATAGCCCTTGATCAGCGCTGAAATAGCCGCCGCCCGGGCTCTGCGTCGCCGGGCTGACGGCGCGCTCGAGCGAATACTTGACGTCGGCCGAGGTCACTGCGCGGCCGTTGTGGAACTTCAACGCCGTCGCGCAGCTTGAAGGTATAGGTCTGGCCGTCGTCGCTGATGGTGTAGTCTCTCGGCCAGATCGGGCCGAAGCTTGGTCGAACCCCGGCCTGTAGTCCATGAGGCTGCCGTCGGAGATCGTGACCTGATTTGACCGACCGGTCAGTTCTGTGCCAGTCGTAGCCGATGGCCGGATCGAGCGTGGTCGGATCGTCAGCCGAAGGTGACCACCGGCCGCGCCGCCGCCCTGCTTTGCGGTCGTGCATCGGCTGCGCCGGCATCGGCTGCGTAATCAGCGCCATGGTCGGCCACCGTCAGGATAACGAATCGAGTCAGCCTCACGTTGCACTCCTCCCTGCTCGCTCGGTCTGTGCTTCAGACTTGCCGCTGATCACCTTAGCCGGATGCGCGGTCAACCAATCGGCGCGATCAAATCCGCCAGTGGTTCTGCTCAGATCATTTTAGATGAAGATCGTTGCCGCCAGCGGTCAACCCCTTATGATTTTGATAGGATGCGTCGTGGTATCCCGGGATCGCTCAAACATTATGTGAGCTAATCGACAATATCATAGACTGATATCCTTTTCGTTTTTTTAACTTAATCCCACTGACCTCGACATGAAGATGTGCCGCTGACGTCGAGTCCGATCACACGGTGATGACGGCGGTGCTAACTTCCGCAGGTTTTCAGCGGAAGGTGATACGCGAATAATGGCCAGCGTCAAACCAATCCTGGGGCTCGGCCGTCTGGATATGGTCCGCCGCGGCATCACCGATCAGCTGGGATCGAACCATCATTGCACAGATCAGATCAGGCCCGCCGGCTTCTGATGACGTCCAGGGTCATCCAGACGGCGAGAGGATCCATCGTTTCTGGTGGTTCATTGCAACGCCGTTCGGCGAAAACAAATCATCGGAATAGAAGATATGAATCGCAAGATTGCGAGGTGTCGGCGGACTGAACCACGTGGCGCCAAAGATTATCGCTGATTGGCGGAGGATTTCGCTTGCACCACAACGGCGTCTGACCGATGAAGGCGCGCTGCGCGCTGGCGGCGCCAGCGAACAGAGCACCTGGTCGCTGGCGCTCGATCAGGTAACCTGAGCCACGCTGATGCGATACGCCACCGACCAGCATCCGTGGTTTCGCCGGCACGCGCATGAGATTTCAAACAGTTGATCAGGTCTTTGAGCTGGTGGTGGAGTGGTCGAGCGTCGCCTGGCATGGATCGCCGGGCTATGAGGTGTTCGTACTCGCACGATCATCATTATCTGATTACGCCGTGCCGCGCTTGATCGCGCTGGAGAAGGCGGCGATCAGCGATAATCGAGGGATCACGAAGTTGGATGGCGAAGGTGATGCGCGCTGACGCTGGATCAGGATCAGCAGCGAATACGCCCGCTTGGCCGGTGGTAGCGGATCACGAACTGATCCCATAAGTTTATCGAGGCAGTCGCAAAGGGTAATAATGCCGCATTCAGGTTGAACGACAAAGCGCCACCAGGATGATGGCGATGCCGGGGAAGAACACCAGCCGTGGGGAGCGCCTGTGGAAATAGGACTGGCTCTCGAAGATGATGCCGCCCGTCAGCGCCTGGTATTGCACGCTGCACGCCGAGAAAGCGGAGAGTTATCGCCCCAGCAGCGCACCGTCGCGGCGATGCCCAGGGTGGCGCAGATCTGGCGCACTACTCGCGGCAGGCGGTAATTCGCGGGTGCCGCAACCAGGATGCGGCGTGTTAGATAGCTGAGCTGGAGGTCGCTTGATGTAACAGAGTTTGCTGAGCTGTTTGTCGTTTTTGCGTGGTGGATCATGCGCGCTGACTGCACCCAGGCCTTCACCATGCTGGCTGAGCGACCGCTGCCATGATCTCACAAGTGAGAACTGAGGATGGCGGCCAGGGCTACCAGCGAGTAGGTTTGGAAAACGCTAATGCATCAGGTCGGCAGTGAGTGATCGGTGCCGCCTGATTATTAGCCCCGTGAGATATTGTCAGTCACCCGAGGGGGCGGGTGCCGATCAAAGGCGGAGGCGCTGCCGAATACCAGCCCGACGATGAGTGGAATGAAGAAAGATCAGGCGGTGATGTGGTATCGTTCCGCGAGGTCGGAATTTGAGCCAGAACTTGCCGTTGGTGGTACTGGCGAGCTGTTTCGGCGGTCAGCCTGCCGACCGCCCAACAGGTCAGCGGCGCGGCAGCGAGTGGTGCCAGCGCTGGCGGCCGCCACGATGAGAGCGCTTATGATCGCCAGTCTGGCAATTTGCCGTCTTGTCCCGGCGGACCGGTCCAACCGTTGCCATCGGGCGATTCTAAACCCCGCCGCCCTTTGTCGAACCAAGTAGTGGATTTATTTCACTGGCAATTTGATTTTACAGCTAAAGTGGCGCTTACGATGTGGGCGATTAACAGATCCTGGCAACTTGATGAGATCACGCGGTGGTGGTTTGGGCGATTTGGCTGGCGTTAACTGGTGGTGGCGCTCCTCTCGCCGGCCGAGGTGGTGCGAGATACGGCGCCTTCAACCAAAGCTACGCCGAGTGGGGCGCAGCATCCGAAAGCCACCGCCACGGTGGCCCCGGCGCCTTAATGTCGTGGATTGAAGAACGCTGATGCCGCGCTTGGTGGCTGTGTTTTCTGGTTGGTGGATGCGAGTTTCTCAGATAAACAGATAACTGATGTCGATCACCTCGTGGTCAGATCCCGATGCTGAGATCGTGATGCCGCTCACGGCGTAACCGCTGAGCAGATCATCAACCAGATGCACTGGAAGCCGCGCTGGGCGCTGCGCCATGACTGGCTGGCACCAGGATTGTCCGTTTCTGAATAAAACGCATAGCGTTATTTCATCGCTGATGGTTGCTTCTACAGCGCGAGACTCTGAGTATCATGTCGGATATCCGGCACAGCTGCGTTGAATGGTGTTTGATGGTGGATCATTCCCGGCAGCCACTGGCCTGAGAGTTTCGTCAGCGGCGGATCGGTCGCGGGTCATGGATCAGCGCCTGATGAGCTTACTCACTTCCATGTTCCAGCGTTGGTTCGATCCCGCTGGCGCCGCTCAGAATCCTGGAAAACGGTTCTATGACGTCGCTCTTGTTCCGCACCCGTGCACGGCTCTCCGGCCCCAACCGCTTCCTCGACCATCGATCGCTTGTCAAATTTAACGGCTACGTCATCGCGCCGACAATTGCGATCGCGTGGGCGGTTTCCCGCCAAGGACGGCGGGTTTCCCAGCCTCTGGCTGGCGATCCCGCGTCCTCATCCACTACGAAGATTCCACGCCCGCCTGATCCGCACCTTACAGGTCGACGCAGAAATCTTGGCGATGCTGCCTGCGCCAGGCGAGGTGCCGGGAAACGCGCGATCTTCACAACATAGTGTTCGGTATCGCGGTGGTCGATCTCTCGCAGTCGGGATGCGCGGGGCCACCTTCGTCATTTTTTCGGCCTTTCCACCGTGGGCTCCCGCTGGCTGATTTCCGGCAACCACCTGCGCCGGATCGTCTCGCAAGACTCTCCAGGCGATTGCACCGACAGGACGAAAGAGAAACTGGTCCGCCCACGACGCAATCCCCGTGAGGTCAGCAGCATCGGGAAACCGATTCCGCCCGGGCCGCCGGGATGAGCGTTATCGGTGGAACGGCGTTGATTGTTGTCCTTGTCTTGCACGTGATTTATGTCAGCGCACTGGTCAATGCGGGCGGTCCCCAGTTGTTGGGTGCCGTCGTTGAAATGTCGATGACCCGTCGTGCGCAGAGACCGTTGTTGGGCGCGAAGAGCAGGTCGGCAAAGAGAAGCGTGGACGAGAGGAGGTGGCTTCTTCGTGTGACGCGGCGGGCCTTGCGGGCTGCGGTAAGTACCGTCGCGCCGCCGTTGCCAGGCCGGCGGCGGGCCGCCGATCACTCCGCCACGGATGATGATCCTTTGTTCCGATCTCACCGCCCCATTCGACATACGCAATACGGTAACTCGCCTGTAGTAGGTCCGATCTGATGGCCGCGATGATCGTCGGGGTTTGAGCGCCGCCAATGTGAAGCCATCGCGATGGAGCCGGAGCCTGGTCGTGACCTGAGCGCGAAATCGTCGACGGGCGAGCACCAGTTCGACGTCGACCGGGGAGGTGTCGCTTGCGCCGGCTGGCGCGTCGGTTGCTGCCGCCAGCGTCAGGCAAAGGGAGCAAGCAGTAATCGTTGCGATCTGAACTGACCACGTTTCGCACTTTGGGACAATGCGTGTGCGCCCGAAAGGCCGTGAGGGCGGGATGAGATACCTGGGGTCGGATAACAGGCAGTGCGCCGCGATCTGGCGTTCGGCGCGTCGCGGCCTCATCGCTCTGGCGAAGTGGTCAGCGGCGCGCCTTGGTATGCCGCTGCGCGCCAAGCTGGCCCAGGTTCTCGCCTTCACCTTCTTGGCAGGGCTCGAGCAGTCCGTGTCGATGCCTTCTGGGCGACGACCGAATCCGAACCTGAGCGCTTGGTCACCAGCAGGGTCTACGCCCTCGACTTCACTGCCGATGACTTAACGGCTGGCGCTCTGCACAATGATGAAGTCGCAGTTGATCGTTCGCCGTCTGCTGGTCGATTTCGCGTTCACGATGGTGGAGCCATCGAGGCTTGCTGCCTTGACGGCGTGAAGGTCTGGCCCGCATAGTCGGAGAACTGGATGGCGTAGAGGAGCTTGGCGACGTATTTCGGGAACAGTTCCATGATAGTTTCTCTTGCGCCGATCAGTCCGCCGCCTTCTCTTCCAGTTCCTGCCGAGCACGGCAGCGGCCGATGCCGTGTCGACACCGAAGGCCTGCAGACCAGATCGCGCGTTCAGCTGCTCGCCGCTGACCTTCTCGCGCGGCAGATCTCTGCTTCAGGACCCCTTCAGATGCGACCTCGCTGGGGTCGCCGATGCCCGGATGAAGCGGTCTTTGGCATCGTCGGCGAGCGCCGGCGGCCGTGGCGTCGCCGCCGCGCCCCAGGCGAGCAGACCGTGATGGCGCAAAGATGCCAGCGGCAGGTATCCCGCCGACCAGGCGCGATTTAATCTCAGAGCCGTGCCGTGCGTCATTGCGATTCTCCGGTCACGTCGGCGTGGGGGGCCGTCCAGCACTCAGTAGTGGTGGTGGTGGGCCGCCGAACGGGACGACGAAATTGAAGGGACGCGCGGCCGCGCCACATAGTATGCCGTAGGCGGCGGGTAGTAGCAAGCCGGCGGCGGGGCATAGTAGTAGGGGCGGCGGCAGGCGGGTAATAGTGCAGCGCGGCGGCGGGCGCAGTAGTAAAGCCGGGGCGTGGTAGCCAGCCGGCTGGCGAACCTGAACGAGAAAGCTGCCGTTGTTGTGGTGCGTCCGTGGAGCCCGAGTCATGCTGGCCGCGGCCGGGTCGGCCACCGCCGCGACTCGAAACCAACGCCGCAAATGCCAGCGCCGATGCGGCCCAGCCGCCCGCGCTGATCGGCTTGAACATCCCCGCGGTCGTTCCTCCAGTGCTTCGCTGCCGGGCGCGCTGCGCCACGGCGGCATGAGCTTTGCCTGTTTTTGGCTCCAACTGCTGCGCGAATTGGGAGCGCCGGCGCGCCATTTCTAGCGCTCGTTTGCTGGCGACAGCTCGCGCGGAAATTACAACCATCGTTCCCTCGCTTCGTCGGTAGAAACCGCCCAGATCCCGCCTCCTGCACGCCACGCCGGGCGTGCCGCAATCCCGTGGCCTCGCCGGGTCCCCGGCCGCTGGCCGCGCGTCCAGCATGCGATAGCGGGAGGCCAGCGCCGTCCTGCCAGACTTGCGGCAGATCACGGTCAGGAGGCTTCAAAGCCGTTCTGGCGCTGCATACTGGTCAAATACCCGGCGTCGGCTGGGCTGGAATGGGTCGGAGACGGGCCATGGCGTCGCATTCGTGACTCGACGACGACGAGCTGTTCCGCGAAGCCCGTGCAGAAGGCGTCACTGCCGGTGCCGGATCTGAGTGCGGTATGCGCGGGCCGGCGACGGACGGCGACGAGGTAGCTGCGCAGTTCACATGGACATGCTGTTCGCCTGATTCCCGTCGGTCTCGCGACGGTCCCCGTATGCCGGACAAGCAAGGACGAGGCGGGCCGAGACCATCCGCGCCATCCGCAGCATTCTCCGCCCGGCTGCCGATCATCACCATGACCGGCGGCGTCCTGCGCCGACACCGAGGACGGCCTGACGATTCCCGCGCATGAGCATGGCCTTCGGCGCCACCCGCACCATCGGCAAAGCCTTCCGCGCCACGAAGCTTCCTGAAGCTCGTCCGCGACTGCCCGGTGATGCTTCGGCCTCATCGCCGGGGAAGCAATACGTAACTGAACGAAGTACAC
>ERZ1370068.4615-contig-3677_pt1 | contig 17045 bp, 30 predicted proteins | sample MGYA00561227_ERZ1370068 | MGnify/ENA primary metagenome ERZ1370068 (study PRJEB38410, sample SAMEA6850437) | metagenome | study: Metagenomic assessment of the ecological functions of the soil: analysis of the soil microbiota associated with the...
GCGCGCGGCGCCAGTGATCGTGAACCGCGCGACGGGCGGTGGAATGGTCACGCGGAGGATCTGACTGATCGCGACGTCTCTGGTAGCGCGCGGTGATCTGGATGTCCTTCGATCTCGCCGACCGTCGTGGTCTCGATGCGGAACGTCGCGGAGGTCGAGCCCGACGGCACCGTGACCGTGCTCGACGCGGGACGGGCGAAGTCGCGATCCGACGTGGACAGGTCGATCGTGATGCCGCCGCTCGGCGCCGCGGTCGTGAAGCGTCACCGTGCCGGTCGCCTCCTGCTGTGACTGCACTCGCGACGGTGAAATCGTGAACGTCGACAACGCGCGGGCGCAGGCGGCGGCGCGGGGCAGGTGCTGGCGCCGGGGCCGGCGCAGGCGCGTCGGGTGCGGGCGCATGGAGCGGGCGCTGGTGCAGGCGCTGGCTCGGCGGACGGCGTCGTCGGCGTGTTGTCGCTGCCGCACGCCACCGCGAACGCCAGGATCAGGAACCACAAGGCCGGGCAGAGAACGTGCGTTTGCGCAAGGTGCGTCTCCCTATTACGGAATCCGGGTTTCGCGGAGCTACCGGCGCTGGGGTCGCCAGGGGAGATCTTAGCGATTCAGCCGGCAAAAAGAAACTGGACGTTCACGGACTATCGCCGCGCAATCGAGATGTTGCCGCTGAACGCCCGCAGCACCAGCATCGCGCTGGCATCGCCAAATACTCCCGGATGCCCTCGGGTGCGACGCCGCCGCCGCCTTCCGCGCCCGCGCGCCGGCTCACGGGAAACCTGACCGTCACGTTGCCGCTGAAGCTGTTGGCTCGGGCCTCGAAGCCGGTGCCACCCGAGAGCATGAGCCGGATGTCGCCGGAATGAGAGACGAATTCGTAGCGGCCGCTCCGCGCCAGGTCGCCGGCGTAGTCAATGTTTCCGTTGACCGCTCTCGCCATCAGGCGATCCGACTGCACGTCGTCCATGCGGACGTTGCCGCTGACCGTTCCAAGCTGGATCGTCCGTCCCTGCAGGCCGCCGCACGGTGATGTTGCCGCTGACCGTCGACGCGGTCACGAAGTCATCGGCGGAGGCATCGACGATCTCGATGTCGCCGGAGACGCTCTTGAGCGCTTCGGATGCGTCGCGCGGCAGCCACGACGAGGTTGCCGGTGACGACGTCGGCGCGCAGGCCGCCGCTGATGTTGGTCGCGCGCACGTTGCCCGACATCATCTTCAACGTCACGTTTGCGCGTCGTCCGGTACTCCGATGGTGAAATCGACCGAGCCGGGAAAGTTGCGCGGACGCGGGAAGACCGTGCGCACCTCCACCCGGTTCGCCTGCTCGGCCACCTGGATATCGATCATCTGCAGCAGCGCGCGGGCGGCGTTCGGGTTCGGACGCTGCACGCGCTTGACGGCCTCGATGGTCACATCGCGCCCGCTGCTTCCGGTGATGACGATGTTCCCCGAGATGTTGGTCAGATCGAAGGTGCCGTTCTGGTCGAGGTGCGCCGTCTTCGAGAACCGCTCGGTGACTCTCGTTCTGCGCCGTCGCGGGAAACGCGATGGCGACGAGCGCGACGGCCGACGACGAATACGCGGGGAGCACTGATCGATTGATTCAGTTCCTTCGCGGCTCCTGCCGCATCATCTGAGACATCGCCGCGATCGCTTGCGAGCGCGACCGTGTCCTGTAGAAGGACGACCTTCGTGTCGAGCGCATCCAGAAGGCTTTCTTGCGCGAGCGCACTGGCTGGTTCCTCCGCGAGCGCCGCGCGGCTCTCGCTGATGGCGCGGTCGATCACGGCGAGATTCTGCTTCAGGACGGCGCGCGTCTGCGGGTCGAGTCCGCGTTCTGTGATTCGGCCAGCTGCTGCAGGTCCGCAATCGCCTCCTCGTAATGCTGTTCAGCGGGCACCGCGGTGAAGTCGGCCGGCGCGTCTGTCGCCTGTTGCGGCGCCTCGACCGGCGCATCTCTCCACGCGATCCACGTCGCGCCGGCGATCAGAAGCGCCAGCGACGCGGCGACCGCGACCGGCACCCATGCCGAGAATGCATGGCCGAGGGCACGCTGCCACCACGGCTGCCCCTGTTCCTCTTCGATGGATGAGGCAATCCTGGCCCACAAGCGCGGCGGCGGAACGTAATCCTCCAGCACGGACGCGGTGCGGCGGATGCTGGTGAAATCGGCGACCAGCGCCTGACAGCGCTCGCATCCCGCCAAATGCTCTTCGAATGCGGCGAGCTTCAGATCGCCGGGGCGGTCCGAAGCCCTCGCGCCGTCCACGTAGTCGTCGAGAAAGTCGTCGTAGATTTCGCAGTTCATCGGCTCAGTATCGCCCGCAGCTTCATGCGGGCCTTATGCACCTGCGTGATTTCGATGTCCCCTCGGACACGCCGAGGATCTCCGCGATCTCGCGGTGCTCGAATCCTTCCACATCGTGCAGGAGAAACGCCGTCTTGCACCCTGCGGCAGCGTGTCGATCGCGCGTTCGAGATCGATCCGGCTGATGGCCGACGGCACGATACGGCGTCCGCGCCGCCGGTTCGGAAGCGTCCTCATCGTCGAGCGACTCGGTCGCGCGGCTTATCTTCGCCTGACGCCCCGCAGATGATCGAGGCAATGGTTCATGGTCAGGCGGATACAGCCAGGTGCCCAGCGTCGATTCGCCGCGGAATCCAGCCAGTTTCCGGTGCGCCTGGAGAAACACTTCCTGCAGCAGATCTTCCGCGTCATCGGCCGAGCCGGTCATGCGCAGCACCAGGCTGAAAAGGCGCCGCGCGTGCTGGCGATACAGTTCCTCGAACGCATCGGTATCTCCGGCCCGGCACCGCGCCGCCAGCTCGAGGTCGGCGGTTCTCAGTCTCCTGGCTGCTTAGACGGGATGCCAGGGTGCCAGAGTTGCCGCTTGACCCGAGCGGCGTCCAGGAACGGAACGCTTCTTGTTTGATCGGACTTCCCAAGGAGGGCATTGAATGCCAACGTTCCGCCGGAAGGCAACCGAACAGGAAATCAAGGGAATTGGACAGAAGGTCAAGGGTGTCGCGCAGGAAGTGGTCGGCCGCGCAAGCGGCGATCGGGACCTTCGCGCCCGCGGCGAGGTGAACCAGGTCGCTGGTCATGTGCGCAGCCGCGCCGGCGAAGCCGGACGCAAGATCAGCAAGGCCGTCGATCGCGAGAAGACCCGCGGCCGCCGCTGACTCTCTTCGGGGTAGGACGCCACCGCAGCCGCTCGAAGCCACGGATCCGTCCTATCCCGACCTCGATACCCTCCGCCCGCAGCAACTCCCGCTTCACCTGCACGCTTCCGCCGTAGCCGCCGATCGCGCCGCCGGCCCCAATGACGCGATGATACGGAAGGCCGGGCTCCTGGCCATCCGCATGATGTTGCCGACCGCGCGTGATGCCCGCGGTTTTCCGGCCAGCGCCGCGATGTCGCCATACGTCGCGACACGACCCGGCGGAGATTCGTCGGACTGCCGACAGCACTCGCCGTTCGAACTCCGTCATCGTCCGACGATGATCTTTGCGCGCAGCGTAAACCCGCCGAGATCGTGTTCGTGATAGACGCTGGCCACGCCCGTCGACGCGTCACCTAAGCCGTTCGGCACGGACGACCACTGCGCATCGACCGCCCCCGCACAGCCATTTCTGGAGCGGGATCTCGGCACCCCAAGCAGGTGATAACCCGTATGTGTGGTCTTTGCGTCGTCCGCAGCGGTGGAGTGCGCCGATGTTTCCTCGCATTTGAGCCAGCCGATGCCGACACCGGCATACGGGACGATTCGACCCCAGCTGCGGAAGCGATAGCCTCCGGTCAGCTCGAGCGGTGTGATCGTAATCGTGTCGGCGACGTTGAGGTTGAACACCTGGTTCTCGAACACGAAAACGCGGTGACCCGTTCGGCGGAAGCGCGACGCGGCAAGCGAGAGAAACAGATGTTTCGGAAGACCCGCTTCGACGCCGCCGCCGAACACGGGACCGGACGGTTTTCCCAGGACGGCCTTGAAGCTCTGTGTCGCCGTGAACACGGTGAGGCCGACATCGCCGAACCCGCGAATCGAGAACTGGTTCTGCGCGCGAGACGACGCAGGCAGGAGGAGCAGCAGAGCGGCGACGATCGACGCGCGCGTCATTTCGCCAGTCCCATGCCGCGCAACGAGGCGCGCGGGTTAATCAGGCCGTAGCCGTACTCGATCATCGCGACCCGCTGGCCGAGATCCGTCGAGAACTGTTCCATGGCCGCTTCGACCGCCGCGGGACTCGTGATGCCCTGCTGCATGAGCAGCGCCGCGAAGCCGGACACATGAGGCGCCGCCATCGAGGTCCCCTGGAAGAACTGGTACGCGAAGATGTCGAAGCGTGGCGGACCATATCTCGCCGGCCCGTTGACGTAGGTCTCGACGAAATTGAAGTCGAACGTCTGCTGGAGGATGCCGCCCGTTGTGCCGCCGGCGCGCTGATTTCCACCGGGTGCCGCCAATTCGACGTACGAACCGGTGCTCGAATAGTACGCGCGCTGGCGATCGCGGCCGATCGAACCGACCGCAACCACACCCTGGATCGAGTTGGCGTACGCGGCCGGCCATTCAGTGGGATTCCCTTGCTCGAAATCATTGCCGGCCGCGATCGAGACGAACGCGCCGTGCGTCGTCGCATAGATGAGCGCGTCCTGCAACAGTGGCGCAGGAGGCCCGGAGCGCCCGATGCTCATGTTGAGCACCTTGGCGCCGTTGTCGACCGCGTAACGCACGCCGCGCGCGACGACGTCGTCGGTCCCTTCGAAGGGACTGCCGAGGATGTCGTCCCAGAGCGAATCAATGACTTTGACCGGCATGATCCGGACGTTGAACGCCATGCCCGCGACACCGATGTTGTTGTTCGTGAGCTGTCCGATGGTGCCGGCGACGTGCGTGCCGTGGCCGTCGAGATCGAGCGGGTCGGTGTCGTTCCAGATGAAATCACGAGGCGCGACGAACCGGTCCGCGCCCGCGAGATCCGGCGCGGCGGCGAACGGAATATCGATGACGCCGAGCGCGGGAAGCTGAACACCGTCACGCCGTTGCTGGCGCGCCATGCTGGAACATTACGCCGCAGCACCGGCATTCCGGTAGGCGACCCCGCTGTCGATCACGGCAACGACGATCGACGATGTCGCGCCGGGGTTCAAGTCCCACGCGTGCTCCATGTCGATGGCGGGGTAGTTCCATTGCTGCGAATAGAGCGGATCGTTCGGCACGAACATCGGGTGCATGCGGTAGCGTGCCTGCGCGTACTCGACATCCGGCTGCTGCGCGAACGCGGCGGCCGTCACCTCGGGGTCTGCATTGTCATCGATGGTGACGATGTTGAAATCGGCGCAGGCGGGGGCGTCCATCTTCGAGGCGCCCGCGCGCGCGAGCATCGCCTGCTGCGCCGCGCGGCCCGGTCCCGGGCCGGAACTTTACGATGATGCTGCCGCGCGAGATACGGCACGCCAGCTCGAGCGGCTCGTCAGATCGGTCGGAGTACGGACGGGGCGGGCGCGGCGCATCGGCACCGCGAACCCCGTTGTCGATACCAGGAGACGTGACGTCGGAGATGAACGTGCGAAATCCCGGCGCCGCGTCCTGCGCCGCGACGGCGCCCAGGGCAAGCGTGACGGCCGTCAAGACGCCGGCTGGTTTGGACAGGAACATTCAGGGCCTCGGACCAAGGCAGGCAGGGGAATCAATGTTACTGCAGGTGTGACAACGGATCGATGCCATACAGCGCGGGATCGAGCGGCGCTTCGATCGACGTGGTCTGCTTGCCCTTCGATGGTCTCCCACAGATTGATCTCGTACGGCCGTTCGAGATCGACGCCGTCGGCGCCGCGAAGCACCTTCACGCGCGGGCGGTACGGATCCGGCGCGTAGGCCTTCAGCACGACAGCCAGCTCGCCCGTCTTCAAGCGGACGAGATTGCCCGCGGGATAGATACCGACGAGCTGACTGAACCGTCGTATCGAGGTTCTGGTCGAACTGCTTGCCGTCGTTCCGCTGCAGCACGGCGAGGATCCGGTCGGTCGGAAATGCCTGCTGATAATGACGCTGCGATCGCATCGCGTCGTAGACGTCGGCGACGCCACAGAGCATCGTCGCCAGATTCAGCTGGCCGCGGATCACGCCATTCGGGTAGCCGCTGCCGTCGAGACGCAGGTGGTGTTCGAAGGCGACGATGGGCGCCAGCGTCGGTATCTCGGGCGTGCGCCGGAGGATCTCCGCGCCGTCGACGGTGTGCCGCTTCATGATCTCGAACTCGCGGTCGTCGAGCTTGTCGGGCTTGTTCAGAATCTCGGTCGGCGTCTTCACCTTGCCGATGTCGTGCATGAGCGCCGCCAGGCCGAACTCTCGCGCAGCAGCGCACCGTCGATCCCGAGCGCCGCGCGCCTGGCCCATCGTCAGGATCGACACGTTCACCATGTGCGTGAACGTGTAGTTGTCGTAGTTCTTCAGCGCCGTGAGCGCGAGCAGCGCGGTTCGGTTCTGCGCCACCGCCTGCGCCAGCGAATCGACAATTCCACGGCCGGCGCCGGGATCGGGCTTACCCTCGCGCTGCGCGCCATCCCAGAGTCGTCCCGCCACCGAGACGGCATCGTCGTAAAGGCGCTGGAACGTCGCGACATCACCCATCGGCGCATCGACGCGGCGTTCCACCTGCAGGCGCCCGACGCGGATGTGGAGCAGGGCGGCCAGGGCGGCGAGCTGGCTCGCGTCCGCGGTCGCCAGCGCCTGAATGAGCTGCGTGACTTCTCGGCGCCTCGACGCCGCGGTCGACGACGATTCGCTCGACGCCGGCCTGTTGCAGCCGCCGCATCAATTCGCCCATGTTCTCCGCTGCGCGAGGCACCGGAATCTCACCGACGACGAGATCGTCGCCGACGATGTACCGATGGCGAGTGAGGCGACGAGGCGTGAAGCATCTCGGAGCGATTCGATCAGGGCCGTACACGCTTCGCACGACGATGGGATGGCCTGCCGGCTACAGAGCTGCGCACCGCGAATGGCGGCCGCCAGCCGCCGGACCAGCTCGTCGGCGAGCCGCGCTCGCTGGACGGCGCTCATATCGCTGCCTGCATGGAGGACGGCAGGTGGCGTCTCGCCGCTTTGCGCACGGCGCGGCTGCCGTGCGCGGCGGCTTCCTGGAGAATGGCCGTCGCCTCCGGCGTGCCCAGGCCGCGCAGCGCGGCCGCCGCTGCGCTTGCCGGAGCGCGGCGGTGCGAAACGGGGCCCACCATTCTCCGCGGTAGAGAATCATGCGCAGCGTTCGGAGCGAATCCTGGTGCGCCGCGAGGGTGCCCAGCGCTTCGATAATCTGCGCGTGCACGGGTACGAGGTTGCGACGCGTGGGCCGTGTGATTGAGGACGTAGCACAGCAGCGGAGCGGCCCTGTCGTCGCGAAGCCCGATCAACTGTTGAAGAATCGTGTCGCGCGACGCGGTGCCCGACACCAGCGCGTGTTCGAGCACGGCATAGGCTTCATCCGTTCCGATCTGCACGATGGCGCGGATCGATTCGCGCTGGACCTGGGGATCGGCGTCGTCGAGCATCGACGCGAGCTCGGGCAGCGCTTCGCGACCGCCGAACACACGCAGCAAATCGATGGCGGTGCGCCGCACCGCAGGATTGGGCGAGTGTTTCAGCTGTTCCGACGGACTGGCGTCCCGCGGCGCCGAACCCGAGCAGCAACTCCCTGAGATAGCGAATCGCGCGGTTGTTTTCTTCCGCGGCCAGGGCAATCGCGAGGGGACGTACCACGCCCGGACCGATCGTGTGGCACATGCGGGTCAGCGGCTCGATGTTCTGCTCCTCGGCCTTCCGCAGATGGAAGACGATGTGGCGGACAATTTGTCCCGCGGCGAGCTTGTTCAGCATCGATTCAGCTGCCGGCCGCAGCGCGCCGCGCCCTCCGTCGCTTCGTTCCGCGACCAGCATGTTGAGCAGTGTCTGAGCGGTGGCGACGTCGCCAAGTAATGTGCGGCGCTCGATTTCATCGGTCGCCACAGCCGCAATGGCCTGCCACGCCGCACGTTCGCCTTCAATACGGAGCAGATCCTGAATCAACGCGAGATCGAGTGTGCGAACAGCGTCATCGCTGACGCTCGCGAGCCACGCCTGCATGCGTTCGGGTGGATCGTCGGAGACGCGTTCGACTTCGATCGCCTGGGTGCGTGCGCCTGACAGCTCGTGGCCGTATCCCTCCGTGACGAACGTCTTGTCCGAGTACGACATCAGCAGGTCAGCGGCGCCTTGCCACAGCTCTTCGAAGCCCGATTCGCTGCCGAGCGGCGTCTGCGCGGCAGCATCCTTGGCGAGGTCGAGCAGCCGCTCTTTCCGCTCGTTTTCCGGAACGAGCGTCCCGAACGCGACAGCAAGCCGTTGGCTTGCTGTCCGCTCCGCGATAATCGAGCCGGCGACGAAGTTCGCCACCGCCCGGTCTCCCATCCGATCGACGATGGCCGCCGCCAGCGGCGGTTCATCGGTCTCCGGTGTGGCGCGGGCCTCGTGCAGGAACGAGAGCATCATTTCGGGCGTCATGTGCGCGGCCGAATCGGCGACGGTCTGCACGATCGCCGCCTGGTCGAGTCGATCGCGTCCTTTCAAGACCTCGATCGCTTTCCGAATCAATCCCAGCAGTGCCGCCGCGCGCGCTCGATGGATGCGCGCCGCTGCCCGAGGAGGATTGGACCGCCTGCAGAAGCTCGTTGAAGCGATCGGGATTGTCGAGCGCGCCAATCACCGCTTCGAGCGTTCGTTCGTCGATGCCGGAGTTGGCATTGCCCTGCAGGCAGAACTCGATGATTCGGTTCCACGCGGCGCCATCCGCGCCCTGCCGCTCGCGAAGCACCTCCGCGTAGTCGATTTCGCGGATCTCGAAGTGCGACTGGCCGGAGGCGGTCCATGCCTTCGCGATGCCACCCTCGGCCATCAGTTCCTCGATTGGCCGCGACAGGATCAGCAACAGCGTCCGCCAGTCGGTCGCATCCGCATCACGGCCCGATCAGTAGCTCGCCGACGAGGCGGTCATGAAGCAGGTCGGCCAACTCGCCGATGGCGGCGTCAGGCTTGATCGGCGAGCGTCCGTCGATGACGAGCGCATCGGGCAGCACCGTGATCGTGACGTCTCCCTCCCGCGTCAGTCGCCGCGATGCGTTGACTACTCTGCCGAGCGCGCCCTGGATGGCCGGGTGCGTTTCTGGGTAAAGCGAGACCGATCGTGCCGCCGCCTTGCACGTGCGCGCGAAATCGATGAGCGCCGCGCTCTGATCCGCGGACATCGGTTCGGTCGGCGCTGGGGTGGCCATCGCTAAATCGCTCAAATCCCCAAATCCCAAATCCCAAATCCCAACCGCCGCGAGTCCCCGCAGCACGCCGTCATCCTGCGTTGGGATTTGGTTTTGGGATTTGGGATTTGGGACTTCGTCATAACACCGTCAGCGGATCCAGTTCGATCGAATCGTCATCCACTGGATTCGACCACTGCCCTCAGAAACGCGCCGCGCGAATCGCGTTCCCAGGTATTGACGAGTAATTCGCTCTCCAGTCGCGCCCCCTCCGAATCAAACAGAATCTTCACCTGCGGGCGGAACGGATCTTCAGGGTGCTCGGCGGTGACGACGCCGATTTCTTCCGTGCTGAGACGAACGATGGTCCCAATCGGAAAGAGGCCCATCAGGTTGACGAAGCGCCGAAGCAGCGTCTGGTTGAAGGCCGGGTTGCCCTGCTCGCCCATGATGCGACCGGATGCGCGCCGTCGCCAGTCCTTCGCGGTACGGCCGGTTGCTGCGCAGCGCGTCGAACACGTCGGCGATGCTGACGATCTGCGTCACAGATTCAGCTTCCGGTGACCGATGTTTTCCGGATAGCCGCTCAGGTCCTGACGGAGGTGATGCTCGAAGGCGACGACGGGCGCGAGCGCCGGCATCTCCGGCGTTCGTCGCAGGATGTGCGCGCCGTCGACGACGTGCATCTTCATGATCTTGAATTCTTCTTCGGTCAGCTTGCCCGGCTTGTTGAGGACCTCGAGCGGCGTGTTGACCTTTCCGATGTCGTGCATCAGCGCGGCGAAGCCGAACTCGCGCAGCAGCGGCCCTTCGAGATTCAGCGCGCGCGCCTGGGCCATCGCCAGCGCCGCAACGTTCACCATGTGCGTGAACGTGTAGTTGTCGTGCTTCTTCAGCGCTGTGAGCGCCATCAGCGACGTGCGGTCCTGCGTCACGAGATGTTCGCCAGGCTGTCGATGATCTTCCGGGCGTTCTCGGGATCCGGCTTCTCGCCCGCCTTCGCCTGCTGCCACAGTGTCTCGGCGGACGAGACGGCCGTGCCATACACGCGGCGGGCCGCTTCGATCCCCAGCGCATCCTGCGGCGTGTCTTCGACAGAGAGCTTGCCGATCGCGATTCGCCTGACGCCGCTCGATGCGAGACGCTCGGGGAGCGGCTTCCGCGATCGGCCGGTCCGCCAGCTCGCCGAGAAACGACTCGGACTTCATCGGCCGTGACGCCGCGATGAAATGTAATCTTCTCGATCTCGCGGTCGCGAAGCCCGCGCACGAAGCCGGTCAGCGATGCCGACCCCTTCCCAAGCCGCGTGTCGTTGACGACGACGTCGTCACCGATGAAGCCGACAATCAGCGATTGCGCGTCCGCGAGGCTCGGTCCGTGCAGGCCGCCGTGAGCGCGGTGACGCTCCGCGAGACCAGCGGATGCTGCGGCGCGTACAGCTCCGCCGCTCGAAGCCTGCCGCCAGCCGGCGGACAAGCTCCTCCGCGTTTCGGCTCACGCGACCCCTCGCGCTTCGCGGACGGCGTTTTTCAGCATTCGATCGCCGGAACGGCCGGCCTCGTCGAGGGCCGACCTCGCGCGCGAACTGCCGATGCCAAGCAGCGCCTGCACGGCTGCCAGCTTGAGGGCCCGCGTCTTTTTCGCGCGAAGAACTTCTTCCGGTGCAGGAGGGTGGCCACAGCCGGGGTCGCACGGTCGTCGGCGAGTTGCCGGACGGCATCCAGACGTATCGAGCACGGTCTGATGGTCTTCACCAAACGGGTCGCTTTCGGCAAGGATGCGGGTCAGCATCGGGACCACTCGAAGATCCTTTTCGGCCACGAGGGCGTCGACGACAGCGGTCCGTGCGGCTCCGGAGGCGGCGCGCAGCGCGGTCTGCTAACGCCCGGGCCGCGGCGGGATCCTCGATGCCGGCCAGGGCGGCGACGCTGCCTGCCGGAGGACCCGCGGATCGCTGCGGCGCAGCGATCCCTGCAGGGTCGACACCGCGTCCGGGCTCCTGGTGGCCCCGAGAAGCGACGCGGCATTGCGTTGCACGAACCACCGGTTGTCGTCCGCAAGCGAGACGATGAACGAGATGCCGGCCTTTCCGAAGCGCTGCGTGATATCACGCGCCCGGACGTAGTCGAGCGTTTCCGTTTCGCTCTGCAGCGCGGGGTGGAGCGATCGGATAGCAATCGGACCGATTGATTTGCAGCACGCCGCGAAGGTATCGAGGGTCGCCTCGTCAAAATCGCTCAGCATCGAAGCCGCCTCGCGCAACGCGATCGATTCGCCCACCGTCGTGAGTGCAGCGCGCATGGCCTTCGGTGCGATCGTGCGTTCGCTCGCCTTGCGCAATTCGCCGAGGACGAGCGCCGAGTTCGCGAAATCGCCCGACAGCAGCAGATCATCGGCGAGCGCCGCCATGTCGGTGGCGATATCGGCGGCGCGCGCCTCGTTCTCCTCGATACGCAGCAGGTCCGTGATGAGCAGCACCGATAAGGCGCGGACGTTGTCCTGTTGCGAGCGACTCGACCCATTCCGGCAGCTCGGGCGGCAAATCGCGCGTCGCAGAACAACTCGCTGCGTCCGACGGCACCCTCCAGCGAGGCTTGATAGGTCGCGGGACGTACGGCGACTCGTCGTAGCTGAGGAGCAGCTCTTCCATCGGAGTTCCAGACGGCCTTGAACTGGCTGCTTCGTCCGAAATCCTGTTCGCTGAGCAGGTTCTTCGTCATCGAAGGACGCGCGCTGCTTCCGTTCGTCGTCGGGCGCGATGGTGTCGAAGACTGCGGGCGAGGCGGGCGGTCGCCTTTCCGTCGCGGGAGAGCGCGGTCGCCAGCAGGTCCGCGACCTTGTCATCGTCGAACGAGTGCGCGATTTTGCCGAGGATCGGCGTTTCCTGGAGTCCTTCATCGGTCTGCATGATCTGCATCACGACGTGCGGGTCGAGCGTCGTCGTGGCCGCGGCGACATTGCGCATCACGTCCGGCAGCCGATCCGGCGATCCATCACGGTGACAATGCCCGCGAGATGACGGAATGTCGCCAGCACCGTGGCGGCCTGCGTCGTAATCAAGCGGCGAGCCGTCCGCGCTGCATTTCGGCGCGCGCGACGGCGGCGCGCGAGCTCGCCGATATCGAATGCGCTGCCGGCAATCTCGAGCAGCCGCTGCTGCTGCAGCGAATCGAAGGCATGGTCGGCCTTCAACGATCGAGTTCACCAGCGAGCGCCAGATGTCGTCGCGCTGCTCGAGCGCGTGATCGACATTCCGGTCCTCGAGGATCTTTTCGTAGTCGATCTGCTCGAGCGCCACCGTCGGCCTGGCGCGTCTCCTGCCAGACTTTCGCAGGGGCCGCCTCCGGCGCGCAGCTCGTCGGCCGGCGCGCTGGAGCAGGCGCGAGCAGCGCATGCAGCGTGGCCGCGTCCGGCTCGCCGACAAATGTCATTTGCAGGATGTCGTGGTCGTGCATCAGCCGCGCGGCGTCGGTGACCGACTGTTCCTCCGGCAGCGGATAGCCCGCGACCATCAGCGTTTTCGGCGTGACGCCGAAGGCGAACGCCGCGCCGGCCACACTCCGGTTGATCGCCTCGGCGAGGCGCTTCACGGAGTCTTCGACCGCGGGATGCTCGGGCGGATAGAGGCCCCAGTTACGCGATGCGCTCGACAGGCGCGCGGGCCAGCGCAATCGACTGGCGCGTCAGTTCCGGGGAGAGCGCAGCCTGGACCGTGTGGGACGGCACGATTATCAAACAGCCCCACGAGAAGTCACCTTCTCTTACTTCTCGCGCTCTCGCACTTTTGACGAGCGAATCAAAGCCGTGCATGCTGGCCACGTGCGGTCCATCGTGGTGACATCTCGCGCGATGACGAAGCTCGCGATCACTGGCGTTCCTTGCCTTGATGCACGGCGTGCGTTTCGGCACCTTACGGCCAGCGGTGCCGACTCGGCCGTTACGTGAGTCAAGCCGATCTTTGGCTGAAGGGCACGCTCATCATCGATCAGCTCTCCGATCGAAGATTCTCTGGAGATGGGCGAACTGGACGTTAGCGCCGCTCGGATACCGACCAGGAGAGATCGGCGGGACCATGGTGCCGATCTATTCCCTGGGCTTCCGCTGTTGATGGCCGCGTTCAAAGGCGGTGGGGGGTGAATACGCGGTCTACATGGTCGTGCCGTTGCTGGGTGCGCTGGCCGTATGGCTCACGTGCTTGTCTCGGCCTCAAATTTGGCGACGGCTACGTCGCCGCACTGGCAAGTGTCGCTGCTGGTAAGTCCGATTTTTCCTGTCACGGCTCGTGTGGCCGATGAGTGATGTGCCCGCTATGGCCTGGTGGCCTGACCGCTTCGTCGCTGCCACCGAACCGACCACACGCCGAGAACGGCGCTGGCCGGGAGCCGCCACAGCCGCTGCGATCCTGACACGCCCGAACCTGTTCCCGCTTGCGCTCTTGCTAGAGCGATATCATTTTGACGCGGTGTGCGAGTGCTCGCACCCGCGCCGTTTCGCGTGGCCTTGTTCACTCTTGCGACGCTGCCCGGCCCGATCGCTGTGGCCGTTTTCAACAACCATCTCTATGGATCCCCACTCGCATCGGGCTACGGCACAGTCGGTGCCACTATCTATGCCGGCCGCTATTTCCTGACGAACCGTGCGGTACTGGCGTGGCTCGTCGAGACGCAGACGCCGTTCATTCTGCTGGCCTTTGCCGCGCCTTTCCTGCTGCGGCGAGCTTAAGGGCGCCTCGTGGTAAGCCGTCTTTCGCTTTTCGCGCTGATCTTTCTCGCGGGCGTGCTCCTGCTGCACCTGGCACACACCCCACGACGATCGAGAATATCTTCGGTTCTTGCTACCTGCCTACCCATTGATGCTCGCGGCAGTGGCGGCGGCTGCGGCGTTCGGTTATGCTGGCCCGAAGGCCCAACGACCGCTATGAGCGACTGCATTTGCGGCAGTTGCGCTGATACTCGTCGTCTGGGGTGTCTGGCAGGGACGGGACGCGTTCCTCACGCGGAGCTATGAGGCGGTTGCCGCGCGGCGGCGCGGATGGCTGCGACGCTTCCGGACAACGCGCTGTTTTGTCCAATCTTCACGGAAGCCTCCGCTACTACGCAAACTCGGCTGACGTTGCGATTCAGTGGCTCGCGCCTGACGTCTATGTAGCAGCGCTCGAACAGCTGCGCGAGTCAGGACGACGTAATTCTGCTGGACGAATCGGAACGCGAGTGTTCAGGGCGCGGTATGCGTCCGTCGCCGATCTTTCGTGTGGCTCGACCGCCGACCTGATTGCCGCAAAGCGTGTGTTCTTTTATCAGTTATGGCCGGCTGCGGACGACCGCGCAAGCGTGCTGCCCCAGTACTAAGAAGAGGATCGTTCTTTGGCGAACCGCCCGGGCCCGTAGAACGTTTCGCATTCCTCACGCGTGCGCCGTATGAACAGCGTCGCAGAGAGGTCTGCGTGCATCGCCTCGAAAGGGCATAGGACGGCGCGATTATCAAAATGCCGCTCTTCATGCGCGTCGTCGACGTAATCGCCGAAAAGCGCGATGGCGCGACGCGCTTGTCGCGCGAGGAGATCGAATTCGTTCGTCGACGGCGTGACGGCCGGCGACCATCTCCCGACTACCAGGCCTCGGCGCTGCTCATGGCCATCGTGCTGCGCGGCATGACCCACGAGAAACGTCTGGCTGACCGACGCGATGGTCCGGCTCGGGCGATCGCGTCGATCTCGTCCGGACATTCCCGGCGTCAAGGTGGGCAAGCACAGCACAGGCGGCGTCGGCGACAAGGTGTCGATCGTGCTCGCGCCGCTGGCGGCCGTCGTGCGGCGTCATCGTGCCGAAGATGTCGGGCCGAGGGCTCGGCCATACCGGCGGCACGCTCGACAAGCTCGAGTCGATCCCGGGCTACCGGATCGACCTCGACGATCGACGAAGTTCAAGCGCGGTGCTGCGCGACGTGGGCACCAGCATCATCGGGCAGACCGCGTCGCTCGCGCCCGGCCGACAAGAAGCTACTGCGCTGCGCGACGTCACGGCCACGATCGCGAGCATCCCGCTGATCGCCGCGTCGATCATGAGCAAGAAGCTCGCGGAAGGGCAGCGACGCGCTCGTGCTCGACGTGAAGTGCGGCGACGGGGCGTTCATGAAGAATCGAGACCGACGCGCGAGGCGCTGGCCGAGCGATGGTGGCCATCGGGCACGCACGCGGGCGTGCGCACCGAGGCGTTCATCACCGATATGGAGGCGCCGCTCGGCCGCGCCGTGGAGCAGCGCCGATCGAAGTGATCGCGGATGTCTCGGGACGCTGAAGGGACGGGTCCCGACGATCCTCGGCCGCGACATGGCTCAGCGGCTTGCGTCGCGCGTATCGGCTGGCCGGCGAGCGTGACGGACGAGGCGCTCGGCCGTGCGGTCGTACCGCGGCGATCTCATCCGGCAAGGCGATCGAAACACTCGGCCGCATGATCGAGCGGCAGGGTGGCGACCGGGCGCGTTGGTCGACGACTACTCGCGTGTTACCGTCGGTGAAAGGCCGTGAGCAGTGTCTGGCGACCGCAGCGGCTTCGTGACGCGCATGCAGCGCCGGAAGCGATCGGCCTGGCCGCAATCTCCTCGGCGCCGGACGGACCAAGCGTGGGCGAGCCGATCGATCACGCGGTTGGCGTGATCCTGCTCGCGAAGCCAGGCATCGCGTCGTCGAGCGCGGCGAGCCGCTCGCCGAAGATCCATCATCGCGACGGCCGCGGTGTCGACGCGGCGCTCGCGCTCTTGCAGTGATGGCGGTGACGATCGAGGACGACGCGCAGCCGCCGCGTCCAGCGTGATCCTGGGAGACGTGCGATGACGCGCGGTGCCGGTGCTGATCGCGTCATCCTGATGTCGCGCGCTGATCGCCGCCGCGGCGTGCCGCCGCGTGCGGCGCACCGATGATGACGCGTCGACGGTCGCACGTCGGCATCGTCTTCGACATCGGCGGCAAGGACGACCGCTCGTTCAATGCGGCCGCGTGGGCCGGGGTGAAATGCGCCGAGACCGGCACGCTGCCTGACGGCAAACGGCACTGCGGCAAGCCGGCACTCGGCATCGTGCTGCGCGACGTCGAGCCCGGGACGCCCGACTGCCATCGAGCCAGCCATGCGCGCCTTCGCCGAGGCGCGAGCTGCGACCTCGTCATCGGCGTCGGCTTCCGCGCAGGCGCCCATCATGCGAGGTCGTTGCGCGCGACTATCCCGAATATCCACTTCGCGATCGTCGACGGCGTCGTCTTCAGCGATGACGGCAAACGTCGATGCCCAATGTCGCGGGACTCCTGTTCCAGGAGCACGAGGGATCATACCTCGTGGGGATGATTGCCGCAAGAACGTCGGACGCACCGGCACGCTCGGCTTCGTCGGCGGCATGGACATCGCCGCTCATCCACCGCTTCGCCAAGGGATATGAGGAGGGCGCGCACGCGGTCGATCCGGCACATCCAGGTGGTCCAGAACTACGTCGGCGTCACCGACGCGGCCGTGGAACAACCCGGCAAAGGCAAGGAGCTCGCGCTGGCGCAGATCGGCAAGGGCGCCGACGTGATTTTCGCTGCCGCGGGCAATTCCGGACTGGCGCCTTCGACGCGGTCGAGCAGCCGCACGGGAGACAGGCGCGACGCGTGTTCGTCATCGGCGTCGATTCGAACCAGAACGTGGTGAAGCCCGGGTTCGTGCTGACCAGCATGGTCAAGCGCGTCGACAACGTCGTGTATGACATCGTCAAGGTAGCAATACGTAAC
>ERZ1370068.8401-contig-7258_pt1 | contig 17038 bp, 18 predicted proteins | sample MGYA00561227_ERZ1370068 | MGnify/ENA primary metagenome ERZ1370068 (study PRJEB38410, sample SAMEA6850437) | metagenome | study: Metagenomic assessment of the ecological functions of the soil: analysis of the soil microbiota associated with the...
CACGCGCAGCGTCGCGCCGGTCGCCTGCTTCACCGCGTCGAGCGTCGTGTCCGATGCGATCTCGCGGCAACACCAGACCGCCTTCGGCGTCACGTCGATCACCGCCAGCTCGGTGACGATCATGGTTGACGACCTTGCAGCCCGGTCAGCGGCAGCGTGCAGCGCTTCAGGATCTTGTGGCCGCCGTCCTTCGTCGTGTGCTCCATCGCGATGATGACGCGCTTGGCGCCGGCGACGAGGTCCATCGCGCCGCCCATGCCCTTGACCATCTTGCCGGGGATCATCCAGTTGGCGAGGTTGCCTTCCTCGTCCACCTGCAGCGCGCCGAGCACGCGTGAGGTCGATGTGGCCGCCGCGCACCATCGCGAACGAGTCGGCGCTGCTGAAATACGACGCTGCCCGGCAGCTCGGTGACGGTCTCCTTGCCGGCGTTGATGAGATCGGGATCGATCTCCGCCTCGAGCGGATACGGGCCGACGCCGAGCATGCCGTTCTCCGAATGCAGCGTGATGTCGATGCCGGGCGGCACGTAGTTGGCCACCAGCGTCGGCATGCCGATGCCGAGGTTGACGTAGATCGCCGTCGCGTCAGCTCGCGCGCGACGCGGCTGGCGATCTGATCGCGCGTCGAGCGGTCATGTCAGCGCTGCCGTCTGCGCGACCGTGCGCTTGCTCGATGCGCTTCTCGTAGCTGTCGCCCTGCGAGGATGTGCTGCACGAAGATGCCCGGCGTGTGCACGTGGTCGGGATCGAGCTCGCCCGGCTCGACGAGCTGCTCGACCTCGGCGATCGTGCACGCGCGCGGCGGTCGCCATCATCGGGTTGAAGTTGCGCGCGGTCTTGCCGGTAGACGAGGTTGCCGGCGCGATCGCCCTTCCACGCCTTGCACGAACGCGAAGTCGGCGTGCAGCGGCGGCTCGAGCACGTAGTGGCGTGCCGTCGATGATCGCGCGTCTCCTTGCCTTCGGCGATCGATGCGTGCCGTAGCCGGTCGGCGTGAAGAAGCCGCCGATGCCGGCGCCGGCCGCGCGAATCCGCTCGGAGAACGTGCCCTGCGGCACCAGCTCGACTTCGATCTCGCCGCTGCAGGAACTGCCGCTCGAACTCCTTGTTCTCGCCGACGTAGGTCGAGATCATCTTCGCGCACCTGCCGCGTCTCGCAGCAGCATGCCGACGCCGAAGTCGTCGACGCCGGCGTTGTTGCTGATGATCGGTCAGGTCTCTGCGTGCCGCGGTCGTGCAGCGCCGTGATCAGATTTTCGGGAATGCCCGCAGAGGCCGAAGCCGCCGCATCATGATCGTGGCGCCGTCGGGAATCGAGCGCCACCGCTTCCTCGGCGCTCGTCAGCACCTTGTTCATCGTCGGTGATTATACCTTCATCAACTCCGCGCGCCACTGCTCGCGGCCGCGTGAAGACGGCCTCGACCGCGTCGCCGCGGTCCGCAGGTCTCCGCGCAGCTGCGTGAGACCGCTGGATGAGCGATCGAGTGCGCCGCTCGATCGCGTCGGCGTTGGTGGCGGCAGATGTCGCTGCCAGATCGTCGGCGGGACTCGAGGCCAGCCGCGTCGTGTCGACGAGGCCGCGCCCGGCCATCGCGCAGGCCCTCGTCGCCGTGCCGCGCTCGCCGACCGCATCCATCAGCGCGCTCGCGGTCAGCTGCGGCAGGTGGCTGACGAACGCCATCACGCGATCGTGCTCGTCGCCGGACGATGATCGACGGCGTCGCGCCGAGCGCCGGCGACGAATCTCGACAGCTGCTCCACGGCGTCGCCGGTCGGCGTCGCCGTCGGGCGTGAAGAACCAGGGCCGCCCGCGAACAGATCCGGGCGCGGGCGAAGGCGAACCCGCCGCGCTGCCGCCGCCGCCGAGCGGATGGCCGCCGACGAACGGAGACCGCCGGCGGCAGCGCGCGCGCGCGCGTCGACGATCGCGCGCTTCGGTGCCGCCGACGTCGGTGACGACCGGCTGACCGACGCGAGCGCGACTCGCCGATGCAGTACGCTGCGCCGATTGCTGCAGCAGTCGATGTTCTGGCGGACCGGCGCCGCCAGAATGACCAGCGACGACTTCGGCACAGCGCGATGGTCACGTCAGCCGCGCGTCGATCGCACCGACGCCGACGCGTGCGCCAGCACCGCCTCGGTGTCGACGCCGAATCACGCGAGGCTCGGCCAGCGCTCGCGAACGCCAAGCGCGATCGAGCCGCCAATCAGGCCGAGACCGACGATGCCAATCGATGCGAAACGGAGGCTCTGGCAGTCATCGGCAACCCAGAACCCAGCTCAATCCAAGGCCACGCGAGTTGGGACCTGGGACTTGGGAGTTCGCCGGTTCAGCTGCGCCCATCCGCGGCGCGCGACCGGCTCGAGGCAGATGCTGCGGCCGATCGCCGGCGCGATGATGCGCAGCTCCGCCATCAGGCGATCGAACTGCGCCGGGAACATCGACTGCGCGCCGTCGCTCAGCGCGTGATCGGGATCGTTGTGCACCTCGATGATCAGGCCGTCGGCGCCGGCGGCCACCGCGGCGCGCGCCATCGGCGCCACCATGTCGCGGCGGCCCGGCGCCGTGGCTCGGGTCGGCGACGATCGGCAGGTGGCTCAGCTTCTTGACGACCGGAATCGCCGAGATGTCGAACGTGTTGCGCGTCGCGGTCTCGAACGTCCGGATGCCGCGCTCGCAGAGGATGACGTCGTTGTTGCCGCCGGCCAGGATGTACTCGGCCGACAGCAGCCACTCCTCGATCGTCGCCGAGATGCCGCGCTTGAGCAGCACCGGCTTGCGCGCGTGGCCGAGCTCGCGCAGCAGCGTGTAGTTCTGCATGTTGCGCGCGCCGACCTGGAAGATGTCGGCGTAGCTCGCCGATCAGCTCGATCTGGCTGATGTCCATCACCTCGGAGATCGAGCTTCAGGTTGTGCGCGTCGGCCGCGCGCGCAGCATCTGCAGCCCTGCTTCGCCGAGGCCCTGGAAGCTGTACGGCGAGCTGCGCGGCTTGAACGCGCCGCCGCGCAGGATCTTCGCGCCCGCGCGCTTGACGCGCCGCGGCAGTCGGCGTGCACCTGCTCTTCGGTCTCCGCCGAGCACGGCCCGGCCATGACGATCACCTCGTCGCCGCCGATCCGCACGTCGCCGATCGTGACGACCGTGTCCTCCGGCTTGAAGGTGCGGCTGGCGCGCTTGTAGGGCTCGGTGATCCGCAGCACCTCGTGCACGCCGTCGAGGATCCCGATCAGCTCGCGGATCGATCTTGTGCGCGCCGACGACGCCGAGCACGGTGCGCGTGACGCCGGACGACCGGTGCACGTCCATCCCCAGCTCGATGAGGCGCGCGATCACCGCATCGATCTGCGCCTCGGTGGCGCGCTCTTTCATTACGACGACCATGTCACTACTCTCCGATCTGAAGGTCCGAAGTCGTTCACTGGTGGAACCCGACTCGCGTTCGGCCCGCCGCGCCTCGTCGATGATGCGTTCGAAGATCCGGACGACGGCCTCGCGCCGTCAGCGGGCCCGCCAGCTCCGTGCGCCGACTGCCTGACCTTGCTCGAGCACCTGCTTCTCGCGATCCGGCTGATAGACCGGCATGCCCAGCTCGTGCTTCAGCCTGCCGACTCTCCACCGCGCACGCGACGCGCACGTTCAGCAGGCGCACGAGCTGGTCGTCGATGACGTCGATCCGCTCGCGCAACTCGTCGATGCTCAGGACTTCAGCCACCGCACATACTCCTCTACGCGCGTATCGAGATCGCGAGACGCGCCTGCCTCGGCGATCGACGTCGACGAGCGCGCTGCCGACGACGGCGGCGTCGGCCCACTGCCCGACCTCGCGCACGTGCTCCGGCTTCGAGATGCCGAACCCGAGCGCGACCGGCAGGTCGCTGACGCGCGGATACGCTCGCACCATGTCCTCGCGCGCCCGTCGGCCAGCGCGTCGCGCGCGCCGGTCACGCCGAGGCGCGAGATCGCATACAGGAAACCGCTGCCGAGCGCGGCGGCCTTGCGCAGCCGGTCGTCGGTCGTCGTCGGACTGAGCAGGAGAATTGTATCAATCCCCGCGCTGGCCAGCATGGTCCGGAAGTCGTCCGCCTCCTCGATCGGCAGGTCGAGGACCAGCACGCCGTCGACGCCGGCGTCGCGCGCGCGGTCGGCGAACCGCTCCGGCGCCAAGGCGCAGAATCGGGTTCGCGTAGCTGAAGATCACGACCGGCGCGCGCGATGCTCGCGCGGATCGAGCGCAGCAGATCGAGCACGCCGGCAGCGTCGTGCCGGCCGCGAGCGCCCGCTCGGTGGCGCGCTGAATGACGGGACCGTCCGCGAGCGGATCGGAGAACGGCACGCCGACTTCGAGCACGTCGGCGCCGCCGCGATCGAGCGCGCGCAGGATCGCCGCGCGGTGCGCGTCGAGATCGGGATCGCCTGCCGTGACGTAGGTCACGAGCCCGGCGCATGCTCCGCGCGCAGCCGCGCGAACGTCTGCTGCAGGCGCGTCATCGTCCAGCTGGCGGGTCCATCGGACCGGCCTCCGCTATCGATAACGCGTCTGCACGTCCTTGTCGCCGCGGCCCGACAGGTTGACGAGAACGATCGAGCCTGGCTTCAGTGTCGGCATCAGCTGCGTCGTATGCGCGATCGCGTGCGACGACTCGAGCGCCGGCAGGATTCCTTCGAGCCGCGCGAGCGTCCTGAAAGCCGTCGAGCGCCTCGGCGTCCGAGACGTGCGCGTACTCGGTGCGGCCGAGCTCGCGCAGCCACGCGTGCTCGGGTCCGACGGCCGCGTAGTCCAGGCCCGCCGAAATCGAGTGCGTCAGCTCGATGTTGCCCGCATCGTCCTGGAGGACGAACGTGCGCGTCCCCTGCAGCACGCCGGTGCTGCCGCCGGCAAACCGCGCGGCGTGGCGTCCGGGCGCGATCGTCTCGCCGCCGGCCTCGACGCCGATCAGCCGCACGCCTGCGTCGTCGATGAAGCCGTCGAAGATGCCGATGGCGTTGCTGCCGCCGCCGACGCACGCGACCACGACGTCGGGCAGCCGGCCCGCCTGCTCGAGGATCTGCGCGCGCGCCTCGCGGCCGATCACCGACTGGAACTCGCGCACCATCAGCGGATACGGATGCGGGCCGAGCGCCGAGCCGAGCAGGTAGTAGCGTGTCGGTCGACGTTGGCGACCCAGTCGCGCATCGCCTCGTTGATCGCGTCCTTCAGCGTGCGGCTGCCCGCATCGACGCCGTGCGACCGTCGGCGCCGAGCAGCTGCATGCGCACGACGTTGAGCGCCTGCCGCGCGCATGTCCTCGGCGCCCATGTAGACGACGGCACTCGAGGCCGAGCAGCGCGCACGCCGTCGCGGTCGCGACGCCGTGCTGCCCGGCGCCGGTCTCGGCGACGACGCGGCGCTTGCCCATCCGCTTGGCGAGCAGCGCCTGGCCGAGCGCGTTGTTGATCTTGTGCGCGCCGGTGTGCGTCAGGTCCTCGCGCTTGAGGAAGATGCGCACGTCGCGCCGCACGCGCTCCGGCTGACGCCGTCGCGTCTCGTAGAGCGGCGTCGGACGACCGACGTAGTGCTGCAGCAGCCGATCGAGCTCGTCGCAGAACGCCGCGTCCGTCGCGCGCGGCGAAGTAGCCGGCGCGTCAGCTCTTCGATCGGCGCGACGAGCGTCTCGGGGACGAACCGTCCGCCGTACGCGCCGAAGTAGCCGCGCGCATCCGGATCGCGTCGCCCGAAAGTCGCTCGTGCGCTTTCAGTCTTTGAGTGTCCACTGCGCGTTCACCTGGACTGGCCTTGACGTCCGCCCCTCAGCGCGTCGAATGCATGCGCGCGCGTTCGCGATGAAGCGCGACACCTTGTCGAAATCCTTCACGCCGGGCGACTGCTTCGACGCCCGACGACACATCCACGCCGATACGGCCGGACCGCGCGAATCGCGCTCGGCGACGTTGTCCGGCGTCAAGCCGCCGGCGAGCACGAGCGCGGCGTCTCGCGCCACGCCGGCCGCCCGCGTCCAGTCGACGACCGCGCCGGTGCCGCCGCGCCGCACCGGATCGATCGCTGTCGAGCAGCAGCGCGGTCTGCCGCCGACCACGCGTCACATGCGCTCGCCGATGTCGCTCACGGCGACCGCGCGAATAACGGCCAGGCGAGCGCGTCGGCGTATGCCGGCGGCTCGTCGCCGTGCAGCTGCACCGCGCGTGATGCCGCGTCGTTCGCCACCATGCGCGGATCGCCTCGATCGACTCGTTCACGAACACACCGACCGTCATGACGTTCGACGGCAGCGCCGCGATGATCTCGCCGGCGCGCTCGGGCGTGACCGCGCGCGGGCTCGTCGGCCAGAAGCACGAACCCGAGCGCCGTCGCGCCCTGCTCGCACCGCGTGCAGCGCGTCCGTCAGCCGCGTGATGCCGCAGATCTTGACGAACATGTCACGTCGCCGCATCCAGGCCGCGCCATCAGCTCCGCATCGCCCGCGCCGGATCGGGATCGCGTCATGAAGCGCTCGCCGATCAGAAACGCGCGATAACCCGCCGCCGCGAGGCGCTCCAGATCCGCGCGCGACTGTCAGCCCGCTCTCGCTCACGCCGATGACGTCGCGCGGCATCCGCGCCGCCAGCCGGTCCGACGCGTCGACGTCCACCGCGAGCGTCCGCAGGTTCCGGTTGTTCACGCCGATGATGCGCGCGCCGCTGTCGACCGCGCGCGCCAGCTTCCTCGTCGTCGTGCACCTCGACCAGCGTCGCCAGGCCCAGCTCCCACGCCCGCGCTGCAGCGCGCACGAGATCCGCCTGCTCGAGCGCCGCGACGATCAGCAGCACGGCGTCGGCGCCCGTCGCGCGCGCGCCTCGAGCAGCTGGTACTCGTCAACGATGAAGTCCTTGCGAAGGAGCGGCAGCGCGACGCGCCGCGCGCACGGCCGCGAGATGCTCGAGCGCGCCGTCGAAGAACGTCGGCTCGGTCAGCACCGAGATCGCCGCGGCGCCACCGCCTGCTCGTGCTGCGCCGCGATCGCGCACGGGATCGTAGCTCGGCGCGCGAGCACGCCTCTCGACGGCGACCGCCGCTTGCACTCGGCGATCACGTTGACGCGACCCGGCGCGCCAAGCGCCGCTCGAAACGCGGTCCCGCGCGGCGACGCGGCCGCCGGCGCGCCGCTCGAGCGCGCCGAGCGGCTCCTGCGTCGCCGGCGCGTCTCGACGATCCGCCGCGTCGCCGCCACGATCGTGCGCGAGCAGGTCTGGCGCGGCGGCTCATGCGACCGCCTCCGCTCGTGCGACTGTCCACCATCTGCTCGAGCGTCGCTGTCGCCGCGCCCGAATCGATGGCCGCGGCCGCCGCGCTGCGATCCCCTCGCGGACCGTCGTCAGCCGCGCCCGGCGACGAACAGCGCGGCGCCGGCGTTGAGCAGCACGACGTCGCGCGGCGCGGCCCGCGTGCGCCGTCGAGCACGCTCGCGGATGATCGCGGCGTTCTCGGCCGCGTCGCCACCCTGCAGCGTCGGCCGGACGTCGCCTTCGGCCAGACCGAAGTCGCGCCGGGTGCACGTAGAACGTGTTCACCGCGCCGCCGCGGCACTCGGACACCTTCGTGTAGCCGGTCGTCGAGATCTCGTCGATGCCGTCGGCGCCGTGCACGACCCAGGCGCGCTTCGAGCCGAGCAGCAGCAGCGCGCGCGCCAGCAGCTCGGTCAGCTCCGGCCGCGGCACGCCGACGATCTGCCGCGTCGCGCCCGCCGGGTTCGTCAGCGGCCCGAGCAGGTTGAACGCCGTGCGGATGCCGAGATCGCGTCTGCGTCTGCGCGGCATGCCGCATCGACGGGTGAAACGTCGGCGCGAAGAAGAACGCGATGCCCGCGTCGCGCAGGCGTCCGCTCGACGACCGCCGGCGACGCCGCGACGTTGACGCCGAGCGCTTCGAACACGTCGGCGCTGCCGCAGCGGCTCGACACCGATCGGTTGCCGTGCTTCGCGACCGTCACGCCGCACGCCGCGACGACGATCGCGGCCGCCGACGAGATGTTGAACGTGCCCGACCGATCGCCGCCGGTGCCGCACGTGTCGAACACGTCGCCGGCCGGCGCGCGTCAACTTGCACCGCATGCTCGCGCATCGTCCGCGCGAAGCCGACGATCTCCGACGGCCGCTCGCCCTTCATCGACGAGCGCCGACCAGCAGCGCCGCCGAGCGCGCCGGCGCGGCACGGCCTTCCATGACCTCGCGCATCGCCGCGGCGGCCTCGTCGGTCGGTGAGGTCCTCGTGGCGCACGAGCTTCTCGAGCAGCTGCGGTGAACATCAGCAGGTCCAGGAAGTTCCGCAGGATCCGCCGGCCCTCGTCGGTCAGCACCGACTCGGGATGAAACTGCACGCCGTGCACCGGATACGTGCGGTGCCGCACGGCCATGATCGTGCCGTCCTCCTGCGTGCGCGCCGCCACCTCGAGCTCGGCCGGCACGCTGTCGCTCGCAATCACCAGCGAGTGATAGCGGCCCGCCTGAAACGGCGCCGCGATGCCCGCGAACACGCCCTTGCCGTCGTGCGACGACCGTCGACGTCTTGCCGTGCATCGGCGCGCTGCGCGCGACAGACGATCGCCGCCATAGACGACGCCGATCGCCTGATGACCGAGGCACACGCCGAGAATCGGCGTCGTCGGCCCGAAGCGGCGGATCACGTCGACCGAGACGCCGGCGTCCTCCGGCCGGCCCGGCCCGGGCGAGATCACGATCTGCTCCGGCGCCATCGCCGCGATCTCGTCGAGCGTCACCTGCGTCGTTGCGGCGCACGCGGACGTCCGCGCCCAGCTCGCCGAGTACTGCACGAGGTTGTAGGTGAACGAGTCGTAGTTGTCGATGACGAGAACCATCTACAAGCCCGTCCTGCGCCAGCTCGAGCGCGCGGATCACCGCGCGCGCCTTGTCGCGCGTCTCCTCGTACTCCGCCGCCGGGTTCGAGTCGGCGACGATGCCCGCGCCCGCCTGCACGTAGGCCCGGCCGTGCTCGATCAGCACCGTGCGGATCGTGATGCAGAAGTCGAGGTTGCCGGCGAAGTCGAGATAGCCGACGGCGCCGGCGTAGACGCCGCGCCGCGCGGTTCTCGAGCTCCGCGATGATCTCCATCGCGCGCACCTTCGGCGCGCCGGACACCGTGCCGGCCGGGAAACACGCCACGAGCGCGTCGAGCCGGTCGTGCTCGTCGGCCAGCTTGCCCTTCGACGATCGAGACCAGGTGCATCACGTGCGAGTAGCGCTCGAGCGTCATGTACGTCGGCACCTGCACCGATGCCGTACGCCGCAGACGCGCCCGACGTCGTTGCGCCCGAGGTCGACGAGCATCACGTGCTCGGCGCGCTCCTTCTCGTTGCGCTTCAGCTCCTCCGCCGAGCCGCATGATCCTCTTCCTCGTTGCGTGCCGCGCGGCCGCGTGCCGGCGATCGGATGCGTCTCGACGCGCCGGCCTTCGACGCGCACGAGCATCTCCGGCGACGAGCCGACGATCGACCGACCGCCCATCCGGATGAAATACATGTACGGCGACGGGTTCACGTGCCGCAGCGCGCGATAGACGGTGAACGGGTCGGCGTCGACCGTCGTCTCGAACCGCTGCGACAGCACGACCTGATAGATGTCGCCGGCCGCGATGTACTCCTTCGCCGTGCGCACCATCTGCTCGAACTGCTCGCGCGTGACGTTCGACGTGACCTCGATGCGGCGCCCCGTCGGGCGACTGCGCGCTTCGACAGCGGCCGCTCGAGCTCGCGCTCGACGAACTCGATCTTCGCGCAGGCGAACTGGTAGAGCGACTCGAGGTCCTCGTCGCCGCGTGATGCGCGCGTTGGCGATGATCAGGATGCGGTGCCGCACGTGATCGAACGCCAGCACCGTGTCGAACAGCATGAACCCGGCCTCGTCCTGCGCGCTCGGACGTCGGCTGCAGCGTGACCGGCTCGAACCAGGCGGCGGCGTCGTAGCCGAGGTAGCCGACCGCGCCGCCGGTGAATCGCGGCAGCCCGGGAACGAACGGCGAGTGGAAGCCGGCCATCAGCTCGCGCAGCGTCGCGATGAACGGCTGGTCGCGACTCCGACGTCTGCCCGGCGCGATCGATGATCGTCTTGCCGCCGCGCGCGCGCAGGATGAGGAACGGATCCTTGCCGAGGAACGAATAGCGGCCGACCTGCTCGCCGCCTTCGACCGATCTCGAGCAGGAACGCGTAGTCGGAGTGCTCGGCGATCTTGAGGAACGCCGAGACCGGCGTCAGCAGGTCCGCGACGATCTCCTTGCAGACCGGCACGAACGTCCCGCGCTGCGCCAGCTCCTTGAATTCCTCGAATGACGTTATGCGCATGGTTGTCACATCGCGCGGTCCGCGGACCTACAGTCGGTCCGCGCCGCATCGCGCGCGTAGGCCGCCGCCTTCATCACCCCGGGCTCCGGCCGTCTGCCCGGTCCACCACTCGAACTGCCGCTCGGCCTGCGCGACGAGCATCGGCAGGCCGTCGAGCGTCAGGCAGCCCGCGCTGCGCGCGTCGCGCAGCGAGCGGCGTCTCGCGTGTCGCCGTAGGTCAGGTCGTAGACGAGGCGGCCGTCGAACGCGCCGCCGGGCAGCGGCGTCTCGGCGCGCGGCGTTCGGCACCGCCAAGCGGCGTGCAGTTCACCAGCAGATCCCACGAGCCCGGCGGCGGCGGCCACGCGCCCGGCTCGGCACCGCAGCCGGCCGCGACGTCATCGCGCCTGCTCACGCGCGCCGCGCGTGCACGGTGACGCGCGCCCCGCGCGACGCGAGCGCCACCGTCACCGCGCGCGCCGCACCGCCGGCGCCGAGCACCGCCGCGCGCGCGCCGGTCAGCGATCCCGGATACACGGCCTCGAGCGGATCGAGGAACCCGTCGACGTCGGTGTTGGTCGCGTCCCATCGCCGCGTCGGTCTCGCCGCAACGTGTTGGCCGCGCCGACCGTCCGCGTCGAGCGCGTCCGCGTAACCGGCGCGCCCGGAGCGCGTCGAGCTTGAACGGGATCGTGACGCTGACGCCCTCGACCTCATGCGCGTCGGCAAACGCGAGAAAGTCGTCGAAGTCCGCCGGCGCGCAGCGGCACGTAGACCGCATCGATGCCCGCGGCCTCGAACGCGGCGTTGTGCATCGACCGGCGACATCGAGTGCATCACGTTGTTGCCGACGACGCCGTAGATCGCGGTGGTCGGGACGCGACCATCGCGGAAGCGGAACTCGTCGACCATCCGCGACGCGGGAATCTGCCCGGGCGCCACGGCGTTGCCGGCGTAGGTCCAGCGCGATCCGAAGCGTGACGCGAGGAGCCGCGACGGCACGACCGGCATCGCCCATGCGCGATGACAACGGCGCTGCCCTCCGAGGCGATCGTCGCAGCAGCGGCAGCGCATCGCTCAGGCGAGTCGCCGGTCATCGCGATCTTGATCGTGGCGGCGCCGCGCCTGCCGCATCGCCATCGCGCGAGCCGGCCAGATCCGCCGGGACGCCTCTGAAAGTCGTGCGACGACAGCACGACGCGTCGCGGATCGCGCGCGATCGACATCGGCGAAGCCCGCGCGCCATTCGACGTCGACGATACTCCGCGCCGCCGTCGAGCGCTTCGATCAGCAGCGCGCGGCGCCGCTCCTCGCTTCCGTCGAACCGGCCGCCTTCCCAGGTCGGGCCGGCACGTCGCGATGACCGGGCCGGTCCGTCCGCTCAGCGCGGCCCGCACGTCGACGTCTGCCACGCCGTCGAGGCGCAGCTCGACCAGGTCCGCACGGCGTGACCGCGTCGCGCGCGGCGATCAACTCGGCCATCGTTCCGGCCGGTCACGGTCTCAACAAGCAGTGCAGTCATGCGCAAAAACAAAAGCCTCTTCAACCAGTTGGCTGAAGAGGCGTTGAGTCTCTGCTGAATTCCGGATGCGTGTCTCAGACGCCGGAGGCCGCCCCTTCAGTCGCAGTCCCGTACCACCACCAATAGCTGGCGTTGGCGGGGACACGAAGGGGCTAAAAATCGCGGCATCAGCGTCGAAAATCAGTGCACGGACAGCATACTCACGGGCGTGCGGCCTGTCAACCGGCTGTCGCCCTAGACCTTGCGGTTTCATGGGTTTACCCGTATCTTCAACGTTGAGTGAACTCTATGAAAATCCGCAGCCTCGCTTCCCTGCTCGCAGTGCTGCGTCTGTGTCGGTGTCGGCCTTCCAGCGGCAACCACGTCATTTCCCGTCGATGAGCTCGAAGCCCGGCATGGTCGGCGTCGGCCGCACCGTCTTCGAGGGCGATCGGCTCGACGAGTTCAAGGTCCACATCCTCGGCGTGCTGCGCAACGTCATCGGCCCGCGCCGCAACCTGATTCTCGCGCAGGCTCGAAGGCGGACCGCTCGCCGACACGGGCGTCATCGCCGGCATGAGCGGCAGCCCGGTCTACATCGACGGCCGGCTCGTCGGCGCCGTGTCGTACTCGCTCGGCCAGTTCTCGAAGGAACCGATCGCCGGCATCACGCCGATCGACGAGATGATCGAAGCGACGCGCACGCAGCCAGCGCCGCGACGCGCCGGCGACGCGTCGACGCTGCAGATGCCGCTCACGCCCGAGACATGCGCGCGTCGCTGCGCGCAGGCGTTCTCGTGGATGCGTCCGTTCGCCGAGAGCCCGGCGGACGTGCAGGTGTTCGGCGACCGGCGCTCGACGCCGAGCATCGGCACGATGCTGCGGCCGATCGCCACGCCGCTGACGCATCGGCGGCTTCGATCGCGTCGGTGATCGATCCGGTCGCCGCGCGCGTTCCGCGAACAGGGCTTCCTGCCGATGATGGCTGGCGCCGGCGGCGCAGGACGCCGCCGACGATCGCACGCAGCCGCTGCGCCCGGGCGATCCGATCGGCGTCGCGCTCGATGACCGGCGACCTCGAGTTCGGCGCCACCGGCACGGTCACCGAGGTCGACGGCAACCGCGTCTACGCGTTCGGCCATCCGTTCTACGGCCTCGGCCCGACGCAGTTCCCGATGACGCGCGCCTACGTCCACGCGGTGCTGCCGAGCCTCTTCAGCTCGTCGAAGCTCGCCAGCACCGGCGAGGTCATCGGCACCGTGCAGCAGGATCGCGCGACGGCCATCGCCGGCACGCTCGGCGCCGGGCCCGGCGCTGATTCCGATCAACCTGAAGCTGACGTCGGACCGCGGCACGACGAAGACGTTCAACGATGTCGATCGTCAACGACCAGCTGTTCACGCCGCTGCTCGCCTACGTGTCGATTCTCAACACGCTGCACGTCGTACGAGCGCGCAGAACGGCGCGGCCAGCTACGTCGTGCGCGGCAGCGCGCCGGTCAAGAACCACGGCGACGGTCGCCTTCGAGGATCTCTTCACCGGCGATCAGCCGTCGATCGGCGCCGCCGCCTACGTCGTCGGCGCCGATCAACTTCCTGCTGCGCAACGCGTTCGAGGACGTCGAGATCGAAGGGCTCGACCTCGAGATCGACGCCAGCGAGCAGTCGACGCAGCGCGACGCTCGAGCGCGTCTGGATCGACGGCAACGCGTCCGAAGCCGGGCGCGACGGTCGACGCTCAAGGTGCTGCTGCGCACCTATCGCGGCGAGGAGATCACGCGCGTCGCTGCCGGTGCAGATTCCGGCGAACGCGCGCGGCAGCGTCTCGATCATGGTGGCCGACGGCACGCCGCCTGTCGCAGATGGGAAGCGCGCGAGCTGCAGGTGCAGCCGCTGCAGACGCGCGGCCTGCCGCAGATGATTCGCGTGCTGAACCAGCGCGCGCAAGAACAACCGCCTCTACGTGCGCCTCGTCACGCCGCGACGGCGGCGCCGTCGTCAAGGGCGAATCGCTCTCGTCGCTGCCGCCGTCGGTGCTGGCGGTGATGGAGTCGGATCGCAACGGCGGCAGCTTCAAGCCGCTCGAGCGCCGCGCTGCTGGGCGAGTGGGAAATCACGACCGATCATGCGGTCAGCGGCTCGCGCACGCTGACGCTCTCGCTGGATAACGATTGACAGTGGGCCGCCTGGCAAGGCGGCCCTACGTGGCATCACCGATGACAACACCGATTTTCACGCGCCGCACTTGTGCTCGCGGCCGTGCTGCGGCCGTGTCGCTGTCGACGCCGCCATCCCGACCTTCTGGCAGGTTTCCAACGAGGCCGAGTTCGCTCAAGGGCGACGTCGAGAACCTGTCGATCGACGGCTACGGCCGCCTGACGCTCGGCCCGACGACGACGTCGATCTACGACGCCAGCGCGCCGTTCCTCTGGTCGATGCTCAGCGCGCCCGACGGCTCGACATACGTCGGCAGCGGCAACGAAGGGCAGGTCTACCAGATCGATCCAGCCGGCAAGGCGCGCGTGTTCTTCGACGCCGAGGAGCTCGAGGTCCACGCGCTGGCGCTGGCGCCCGGCGGCGGCCTCTACGCCGCCACGTCGCCTGACGGCAAGATCTACAAGCTCGACGCCGCGGGCAAGTCGTACGATCCTGTTCGATCCGCCCGACAGCTACATCTGGGGCCTCGCGGTCGACAAGACGGGCAACGTCTTCGCCGCGCACCGGCGACAAGGGCGTCGTCTACAAGATCACGCCGGACGGCAAGGGCTCGGTCTTCTACCAGACCAAGACGACGCACGCGATTTCGCTCGCGTTCGATAGCGACGGCCACCTGCTCGTCGGGCACCGAATCGCCGGGCCGCCTGTTCCGCCTCGACGCGACCGGCAAGCCGTTCGTCCTGCTCGACTCGCCCTACAACGAGATCCACACGCTTGCAGCTGGATGCGAAGGGCGTGATCTACGCGGCGGCCGTCGAGCGGCGACACCGGCGGGTCCACGCCGTCGCCGCCGCCGTCGAATCCGGAACCGGCCGCGCCGACGGCGACGGCGACCGTGTCGGTCTCGACCGAAATCACCGCGATCGCCATCGTCGACCGCGACGCCCCGGCGGGACGGCGACATCTCCGCCGGAGCGGGCGAGCACCGGTTCCTCTGCCGGCGGCGTTACCGCATCACGCCTGACGGCGCGTGGGATTTGATCTGGAGCTCGCGCGAGGACTCGCCGTGCGACGTCGCGCTCGAGGCCGACGGCAGCGTCCTCGTCGGCACCGGCAACAAGGGCAAGATCTATCGCCTGTCGGGCGATCCGCTGCAGCCGACGCTGCTGACGCGCGCGACCGCGCAGCAGGTGACCGCGCTGCTCCGCGACAGCAGCGGGCGCGTCACGTTCACCACGTCGAATCCGGGAAGATCTTGCGGCTGTCGCCGGCGCGTGCCGAGCGCGGCACGTATCACGTCCGGACGTGCGCGATGCGCAGACCGTCGCCACGTGGGGCGCCATCCGCTGGCAGGCGCGCGATCCCGCAGGGCACGCGCGTCGAGATGCTCGACCCGGTCGGGCAACACGCGAACGCCGGACGAAACGTGGAGCGACTGGACGCCGCGCGTACACCGACGCAGGAAGGCAGCCCGATCACGAGCCCGCGGGCGCGCTACCTGCAGTGGCGCGCGGTGCCTCACCGGCAGCAGCGGCGACGCGCCACTGCTGACGTCGGTCACCGCCGCGTATCTGCCGCGCAACATCGCGGCCCGACGTGACGTCGATCACCATCAACCCGCCGGGCACCGTGTTCCAGCGTCCCTTCCCCACCGGTGATCCCGAGATCGCCGGGTTCGACGGCGACGTGCCCGATCGCCGCAACGCGCCGCAGCCGGGCAGAGCACGACGCGGACCGAATCTCGGCCGCCGCGTCTACCAGAAGGGGCTGCTCACGTTTATCGTGGCGCGCGCAGGACGACAATCGCGACGAGCTGCATCTACGACGTCTTCTACCGGCGCGAGGGCGAGACCACCTGGAAGCCGCTCAAGCGCGCGCTCACCGACGAAATCGTCGTCTGGGACACGTCGTCGGTGCCCAACGGACGCTACGTGCTCCGCGTCGTGGCGTCGGACGCGCCGTCGAACGCGCCGACGACGGCGCTGACGGGCGCGCTCGAGAGCACGGCGTTCGACATCGACAACACGCCGCCGGTCGATCACGGTCACCGACGTCAGCGCGCCAGGGCGGACGGCTCGTGATCGCGTTCGAGGTGCGGGACGACAATTCAGCGGTGCAGAAGGCGGAGTACTCGCTCGACGGCGACCGCTGGCAGACGATCTACCCGAAGGACGGGATTCCGGACTCGCGGCTCGAGCAGTTCGAGCTGGTCGCTGGACGGAGAGCCGGGACGCGCGCGGCGTGATCATCCGGGCGACCGACGCGCTCAACAACATCGCGAGCGCGCGGCGAGACATCGCGACGCCGCCTGCCGGCACCTGCCTCGTGCCGAGCGGCGCGGCCGCTGAAGCGGCCCGTCAGGCCGTCGATGACGACGGTGCGATCGAGGTAGAGCGGAGAGTCGTGTTTCGGCGCCGCGGCCGCGGGACGCGGTGCGGGCGCGAGCCTCAGCGGCGGGGATCGATCGAGGCCTGCGCGGACGCCTTCACGGTCGTCCGCGCCAGCACCCACACCATGTTCACGGCGACCGGCGCGCCATCCACCGGCCTGCGCCGGCGAAAACCGCGACTGCTTCACCGCGTTGACGACCGAGCTGACGTCGCCCGTCTGCACGGCAGTGTCGTGGCGCTCGGACGCTCGCGCGCTCGGAAAAAGAGCACTTCGTAGTTCGCCACACGCCCTTCGCGCGTGACGACCGCGGCCAGGGCGAAGACGGCTTCGTCGTCGCCCGGCACCGATTCCAGTCCCGCGCCACCGAGCGACCGCGGCGGCGCGGCCATCGCGCCATCCAGCCGCATCGGATTCTGGTCCCGGAGCCGGGATTGGCGAGCATCTCGATCATTCCGGCCAGCGAATCAGGGTTCTCCTCGCTTGTCAGCGACACCACCGTCGACCGCGACGAACAGGCACGCCGCCAGCGCGAACGATGCGCCGACCGCCGGGCCAGAAGAACCGCATGTCATCGCACATGCCACGCATCAGCGTCCGCATGGACCGCTCGCGCTCGGTCTGGATGCGCGTCAGGACCTCCGACTGGCACGGAGGTGAGGCTGTCGTCCGCTTCGTC
>ERZ1370068.4647-contig-3708_pt1 | contig 17034 bp, 20 predicted proteins | sample MGYA00561227_ERZ1370068 | MGnify/ENA primary metagenome ERZ1370068 (study PRJEB38410, sample SAMEA6850437) | metagenome | study: Metagenomic assessment of the ecological functions of the soil: analysis of the soil microbiota associated with the...
GGTTACGGATGTCGGTTCTTCTTCGAACAAAGCAGAAAACTCCTGAACAGCGTCAGGCGACAGTGGCGTTTATGGCCGCGGAGTGGCTCGTCCATTATCATGATCTGCGGCTGATTTGATATGAATGGCAAAGGTCTGCTCGTCTTTGCATTTCATCTGAGATTGGAGCTGGATACTCAGGCGCGAAATCCGCGAGTCGACCTTGGCGAAAGCGCCGGCTTGTTTGCGCAGCTCCTTGCGCGTGAGATCGCCTCGAAGCTTCGGTCCGAACACGACATTCTGATAGGTCGTTGCCAGGGATCAGCGCCGTTTCCTGGAAAACGACCATACGGTCATTGAGCGGCCCGGTGATGCGCCGGCCATTGAGCAGGATCTCGCCGCCCATCCGGCCGCTCGCAGCCGGCGATGAGGATTGACGAGGGTGGAGCCTTGCCGCAACCCGACGGCCCGACCACAACCGTGAGCGCGCTGGGGCGATCGAGACTTGAGGTCTTTGACGATGACCTCCTGCCGCTCCCACTCTTCGCCATAAGACTTGCACTTACGCACCTGAGCTCGACCTTGCCTTGGATGGTGCCATCGCCCGCGAGAGCCAGGCGCCGCCGAGGGAAGCGGATCATCCACGCCGTCGATCGGTCTTTGCATCTCGCTTGGTTCCAATCAGAACAGGTGCCGCCAAGGCATGGCGCGATCGTCGAGCATCCGGATCGCGCTGCTCGATGAGGATAGCCGGCAATGCCGATCGAGATCATACCGACGACGAATCTGCGGCAAGGAACCTCCCATGTAGAGTTCAGATGAAAAAACCGAGGCTAGCCGCCGCGCGCTGAGCTGCTCCGCTGGAGATCATCTGCGGCAACCACCACTTCCCAGGTGATGCCCATGCCGACGGCCGCACCCGTGAAGATCGAAGGTAGGTGCCGGGCAGGATAATCCTCAGAACAGATCCCGATTGGCTTGCCCCATTGATTGGGCTGCCCGCAGGAAGCGGATATCGATGTGCGTGCGCCGCCGAGGACGTTGATCGATCGATCGTGAAGAACCGCCGAGGAACGTAACGAACGCGATCGAGAGCTCGTTGGTGCGGCCAGAAGAAATCAGCGAGGCGGGCACCCAGGCGGAGCGGCGGAATGGGCCGCAGCACCTCGAAAGGGCGGAAGAAGATTTCGCGGAAATACTTACGTTTACAGCAAGCATCAAGCCGAACGGGATACCGACAAGCTTGCGCGGCCACGAAGCCCAGCAGGACGCGCTTGAAGCTTTGGTACCAGCTTTCCCAGTAGCCCGATCTTCGTCAGCACCTCGACCAGGCCAGAGCCGCCACTTCGGTCGGCGCCGGCAGCAGAGCCGATATAGGGAAGCGCATAACCGAACCATTGCTTGGATGCGCGCGCCGATCTCCCACGAGGCAGAGGAACACAACAATGGCGACCACGCCGCGCCAGAATTCCGAGCTGCCGAGCGCCTTGCGCAGCAACGAGCGCCGCGACGCGCGCCGATCGTTATCGAGCGGCTCGGCTGGCAACGGCCACCATTGCACTCGCCTCGCCTCAGGCCAGCTCTCTCGCCCAATTGGGAAGGCCTTGATGGCCTCCTCGTGAACGGCATCTTTGGTTTCACCTCGACCAGCAATCGGAACTGCTCGGAGGTCAGGACTCTCGTAATTGCGCGGGCGCGGGATCTTCACCTCGACCACCTTCTTCAGGCGGCACGGTCGCGTTGTCAGCACGTAGACACGATCGCCGAGAAAGATCGCTTCCTCGAGATCGTGGGTGATGAAGAAGATTGTGACCTTGGTGCGATCGTACATCTCCAGCAACGCTTCATGCATGATCGATTTGGTCAGCGCATCCATGGCGCGGTAGGGCTCGTCAGCAGAAGCACCTTCGGTTGTTTGATGAGCGCCCGCACGATCTCGGCTCGCCGGCGCCATGCCCGATGACACCTCGCCCGGATACTTGTTGCCGAACTGACCGAGGCCGGCCTCGAGCCAGCATCTCGTGGCCTTGCGCAAGGCGATTTTCCTTCGAAAGAACGCCTTGCACCATGGGACCGTAGGCAACGTTCTCAGCCAGCGTTTTCCACGGAGAACAGGGCGCCCTGCTGGAACACGACCGATGCTGTCGGCGCCTTTGCGCGGCCATCGGCTCGCCGGGCCTCACAGAAGCTGGCCGTCGAGCAGGATCTCGCCAGTGCTGATCGAGTGGAATCCTGCGATGGCGTTGAGCAGCGTCGTCTTTCCGCAACCCGACGGCCCTACGATCATGCAGAACTCCCCAGGCGCGATCTCCATGGAGCAGTCATCGACTGCCATGGATGTTGACGCCCTCGGGGTCATAGACCTTAGGTGACGTTGCGGATGCTCAGTGTCTGCCACGGATGGGCATGCTGCCAGGCCGTTCGGGCCCGTGTGACTTTTGCATTCTTATGCGACCTGTCCGTTTAAAACCGCCGCAGCACTTATCGGTGTCCCGACCCCACTCGCAGCGACCCTGCGGCCGAGCGCACGCGTCATGACATTATGCTCAATCGATTACCGATGATCTGAACGATGGCGGAGCGTGATCCATCCGACGCAGCTTGAGCGTCAGCATGCCTATGACCATCGGCACCGTGACGCCGTTCACATAGGAGCTGCAGGATCAGGTAGCCGAGGCCGAAGTCTCCCGACACCATTTTGCCGCGACACAGCGAGAACCACGGCGACGCCGATGCTGATCTGCAGCCCGGTGAACACGAACGGCAGCGCACCCGGCACGACCACGTGCGCGGAAGACATCCCACTTGCTCGACCCGAGGCAGCCAGCCGCGCGGCAGTAAGCTCTGCGTCGATCGACTGCGCCAAGCATGGTGTTCAGACGTAGTGACGAACAGGGACGCCAAGGTGGCAGAGGAAGATCACCGGCGCTTCGTAGCCGGAGAACATCAGGATCGCAGACGGCACCCGAGCGAGGATCGGAATCGGCCGCAGCGTCTCTCAGTGATCGGGAACGAGTACTCGCGAAACGTGACGCGACCATCCCCTGATCAACTAACCGAGTGGCACCGCCGATCGAGGTGGCGATGCAGAAGGCAATCGAGGATGCGGCGGCAGCTGACATAGATGTGGTGGTAGTACTCGGGATGAAGATCGAGATGCCTTGCTGAGGATTGGGCGAGAACCATTCGCTGAAGATGGTGACTGGCCCACAGGATCTTTACGAAGCGAGGGAGCTGCAAGCCGGCAGTCAAAACAGCCAATATGCTGATCCACAACGCCAGGCCCACAGCCATCAGGTAGGGCGACGGCGATCTCAGCGCCTTCTTCAGCCGATACGAGGTGCGCTGAAAGACCGGTCGGCGCAGTTTGCGGCAACCCGAATCTCGAAGGGAAGCAACAGTCTGGTCCATCGGTTCCCGCCGGCTGCCGCTATTGCCGCCGAGCTCCATAGCTCACGAGCTGGCTGACCCGGGCCTGATTCATCAACGCTCGGCACAGGCTCGGGTCTCCAGATCGGTTATTTGCGGCGCTCATCTTTCGATGGCGCCGCATGTGCGCGCATCGAAGCATGAACGCAGCGCCACTACTTGAAGCTCCGAAGGCGGCTGCGCCTTGATAATGCTTACGGGACTCTCGGAGATTGCGCTTTTCCAGCACCTCGCGCGCGATCTTGTCGTCAATGCGCCGCTTCTGACCCTTGTGCCGCTGCTGGCTTGTTCGGCAGGCCGTTGAGGAACTCCGTCGCTTCAGCGAGCAGTCTCAGAACTCGGCCGCTGACGATATAGACGAGCTGCACCTTTGATCTTCGCTGCCGCCCCACGTTCTTGGATTAACGCCACACAGCGACGCCTAAAGCACCCTTGCGATCGATCTGCTCGGTTTGCCGCCTCGGCCGATCTTCGGAGACCTCGGCCGCATTGTTGAGATCGGCGAGGAACAGCTGCGCATCGAGCTCTGCTTCGAGCCAGGCGCGGTGGATGTCGGGACGCTGCCTGATCAGATCGTTGAGCATGATCATGAAGCCGCCGTCGAGCGCATCGAAATCCTCGCCGCTCGCCGCCCGCCGCGCCAAGCCGCTCTGTCACAGATCTTGATGGCGGTAGGCTCCCCAGATGACCGCCGCATCGAGCTTGCCGGCGCGGAAATTCGGTGGTGATCACCTCGATGTTCTGGTTCGAGGTAGGTCTTCGGCGTGATGCCCGCCTGCTTGAACGCGAGCCGCGCGAAGCGATCCGTGCACGAGCCATGCGGCGAGGCCGTGATCCTTTGCCGTCCATCCACTTGACCGCCTCCTTGCCGCTCCTTGAACTGGGGTGCGTCGTTGCGGACGAGGAAGATGTTGCACTGCTGCTTCGATGTGCCGAGCGTCGCCACGATGCGGATATCCGTGCCAGCCGCGCATCCGGCAGATTGCGGAAGGTCGATACGATGGCCGGCATGTCGCCGACGTAGCCGATGTGCTGCTTTTCGCCGCGTCATGCGCGTTGACGATGATGGCGCCCTGCAGGCCGATCTGGAACTCGACCGTCGAGCCTGGCGGGAGATACTTCTTCCAAAGCTGCTTGCCGTTGATGACGACGCCCGACCAGGACTCCGTGTAGTAGGGCTGGTAGCCCACCACGAGCTTGGACCGGCCGCGCCCTGCTTGCCGAAGCTCGACCGTGCGTGGGCCGTCGTCGGCAACATACAGGCCTGCGCATGCCAGCGCCGGACGATGACCGATCTGCTTGCTGAATTTCGACATTCGTTTCCTCCCGAACCCAGGTTACGCTTCGCCTTGCTTTCGCGAGGCCGCACGGCACTGGATGCAGCGGCTGCGCGCGTTGTTCACGAGTCTATGACGCCTGCGTCCGCGACTAGCCATAGCTGGGATGCGATAAGCCATCGCTGGATGCGCTGCCCGGGTCGGCCGTCGGTCTTTGGTCAGGAGCCGAGCCGCGCCTGAGCCGAAGCTCCTAGATGAGAAGATGGTTGCAGCTCGATCCCATGACCTAGACGCGATCACGCGACCATGGCAGATGCCGCGGCGTCGGTGTAAAATCGATCGTTTTGATCGTTAGATAAGCAGAAACTATCATTCGGCCGTACGTCAGCGACCGGGGCCATGGGGCCATTGACGGCATGAGGGCGCTCGGACGAAGCAGGTCCACCTCGATCACAGGATGAGGCTTTCGATCCCGGTGTAGGTCTGTTCAGGAAAGCAGGTCTTCTGTTAGAATTGAAAGCGATCGTTCACGCTTCTTCCTGCCGACCTCGCAGCCAACTGAGAGTCAAGACGCCCCTCGATCGTGGGGAGACGCTGAGGAGGAGCAAATGCCGGCAAAGAACCACGAGCAGTGGACCGCGAAACCACCCTGAGGGTGGCGAGTGGGTCGACAGCCGCATCTACTCCGACCCGCACATCTTCGAGGATGAGCTCAGTGCATCTTCAAGCAACCGGATCCTCGTCTGTCACGAATCTGAGCTGCCCAAACCGTATGATTTTCGCACCGCCACGATCGCCCGCGAGCCGGTCATCGTCTGCCGCGGCCCGGATGGCGAAGGTGCGAGCGTTCCTCAACGTCATGCCCGCATCGCGGCATGCTGATCGAGCGGCGCCCGGGAGCCTTCCTGAGGGTCAGCCGTCCAGGAAATCCTAAGCGCATCACGTGCATGTTCCACGCCTGGCAGTACGACTTGAAAGGGAACTGCGTCTACATCAGCCGCGAGAAAGAGGGGCTATCAGGATCGGCTGTGCAAAGAGAACGTCGGCCTGCGGCGCTTGCGGTGCGATGTCGAGGTTCGGCGGGTTCGTATGGGTGAGCCTCGACGACAATCCGATCGATCTGGAGGAATGGGCGGCAAGCCGTTCGCAGTGCCTGCGCAAGTCACTCGAGGCGGAGCCGCTCGAGGTGTTCCACTCATCAGGCAAGGCGATCGTGCCGACCAACTACAAGCTCTGGCACGACACCAACAGCGAGTTCTATCACGACTTCATGCACTACCACAACCGCGTGACGCGGCTTCAACGACGCCTACTTCGCGCGCAAGAACGAGGCGTTCTGAGCACGCGCCAGCGTCGTGGTCGGCACGTTCGGAGGTGAAGCTACGACCAGCACGAGGGGCTTCGAGAGCCGCGCCGCGCTCCTCATCCCCGCATCTGCCGCCAAACCAGTGGCAATGATCGACCTGTTCCCCGGCATGAACTTCAACCTGCGCGGCTTCGGCGCTGCGCTGCGATGTGGTCACGCCGCTGGTGCCGGACAAGGTCGATGATCGAGTTCAGAGGGCTTCGGCCTGAAGCGCGACACCGAGGAAGAGCGCCGAGACGCGCATCAACCATCACAACTCGATCTGGGGTCCGTTCGGCCGCAACCTGCACGAGGATCCTGCTCGGCGTCACCGGTCAGGGCACAACCATGTTGCCGGGCACCGAGCCGCGCCAGCATCCTGCACGGCCGCCAGCAGAACCAGAATCTGATCCATGACGAGAACGGGATGCGCCACTACTACGACGAGTGGGGCAAGTGGATGAACCGGCTGCCGAGCAATCCTGATCAGCCGTACGTCCGGCCTTTGGCGGCCACAGGCTGCGGAGTAGCAGCGGCGACGCAGAGATCGGTGCGGGGCCGCCTGCGAAGCGCACGCCCTTCGCCGCCGCGCCGATTGCAGGCTCGCGAGGAAATCGACGATGGCAAGCAACGGCGTCGATGTCGCAAGTCTCGTGCGCGACACGATCTATCGCAGCGACCTTGATGCTCGACGATCAGAAGTGGGACCAGTGGCTGGAGCTTTGCGACGACGGCTTCCACTACGCGATAAAGCTCACCCAGCCTCGAGATCAATCGCGACATGACGTACCTTCAGGCGCACGCAGGAGTTGGCGACCATGGTCAAGGCTGCCCAAGCACAACACCGACCACTCGCCGCTGACGCGGCATACCACCGTCTACAGGCCGATGGACGCCGAGGATACGCCAAGACCGCCTCCGCGATCAGCTCCGTTCGTGGTCCATCAGAACATGCTCGACGGCGTGAACTCCCGCATCGATGGCAGGCGAAAGCCGCGCCTGTTCCTGGTGGGGCGCTACATCGACACCTTCAAGCTCTGAAAACGGCAAGGCGCGGTTTCGTGAAGCGGGAGGTCCGCCTCGAGAACCGCCGGCTCGACAAAGGCTCGCACTGGCCCATCTGGAAGGCGCCGCGGGCCTTGCCTGAGCGAAGCTACGTTGTGCATGGAAAGGCTGCAGCGCCCGACTGTTCCCACCGAGCGGCCGATCGCAGTCGGCTGGCGACGAGCGAGGCGCCATGAGCTGGAAGCGCGTCTGCAAGGCGACGGACGTTCCCGAGAACACGCTGAAGAAGTTCATTGGGTCGATGGCATCGCGCTCATCATTGTGAACTACGGGAGCGGGTTCCGGGCGATCCCTCCGATTTGCCCGCACATGGAGGAGCCGCTCGATGAATCCGGTGTCATCGCCGACTGCACGCTGACTTGCAGCAGGCACCTCTGGGTCCTGGGACCTGCGCTCGCTCGACAAGCTGGCGAGACCGAGAAGCTGCTGGGGACTTATGAGGTCAAGCAGGAGGGCGACGACGTTCTGGCCTTCGTCGACAAGGAAATCGTCTACGAGTTCGAAGACGAGGACGACATGGACGACGATGACTTTCTTCAAGCAGGCCTGACTCTCCCGCCCGTGATGCCGACCCATGAAAGATCACCGTCGAAACGCAACGGTGGCGAGTTCAGTTTCGAATGCGAGCTGACTGAGCGGATCCTGTACGCCGCCTTCGTGCGTTACGGGCCTGACGGTGCCCTACGAATGCGCCACCGGCACCTGCGGCACCGCCGTCGCGGCCGTATCATGCAGGGCGCCGCTCACGGTCGATTGGGACGAGGCGTCGGGCTTCGCGCAGGCTCAGGCGCGAGAAGGGCGACGTGCCTGATGTGTCAGGCGCGGCCCACCACCGATTGCGTGCTGCGCGTCCCCGCCAAAGTTGCAGCCAAGCCGGACCGTCCAACGCTGCCCGCCATCGCACCGGTCGCATCGAGATCGGTGCGCGGGCTCACGCACGACGTGATGGATTTCGAGTTTCGCCTCTCACGGCCAATGACGTTCGAGGCAGGCCAGTTCGTCGTGCTCGGAAGCTCCGGGGTCCAGGGCGGGCGCGCCTACCTGATGGTCAACTTCGGCCGCGGCATCGACCGGCCCGCCCTTGGTCGTCAAGCAGAAGGCCGGCGGCGCGCGTTCTGCGACTGGCTGTTTCGAGAGCGATGTAGCGGGCAGCAGGTGAACGTGTTCGGACCGCTCGGCCGCGCGACGTTTCATCCCGAGGAGGGCAAGAACATCCTCTGCATCGCCGGCGGCTCGGGCATCGCCGGCATGCTCTCGATCCTCGAGCGAGCGACGCGGAGAACTATTTCCGCGACCATTCAGGCCACGTCTTCTTCGGCGTCCGCACGCTGGCCGACGGTTTCTACCTGCGGCGAGCTTTCCGACCATGTGGGCCGGCGGCAGACGGCGAAGCTCGACGTCACCCTGGCGCTTTCGCACGAGCAGGCACCGGGCGCCACGCATCCGCATTTCCCACGCATCCGCCTGATGGAAGGCATGGTCGGCGGACGCGACGGCGCAGGCGATGGCGGGCCGCTACGACAACATGATCGGCTTTGTCGCCGGGCCCGCCGCCCATGGTGGACGGCAGCGCTGCGTCATGCTGATCCGGGAGGCGCGCCTGCCGCCGCAGTTCGTCCGCTACGACAAGTTCTCCTGAGGCGTCACTTGCGCCGCACTATAGCTCACTTCCTATTCCCGACATAGGCTGAAACTGCTTGGCGGCCTTTCTTGGCGAGCCATGCCCTGTCTGCGCCAACGTGTCGGAAGTCGCGCATGGCCGGATGAATGGTCGGTTGGGAATGAACAGGCGCCGCGCATAGAAGCTGCGGGACGCGCATACCAAGACACACGACAAGCAACTGCAGCGGGAAAGCCGGGAGGAGCGACGCCATGTCCAAGCAGGAAGAGAGGCGCTGCGGCTCGCTCGCAGCCGCGTGGCGTCGACGAGATAACAATCGTCCGTTCAATCGCCCGAAAGACGCATGCTTCCTGCGCAGCGGCGGAGCGCTGGCTGGCGCAGCTGTCGCGTCCGTGACGGGCATCACTGCCGCCAGGAGCGCAGCGCCTCGAGGATTCCGCCGACCGGAAAAGGAAATGGGTCGCATCATCGAGCCCTGAAGCCTACGGAATGCCGTCGAAGTTTGAGGCGCAGGTCAAGCGCAGGCGCAGCGACGTTCTTGTCAACAGGCAGAACTGGTCCGACTGGAGCATGTCACCGCTGCAGCATCAGCTGGGCATCGTCACGCCCAACGGCGCTGCTTCTTCGAGCGTCACCACGCTGGCGTTCCGGACATCGATCCCGATCAGCACCAGCTGGTGATCCACGGCATGTAGTGAAGCAGCCGCTCAAGTTCTCCGATGAGCGACCTGATGCGCTATCCCGTCGGTGTCGAAGTTCTACTTCCTCGAGTGCTCGGGCAACGGCCTCACCGGATTGGACCAAGGCCGCATCGACCACCGTGCAGCAGTCTCACGGCCTGCTCTCGTGCGCGCCAGTGGACCGGCATCCGGTTTCGAACGCTGCTCGCAGGAGGCAGGCGTGCAGCCGGCCACCAAGTGGGTGCTGTTCGAGGGTGCGGACGGGTCCGCCCACGCCCGTTCGATTCCCATGGACAAGGTGATGCGCCGACTACGCTCATCGTCTGGGGCCAGAACGGCGAGCGGCTGCGGCCGGAACAGGGCTATCCCCTGCGCCTGCTCATCCCGGGCTGGGAGGGCAACGTTTCGGTCAAGTGGCTGCGCCGGATCAAGGTCGGCGGATCAGCCCTGGCACTTGCGCAGCGAAACCGCGCGCTACACGGACCCCGATGCCGGAAGGCAAATGGCGGCAGTTCAGCTTCGTCATGGAGTGCAAGTCGGTCATCACGCGGCCTTCGGGCGGCATGAAGCTCACCGGGCCCGGCATCATGAGATCGAAGGCTTCGCGTGGTCGGGCAACGGCAGCATCAGAGCCGTCGATGTAACCACTGGATGGCGGCAAGAACTGGCGCGAAGCGCGCTGGAGAAGCCGATCCTCGACCAGCTGCCTGACCTGCTTCCGCTACGCTGGAACTGGGACGGCGGCCCGGCGAAGATCGCCAGCCGCGCCGTCGACAGCACGGGATATGTGCAGCCTACGGTCGCGGATATCGCAAAGGCCCGCGCGCTCGCCGGCTTCGTGCAGCATCACAACGCGGGTCTTCCCGTGGTCAGTCAGCCAAGACGGGAGGTTAAAAATGCTGATTGCGTAAGTCTTGCTGCCGGCGCGCTCGCCGCCGCTGTCTTGTCTCGCCCTGAGCTTGGTGCGGCAGAGAGCCAGTCCGCATCCCCAAGCCGCGGTTCGGCAAGCCGATCAGCGAAGGCCGACATTGCAGCCTGGGACATCGACATCCGCACGCTCGGACGGCAAAGGCTGCCCCGCACGGCAAAGGGCAGCGTTGCCGAGGGCAAGGCGCTGTACGACCAGCAATGCGCCGTCCTGCCACGGCGAGATCCGCCACGGGCGGGCACCATGTACTGGCACCACGTGGTCGGAGGATTGGCTCGTTCACGCACCAATACCCGCGTCCTGACGCCGGGCAGCATGTATCCCTATGCGCCGATCCTATTCGACTACGTTCGACGCACCATGCCGATGACCGCCCCTCAGAGCCTGACCAACGACCAGGTCTACGCCTTGCGGCATACATCCTGAACCTGAACGGACTGGTGCCGGAGAATGCGGTGATGGATGCGGAATCGTTGACGAAGGTGGCGATGCCCAACCGCAACAGGTTCATCCTCGACGATCGTCCCGAACACCAAGGCCAAGCGGTGCATGAAGAATTGCCTGAGGGAGCGGAGCCGAAGCGTGTGAAAAAACGATAGAGCCGGGTTCGCATCCCGGCTCTATTCGCGGTGCACGCTGATCTTCGTTGGATCGGCGCGATCGCGTTGCCCTATTTCTTCTTCTTGCCGATCTCGTCAAGCTTCTTTTCCCATTTCATGTCCTCGGCGAAGGTCATCAGTTCTTCGGGCTCCATGAAGACGGTCTCCTTGGGACCGGGATAGCTGCGGCTGCGGACGTCGACCATGTAGCGGCCGATCACGTCCTCCATGATGGGGATCAGATCGGTATAGATGCGCGAATGGCGCGGCACGTGCTCTTCCCACAGGTGGAAGAGATCGGACGAGATGATGTGCACGCCGTGCGCGCAGTTGCCGGCGCCGAGGCTGATGACCGGCACCGGCAGCGTTTGCGCCAGATACTCGGCGACTTCCGATGTCGTCACCTCGCACAGGATCGAGAAGCAGCCGGCATCGACGAAGGCCTTCGCGTCGTCCACCATTTCCTTGGCGCGCTTGGCGGTCTTTGCCTTGCGCGACGAAGCCGCCGAGCTGCGGCATGCGCATCGGCGTGATGCCGATGTGGCCTTGGACCGGAATGCCCGCCTGCACGATCGCCTCGATGTTCTTGGCGTGATGGCGATTGCCCTCGCACTTCATCACTTCGGCGTTGGCCTCGTGCACGAAGCGGCCGGCATTTGCCACCGCCTGCTCGCTTGGACACGTGGAAGCTCCAGTACGGCATGTCGACCATGCGCAGGCCGAATTTCGAGCCGCGGTCGATCGCCTTCGACATCATCATGACCTCGTCGAAGCTGACCGTGACCGTGCTCTTGTGGCCGAACAGGATCATGCCGCCGGTGTCGGAGCACGCACAGGATATCCATGCCGAGGCGATCGGCGACGACCGCGGTTCGATAGTCGTAGGCGGCAAGCTGCGTGATCTGCTCGCCCTTGCGCATCTTGCGCCATCAGCGTGTTGATGGTGACCTTCCTGCGTGCCGCAGCTTCAGCCATGGAGACTCCTCACTTTGGTTCGAAGCAACTTGAGCTCAATGGATTGTCGCGGGTGTGGGCAGGATCGGTTCATGAACGGCCGCATAGAGTCGCCGTCTGATCAACATTCAATGGGCGGCCTGGGTTCGGCGCCGAGTCAAATACGCCGTGCCTATCGAGCGCATTTGCCAACACCTATGATGGCGCATAATACGGTCCCGCGATCGAGCTATCCGCCCACGGCGCGCTCTGGGCCGACGCTTGTGCGGATCGAAGAACGGCCGGGGAACGAGTCGGATATCTGTGAAAAGTGCGCTCGGGATCATGCAGCGGCGCGCACGCCATCAGTCATCTGATCGCAAGCGCAAACCCAGTCCCAGAGTGCCGCCAGCCTCCGCGCTGTGACAGGCCGAGGTGATGGTGATCGTCGCCGGGAGTCGCTCGGGCGGACGACCGGACCGTCGCGGCTGCCACAGAACTGGCCTTTCGCGCGTGTCGCCTCGAAAGCAGACGAGCGCGATGTCCTCAGCTGCCGGCGGTCCCTGCGCGAGCCGGCGAAGCGCTTCGAGGCCGGCTCTCGCTTGCCGTCAGCGGCAACGCGAAACTCGTTGGCGAATAGCACGAAGCCCGCCTCGATGCGAAGAATGTCGGCCGCAACAAAGCCTGCCGGACGCACTCGTTTGCGCCAAGCAGCGCGCCAGATTTCGGTGGCCGCCGCGCGAGCAGCACGATCTCGAACCCGGGCTCGCCCGTGTAGCCGAGCCTGCCCACGATGCAGGGCACGCCTGGGTCGATTGCTTCTGGTGAAGCGTGAAATAGGACGAGCTCCGCGACTCGCGCTGACATCTGTCAATGCCGTACAGCGCGGCAAGCGAGCCATGGTCCTGCACCGCGAAAATGGCAGTGGCTGCGCTCAGCTCCTCCACGGTGCAGTCCGGCGGCGTGGCGCGCACAAGATCGGCGATGTCTTCCGGCGGCCGCTCATGACTGACTTCGATAGGATGAGTCGTGCATGCCGCCAGATCGTCAGGTCGGCGATGAGGTGGCCGCTGCGGTCTCTCGCGCACTGCGTACCGAATCTGGCCGCTGCGGAGATCATGCAGCGGCCTTCGTGTCAGCTGTCCGATGGCAGCGAGCGCGCGCGGATCCCTCGACGGCGCGCGCGTCGCGACAAAGGGAGAAGTCGAACAGCGCGCAATCGGTGCGGCAGGCGCGCACCTCATCGGCGGGATCGCCGTACTGCCTGATGACCGTGGCGGGATCAAACATGTTGGATCAAATAGACCCTGTCTATCATCATTGAGCTTCTTGGCGTCTGGCTTATCATGGCTGCGTAAACGGCTTGCCGGCGCGTGAGTCATCGTTGAAAGGCTCAGCGGCGGGAGTAAACGATGTTCCTTCGCCAGTTCCAATATCTGGTGGCGGTTGCCGAGGAGGGAGCACTCTCGGGCGCGCGGCCAAAGCGCTGCAATGTCACGCAGCCGAGTCTTTCCAGCGGCATCAAGCAGGCGCTCGAATTCGAGCTTGGCGTCCCGATCTTCCTTCGCGGACGCGGCCAGCGCTTCCATGGTCTCACGCGGCCGAAGGTGAGCGCGTCGCCAGATGGGCGCCGCCAGGTGATTTCCGATTGCGCCGCCATGCGCGATGAAATCGCTACCATGCAGAGGCAATCTCAAGGGCAACCTGCGCGTCGGCGCATGCCTTCCGTGTCGCCGGTCCTGCCCGTCCTGCTGGAGATGGTTCGTCAGCGGCATCCGGGCGTGCGGATCGATGTGCAGTTCATCGGCAATGATGCCATGAAGCTCGGCCTGAACAACTGCTCTCTCGATGTCGCGATCACCTATCTGGACAAGGCTGATCTCGGACGCCGCAACACGCTGCCGATCTGCACCGAAAAATTGAGCCTGCTCGTGCTGACACGGACGCGTCTTCCGCAGCCGCACGACGATAAGCTGGAAGGAAGCCGCTCGACTGCCTTTGGCGATGCTCAGCGTTCCTCCATACACGAGCGCCGCTTCGTCAACCAGGTTTTTGCGCGTCAAGTGCGAGCCGATGGCAAGGATCGAGTCCGAATCGATCCCTTCATCTGATGTTCCAAGTGCAGTTCACCGAGCTCTGCACCATTATTCCATCGCACGCTCACGCGCATGCCGGGTCTTGCGGCCGGGCACCAAGGCATTGGACCTGGTTGATCCCGTGGTGAGCCAGGAGGTTGGCCTGTTCTGGGCCGAGGGCGAGACCGTGATGCCGATGGCCAGCGCTCTTGTTGAGATCGTCAAAGAAGTCTGAACAGGAGCGGAGAGTTGCAGACGGCGCCTCGGCGATCCGACAGCGGACCGGCCAAGGACGCCTCCAAGGAGGGTCGCGCGCCCGCTCCGGCAAGGCATGGGCGAACGATCGGCCGGCAAAAGCTGTAATTGAGCTGTGGCGCGATAACGTGCGCCGCGCGCTATGCTACGATGTGCAAATGTCGCCACGACCGACTGCGCCGGTTGATCGCGATCGCTTGGCGAAGAAATTCGAGCACGCTCTGCTGCCAGTCGCTCGCTTGATGAGAACGGGATCGACGCGGTCAAGACGCTGTCCAGGGCAAGCTGGTTGGGAAAGCGCCATGGGATTGTGCAGGCTACGTAAAAAGTAGGGTTCCGCCTGATCGGCATTTCCCACCGACAGGCCCGCGCGCAGCTATCTGCCGCGGGTCCGCCTGATCGGCGCGTGCGGGCAGCAACAGCGGCCATGTGAAAGATTTCCGGCCAGCACCCGATACGGCGCAAGCACCCGAAGCGCCACTGCGACGGTATTCGCCGCCGATGCGCGCGAGCACCGAGGCGGCATTGGCAAACCATGCCGCCAGCTCGCCCAGCGCGCCTCCAATGTCTCGCGTCATATAGGGGATCGCGTCGCCAGTCATGAGATTGGGGATCTCGTACGGCAGCGCTTTTCGAGAACCGATCGCGATCGAGCCTGCGATGCAGCAGCTCCACCAGGACCCAAGCCTCGACTTCGGCCGGTGTGCGATCGCCGATCTCGAGCACGTGGGGCACCGCCCGGCCGTCGTTCCAGGAACTGCATGGCAAGATCTGGCGAGCCGAAGCTCCATGGTCCACTTTCGGCAGGAACTCCGGCGTGACCAGCGCCCCGCCGTTGCGCGTCCCAGCGCAGCCGGCGTGTGGCGGTGCTCCGGCTTCGGCGCCATAGCTGTGCGCCATGCGCGCCAGCCACTGAGCGGCATTGTGGGCCTGGTGCCGCGCCTGGCTGAATCGGCGGGAATCGACGGCTCCAGCCGATCGCCGACGTCAAGGCGCTCGTGCTCACTTCCAGCTCTCGCTTCCTTCACGCGACGTCCGCACCACAATACACCAAACTGCTGCGCTGAATTTGAGTTCCCATCAGTGTCGCGGCGAGCTAGCCATCACTCGGGCATGTGGAAAGTCCCTGGGTTGGCCCGGGGTGTCGGCGCCACGGGCGAGCGGCCCGCATCATGGCAGAGAAAGATCCCCAACGAGCACGACGCTCCCTGCCCACAGATCTGCCAGGGGGCCAAGCACCTCGTTGAATATGATCCAGGCCGCGGCACGCCGCCACTGACCGGCTGCAGCAGCAGCGTCACCGACGATGTCAAGGCGGGAAAATATCTCATCGCGAATACGAGCAGGCCTTGGCCGCCGGCATGCGTTATCAGGGCAAGCGCCATGAGCGTGGCCCAACGCCGTCCACGTTCCGGGGACGCAGACTTTCGCCCATTGCCAGCGTTGCCGGCAGAGAACGCAAGCGCAGGAAAGAGTGGTGACCCCCATCACCACGCTCGTCGGCGTTCTGTAGCGGAAGTAGCGGCCGACCACCAGCAGATAGGCCCCATAGGCCGCGCCGGCAGCAGGCCCAAGCCATCGCCAAGAAGCTTCCCACGCTCGAAGCTCGAAACGCTGCCAGACCACCAGAGCCGCCGCGCCGAATGGCGATGATGTAGCTCAGCACCGTTCTCGGCGCAGGCGGCTCACGAAAGGCGACCAAGCTCCCAGCGACACAAAGATCGGCGCGAAGTTCAAGAAGAGCGTGGCATTGACCACGCTGGTCAGCGCAGCGACCAGTGCAGGCAGAGAAGGTCCAGCGCAAAGAAGCCCCCGGCGGCAACGAGCCACAACAGCTCGATCACGATGCTCGCGCCGGAAAATCCCCGGCGAAGGCGGCAGTGGTCTGGCCGCAAGCGAATGGGAACAGCAGGAACGCGGGCGCGGCCAAAGCTGACCCGGTAGAACGCTGTCGCCGTCGGCTCGAGCTCGCTCGAGCCGGACCAGGATCGGCGAGGAGCCAAGCGCAACCGCGCCGGCCAAGCCAGCAGCAGGTATGGCCAAAAATTCCATCCGAACGATCCGACGGCATTGGTCCGTTGGCTCGATCTCAGTGCCAGCGCCAAACTCGGAACATCGGCTACTGCTTCTCCGGCACGGTGAGGCGGCTGCCGCTCTCCGCCACGACGACGGCGAGAGAAGCACCTTGGCCCGGCTCGGTGCTGCCGTTGGCGGAACCGTAACTGGCCCGGCGCTTCGTAGAAGTCTCGCCCTTGCCCAAAGGTTCGCTCCGGACCCTGATCGGCCTGATCTTGTACGTCCCCTCAGCACGTAGCCGAATGGTGCCCGGGGTGGCGATGCGCCGGGAGCCGCCGCCGGGCGGGATGTCGAAGTGATCACGAGACCTCGCGGCCGGGGAGGGTCCGCCATCGCCTGCTTCATCAGCGTGCTGACCTTGGTCGCGGTGCTGCTCCTGCGGCTGATTGCGCCTGTAGCCGTCACGCTCATCATGCCGGCGAGCACTGCAATTCGACCGGGTCTCACCACTTGCATGGGATTCTCCCTTCTTGGGTGTGGCCGCCACCGCGAGACGGCCGACGCGGGCTCGCCGACAGGCTCGGGCGCCGGCAGGTCTACCGCGCGCCTGCCTGGTCTTTGTCCCGACCGGGCCGGCGCTGACTCGCCGTCGTCAGTAACGCCCGCACAGGGGCGGGTCATCAGACTATCGCGGGGATCAGCGACTGGCGTTGTCCCACGCGATCCGCAGTACATGTCCGACCGCGTGATGCCGATATCGGCCAATTCACGGTCGCCGAGCCGGTAAAGCTCATTGAGGCTTGCATTGTAACGCTTCAAGCCCGCAGGAAGT
>ERZ1370068.8813-contig-7638_pt1 | contig 17032 bp, 29 predicted proteins | sample MGYA00561227_ERZ1370068 | MGnify/ENA primary metagenome ERZ1370068 (study PRJEB38410, sample SAMEA6850437) | metagenome | study: Metagenomic assessment of the ecological functions of the soil: analysis of the soil microbiota associated with the...
CGATCGCGTGAAACTGCATTCCCGGCTGCTGACGGCGGCCAGCCTTCCCTGCTCCGCTCCAATAAAATCAGGCACTTTTTTACAAAGTATCTTCCCAACTTCCCGGCTGGGAAGACCTCATGGGAAGATCCGTTTGGGGTGAATTCGGCTCAGGCCGCGTCGGTGTGGATAACGGCCGCACAGCGCCGAGTGCCGTTACGTCCTGCACGTCATCGTCGCCGAAATGACCACGACGCGCGCATGGCCAGCATGGCGGCGACCCTCTGCAAATACAGGTCACGCTTTTCGACCGGCACCGTGTGCGCCGTGTCCATCACGGTCCCAAGTTGATCATCGGTCAGGCCAAGCTATGGCCGGATGATAATCCAGTGACCCCTTGCGAGAAATGCGAATCAATCTAATTTCGCGCCATGCTGCGCAAACGTGGAGCCAGCCAGTTCATCGGCCTTAACCGTCACCGCGTCACCGCGACCGATCTGAAAAGCAGACTCGCGGAACGTGATCGGCGCGAAGCTGGCGATAGCAGCGACACCGAAGCGCAGAAATTTCTCGGCGATCCGTCGCCTGATCGGTCAGCGCTGGCACGGGGTTCCCCACAGGCACCGCGCCGGAGTTCAAGCGCGGGGCAACGGGTTGATCTGTGGCGACGGTGACCTATCAAAAATAGATCGCATCGTACGATTGATGCGAGCAATGAGCATGAGCCAAGGCTGGCAGATGAAAAAGATATTGACCTTGGGCTTCCTGCTGCTCGGCTTGCAGCCATTATCGGCTCAACCTTTGCCGTTCTATGATCTTAGTTATTACGACAGCGCGAAGTGCATAAAAGAAAAGCTAATAGCTTTGCAAAGAACACACTAATACCAAACGAACCAGACGAAGCCGTCGGCAAATCAATATGCCAGGTAGCGAAAGCTGCCGGGCCGTCTTCACACGAAGACATGGCCAAGCGGTGGGACACAATTCCATCTGAGGTCCGGTCGAAGTGCATCAACGCATTAGAAAATGACCGAAAGACTGGGCGGATACCAACAATCGACTATGTCATCCTTGGCACTTGCATTGACTACTTGATGAACAAATAACGCTAGCTAGATCGCTTGCGTCGGCTGGCCTGTCGCAATCGGCGTTGTCCGCATGGCCCAAGGAGAAAGAAAGACGCTGAAAAAGTTACTGCCGCCGCCGGTTCGATAAGGCTTCCATTTTGGCCTGCGTGGCGTTCATTTCGGCAATGATCAGCCGTGCCTCGGCGACTGCCGCCGCGTCATCGGTATCAAGATCGTCCGGTGCAGGCAGCAGGCGTCCCAGACGGTTATAGCGTTCCATCAGCGCAAAATATTTCCGCTTGCGATCTTCCTCCCGCTGCATGGTTCAATCCAATGCGCCGCCTTTTGGCCCGGTGTTTTTCATGTGGCCACTCCCATGGTGCCGGATAAAAACGGTCCTGCCTGCGACCAACGGTTTTTGGATCGGTGCGGGCCTGCGGCGTCAGCCTAAGTTTCGTCGATAGCATGGCCTGCACTTTAACTGCGCGTTCCCATGCTGCCGAATTGGCCGGATCACGCGCAGCACGGCGGGCCATGACCGTCGCCTGTGCCAGTGACGCGAGCAATCCCGAATCAGTCGGCACGAAATGACGGGTCGCTGCCAGTTCGGCAAACACTTGCTTCTCGGCCTTGTTGAGATAGCGCGGCGGTTGCAGCGGGGTGACCTGCCATCAACGCTGATTACTTCCTCTGCTGCTGCGCTTCGTCTGCCTCTCTGTCTCATGACTCTGGCCCTAAGGATTCTGGACGTTTAGCATTTGTATGCTGCCCCGCCGGTCGCGGAAACGAAACGCAAAAACATTTTTCGGCTCCCCGGTGGTCTGTCTTCATTTAGTTTATTTTTTTGGCGAGGCAAGCATGGGTGTGAACCACCCCTGCCTCGCCCCACCTCGGAACCGAAATCCCAGCAGTGTCCGCTTTGCCGACGATTCATTCCTGCCCGTTGTAACATCACAAAGATGTCACCGACGCTGTTCGAATAGCCGGCATGCCGAATGTACTGGTCAAACATAAATCTCCGCAACGAACTCCCGGTGCTCGAAAATTATTTATTCCCGGAAATCTTTTCAAACTTGTTTGATAAAAACGTTATGCAAAATGCAGCGGCGGCCAACAACCGCAAGGAATATCCCAGACGTTCTGCAGTCTCCCCTCCGTTGTGTAAACCCTCTCGAGAATTCTAAGTCTCAACTCACAGGAGAAGTGACATGAAAAAAATATCTAAAAACCCTGGCAGTGCTCACTGCCTTTTGCAACCACCCGGCATCTGCTCAGTCGTTCGATCCCGATAACGGCTCTGGTAACGTGCTGTCATTCGCACACACGCCGACTACTCCGCACGACCACAAAATTACGCCGCGGCAGAGTGAGCTACACTCTTTCGCCATGGTTCCGGCACCCGGTTCTGGTTTTCAATTCGGAAAGCCCACCAAATACGGGCGGTGGTAGCCTCGGCTAGCAACGAAATGCTCCGTATCTTCTGAGCCGGCGAAGAATAAAGAGGGCCGCTTTTGGCTTGCTCTCCTTTATCTCTGTTTGTCTGGCCGAAAATTCGCACGTTCTACGCAGTGTAGCGGAGACCACGAAAGATACGACCAATGAAGTGGCCAGACATCGTCAACGCGTGGACCTGGGCGCATATCTCCGATGCTGAGTTTATCGCCGCAGCGGAACAGCTAGGCGCAGTGCATGTCCACGCGGCTCGCACGCTCATTCAAAAGGACTTCGAGGAGAATTAGGACAGTCATAAAAATAAATTTCATTTTTTCGGGAATGAAACGAACCGTAACTGAAAGTCTCTAGGACAAGATCACTATGTCCGATATCGACCTTTGCTGGCTATCCTTATGAAGTACAAGGGAAAATGGCCGCAGTTACTGGAGCATCAGGCTGATTGACCGCCCCAATGGAAAAGCAAAATGACCCGCTCAGACTCTGACGATGAATCAGTACTCACATGGTGAATGCCTATCTCGACGGCGAGCTCTGATCCCGCTAACGCGCTGGGCGTCACGCAACAGATTGATAAGGAGCCCGCGCTGGCCAGCGAAGCCGAGCGCATCAAGGCGTTGCGGCAGTCGATTTATAAACAGTTGCCGCGCGAGGAGGTGCCACCGCGCTGCGTGCCAGAATCGAGTCGTCGGTCGGCGGTGTGAGGCGAGACCGCGTGTGGCCGACATGGCGTGCGCTCGCGGCATCAATCGCCTTAACCGCTATTGTCAGCAGCTCCTCTACCTGGCTCATGGTCGGGTCCGGAACAACAGCCAACCATGATTGCAGACGCGCTCGTCTCCGATCACATCCGCGCTCTGATGGCACCGGAACCTGTCGATGTCACCTCGACGGATCGGCATACGGTAAAACCGTGGTTCAATGGCCGCATTACAAGTTCGCCGCGGGTCGTCGACCTTGCCACGGAAGATTTTACCCTGATTGGTGGACGGGTTGATGTGGTCGCCCGAAGCCCTGTCTCGACATTGGTTTATCGCCGTGCCAAACACCTTATCAGCCTCACCGCAATGCCGGCGGAAAGCCGCTTCGAACTCGACAAGAGTCCGCGCACCGTTAGCGGCTACAACGTGGTTCGGTGGGTCGAGAATGGTGTGAGTTACTGGGCAGTTTCCGACCTCGAAGCGAAGCAGCTGGAGGATTTCGCTCGATTATTCCGCACTAGCAAAACCGAATTGTAACCGATCGGAGAGCTGGTGCCATGACGGTAGTTTCTCTGCAGTCTAAGACCTCGGCCAATTGAGCTGGAAAGCGCCACCCATGCGGTTGGTCGCTTCTGATGCCCCAGACTCGTTGAGCGGGCTCGATGACAACGCGCGCTTCCGAAGCATCGTGATGCCGCACATCGATGAGGCCTATCGACTAGCTCACTGGCTAACCGGTAATCGCACCAGACGCCGAGGATGTGGTGCAGGATGTCAATGCGCGCCTTCCGCGCCATTCGGAGTTACGCCGGCGGCAGTGCGCGCGCTCCTGGGTGTTGAGCATTGTGCGGAATACCGCCTATTCATGGCTCCCACAAGAATCGGCCGGCGGCCGTCGTTAACGTCGAGGATCTCGAGTTTGGTCGAACTTGAGCAAGCTAATCCAGGTGATAGAGATGGCGACAATCCGGAGGCTGTTCTCATAGCGAAGGCCGACGCCGATCAGCTCCGCACGGCAATTGCGGCATTACCCCGCGTGTTTCGAGAGACGCTCGTAGCTGCGAGACATCGAGGGGCTCGACTATCGCGAGATCGCTCAGGCGACTGACTGCCGATAGGAACAGTAATGTCACGGCTTGCGCGTGCACGCCACCGGCTGATTGCGACCCCTACAGGCGAACGATAAACCAAATTTATCATCCGGACCGGCCACGGTCCTGCATCATTGGCATTAGGCGGGCGTGGCTTGTAGTCGCGCCCGCTATTCTCCCAAATGCAGGCATCAGTCACAGCAAACGGAACGTTCGCTAAAGGGCAAGAGGCGGCCGAGGGACAAAACTTTGTGGGCTGTTCGGCGTGGCTCACGACAAGGGCGGCCAACAAGGACATTAAAACGAAATTTATTCCTGGGTCGGTCTTCGCAATCCCGTGATCCAGAAGTGAAGCATTGGTGGGAATAGCGCGCGTCGTTTTGCAGTCTCCTCCACGTACAGTTTTCAACCACAGGAGAAGCAACATGATGAAGTTTCCTAGCGCCTTGGACGAAGAAAACCTCCTTGCATACGAAGTATCCGATGAGACCCTGGAAACTGCAGGAGGGAAAGAAATAGCTGCGAACTTTACCCTTGGGTCGTGCACGGGCTTGTCTGAATGCCCCGCTTGATCAAGTTGGACTGAGCAGCTCCAAAGATTGGAGGCACCCGTGTCAAACAGCATCCTGAACTGGACCAGCCGGGTCGCTATCGCAGGGCGGATCGCCGAATGTCGTCGCCTCCAAAACTGGAATGAGTTGACGATACCAGGTGATTACCACCTGCCCTTCGGCAAGGCCGAAGCCCAAGCAAAAGCCGCGAGGTGGCTCTGGCAGAGTTACATCATCTGATCGAGAAGGTAGGACCGCGCGTCGCAAGCAGGGGCGCGGTTCTTTTCATCGAACCGAACGCGAGGTGCAGAAAATGCCGATGTTATTCTATTTACCGCTCATCGTTTGGATAGGCCTGTTCGAGGTCGCGCAGGACGAAATGCGGATCCTGTCAAAGGCAAGACTCTCGACGATGACAGGCCACCAAACGCTTTCGGATAAGAGAGACCCGCTTGCGGCCTTATCGCCACGTGCCGGATTCATCCGCAGTTCCTCATTCTTTCAACCTACAGGAGTCGTACAATGCCTATTTTGTCGAGACGTACCGTTGCCGCGCTTGCGGCACTCTGTTGCCTGCTTGCCGCGCCCGGCTTCGCAGTGCCGGGTCACGCGGCCGGGGACAACAGCAATGTCATGCGGGCGCTGCGCGACGGAGGATTGGTCATCGTCGTCCGTCATGGCGCGACCGTTCCCGGATCAGGCGGATACCGATCCGCTCAACTTCGACAACATCGCGGCTCAGCGAAACCTCAATGACAAGGGCAGAACCTTGGCAAAAACTTTCGGCGACGCCGTCCGTCAGGCCGGGGTTCCGGTCGGCAAAGTCTTTACCAGCAAGTATAACCGAGCCTACGAAACTGCGGTCATCGCTGGTTTCAAGGATATTGAGAAGACGGCAGATATTACCGAGGGTGGTCTCGTGGTGTCACCGAATGAGAACAGCCGCCGCATCGACGCCTTGCGCAGGCTGCTCGCCACCGCGCCGATGCCTGGTACCAACACGATTCTCATTACGCACAAGCCGAACATCGTCGATGCGCTCGGCAAGGACTGGTTCGACGTCAAAGAGGGCGAAGCCTCGATCTTCCGGCCCGAGAACGGTAGCTACAAGCTCATCGCCCGTGTGCAGATGGAGGAGTGGCCATCACCTCGCCGCGGCAGTGAAGTGACGCACCGAAACCCAGACGCAATGGTAGCGATGTCCGCTTTACGTCCAAAAGCGGACATCAGCCAACTGAGCTTCGTTCAGCTTTCTTGGTGTGATTAGACCTTCTTGCCAGCTCCGCAATATCTGCGACCGAGGTAGGCGATCTCCGAGTACAGGGATGTGGGCATGAATTGGCACGACGCTGCTTTGGGAATGGCTGGAGTCGTCGGATCCTGTGTGGCGGTGTTTCATGGCATCCTAGTGCAACGGCTTATGGTCAGACCGTTCGAGGAGTTTTTCGCACGGACAAACGGACAGCCGCTTCGGTCAGAAGGCTCGTGCCGCTGCTCTTGCATTTCAGCACAATTAGCTGGTTCCTCGGCGGCCTCGCCTTAATCGCCGCTGCAAACTGCTTCAAGCACGACGCAAAGCTCGCGACCGGCTTATTTGTTGGCAGCCTTTACTTGTTTGGCGCTGTCGGCAACCTGTGGGCGACGCGCGGTCGCCACCCGGGCTGGATGCTCATGGCAGCTGCGCTCATTCTGATCGTCTTCGGTGTTAGCAAATCCAGCGGCTGAGGATGTTCGTTAACTAGAAGTGGGCCGGGAGCAGAGCTCCAAATTGGGACACTTTGCCAACTCAGTGGACGCGGGCCTGCACGCTTGGGTCGTCAAACCGTCCAGGGCCAAATCCAGCGTTGCCCGCTTTGGTCGTGGGTGGAATAAAGCGCAGGACCCAAGCGAGGCGGAGCAGCCGCTGAGTGAGATTTATTCCCGATGACCTTCTCAATCCAGTTCATAAAGATGTTATCCGAACTGAAGCGTTGGTGTTCGACGGTCGGGAATAGCGCAGAGAGTTTTACAGTCTCCCGTGTAGAACCACAGGAGAGCTCCCATGAAGCAGTTTATACCCAAGCGTTATCGCCCTGAACGTCATTACATGCGTGGACCGGGCCCAATGTGGCTCGAGAAGCACGGCGGTGGACTTGCTGTGGTTGGCTTCGTTATGGATGACAACCGCGGCGACGGCCATCTACTCAACTTCTATTCCCAGCTTGCGCGACGCTGGCGAGATTAGACGGGTCCCGCCAAGCGCAGGAGAAGTAGGAAGTAACATGAAGAAGTTTCTAACCACCTTGGCAACTGTCCATGAAGATGCCTGGTCGATACTCTTGACCAACCAATTATTGCGTCACGCGCGACGCTCGTACGCTGTCGACCGCGATCGCAAGCGGAAACGAGCTATCGTATCGACTTAAATTAATTCCTTGAAGGGTGGTTCATGTCCGCTTTGGGTCATTAGCAGACATTTGCGCCGCAATAAGTCATGTCTGCTTTACCCCTAATAGCGGACATGTGCGGTGCAACTCGGCATGTCCGCTAAGTGCAAATAGCGGAGATGTCGGCTGCAAACGACGCGTTAGGCCGCCTCCGAACCAAAATATGCGTGCTCCAAACGCCGCGGCAGATCGACTTCGTCCGTCGAGGCTTGGAGTACAATTTTCCCCTGGGCGAGCGCATGGACTCGATCCGCGACAGCCAACGCCTTCTCGATTAGTTGCTCCACGAGTAATACTGCCGTGCCAGTTTTCTGCAATTTTGTCACGACGGCCAGCACGCGATCGACGAAGCACTGGCGAAAGGCCGGCCGACGGCTCGTCCAGCATTAAAAGTTTTGGCTGCCGCACCAATCCTTGTGCAACCGCAAGCATCTGCTGTTGTCCGCCGCTCAAGGTCGAGCCGCGATCGTAGCGCTTAGCGACTATTTCCGGAAAATACGACAGCGCCTCGTCCACGCGCGCATCGCGTTCCGCCCGTGGTACATCGTAGGCCGCCAGCAATAGATTGTCGGTCACCGTCTGATTGGTGAAAATGCGATGTCCTTCAATCACATGCGCAGGCCGCGACGCGCCGTCTCACGCGGGCCGATGCCAGCGAGATTTGGCCCGGCAAAGGTCACGCCGCCGGCATTCCATGGCACGAGGCCGGAAATCGCGCGCAGCAGCGTGGTCTTGCCCGCTCCGTTGGGCCCCAGCAGGGTCACGACCTCGCCCGCGCCGATCGTCATGTCGACGCCGTGCAGCACAGCAATCTTGCCGTATCCCGCTTCCAGTCCGCGAATGTCGAGCAATGGTTCAGCCGCCGAGATAGGCACTGATGACCTCCTTGTGCACGCGAATTTCAGCCGGCGTCCCCTGTGCCAATACCCGGCCGAGATTGAGCACGGTCACATAATCACAGGTATCGAAAATCAGATCGGCATGATGCTCGACCAGAAGCACGCCGGTGCCCTGACGGCTGATCGCCGTTGACGAATTGCCCAAGACGCAGGATCTCGTCGGCGGATAATCCGGCGGCGGGTTCATCGAGCAGGATGAACGTCGGCCGCGCCATACATGCGCGAGCGATCTCCATAAAACGCAATTCGCTATGTTGCAGCCGATCCGCGCGAATGTCCGCAAGACTTTCCAGCCCGACCGCTGACAATGCCGTCATCGCTTCGGATCGCAGCGTTCGTTCATCGCCACGGTGCCGAGGCAAACAGAAAAGCGATTCGACGAATGTGCTTTGGCCACGGATTGTGCCTCCGATCATCACATTCTGCAGCACGCTCGCCTCGCCCACGATACGAGGTGTCTGGAAGGTTCGCGCGATACCCTGGCTCGCACGGGATTCAGAGTCGCCGGGTTTCAGCGCCTCACCTCCGAGCGCGATGGAGCCTGCTTCCGGGCCGTAGAAACCGGATATGACATTGAGGATCGTAGTCTTGCCGCTGCCAGTTGGGTCCGATCAATCCGTGAATTTTGCCAGCCTCGACATCGAGATCGACGCCGTCGATCGCGCGCACGCCAAGGAAACTGAGCACGACGCCGCGCAGCGCAATGCCCGATTTCGCCTTGTCCGTTGCAAGCAAATGCCCGACTAAAAGCAGCCTTCGGAACGATTGTGCGATTGGCCAGCAATGCGCGGCGGTTCCCGAAATCGAGCAGAGCCGCGATGCCGCCCGGCGCGACCAGCACGATTGCCAGCAGCAACACGGCATAGAGAAATGTCGACCAAGCCGCGAGTGGCGCTGCGAATTCCGGAAGCAACGTGAGAATAACGGTACCGAGCAGCGGCCGAGGATCGATCCGCGTCCACCGATCAAAATCGAAATAAAGAACAGGACCGAGAGATCAAACGTGAAGGCATCCGGGGTGATGTAGGTTTGCAAAGCCGCGAACAACCCGCCGGCGATCGCCGCCGAGGCGCCCGTAAACACGAATATCGTCATCAGAAGGCGGGCCTTGCGGATACCGGTCGCCTCCGCCGCGACGTCGGCATCGCGGACGGCGATCAGCCCGCGGCCGAATCGGCTGTGCGCGATATTCGCTGTCATCCATGTGATGAGACCGGCAGCGGCAAGACAGAAAAAATAGAAACCCGCATGGGTGTGGAATGGCGCGGGCATCTCCGGGCCGGGCAAGCCAATACCGCCGCCGGTCACACTCTGCCACGCCAACGCGATCTGCGTGATAATCGTCGCAAAACCAAGCGTACTGATCGCGAAGTAAAACGTGCGCAGCCGAAGCGCCGGCAATCCGACGATCACGCCGAAGATCGCGCCGGCGACGCCCGCGATCGCGAGCGCCGCAAAGACGGGCACCGGCGGTGGACACATTGCCGGCGACAAGCACGCTCGTGGTGTAAGCGCCGAGCGTCAGCAACGCGACATAGCCGATGGCGAGCTGGCCGGCGAAACCGATGACGAGGTTAAGCGCACCGACTAGCACCCAATAAATCGCCGCGCGCGTCGCGATCAGCACCCAATAATCGTTGGTGACGAAAGGAACAAGCGACGCCAAACAAAAGATCAGGATCAATGGGCCGGCGAACATCCATGATCCGATGCCGGCGAGCGATTTTTCCTGCATCGTGCCGGCCGCACTTTCACTTGAAATCGGCATCAGACTCTCCGCGCCAGATGCCCACCGAACAAACCGCGCGGGGCAGCAAGCAAAACGACGATGAACAACATGAACACGGCGACCGAGGAGAAGATGCCGCCGACCAGGAAATTGGCGGCCTGCTGGAACAGCCCGAGCGCAAAGCCGCCAACGATCGCGCCGCGATTATTGCCCAAGCCGCCGAGCGCGACCGGTACGAAGCCGTAGAAATTGAGCAGCGGCCCGTTGGCCACAAAGGCGAGCAGCAATTGGCCGCCGGAAAATCCGGCGAGCCCACCGATCATCCCAGCCAGCGCATAGCTTGCCATGCGCAGGTTGCGTTCCGGCAATCCCAGCGCACGCGCGGCGAAATTGTCCTCGGCGATGGCGAGAAACGCCAAGCCGCATGAGCGTACGCCGATAAAGCAGCTCGAGCGCGCAAATCGTCACTGCGCAGGTGAGTACAGGCAGCCAGAATTTCTCGTCCAGAATGCCTCCGCCACCGATGCCGAATACGCGCGGAAACGCTTGCGGCTCCGTGCTCCATTCAACCGCCACCACTTGCTGGATCATCAGCGCGAGCGCAAGCGTGGAGAGCACATAGAGATGCTGATCGAGACTCTTGAGCACCGGGCGTACGGCAACGAATTCGGTGATGAGACCCACGATCGCGCAGCAAACGAGCATCAACATGAGGCCGACAACGAGCGGCAGGCCGAGCCGCAATACAAACAGTGAACCGAAGACACCGCCGAGCATGCCCAGCTGCCCGGCGGTGAAGCTCATGACACGCGATGCCGAAAACATCGTGTTGTAGGTCACACCGATGAGCGCGTAGACCGCGCCCACAGCGAGACCGGATGCAATAATGGAAGCGAGCATTGATAGGTGATGTCCTTACGAATAGCCCGGCGCGAGTTTGAAGGCGCCGTTCTTTGCCGAACTTGCATCCGACATCACCACATCGTCCCCTGGATAGCCGTTGTGTTCGGTCGGCGACCAGGTGTAGTCGCCGAAATAGCCGGGAATTTCTTCACGCTGTTCCAGTATTTGATGATGTCGTCAGGCGACGTGGAACCGTTCTCGACCGCTTTAGCGATCAAACTGATGGCGTCGACGCCGCCCGCCACCCACCAGAGCAGCGTGTCGGAGAGCTCCACCTTGCCCTTCAGTTGGGCAACGAATTCCTCATTGCGTGGGGAAGCTTGCCATTGGCGTCATAGCTGCAGCTTCGATATCCGACGGCATACACTTTTTCCCAATTCGCCGGCTTTTCGAGCAGGCTCTTGATCTCGCCCGAGGACATCGATGGATGTCCGACGAAAGGAACGTCCCAGCCCATGGTTGCGCGCGTATTGAACATGCGCGCATCCATGCCGGTCGAGGTGCTCCACACCACGATGGCTTCGGCCCCTGCGTTCTTCGCGCGCAGCATATCCGGCGTCATGTCGGGCTGGGTCGCATCGATATTGGCGACATAAACAACGTCTGCGCCATCCTTCTTCAACGCCTCCGTCGAATATTTGGCCGCAGCTACGCCGTAACCAGTGGTGTCGGCGATCACCGCGACCTTCTTCACTTTCAAGACCTTGATGCAATAAGTGCGAACCGCGTCGTTCCATTGGGTGTTCGAGGGCGAGGTGCGGAACGCGTTTGGGAATTTCTCGGGATCGATCAGGCTGTCGATCACACATGGATGAATATTCGGCATTTTCGCGCGCGCCATGATCGGGGTGATGGCGAGCGATTCACCCGGAATTGGTCGGGCCCCAGACGGCATGGACTTTGAGCTGGCTGATCATTTCCTGCGTGGCATTTACAGCCTTGGTCGGATCGCCCTGCGTGTCACGGGTGATGACCTCGATCTTGCGGCCCTTGACGCCACCTGTGGCATTGATCGTCTCGGCTGCATAGCGCACGCCGCGGTCGAAGCCGATGGCGGGTGCAGAGCTCGCTCCGGTCAACGCGGCGAGCCAGCCGATCCGAACCGGCTCGGTCTGAGCGATAGCCGGGCACGGAAACGAGAACGCGGATGCCGCGGCACTTGCCGCGGTACCGATTGCGAATTCACGACGTGTGGTTTTCATGACTTCCTCCCATAGTTCAGTTTTATTTTTCAACGCTCGACGCCTTACGCTCGCTCTAGATGCGAGACGTAGTCTTGATTGAATGTGAACCCCCATCCCGGCCGTTCGGGAACGATAGCCTGCCCCTCGGCGAATTTGATCGTCTCATTATAGAGTTTGGAAAACCAGGGCATGTATTCGAGATAGATCGTGTTCGCGAGGGCGCCTAGCACCTGCAGGCTGGTCTCCGGAAACAGATGGCTGGAGACCGGAATATCGTAGCTCTCCGCCATGTGCCCGACGCGTATGAATTCGCTTACACCGCCGACGCGCTGCAGATCGGGCATCAGGATGTCGGCGGGCGTAACTCCAGCATGCGCCGGAAACCGTAGCGAGTGTATTCGGTTTCGCCGCTCGCTATTGGCGTGTCGAGCGCGGCAGCCACCGCGCGAGTCCCGTCGAGATCCCAAGCCGGCAACGGCTCCTCAAGTCAGATCGAATTCTTCCAGCGCCCGGCCGAGCCGGATCGCCTGGCTTTCGGTCAGGCCCTGATTGGCATCTGCCATCAGTTTGATTTTCGGCCCGATCGCAGTGCGTACCGCACGCACGCGCGCGACATCAGTCGCCGGCTCGGGTGAACCGAGCTCTCATCTTCATCGCCCTGAAGCCGGCAGCGGCGGCGAAGCGTTCTGCCTCCGCGACCAGCTCTCTTGTCCGAGGATGACAGCCAAAGACCGCCGCTGTGATAGAACCGGCACGCGATCCTGCGCACCGCCGAGAATGCGATAGAGCGGCAAATTCGACGATCTTCCCGAGCGCATCCCATAAAGCGCCGTCGAGCGCGGAAATGCCGACGACGGGCACGCCCTTGTGGCCGAGAAAATTGATGTCCCTCCAAGCGCGCGCCCAGAAACCCGCGATGTGGCCGGCATCGCGGCCGATGACGAGATCGGCCATTTCTTCGACCATCGATTGCAGCACGCGTGTGCGCCGCGCATTGAGCGTAAAAATCAAATTTTCACCGACGATACCCAGAATCGCAATGAACGAAAACCAAGATGCAGCCGAACGAATGCAACTGACCGAGCGCGCTGCCGATCGGCTTATCGAGCTTTACCGTGACACAGCGGGTTTCGACGCGAGTAACCTTCATGAAGGTGCTCGCTGAGTTGAACGTGTGGTTTCGCCGATTTTGTAACGATCAACGATCGTCAGATCGGGATCGCAACCAAGGCCCGGCCCTCGCGGAACTTTGCAGAGTCCGTTGGTCGGCACCACGAAGGAATGAAAAGGGTTTGCCTCCATTTCGAGCCATAGCACCTCGACCAGCGGGTTTTCGGGCATCGCCGCGATAATATGCAGCGTGGCGATGAATCCTGGCCCGAAATACGGACTGTGCGGAGCAACCGCGACACCTTCGGCGCGGCAAAGCTCAATCACCTTCAGCATCTCGCCGATGCCGCCGATCTTGGTGACGCTCGGCTGCGCGATGTCGATTGCCTCCGCCTCGATCAGCGACTGAAATCCGAACACGCCGGCCACATTCTCGCCCGCCGCAATCGGAATTCCGCGCTGACGAACGCGGGCGAGACCGCGGCAATCCTCCGGCGGAAAGACCGGCTCTTCGAGCCAAGTCAGCCCGTCGTCGCGCAGTGCATCCGACATCTTGATGGCATCTAGCACCTGCCAGGCGCAATTGACGTCGAGCATAATGCTGGCGTCGTTGACACCTGGCGCGTTCTTCGCGGCAAGAACTGCTTCGCGCGTGACTTCGTGCAGCTTAATGTGATGATAGCCGCGGGCGCGAGCGGCGGATGTATTCTTGGCGACAAGCGCGAGATCGCCGTAGCGGAGAAGGCTCGCATAGGCACGAAGCTCGGCGCGCTCGCCTTTACCTCCAAGCAGTCGGTGCAGCGGCTGTCCTGCTTTCTTGCCGCGGATATCCCATAATGCGATTTCGATTCCAGAGTAGGCAAAGACGAACGGTCCGTTGCGGCCGAGCAAATGCACAGCATGCAGAATGTCGCGCGACAATCTGTCGATGTCTTCGGCGTCGCGCCCAATCACGAGTGGCGCGACGATCGTGTCGAGCGCGGCTTTGGTAGCGGAAATCGCGGCGTGTCCAAAAGCCTCGCCCCACCCGACCAGACCCTCGTCGGTCTCGACCTTGACCAGAAGAATTTCGAGATGGGTCCAAGGCTTGCCCGCAAATGACGGCCAAGGTCCGCCCATGTCATAGGGCAGTGACACGACGCACGACTCGACCGCCGTAATCCTCATTCCGTCCCTACGCCGTCGGTTCGGTCCGACGGATTATTATCCAGTCGTCGAGTTGGGGACGCTGCCCCCATTTTGAACAAGCAACGATAGCACGACGGCGGTCTTGATCACCAATGCCTAGATGTCCGCTTTGGATCATAAGCGGACATGGCGGTACAGTCACGCGATGTCCGCTTTACCCCCAAAAGCGGACATGTGCGGTGCACTAGCTCATGTCCGCTTTGTGCCAATAGCGGACATTCGCATATTGATCCACGCAAATAGAAAAACCGCCTCGTGGCGGTCTCTCCAAAATGCGATCAGTCGGTATTAAGCCAGTCAGCCTGGGCACTCAGACAGGCCGGTGCAAGCCCCGAGGGTGAAGTTCGCCGCTTTTCCTTCGCTGGGCCTGCAGCGATCTCAAGCGCCTCATCGGCGACCTCGAAGGCGAATATTTCTTGTTCAGTCTTCTCAAGTCCCATCGTGATGTTTGTCAAGTGGCGTTGGTCCTTTTTGTTTATGGGTGGCTGTTGCGCCTTTGCGCAGCGCTTAGCAAGGTGAAACTCCGATTAGACCGGCCGCGTGCGGTGTCTGATTCCGGCCATGCGTCTATAACTGGCTGCCAACGCCTCAAACCCAGCTCGTTTTTCAGGGTCGGGCTCCCCGTCGGCCCTAGCCAACAATTCAAGAGCCAAGGCCAAATAGTAATCCCCCTGGGCCACGGGATCGATCAGTGATCCTAGGGTTTTCAGATGTCAAAAAGCAGATCCTGAGCATATTCGCCTCATTAAATTGGAACGCATGAGCATAAACGTACGGTTGCCTAACTTGAAATTTGGAGTGACCTAACTAGAACTTTATCGAAACGATCAGGTTGATCTTCCGCAACGGAACGGAGGTATCAAATGCTACGGGTCGTCGTTATCGCATTTGCGCTGGCCGTTTGTTCGGGTCCAGTCACGGCGGAAAAGGCAACGTCCCAACAGGCTAAGAAAGGGCACAGCTTCGAGGAATGCCAAGCGCGCGCGCGTGCTAGTGGAAATATGTGGATGGGAACTAATGGCAGACATTTCTCGAACCCCACCAGTCCGACTGCAAAGGCTTTATGGCCCAGTGCATGAGAGGTGAGGTTTAGAACCATCCTTCTTCGGAGCCTCAAGATAGGGTGATGACGAAGCGGGAAGCCACTTGGGTTGTCTGGGGACTTGGCCTCGGGGCTGCCGCCTGTTTTGAGGCAAAAGCCGATGCCTATCACACACAGATGACGAGTGTTGAAATTGTTAGACTTTCATGACAGCCGCGACAAATGCAACGCAAAGCAACTTGGTCAGCAGAGCTTGATCGAACATGAAAAAATCCCTCTCCCAAACAATACTTGGCATGGGAAAGGGTGGGCGGCAATCAATTAAAAGCGTCATCGATCGGAACGCGGTAACCATTGGCGAGACGGTTCGTCTCATTGGCCATTCCCACAACGGCCATGACTTCGCCGAACATTGCCTCACTCATGCCTGCCTTGCGTGCCGCAAAGCTATGGCTGGCGATGCAATAAGGACAGCCATTGGTGACCGACACCGCGAGATAGATCATTTCCTTGACGAGCGGATCAAGCGCCCCCGGCGCCATGATTTGTTTCACGCTCTCCCATGTGCGCTCGAGGCGTTGCCGGGTCCCGCGCAAAGGTATTTCCAGAAATTGTTTACGTCCGCGACATTGCGGGTTTTTGATGTCGTCATAGACCGCACGCACTTGCGGTGGAGCGTCGACATATTCGATTGGCGAAGGGGTGGTCATGAAAGCTCCTCAATAGGCCTTGGTTGTCGATATTGTCATTGCCGGCCTTGACCCGGCAATCCATGATGCGCGGCAGCAAAAGCGGAAAACCGCATCGCCGGAGAACAGTTCATGCCGAAGTCACCGGATTATTTCGCGGGCAAGACCATTCTTATTACAGGCGCGGCCAGCGGGATCGGTCGCGCCGCGGCACTTGTTTTTGCGCGTGAGAAAGCCAATGTCGCTTGCGTGGACATTGACGAGGCAGGCGTTGAAAAGACGGCCGAGAAGATCAACGAGATCGGCAGCCAGGCGCTGGCCCTGACCATCGACGTCACCAAGCGAGCGGCCGTCGAAGATATGGTCCAGCTTGCGATAGACGGCTTCGGCGGTGTGCAATTTCTTTTCAATTCCGCCGGCGCCGCGATAAGACGCGCAAAGTTTCTCGAAATCGACGACGACCTGCTCGACAAAACCTTCGATCTCAACGTCAAGGGTACGTTCTATACGATGCAGGCCGTGCTGCCGCATAATGCTCTCCAACAAATTTGGTGTGATCGTCAACATGGGCAGCATGGCGCACCGGCGTGGCGGTCCCGGCTCCTCGGTGCATTACGCGGCGGCCAAAGGAGCGGTCGTGACGATGACGATGGGTGTCGCGCGGGAATTTGCGACGCAGGGTATTCGCGCACTTTCGATTTCCCGGGTCCGGTCAAGACGCCGTTCAGGCGGCGGCGAGTAGCTCGCCGGATCTGGTACAGCGCTTCCTCGAGGACGTTCCCATGAAGCGCTTCGCGGAGCCGGAGGAAATTGCCGAATTGGTTTTATTCATGTGTTCAGATGCCTGCCAATTTATGACCGCCGATACGGTTTATGTGAACGGCGGCGGCGGCTGGCGCTGATCAGGTTGTCGCAATCCAGATGCCGGCCGCGACCGCGGCCAGGCCGACGATCAAATTAAGTCCGATCCCCTCGCCGATTGCGACAGCACCGACAATGGACGCAAAGGCCGGGTTCACGG
>ERZ1370068.10714-contig-9389_pt1 | contig 17018 bp, 29 predicted proteins | sample MGYA00561227_ERZ1370068 | MGnify/ENA primary metagenome ERZ1370068 (study PRJEB38410, sample SAMEA6850437) | metagenome | study: Metagenomic assessment of the ecological functions of the soil: analysis of the soil microbiota associated with the...
GACCCGGTGTGTTCGCGACGCGGCCACCAGGCCGTGGGCGACGTCGCGACGTTCGAGCAGCCGAAAGCGCTTTCCATCGGTATCGAATGCGTGCTGGTCAACGGCGCGATCGGCTCATCGCTCCGGCCACGTTTCAAGCGAGCGCAGCGGACAGTTCCTAGCGGCGGCGCAGGCTTTTTGAGGCCGAATTCATTCCGGGTTAGATCTTGGGAATGCGCAATGTCTTGCTGATCATCAATCGTTCCCGACGCGACGAACAGCAAGCGCCAGCGGATGCAGCTCCCACGAGGCCGATGCGATCCAGCACGCCCCAGTAGAGGTCCCTGCGCCAGGTGACCTCGCCAGGCGGCCAACGCCAGCACGGCGGTCAGCACCACGCTGGTCGGGATCTGGCGTGCCTTCGAAATAGGCGACCGGTGTCCGCGCCTTCCGACAGCTTCTCGGCGGTGACGTTGATAGCGGGCCAATCGGCTCGACGCCGCAGCAGACGAAGTAAATCAGCGCCACCCAATCCCAGCCGCCGCATGCATTCCGGCGGCGAAACCGAGGCGTTGCCGGAGCGACGCCGAACGAAATGACGTCGGCCAGCGAATCGAGCTCGCGCCCGAGCGTCGATTGCTGCTGCCGCCATCGGCGCGACGCGGCCGTCGAGCACGTCGAACACCAGCGCCGCCGGCGCCAGCAGTGCGGCAGCGAAGAAATAATCCGAGGATATAGGTGTTCAAGAAGCACCATCGTGCAGAAAACTGCGGCGACGCCGCAGGCTGCATTGGCCAGAGTCAGAAGTCGGCCAGATGCAGACCGCGCATCATCGAGGAAGTGCCGGGGAGGATCGCCGGCGGGACGCATCGCGCGCCAAGTTTAACCCCTCGGAGCGGTCGGTTACGACCGAGCCGGCAAACGGTTGTGATTCGCACTCGATTCCGGACCGGACCAGATGCGGCTCGGACGCTGTCCCCATCCCCCGCCTACTCGACCGATGTGTCCTGCGCTGGGTCACCGCCGCGTATCTCGTCTATCTGGTCGTGCCGATCGCGCTGCTGCTGGTCGGCTCGTTCGGCGAGCTGTGGCTGAACACGCTGCTGCCGACCGGATCGACGACGCAGTGGTACGCTGACGTCGCGACGGACCCGAGCTTCCGCCGCGCCTTCGCCGCGAGCCTCGCGGTCGTCGCGATCACCTGCACGGCGTGCGCTGGCGATCGGGCTTGCCGCTCGCCTACGCGCGTCTTCCACACCGAAAGCCGCGCGCCTGCGTGCGCTCGTGCGCGTGCTCTATCAATTGCCGGTCGCGCTGCCGCCGCTGGTGCTGGCCTTCGGCTTCATCCTCGTGTTCTCGTCGGACACGCTGCCGTGGCTCGGCAGCATCTGGCTGCTCGCCGCCGGCCACGTCGTCCTCACCCTGCCGTACTTCCTGCAGGCGGTAGTGGCCGACATGCAGCGTCTGGGCCTGCGCGTCGCTCGAGGACGCCGCGGAGTCGCTGGGCAGCAACGGCTGGCAGCGGTTCGTGCACATCGTGCTGCCGGCGCTGCGCCATTCGATCCTCGCCGGCCTGATCATCGTCGCGGCGCTGTCGATCGGCGAGTTCCAGTTCTCGAACCTGGTCGCGGGCTTCCTCAATCGCACTTATCCGGTCGTGCTGCTGCAGGCGTTCTACGGCGCGACCGGATTCGCCTGCGCGGCGACGGTGATCCTGCTCGCCTTGGCATTGGTCGCTGCGGTCGGCGGCGCGCTCACTTCGGGCGGCGCCATGCGGATGAAGGCCGCGGCGGCATGAGCTCAGCCACGATGCCCGCGGTCGCGCTCGAGCGCGTGACGCTATCCGCTACCCCGGCACCCAGGCCGGCGTGGCCGACATCACGCTCGCCATCGCGCCCGGCGAGCTGGTGGTGTGTCTCGGGACCCAGCGGCTGCGGCAAGACGACGCTGCTGCGGCTCATCGCCGGCTTCGTCAGCCCGACGCCGGCGTCATCCGTCTCAACGGCGAGGACGTGAGCGCGTTGCCGACGCGCTCGCGCGAGTGCGGCGTGGTGTTCCAGGCGTACGCGCTGTTCCCGCACATGCGCGTCTGGGAAAACGTCGCGTATCCGCTTGCGCGTGCGCGAAGTCGCAGCCGGACGAGCGCCGCCGCCGTGCGGCGGACATGCTCGAGCTGGTCGGGCTTAACCGGGCTCTCCGATCGCCTGCCGGCGCAGCTCTCCGGCGGGCAGCAGCAGCGCGTGGCGCTCGCCCGCGCGCTCGTCTTCGGCCCGCGCGCGCTGCTGCTGGACGAGCCGCTGTCCGCGCTCGACGCCGGCCACGCGCGTCGCCATGCGCGACGAGATCCGCCGCATCCAGCGCGCGCAGAACATCGCGACGCTCCTCATCACGCACGACCAGGACGAGGCGCTCGTCGCTCGCCGACCGCATCGTGCTGCTGAACGAGGGCCGGATCGTGCAGTCGGGCTCGCCGCACGAAATCTACGACCGGCCGGCGGACGCCTTCGTCGCCGGCTTCGTCGGCCGCGCCAATCTGCTCGACGCGCAGGGTGATCGACGCGCAGACCGATCGACACGCCGATCGGCCGCCTCATCACGCCGCCGCACGGCCGAGCCATCGGCAGTACTCTGCGCGTGCTGGTGCGCCCCGAACGCATCGAGGTGGCGAGCGCCGCAAACGCGACGACCGGCGAGAACGTCTTCGCCGCGCAGGTGCTTGCGCGACCGCTTCTTCGGCGCGACGCGGCAGGTCGAGGTCGCCGCGGGCAACGGCCGACTCGAAATCGAGACCGCGATGCGCGATGATGTCACCAAGTTGCGCGTGCCGCGCGAAGCCATCCAGTTCCTGAACGCTCAATAAAGGAGGGGAAGCCATGAGAACCACGTTACGCAGTCTCGTTCATGCCGCCGCGACGGTCGCGATGTCGCTCGCTGTCTCGCTATTGTCCGGCGCAGTGTCGGCGCAAACCGTGCTCGATTCGCCGGAGCTCTACGCCGGCGAGAAAACGCTCTACGAAGCCGCGAAAAAGGAAGGCATGGTGGTGAGCTTCGACACCGGCCCGACCTGGGCCAACTGGGCCGCCGAGTTCGCGGCGTTCAAGAAGCGCTATCCCGAGGTCGAGATCGTCTACAACGACATCGGCTCGGCGGCGACGGTGGTCGCGCTCGACAAGGCGCGCAACCGGCCGCAGGCGGACACCGCGTACTACTTCGCCGGCCTCGGCCATCGATGCCGCTGGCCAAGAACGTGGTGGCGCCGTTCAAGCCGGTCAACTTCGACAAGCTCACGCCGGTGTTCCGCGATCCCGACGGCAAGTGGTTCACCATCCACACGCTGACGGTGGCCTTCATCGTCAACACCAAGCTGGTCAAGAACGTGCCGCAATCGTGGGCGGATCTGCTCAAGCCCGAGTACAAGAACACCATCGTCTACCTCGATCCGCGCTCGACCGGCGTCGGGCCAGGTGGTCGTCTTCGCCGCCAATTTCGGCAACGGGCGGCGACATGAACAACCTGCAGCCGGGCTTCGACTATTTCACCAAGCTGCAGCAGTCGGGCAACGTGCTGCGCGTGCTCGGCACCACGCCGTACGCGCAATTCGTGAAGGGCGAGATCCCGATCTGGATCAGCTACGAAAACGACGGGCTCAAGTCGAAGTACACCGATGGCCTCGGCGACGCGGTCGCGGTGGTGATCCCGAAGGAGGCGTCGGCCGCGGCGCCGTACGCGATCAGCCTGGTCGAGAAGGGCCCGAATCCCAACGCGGGCAAGCTCTGGCTCAACTTCATCATGACCGACATGGGCCAGGGCATTTTCGCGCAGGGCTTCGTGCGGCCGTCGGTGCCGGGCGTGAAGCTGCCCGACAACGTCGCCGACAAGCTGCCCGCGGCGCCGCAGGTGCGTCCGCTCGACGTGAAGACCGCGGCGGCGAAGAAGGCCGACGTCGACAAGGGCTGGGCGGCGGCGACGGGCAGCAAGTGACGCGCGTCCGACGTCACCAGTGACGAGCGTTCGCAACATGATGCGTCGTCCCCGCGAAAGCGGGGACCCAGTGGCGTTCGTACAGAAGACACTGGATCCCGCTTTCGCGGGAATGACGACGCGATTGCCATGCGCACCGCACCCAACTGCACTCGCCTCACCCGGCGTGCTGCTGCTCGCGCTGTTCTTCGCGCTGCCGGTGCTGGCGGTCGCCGTCGACGCGCTGCGCGAAGGCGGCGCCGCGTTCGGCGCGCGTCTTCGGCACCGCCGGATTCTGGACCGCGCTCGGCGGCAGCGCCGCGCTGACGCTGGTCGCCGCGACGCTGTCCACGGTCGTCGGCGTCGCGGTCGCGCTGTATCTGTCGCGCTTGTCGCCGCACCGGCGCACGGCGCTCTCGTTCGTGATCGCGCTGCCGCTCACCTTCTCCGGGCTTGATCGTCGCCTACGGCTTCATCCTCGGCTACGGCCGCGCCGGATTCGTGACGCAACTGCTCGCGCGCGCCGGATTCGACGCGGCGACCATCGGCGGAGCGTTGTTCACGCCGACGGGACTCGCGTTCGCGTCGTCGTACTACCTGATACCGCGCGTGGTGATCGGCATGCTGCCGGTGCTGGTGAACTTCGATCGCGCGCAGCTCGCCGCCGCCGAATCGCTCGGCGCCACGCCGGCGCAGGCGTTTCGCCAGGTGCTGCTGCCGCAGGTCGCCGCACCGGTGATCGCATCGTTCTGCCTGGTCGCGGCGGTCGTGTTCGGCGCCTACGGAACCGCGCTCGCGCTGGTCGGCACGCAACTGCCGATCCTGCCGCTTCGGCTGCTACAGCCTGATCTCCGAGACGGGATCGGATTTTCCGGCGGCGGCGGCGCTCGCGCTGCTGATCACCGCCGTGTGCTCGACGATCATCACCACCGGCGAGTGGGTGGGTGCGAAGCATGAGCGCCATCTTTAAGCTCGATCGCGCGACGCAGCGCGCTGTTCGACTGGCGCCGGGCGGCGGCTTCGATCCGGTCGCGCGACGTTGGGAGTCAGCGGGGACGAGCGTTCGACCCGATGCGCTCGAAGAAGTCGACGCGATCGCCGCAGTCACTTGGTTGCAACGCGAGAGCGGCCATCCGCTGCGCGTGCCCATCGGCGTCATCGGTCCGCGCGAAGCGACGCGATGCGCAGCTCGCCGCCGCGCTCGAAGTCGGCGAGCTGCTCGGGGATTGCCGCCTCACCGTGATCTGCGGCGGCCGTCAGGGCGTGATGCAGGCGGTGTGCGAAGGCGTGGCGCGCGTCGGCGGATGCTGTCGATCGGACTGCTGCCCGAGACCGACCCGCGGCCGCGAATCCATTCGTCGGCGTGGCCATCGCCACCGGCATCGGCGAGGCGCGCAACGCGCTGATCGCGCGCGCCTCGTTCTGCCTGATCGCCATCGGCGACAGCTTCGGCACGCTCTCCGAAGTCGCGCTCGGGCGGCAGTTCGGGAAGCTTGTGATCGGACTCGAAGGTGCCGCGGACGTCGGGGGTATGCGGCACGTCGACACGGCGCGAGAGGCGGTGGCAATGGCGGCGGAGGCGATTCTGGGCGTCACGTGACGTCCGGCTGAACCGCTTGCGCCGGCCCCAACCTACGGCAGCGCCATTCTCTTCTCCGTCATAACCTCGCGCAATCGATCCGGATAATCGGTGATGATGCCGTCGACGCCGAAGATCGATCAGGCCGGCTCATCTCGGAGCGACTCGTTGACCGTCCACGGCAGCACCTTCAAGCCCAGCGCATGCGCGGCCGCGAAATCCTTCGGCGTCAGGTTGCGCCAGAACATCGACCACGTTGCGCAGCCCGCCGCCTTGACCAGCGCGGGCAGCGACCCGCCGTGATCGCGTAACTCGAACCCGGCGTGCCATGGCGACGGCCCGCCATCGGGCGACTGCACGGTGTCGTTGTCCTTGGTTTGTATGGTCAGGCACGCGGTCTCGATGGTCGGGAGCGATGCGCTTGACTTCGATGAGCGTGCGCCAGTCGAACGATTGCACCGTCACGCGCTCGCCACGTCCGCCTGCGCGGACGGCTGCCACGACGAGCCTGGCAAACGTCGCGGGATCCGGCGTGTCCGCGCCGCTGGTCGGCGTGATCTTGGTCTCGATGTTGAAGCGCACCGGCTTGGCGCTCGCCTTGGCCAGATCGAAAGCTCGGACAACTGCGGGAAGCGCTCGCCGTCGACGGCTCGCTGCTCCGGGAACTGCTTCGCGTACTGGCTCGTCGGATTGAGGCGCCCGATGTCGTAGCGCCGCAGCTCGGCCAGCGTCAGCGTGCGGATCGGCGGCCCGTGCGAGGCGAGCCACTGTCCGTCGGAACCGCGCACGAGATCGGGATTCAGGAGCGGGTCGTGCGAGATCACGATCACGTCGTCCTTGGTGACGGCCATGTCGGTCTCGATGGTCGTCACGCCGATCTCGAGCGCGCGGCGGAATGCGGCCAGCGTGTTCTCCGGCGCGAGCCCGCGCGTGCCGCGGTGGTCCTTCGAGATCGAAGGCGAGCGCATGGAGGAGGGCGCGATCAGCAGCGGAAACAGCAGCAAGCGCAAATAGGCGCATCGCTTTAGCCAGATCGCAACACGCGCATTTCGGCTTCGCCTATGGGCGATGACACGGAGCTATCGAACCACGGCGTCCGAAGACCGCGCGATTCGTTGGTGTTGTACACGTAGCCCCCAATCGCAGTATTTCGGAGGTCGGTAGCTGTTGTCAAACTCAAACTGGGGAACCCGTGGACTCGTCCGTGCGCATCGGCCGCATTGCAGTCAGGCTCGCGCGTGGCTGCGATGCCGCTGCGCCCAGCTCGATTGGATTGTGGCGCCCCTCAGAGGACAGCAAAACCCGGGAAAAGGAGGACATTCCATGTCGCCCGTATCGATCCGTCATCTGATTGCATCAGCGCTTGCCTGCTGCCGGGCTGATCGCGCCGCATCGCGCGTGCTGGCGCAGCAGACCCCGCCACCGGCCCCGCCGGCCACGCTCGCAGCCGGCCGCGCGCCCGGCCGCACCGCCGGCCGCACCGGCCGCGCCGCCGGCCTGGCAGCAGGGCCGCTCGGCGGAACAGTGGGAGCTCGACCCTGCACCCCTTTGCTCCGCAGATGACCGGCGGCCGGCGAGCGAGCTGCCGATCGCCAAGCTCAAGGTGCCGGCGGGATTCAAGGTGGAAGTCTGGGCCGATGGCATTCCCGAGGCGCGCTCGCTCGCGCTCGGCGACAAGGGCACCGTGTTCGTGAGCAACCGTCTCGCGAAGAACGTCTACGCGGTCGTCGATCGCGGCGGCAAGCGCGAGGTCAAGACCCTTCTCAAAGGCCTCAACGCGCCGAACGGAATCGCCTTCAGCAAGGGCACGCTCTACGTCGCCGAGCGCCATCGCATCACGCGCTACGACGGCATCGAGGACAAGCTCGACAATCCGCCGGAGGGCAAGATCGTGATCGACGGCCTCGACCCGACGACCCAGCCCGGCCATTTCTGGAAGTTCCTCGCGCTCGGTCCCGATGGCAAGCTCTATTTCAACATCGGCTCGCCGCAGAACATCACCATGCCCACTTACATGCAGGCGGTGATCATGCGCGTGGACCCCGCGTCAGGCAGCACTGGAAAACTACGCCCAGGGTGTGCGCAACACGGTGGGTTTCGACTGGCACCCGCAGACCAAGCAATTGTGGTTTACCGAGCATGGCCGCGACTGGATCAGCGATGACGTGCCCGACGACGAGCTCAACGTGGTGAAACACCAGGGCGAGCATTTCGGCTTCCCCTATTGCCATCAGGGCGACACGCTCGACCCCGAGTACGGCAAGAATCGCTCGTGCTCGGAGTTCACCCCGCCGGTGCTGAAGCTCGGCGCGCACGTTGCTCCGCTCGGGATGCGCTTCTACACCGGCAACATGTTCCCGGCCGAATACAAGAACAACATTTTCATCGCCCGGCACGGCTCCTGGAACCGCACCGTCAAGCAGGGCTACGATGTCTATCGCGTCGTGCTGGACGACAAGGGCAAGGTGGTCAAGTCCGAACCGTTCCTTACCGGCTTCCTCGTCGACGAGAAGGCCGATCCGCCGATGTGGGGCCGGCCGGTGGACGTGCTGGTGATGAAGGACGGATCGATGCTCGTCTCGGATGACTACAACGGCATCGTTTACCGCGTCAGCTACAAGAAGTGAAATGCAATCGCCCCGCAAGGCGGACGGCGGCAGCGGCAGCGTTCGCCGCTAGCGCTGCCGCTCGTGTTTTGGGTCGAAGCGGCAGCGGGCGCCGACATCGAGGCGGGCCGGCAAAAGGCGCAGGTCTGCGTCGCGTGTCACGGGCCGGCGGGCAATTCGACCAATCCCGTCATGCCGTCCCTCGCCGGACAGCCGGCGCAGTTCATCTCCACGGAGCTATTCCAGTTTCGCGAGGGCAACCGCAAGGACCCGCAGATGACGCCGATGGCGGCGAACCTGAGCAATGCCGACATGAACGATCTCGCGGCTTATTTCTCCGCGCAGAAGCCGGAGCCGCCGGCCCACAAGACCGACCCGGCCAACGCTGCCGCCGCGCCGAAGCTCGCCCAGCAATTCAACTGCGTGCAATGTCATGGCCCGGCGCTGCTGGGCCTGCAGCACATCCCGCGTCTCGCCGGCCAGCAGTTCGAGTACCTGAAAACGCAACTGCGCGGCTTCAAGGCCCAGACCCGCGCCGATCTCGACGGCAACATGACTTCCGCCGCGCAGGCGCTGACGGACAAGGACATCGACGTGCTGGTCGATTACATTTCCGGCCTCGGAGCCCCCTGGCGATTTATTCGCGGCTTTGCGCGGCAGGGTTTTTGGTGCGACGCCCCCTCACTGCGGCGGCCGGACCCACATCCTTGCTGACCTGAACGCGCGTCGCGTTCAACGTGCCATCGGCTGCCGCTTGCGCGACGGTGAACACGTACTCGCCGACAACCAGGTCGGCGCGCCCGCCGGAGTACCGCACGCACCAGCGCGGCGCTCTCGGGTACGACGATCTTCTGCGTCGTGTCCTTGAAGCGCAACGTCAGCTCGCGATTGCCCGTACCGCTGACCATCGACGCCACAGGTCGCGTTGGTCATCAGCGACCCGGGCTGGAGATCCCGCGAGCTGCCCTTCAGTCGTCGTCGGCGCCAGATAGTGGACCTCGACCGCGACCTGCGTGCCGTTCGGGCCGGGCATCGTCGTGGCGCCGACGTAGTCGCCCTGTTTGATGTCCTCGAAGCGGATCGTCTTGGGCGACGGCGACGACGACATTGTCCGCGAGCTCGATCTTGAGGTCCTTGCCGTCGCGCGATTTGACCGACAGGAACTTACCCGTCGATTCCGGTAATGGTCCCGCGGACGCGCTACGTTGGTCTGGGCTTGCGCCGCGGAAACGACAAGCACAAGCCCTACCAGCACTCCTATGACCTGGCGCAGCTTCATCGTGTTCTCTTATGGATGGGTTGTGGGCGAAGACTGCCGGAGGAACCGGATGAGACCTGGTCCCTCCGGGCCGCCAACAGCGGAGCGCCAGCAAATATTCCGATGCCCGCGCGAGGCGTCTCGTGCTTCCCGCGCGGGCTGGATGGCCTGACGTGGTGATCGTCGCCGGAGCGGCGATCACTTTCGCTTAGTGCGCGGCGGTCTGGTCGTGCTTGCCGCCCGGCGTGGAAACGCGCGTCACGGTTTCGCCCGATCGTCGTCGCGTCGTCATTGCGGGCGAGGTCGCCCAGCGAGACGATGCCGACCAGCCGCTTGTCGCGATTGACGACCGGCAAGCGCCGGACCTGGGCCTTGCCCATGTTGCGCGCCACGTCGTCGATGCCGTCGGTGTCGAAGCAGTAGAGCATTTCCTTGCTCATGACATCGGCGACCTTGGTGTCCACCGATCTTGCCTTGAGCGATCGCGCGGACGACGATATCGCGGTCGGTGATCATGCCGACCAGCCGATCGTTTTCGCCGACCGGCAGCGCGCCGGCATCGATGTCGGCCATGAGGCTGCGCCGCCTCGCGGATGGTTTGATCGGGACTCAAACAGGCGCACATCGCGTGTCATGATTTTGCTGACTTTCATCGCTTTACCTCCACGGCTTACAACCTGCGGGCAACGTGCCCGCAGCGGCGTGACCGGAGGAAGCCTCTTGCGTGGGGCCTCACCGATTCAAGTCTGACAGCGCTCCTGGCGGGGTGTTCGGGGCTTATCGCTACTTTTTGAGTAAGGTTTCTGCAATGCTCCGCCAGGGACGCGACGCGTGTGACCGCACACTTACAGAGGTCGTGCGGGACGACAATGCGCGATTCGCCTCGGCTTGAGCCTTTAGGGTTCAGGGCGGCTATTGTGGCGCGACCAATAGCCGGCCCGGCGGCGCTGGTGTACGAGCGCGATGATCCGCAACTCCACCCCCTCGACTACACAGAGAACGAAATAGGGAAAACAGCCGAAGCGGAAAGCGCCGGCTCATCGCGCGCCAAGGCGTTCCGAGGCTTGGTTGCTGGCGCAGGATCTCGAGGGCGCGCTCGAATTCGGCTATGAACGCGAGCCCCAATTCGGGATCCTCCTGCTCGGCGTAGAAAAGCGCTCCATCGGCGAGCTCACGCTCGGCCTCGGGCGAGATGGAGACAATCACTTCAGCGCGGCGCGCGCGCGTGCGATGGCCTCGGCGGCCGGTACAAGGTGAGCACGACCGCTTTCGATGTCAGCGACACGGCGTTCAACCTCGATTGCCCACGCTTCTTCGACCTCGGCGTCCTCGCTGAGGCTTGCCAGTAACCGATCCGCGAGATGCGCCCGCTCTTCGGCGGTTAGCCTAAGCGCTTCCTCTTCAATGTCCTCGAATTGGCTCGACATGGATTGTCTTCGCTCAGTTATGTGCATTCCATGATACGCCAGGCCGCCGACCCCGCTAATCCAGTCTGCCAGTGCCCACGACGGGGTATTCCGGATCCGTTAGCGGGCACAATAGTCGCCGCTAGCGGCGGGTCTCGACGAGTCGGCTCGATTGCCCGTATCGTTACATCCGGCCCCTCGCGCAGAGAGAATTCAGGCTATCACCGCATGTTCCACTGGTGAGTTTGTCGTGACCGAAACGGAGCCGCATGCGCGGACCCGCACGCTGGTAGCGAGCTTTCTGTTCACCGATCTGGTCGGCTTCTCCGATCGGATCGGCGGCCGAGCAAACCGCTGCCAAGGCCACCTTGTCGGCGATCATCCGCAGCAATATCGGCGGCGCTGCGCGAAACGGACTACCGGATCAGGGATACCGGCGACGGTGCGCTGATCGCATTCGTGACCGATCCCGAGCACGCGCTCTACTATGGCGCTGGCCATCGCGCAGGATTTCGACGGGCCGCGGCCGCCGCGGGCTTTCCATCGAACAGCCTGCGCACGGGCCTCCATCTTGGCGCGGTCAAAGAAGCGATCGACGTCGAAGCGCGGCCGAATTTCATCGGCGATGGCATCAACGCCGCCAAAGCGGATCATGGACTTCGCAGCGCACTGGGCGAACCACCGCGTCGCGAGCGTTTTTCGACGCCGTGGCCGGGCTGGATTCCGCGTTCGGGGCGCTGTTCAAACATGTCGGTGCTCCGGACGATCAAGCACGGGCGGGCGCACGAGTTGTACACCGGTCGAGCCCAGCGCCACGGTGCCGGAGAGGCTCAAGCAGGAGCTCGCGGCGGCGCTCGCGAATCTGCCGAATCCGCCGCCAGGACTCCCGCGCTGATCAGGCGTTAGCCGGGGCCGGCACCCGCGATCACCGCCGATGGCCAGGGCAGATCGAATCGTGCGGGTGAGCTCGCCCGCAAATGGACGCTCCCCGTCATCTCGGTGGCGGCGGGTGGCATCGCGACCTTTTTCGTGGCACACCAAAATGAGCGAGCCCAACGGTCCGAGCGTTCCAGCAGCCGGATCTCCGCAATCCTCGAAGTCCGCGAATGCGCCGTCGACATCAGCGGAAGTGCCGTCTCCCGTCGATTCGCGGCCGTCGTCCGCGGCCCAATCCGAGGCCAGAGGTGACGACGCCACGCACCGGCGCCAGCGTCCGTTGACGCACCGAAGCTCCGAGTTGCCGAAGCCGGCCGTCACGGCAGCCAAATCAAATGCCCCTGTGAAGCCGAAATCCGATGCAGCGCCAGCCGTACTCGTCCCGGCAGCTGTCGCGCCCGAGCGCAACAACCGCGCGGTGCAGTCGCATCATGGAAAAGGCGACGCTTGGCGAAGCATTGTCCACGGAAGAAAAGAAGGAGCTCGCAAGCTCATGTCGCTAAATCTGCCGCGGAGCATGACTTCCGGGCTGACCGCCGCCAGCCTGCTTGCCTTGATTCTGATAGCTGCATGCGCGGCGCCGCCGCCTCCCGAGCGTCCCGTCGGCGCCGTCGTCCGAACTGACCTTCGACGCGCGGCGTCGATTACGCGATCGACGACCTGCTCGTCCAGGCGCGCAGGCTGCCCGCGTTCAATCGCCGCGCCCGGCATACCTCAAGAAGAGACGAACCGGCTGCGCGGCGTGATCGCGGTCGACCCGGCCATCGACGGCAATAACGGGCAGCAGACGATCGCGTCGAAAGCCCTCGATGCGCGGCTGCTGCAGCGTGCGCGCGGACAAGTTCGCGCAGTTCGACGTCGGCGCCGTCAACTCGAGCGATGCTCGGCAAGGCGCAGTATGTTCTGGCCGCGACGCTGACGCCGATCGATGCAGCAAGGCCACATCAGGAACGTTCCGGATAAGCCTGTCGCTGACCGACATCAAGACCGGCTTCGTCGTGGCGCAGTCCGTCGGCACGGATCCGCAGCGAAGGCGTCGATACCACGCCGACCGCGTTTCTATCGCGACAGTCCTTCGTTGACCAAGGATCGGGTCGTCGAAGGGCAGATCCGTACGGCGCAGACGCCGACCGGCGGCGCCGCGGACGAGTTCTACATGTCGCGGCTGCCGATCAATGCGTTGATCAGCGAAGGTTCCAGCCTCTATGAAGCCGGAAACTACGCCGAGGCGCTGCGCTACTACGAGTCGGCTGCGGCTCGTCCCGAGGGCCAGCAATTGCGCGTCCTCAACGGCCTTTACCTTGCCAACACCGCAGCTCGGCCGCACCGACGAAGCGGAAAAAGCATTCGCGAAAATCGTTGCCCTCGGTCTTGCGACCAACAGCCTTTCGGTCAAGTTCCTGTTCCGTCCCGGCTCGCTGGAATTCCTGCGCCGATCCGAAAGTCGAGCGGCCCCTACGACATGTGGCTGCGCCTGGTTGCGCGCGAAGTCGCGGCGTCGAAGAGCCTGTCTCACCATCGTCGGTCACACCAGCCGCACCGGCGCGGAACAGTTCAACGACAGGCTCTCGATGCAAAGAGCAGTCGCCATCCAGCGCCGCCTCGAGGTGCTGGCACCGGACTACCAGCGCGCCTCGTATCGGTCGGGCATGGGCTTCCGGGAGAACCTGGTCGGATCGGGTACCGACGACTTACGCGATGCACTGGATCGGCGCGTCGAGTTCAAGGTGCGGAACTGCTAGCGGCTGCATGCACCAGCGACGAGCAGCCTGCCGAAACGGCGCGCGCTCATGCTATGCGCAGTTCTCCTCGCGTGCACAACCAATCCGACGTTCCCACCCGCCGCGCCGACTACCGGCAAGCGGACGCCGCCTCCCGAGCGCTCATTTCCGACGTTCGATATCGCGAAATCGGACGTCGACATCGTCGGCCGAGGTGCACGTCGAAGGAGTCTCTCGGCTCAGCCCGCCTGCTGATGGAAAAGCTCTATCGGCGCAACCCGCGCGAATGGCGCAAAGGCAATGATGCGAGCATGGACGCGGCGCTGGCGCGCGCCTTCGACCCGCGATCGCGGATTCCGCTTCGCCGAGCTCGGACAATGCGCGCGGCGCCGACGCCATCGTGCTCGCGCTCAAGCCCGAGTATGCCGGTGACCGGGTCTTTGCATTCGGGGTCGGCCTCGCGAGCATGGTCTTCCTCTCCTACAACGAGAAGACCGAGTTCTATCTCACCGAGCAGCTTCGATCCGCAGAAGCTCTACAACTCGGCGCGGAACATCGAGATCGCCGCCGTGGAAACTCGCCAACGCCCGTGACGCGCGAGGTGACGCCGTTGCTGCTATCGAACGAGATCGCCGGCGACGCGCGCAATCTTTCCTTCGAGCGCGAGTTCGGCAAGATGATCGCCTACCAGGACGTGATGGCGCGAGATCGCCGCCCAGCGGACGAACCGGATCGATCCGGCGGGTGGTCGCAGACCCTCGCGACGGCGGTGTTCCTGCCGATCTAGCGATGGTCATTCTCACGTCAGGATCGTCGTTCCCGCGAAAGGGCTGATCATTGCTCCGGCGAAAGCGGGAATCCAGCGTCTTTGTACGAACGTGCCACCGGGTCCCCGCTTTCGCGGGGACGACGCTGCCGCGCCCGCGACGCCGCGCCAGTGCTCCGCCGAGCAATGCCGCGCATTGCTTGCTCAGATTCGGGTTCACAGCAGAATGCCGGCGACATGAGTAGCCACGAAACAGACATCTCGAAACAGTCAACTGGAGGAACAGTGATCCGACTTGTCCGGCATCCTCGCCCTAACGCTCCTCGCCGCGCTTGCCGGCGCTGGCCCCGCATTCGCCGCCGACTATCCGGTGCGTCCCGTGAAATGGGTCGTGCCGTATCCGCCCGCCGGCACCACCGATGTGCTGGCGCGCATCATCGCGGTAGTGGCTCACCGAGAAGATGGGCCAGCCATTCGTGATCGAGAACAAGCCCGGCGCAGGCAACAACATCGGCGTCGAGGCGGTCGTCGACAGCGCCGCCCGATGGCTACACGATGCTGCTCGTCAATCCGGCGAACGGCATCAACGCGACGCTCTACAAGAACCTTCGCTTCAACTTCATCCGCGATATCGCGCCGGTCGCAGGCCTCGTGCGCGCGCCGAACGTGATGGAGGTGACGAGCGCCGTTTCCGGCGAAGACGGTCGCCGAGTTCATCGCCTACTGCAAGGCGAATCCGGGCAAGATCAACATGGCTTCGTCGGGCAGCGGCACTTCCGGTGCATCTTTCCGGCGAGCTCTTCAAGTCCATGACCGGCTGCCAGATGCTGCACGTTCCCTACAAGGGCGCCGGCCCCGCGCTCGCCGACCTGATCGCCGGCCAGGTGCACGTGCTCTTCGACAACCTGCCCTCGTCCGCCGGCCACATCAAGGGCGGCAGGATACGCGCGCTCGCCGTCACATCGGCGGAACGCGAGCCGTCGATGCCCGAATTGCCCACGGTCGCCGAGACGGTGCCCGGCTACGAGGCGACGGCCTGGTTCGGCATCGGCATGCCCAAGGGCACGCCGCGCGAGATCATCGACAAGAGTCAACGCCGAAGTGAACCGCGCGCTTGCCGATCCGAGCGATGCGCGCGCGATTCGCCGAGCTGGGCGGCAAGCCGATATCCGGAACACCGGAGGACTTCGGCAAGGTCATCGCAGCCGAGACGGAGAAGTGGGCCAAGGTGGTGATCTCGTCGGGCGCGACGGTGGAGTGACGACGCGCGCTAAGCGCTTGATCGCTACGACCTTGCCGTTAACCCGACGCCATCCCATGTGCGGCGACCCACGCGCGGACATCAGCCAGCAACGCTCCGCGCGTGGCAGCACATTCCGCCAGGCAACTCAGCATCGGAGACAGGGGACGCCATACGATAGTCGGCCAGATTCCGCGCAGATCGGTAGCCGTTCGAGCACTTGAATCCGCTCTGCAGCGATGCTTGCCGTCTTCATGGCAAAGCTTGAATGAGGAGCTGATGGTGGCCTGGTTCACTCGTTGCGGGACGATAAACCAATGTTCGCCAAAGCATAGCCGCCAATGCGGCTTGCAGCGATCAAAGCGCGATAGGCGAGATCGAGGCCGCGAATCTGAGCTCAAATCCTTTGACCGTAGGCATCGGCCAGCGCGCGTCCCGCCGCGTGCAAGGCAGGCGGTCGATCTCGACCTTACCGGCGGCGTGGACCTTCAGCTTTCCATGCGCAACAAGTTTTCCGGTTGTCATCGTCGCCGCCGATCACGAACAACTTCTTGTCGGCGAGCACGCGCTTGAGGAACGGTCTCGCCGGCCGCCAGCTTTGCGCCCGAACTCGCGCTCGCGGGTAACGGATTGGGATTGATCTCGCGCCGCAACGCGTCCGCGCACATGGCCGAGCGCGCTGGACAACATCCGCGAACTTGGCTTCGCCGATGATCGCGAGGTCCAGAGATCGCCGCGGGCGCGCTCGTCCGCCACGCGCTGACTGAGCCGTAGACGAAGGCGGCGTCGATCTTGTCGGCAAGAGGCGCCAACGCCTCTCGCAGCACGTCGACGACGCCCACGGTCTTCTTGAGCGAGATTGCGCAAGTCGTCGTGAATCGCGGCACCGGGTGTCGGCCTGAAATGGACCTGAGTTCCCGACCGGTCTCCGGATGAGCAGCACCCGCATTGGCGAGACGATTCAGCTCGCGCAAGAAGCGTCCCGGGGGCCTTTGCCGGTCGCGCGCGCGATCTCGCGCACGTGCAGCGATGCTCCGGATGATGCAGCAATAGCAGCGCAGGCGACGTCGCCGGCGATAAGCGCCGAACAGGAGGGTTGAGGCGCCAGACCATCGACGTGGCAGTGGCTGGCCGGCTTGTTGCTAATTAGGCGACGATCGTAGCCTTTTAAGCAACACGTGTCAACTCGGCTGTCATGTCAGTGCGCCTGGCGGCAAAGCTTCATCAGGAAAGTTCGTGCCAAATCGCGCTTCTGGCTGATCGGCCGAGTTCGGCCTAGCACTAGCACTCGGCCTCGGACTTTGCAGGGAAACCCCATCCCAGGATCCCGGTTCAAGTATTTTCGGTTGCGTCGTGTTGGTTATGATGACGCGGCGGCGCGAGGACTACGCCGGGCACGGCCGGCGGCACTTGCTCAATGCGCCATGCAGCGTCGCCGACGCGATACATCTGCAGGATGGCGTGTCGCATAATCCGATGCAGCGCATGCAACGGTATCGGGCGGGATCTCGGTGATGGGGGAGCGGCAGTGGATTGTTCGAGCAATACGTAATCGAACGAAGTACAA
>ERZ1370068.3774-contig-2876_pt1 | contig 17015 bp, 24 predicted proteins | sample MGYA00561227_ERZ1370068 | MGnify/ENA primary metagenome ERZ1370068 (study PRJEB38410, sample SAMEA6850437) | metagenome | study: Metagenomic assessment of the ecological functions of the soil: analysis of the soil microbiota associated with the...
GATCGGGATGCTCGGCGTTGGCGACAGTTTGACTCTGGACTCCTGGTAGAGCCATCGCATAGACCACATCAACAAAAACTGGAAGGAGTTTGCCAGGCAGTCCCACGAGTACTGCGCGCTTGTACCTTTGAATTTTCATTGGTCGCTCAGGGAGTTGTTCGTGAACTCTAAGTTGTTATGGAGAATCAGCAGAGAACTCACTAGAGTATTATAGTCACCTACCTTTCAGGAAGATTTAAGTACGCGATGGCATGGCGAACTGATCCAGACTCAAGGTTTCAACCATGAATAAGGACAACCCCGAAGACATCGAACTGCAAAGAGCAAGCGATTGTCGAGCAGCATGGTGAATGGACTGCGCACAATATTTACCTCAAAGGAAAACAGATATACATATGGTCCAGGCGTTGAGAACTTTTGATTCAGATGCGTAATCACGGGGCACAGCTTCGCCGGGTAGTTCAAGTAGTGTCAGACATTACCAATCAACCCTTGAGTGATCTTCGCGTCCCTTGATCTTGCCAGTTTAGAGGGACTCTACGGGTTGGAGTTTGCTCGCCACGGCGCGAGCGTTGTTGCCATCGAAGGACGTCTGGCCAAACATAGAGAAAGCTCGATTTGCTAAGAATGTACTCGGGCTCAAGAACATCGAGTTCGTTCTGGATGATGTTAGAAATCTCAGTGTGGAAAAGTATGGACGCTTCGACGTCGTTCTTTGCCTCGGAATTCTCTATCACCTTGACGCGCCTGATGTGTTTCATTTTGTGGAACAGTTGTCCGAGGTTTGTGGAACGCGCGGTAGTCATTTGCACCCATGTAGCGAAGGAAGCAAGCAAGAGTCATTGGTATAACGGCAAAGGAATATTTCGGCGCTCCGTACTCAGAGCCGCTTCTCGAAGACTCGCGAGACAAAGTAGTCCAAGCCGTCTGGCATTCACTGGACAACGTCGAGAGCTTTTGGTTTACGAGGCCTTCGTTGCTTAATTTACTTACGAGAGTGGGATTTACTTCAGTCTATTACATGTCAAACGCCGGCTTTTCCAACCACGTGGAAAGATCCCTCGGCACCTAGAGATGCAGTGACGTTTCCAGCGGAGGATACGCTGGTAGCTGTGAAGGGAAAGGCCGAGCAACTCTTTTCGATGCCTCTGTTGAACGATGTCCGCGAAATAGTGTGGTCAGAATCAAAGCTCGCAAATTCGGAGCCTGACGCGACCGAAAAGTAGTTATTTGGCGTCCCGGACTATACCTACAGCGTTTCCATAACAAGTTCCACCCGAGTAGTACTCTAAATCCAATCCCGCTTCATCAAATTCTGAAGCTACTTGCTCCGGAAGGAAGTGATGCTGGAATCCATCCTTGAGCGTGTCGCCCTCCTCAACAGCTTCGGCACCACGCAACTTCCGAATCGCGGTTCCAATTCTCGCGGTCCATGTACGGCACCTTACCATACGTTCCTTCAGTAAATGAAATCATGAGGGGAGAATGTGGCTTCAAGGACTTCACTCAATTTTCGTAGAAAACTGATTCTGCGCTTTCGGCTTGAATGTACATGTATCCCGAGAAGCCTACGAGAACAGCATCGTAAGAGGGGAGACCGTCCGGTACGCCGGAGGGTGGTGCGTGTTGAAGATTGGCATCAATACCTTGTCTTTTAAACTCATTGCGTCCCATCTCAACGAGGGGGAACAGCAGTCAAACCCATCCACGCGAAAACCTGCTTCTGCGAGGGCCAGCATCTCTTCCAGCACCGGCAGCCGCCACGAGAACGTTGCCACCATTGGGGAAATAACGAAAGATTGCTTCCCCGCTCCCAAATAGAGAGGCCCGAGTTCAGATAGTGGCCTCTGAGGCGCATGAGGTATTTGAAACGGATTCCTTCAGATAACGCTGCTGGGTTAGGGCGCTCAAGTTGATCATTGGAAGAGAATTCCCAGTGCCAGACCCTGCACTGTTGCGACCGCGCCGTTATGAATCAGGAGAATAAGCGCGTTCAAGGGGGAAGTATAGAGATTCAATCATGACGACTGGGCAAACCGAATATTTGTTAACTCAAAGGCAAACTGAGTCCGCCAGAGGGCTTGACAGCAACTATTTAGTGGAATCTATTTGCATAGAAGGTGATTCACAATATATCTATGATGGTGGTCTCAGCGAACCGGAGAAGTTAGCCGGCCCTTGAGAGCCAGCTTTCAGACCAAATTCTCAGCGGCCGCCCGTGGCGTTGCTGTCAACCTCTGGGCTAGAATGCGTTTCCCTTCGGCCACGCGAGTCCCCGGCCATAGTCGAATCAGGTCTTCGCCCTATTAACGTATGAACACTTTGCGAACGCTAGCACGGTTGCCCAGAAACGAGCGCGCCCTTTTCTTCCGCGCCTTGTTGGTCGTTGTGGTCATGCGCGTTGGCCTGTCGCTCAGCTCGTTTCAGCGTGTGCAAAAGATAACTAAGCCAAAAGACCAAACGGCACCGGAATTCGCTGACTTACCCGTTTTACGGTTCGCCCTGGGCAGTCAGTGCTGCAAGCAAGCGGGTACCGGGTGCGTCGTGCCTGACGCAATCCCTGGCATTGCACTATTTACTAAGCCGCGCGGGATATAACTCTCAGATCTCGAATCCGGAGTGGGAAAGAACCTAACGCCACTTTTTGCGCTCATGCCTGGGTCGAATACGAAGGTGAACCATTGCTTAGCACAGCTCATGAAGTAGAACAATATGTTGGCGATTCTCGTCGTGGAGAATAAGACTGCTTGAGCCCTCGCAATTTCCGAAACAACGACAATTCCCATCCTACCTACCAAGCCAGCTTACTACGACTACGCTGTTTATGGACTGCGCGTACGTAGCCGCATCGAGCTCACCTTAGACACAATTCCGGTGGAAGGCGCTGCCGATGTTGAGTTGCTCCTGGTCAGTTCGAAGAATTTGCTGAGGTGCGATCACAGTTGGAACTCGATCCCGCCGAGTGGATTCATCACCATGAACTTCCAAACGGCTGGAGTTACCTGCGGTACGATGAGCTATTTGAGTTTCTAGTTTCGCCAACCGGTGACCAGATCGTTTACCGCCTGCTCGCGGAAGTCCCACTGGAATCGTTCCAAACATATGCCTTGGGCCGAGTTTTTTCATTTGCGCTAGTGAAGCTTGGTCACGAACCGCTTCATGCTGCGACTAATCGTCGTCAACGGTAGAGCGGTTGCGTTTCTGGGCGCCAGCACTTACGGCAAATCCAGCTTGGCGGCCTGTTTCATCGCCGCAGGACATCGGTTGTTGACTGACGATACGCTTCGCCTTGAGGAACGAGATGGTCAGTGGATTGCTTATCCCGGACCGCCACGGTTGCGACTTCTGCCAAAGGTTGCTCGCACTTTATCTTGGGAGCACTGACGCAGGCGAAATAATGAACCGCGGCGTAGAAAGGATCTTCCGTCGCCCTAAGCTTTGTGTTCCGAATGTCTGCGGAGCAAAGCTTTAGCGAGGTCGCACCGCTTGAGGCTATTTATATGCTGACCGGACCGCGAAAGGTTTACGAGAAAACAACGGATCATGGTAGCCCCCGTGCCTGCCATTGGCGGTCTCATAAACCTACTTAAATATAGTCATAACCACAGCGTAACAAACCAAACACGCCTCCAGCGTCAATTTGCTGTTGCGCATCGCATTATTACTGAAGTGAAATTAAGATTGCTCGCCTATCCACGAGTGTTGAATTCCCTTGATGATGTAAGAGATACCATTTTGAAGGATTTGGAAAGATAAGTTATGTCTACTTCTTTGATTCGAACGTCTCCATTTCACCCCGACGTTATGGTTCGTCAAATTGGCGAAGAAACCGTTTTGCTTGATCCGAAAACCGAGAGCGTTACCTGGGCCTCGATGATGTCTCGTCGCGGATCTGGCAAGAGGTGACGGCTGGTGTGTCTATTCAAACTGCGTACGAAACTCTGTTATCCGAATACGAAGTGGAGCCCCGAAACACTTCGCAAAGACGTGGATGACTTTGTTCAGGAACTCGTCCGCCTAGGTTTAATCAAACTGGACAACGAGGTATGAGTGGTTTCGCGGGGGTATTCCACCTGGACGGAGCCCCACTTGATCCTGCCTGGCTGAGCACGCTCCGCTGAGTTTCACAGCTTATAGAGGTCCTGATGGGTCTCAGATCTGGATCTCCGGAAACGTTGGTCTCTGCCACACTCCTTCTTCGCACAAACCTGAGTCGGACAATCGACCTCAAATTGCAACGTTAGACAACTCCCACTTGGCTTGCCGGTCACGTGCGAATCGGACGATCGTCAGCTTCACTTGCCGCAAAGCTGACTTCCTACTCAAGCGACCTTGAAGTCAGCATCGAGCAGCGAACTAATTCTTCATGCCGCGGCAAGTGGGGAACTGATTGTGTCGACCACCTTTGGGGGATTTTCTTTGTAATCTGGGACGCGAATCAGCAGCGGGTGTTCGCTGCCCGCGACCAAGTCGGAGTCTTTCCGCTTTATTACGCGTTAGTGGGCACCTGCTTAGTGGTTTGTAGCACCCAGGATGCTTTTGCGACAGTTGCCAATCGTCTCCAGTGAGTTAAACGATAACGCGATCGGCGATTACCTTCTGATTTGGGGAAAACAAAAGCCCCGTCAACACTTTCTATAAAGACATCCAACGATCCTCGATCGCCCATCGACTCCATCGCCGGAAGTGATCGATGAGTACGAATCGAACAGTACTGGCTCCTTCCGATTGACGAGCCACTCTATTACAAGCACTAAATCCGAGTACGTAGACCATTTCAATGATCTAATAACCGTCGCTGTTAAAGACCGGCTTCCGGATGGCCCGGTCGGTGTATTTATGAGTGGCGGGCTCGACTCACCAGCAGTAGCTGCGACGGCAGTCAGACCTGGCGCGCCAACACTCTGCTTTCACGTCCGTCTATGATCGCTTGATCCCTCGACCAGGAGCGACACTACGCGGGTCTCGTTGCAAAGCATCTAAATATTCCGATTCATTACGACGTTAAAGACGACGAGCCTTTCGGCTGGGGACCAGCTGACGCGCGCCGGTTCATACTCCGGAACCAACGAATGATCCTCTCATGGCCTAAGAGCCCTGCGTGTGCTTATAGCCGTGAACTCACACGGGAAAGGCGCGAGTCTTCTTTGGGGGTAGACGGGCCCCGACGCCGCTCTGATGCACGAGTGGAAACCCCATGTTCGTTATTTGGTGGACAAACGCAGATTTGGGCGGCTGTGCTCGAGATGCTGGGGCCTTCACAACAACAGCCACGCACAAGCGCAGAGTGCCTTTGCTTCCCACTATCCCGAGGATGATTCGTGCAGCGCGCAAGAGGTGCGCATTTGAACACGGACTTCACACTTACGGCTTCAATCCACCTCCCGGCGCTCAACCCTGTCGTTCTCAGCATCCGGATGCGGATTGAACAATCGATGGGACTTGTGATTGCTGCTGATGAGTTTGTACCCCATCCTCTGCAGACCCGAGGGTTCTCGATCGCTTACGGCTGACTATCGAATGGGTGCTGAGCGCTCGGACTGGGTGTGCGCAGAAACGGCGCAGTGCCTGCTGACATCCATCTTTTCGATCTTCGCTCGTGGCTGCTTCTCGTGTCGGTTCCCGCTCTTGCCGTGGTGCCGGGACAAACACTCTGGTCCGAGTTGCAATGCGAGGAATTCTTACCCGAAGCAGTTGTGGGAAACTGACCGAAAAGCCCTCTCGCCGGTCTCTCCGTACTGGAGCAGCGCTTCCTCCGAAGTTCACCTCAACCCTGATTTTCAGCCTACTCCGGTGCTCGAAAAGTACATCGACTTGAGCAAGTGCCAGCCTGGCCGGGTCGAGATCGCGAGGGACCCTCTGATAAAGTGCTTCTTCGAGTTTTAGGCTTGCATTATTGGTTTTTCCGCGGCTCTTTGCAACTCTCGATGCGCCGATTACCCCCAGTCAAATCCTCATTTCCGGAGGCTATGTGAACGCAGGCATGGGCAAATACGCAGTAAAGAACACCAGCACGCCTGATGACCTTTCACCAAAAAAGAAATACCTCACAAACCAAGCGTCCAAGTTTATGGAACGCTTGCTCAAATGACCGGTGAAACGACATATGCCGCCAGGTAGGCGTTCCGATAAGCGCCGGAGGCGCTGCCCTCACTCGCGTCGCACCTAGGTTTTGGGCGCTGTGCTGCACCGCAATCGGAAGCGATTCCGACTCCAACTTTTCAGATTACAAGCGCGGAAAGTCGGAAAGAGTTCCTCTTTATCAAACTTCCAAAATCGGCATGCGGGCCAATAGTGATCAACGTAATGCAGGAAGACTTTGAGCGCCATGCGCTCGCCTTCAAACGTCTCTCGCCAGTGAAGGCAATTCCGTCCCTCGATAGAGAGTAGAGCGCCTCCCGAGTTGAAGACTCGCCGAAGTTGTCCCGCACGGACCTTCTATCCAGATCGGCCAAGTCTTTAGCGGCCTCGTAAACCCAGACACAAGCTCACACTAAGCTCTCACATGCTGGTTACCGGTCGGTGTCTTGGCCAGCGTGCTCAAATTCTCTTGCTCGTAAAGACGAAGATAGTGAACAGGGGTAGTGAAGAGAGTAAAGTTCAACAGCGCTCAATCTCCGGTTGTAGGGTCTTCACTAAGAGCCCTCCATCATGAAATCACCGCAAGCAGAGGGCGTACGGGCCACCTAGCTGATCACCAGGAGCCAACCGCATTTGCAGACCGCGCTTCGTGCATGCATAACGTTATTGCAACTGCTCAGCTTGGGATCCGTCAATAGTGAACGCACTACTGACGTGTCGATCACTATAAAAGATCCGCGCTGCCCCGCTCGCCATGCTCACCCTCTCTACGGATTGCTTTTGCTTACCGCAGTTCGAACAAGTTGTTCCTAAATGCCCTTACGGAACCTGCATCCGAAAACAATCTTTGAATAACCCGTCTACCATTCGCGCGACGACGCTCATGCGCCACTCAGAATCGGAACCCAGTCTTGCGGCTTTGATCTCCACATATTCATCCTTCTGTCGGCTGCAATAGTCTCCGTGACTCCGAGCTCCTGGAGAAGCGCAGGTAATGAATGCCGCCCCTCGCATGAATTTCCCGGCGTCGTTACTACGGGTACTCCTTGCAAGCGAGAGCCTCGCAAGTTGGAAATGTTTCGCCAGACCATTCGATGGTGCCCGTGGATAAACGTCGCTCACCAGGATGCAAATCTCCCAGTAGTCGAGCAAATCAAGTGGATGGCAGAAACCGTATAAAAGTCCTTAGCAATGAGATTGGCTTTTGGAAAAAGCGAGCTTCCAAACGTTGCGCCTAGAACTCCGGCCACCAAGCGGGTTGGGAGAAAATAAACACGTAAATAGGCATTGGGAACTCGCTGAAACAATTCTCAAAAAGATATCGCTCATGCTGGAGTGCAAAAATCTTTACCAAAAAGACTGGCAGCACAGATAGATCGTCGCCTCCTCAGGTGAGACCAAAGTCGTAGCTCGTGTCTTGGTGAGCAAACGTGATCGACGGAATAACTGGCTTCTGATAGCAACATGCCAACTCCCGGCAACCTTACTAACCTTTCTGGAGTAGTGACGCTGTCCGGCTTCCTGGTTCCATCAGTTCGCTCGAGAGACAGTAGTCTCACTGTCGTAGGCAAGCCGGTAGTAAGAGGGGCCTCCGCCGGTAGCGCAATCTGTAAATGGAAGCCAAGCGTAGACCAGCAAGTTGAGCGGTGATTGGTCGCAAAGCCGTAATATCGATGGTAAACTGAGCGCGTGAAGTCGATCCGGCCAGGATTGCCCTCGGCGGTCCCTTCCAGATCGTTTGTGGCAGATGCAGAAAACGATCGCTTAGCCGCTGCACCTCATCGGTAACCAAGTCTGACTTCTGGCCAACATGATAGCAATGAAGGGAGACTTTCTTTCGGGTTCAGCTCCCTAAGCCAGCCAATGTAAATCTTCATGACAGTTGAGTGCTCAAAGAAAACTGAAGAGACATAGCCGATGCGCACTCTAGCGTCTTCAGCAGGTTCAGGCATCGCCAAAGACCCTTGTCCACTGGGGATAGTTGGCGGATCATCACCCGGCTTATCAGTACCCCCAGATCGTCGCTGATCGGCAAGGCACGTCTTCGGCCCTGATAGCCAAGATAGTAGCTAACGTATTTTCCAGATTGCCTCGAGTGCTCAGCCGCGCATTCGTCCGGAGCTCTCGAAGCGAAATCTCGTGCGGACTAATTTGCGCATAGGCCTTCGCTATATCGGCGGCGGTAGTAATCAACCTCTTCTGAATTTCGTATAGACAACCGGTAGCAGCAGGTGGCTCCAGAACTTGAAAATCAGGTTCTCAGAAATAAATCAGACGCCGCACTGTGCCGCGGCGATCGCTCTCCGCCGGTCTGGTTACACTTTTCCAATCGTTCGATGAAGTACTCGTAGAAGCGCTGCTGATGGAGCACACCGAGAATTCCCCGATCGAGGGTATCGAGCGTTTCTTCCGAGACGTCCTAACTGCTTCAGGCTTTCGAGCAGAAACGATGTAGGAGTCGGGGTCCGCGGTCATTCTTATCCGGAGAGTTCATGATCGTGGCGAGTGGATTTCATCCAGCAGGATTATAGGAGGCGCCATTCTATGGCGAATAATTAGCGCCGTGATATTCTCGCGCCCGCGTGATTCAACTTACGAAAAACGGTCTTGCCGCCAAAGCGGACATCGAGGGCTTGAGGCAACTCAGTTTGAACGCGAACATTCGTTTCGCATCTGCGGATTGCTTCAAGCAGGACTTACCCGCACTCTGACCGTTCGACTGGATAAACTGGAATGGGTCACAAACGACGACGGATCGATCGCTCGAGAACAGTCGCCGACGTCCAGCAACGCTTGCTCATGCAATCAACTTTGCCGTCAACGCTCCCTGAATTTCCTCGAAGTGATTCGGCAGATCACTCAGTGTAAGGGACATTCTTTTTTGAAGGCAGGGCTCTACCGGTTTGAACCCGACTCCGATCACTTTGATAGTTGGCACTCAGATCTGGGAACAGTCTGCGTGCGACCGACTGGTAGGAATGAGCATTAACCTGGGCTCCGTGCCCTATGAAGGCGGCGTCCTTCGTTTACGTGATGAATCAGAGTGGCGCTGTGTTTTCAGAATTGACCAACACCGGACAGGAGACGCAATATTCTTCCACATATCGCCTCAACCTTAAACACATGGTGACAGCAGTTCACGGGAAGCAAACCCAAGAACTGCTTTTGCGGGTTGGTTTCGATCCGGTGAAACCACTTTTATGAAACTTTGCGCGAGAGAGGCTGTCTGACTCTTCTGACCATAAAAGCTCGGACAGCGGACCAACGGACCAGGTTTAAAGCGACTCAATTCAAACGGTTCGTCACCAGTCCGACGGTAAAACTCTTCAACGCTTTGACATTTCGAGGTGTCCCAATAAAGATTCTCATACCCGTTCTCAATCTTTTGGTTCACCCTTACTTGCGCCACTGCCGTCACGACCAGAAGCTTGCTGCGACGCGATCGTCTACGTACTCATCCACGTCTCCGCGCGATTGTCTCCGTCACATTGAGTTGCGTCAAAATCCCAAACGAATGACGCGAACGCATTAGACCACCAGGCCCGCCCAGCAATGTCACGAAGCCGGCCAGCCAAGGCCAGTTGCTTCCGAGTGTCGTAACGCCACCGGACCAGCCGGACGGTGTCGAGCGAAACATCGGCCAAGCAGGTACAAGTTCCAGAAATCAAAAACATCTACCTCCGGAAGAAAAACGCAATGGTTCATCGATTCGCAGCCCGACGACTAGCAAGAAGCTCGCGCCATTCGGCTCACGGAAATCGCCGGCCACGACTTCATTTGTGGTGAGGAAAATAAACTGCGCATTTGGCTCTCTCTGCGCAATTCGCGCAATGACGTGATCCTGCTCGGGCGAGTACTTAAAAATCGATTGGCACAAGGAATAGACTATCGCGTCTTCGCGTAACCCGGGGAATCCGACCCTCGTCTTAGTCAGAATGGCTCTTTGGGAATAACGCGGCTTTTGAACGCACACGCCAATTCCAGGCAACTGGACCAACTTCTCTGTGTAATGGTCCAGAAGCCATTCGCAGGCTCCATCAGTTCACTCGAAAGAAAAAGTAATCCATCGTCGGAATTCCCGAAGTTAGTGGCGTGTCCCCGCTACGCACTGAACCGGCGCCAGTCTCAGAGCCGCCAACTGGGCCATCCTCGGATGCATTCCGAAATCCAAATAAACGAGCACGTGCAAGTGATCTGCTCGAATAGTTTCCGCGGAATTTGCTCCTTGAACCTGACACCTGCACGAAAACGTTGGTTCCAGCGCGTCACCTAAATCACTGCTGGCATTAGCAACCTGATCCGCGTGGTATGCATAGACTTCAAACTCTTTCGATCCTGTTCGCGGATCCAATCCACCGAACAACTTCGAAGCGCTGGTATCCATGAACCGTGCCCGATAGCGCTGACAAATAACCAGCGCGGATTTTCCTCTACTCGCGGCATCAACATCGGCGGCGCAAACACCGGAAAGTTCGCAGTCATAATTCGAGTAGAGCCAGTCGCCGTACAACTTTGCAAGTCCCGGTCGTTTCGACCTTGATAGGGCGAAAGTACTTATTTCACATTTTCCCAATAGCTTCGAGCGCACGCTGCCGATCATTGCTGGTATCAAGCCGCACCTCTTCAATCAGAACGCTGAAGTCCCTGCGCGAATCGCTCCGCGGTAAGCCGAATCGACTTGCTGAACTGAGTCGTAGAGAACGGGCAGGCAGGAGGGCCTCACGCAAAGGAAAGATCAGCTGGTCCGGGAAAAGCAAAGACGCCGTACGGGCCAGCTGACTATTAGCTTCTTCGGTCCGATTGCACTTCTCGAGACGCTCGATGTAATACTCGTGCAGCGCCGAAGATGAATCACATCGCGAGATACCATCGCGAAGCGTTTCGAGCGATTTCATCGAGTCGACCCTGCTGCTTGTAACAGCGCGCGACTGAAATATAGAGCTCGGGATTGTACGATGGATCATCCCTGATGGAATTGAGCAGACGTCCTAACGTTGCCTCTCGTGCAGCAAGCGCACGCCTTTCGGTTGTCTCAAGTTGTTGGCGCGCTATTTCTTCAAACGGCACGGTACGATCGGCAGGAACCATCATTGCGAGCGCAGTATATAATGAACTCCAACCGTTAAGGTGAACCGCTGACCACAGGGAAGCTTAACTCCACAAAAAGCGTTTTACGACGCGTATCTGATCTCACCGTAAAGATCGAATCGGACGACTTGCTGCGCATTAGCTGAAGGGTAAAGAGATTCTCAGTTATGGCCCACGGGCATTACTAGTTCTTAGTACGTTCTCTCGGCCTCTTTCCTCGTCGGTAGCTCTCGAACGACTCCAAAATGATTTGCGCTGGCAACACAAGACTGGATTGATCTGACGTCCACCATTGTAAAACTCTACCGCGCAGGAGTGCTGGAGAGACGACGACCTCCAACCGGAAGTAGGTTCAGCTCCCCCGCAAGTTTCGATTCCGCGCAGCTCCACATCCTGATGCTGAATGATCGAGAGCGCACATCGCGCTGATGCGATCAGGCAACAGTCAAGCCCGGAGACATCGTTGTGCAGACATGGGAACTGGAACAGGATCTGCTTGCTGTTGCTGCCGCTCAGTCGGGTAGGCCACGTCTATGCGCTTGAAGCAGTCATGTCGGATGTAGCTAGAAACACTTTTAGGGCTAATGGACTTGAGGATCGGATTATTTTTAATTCAAGGTTAGTCCACCTCGTGTCGTTCTGCCGGAACGAGCCGACGTGCTGGTTAGTGAAATACTTGGCGACGAAGGACTCGGCGAAAATGTCCTGGAATTCACACTCGATGCGCGAAAGAGACTTTTGAAACCGAATGCCAAGTGCATACCCCTGCCGGGTTCGAATCCTCGGCATTCCAGTTACGATTCCAGAAGCTCAACTGCGGCGCCATTTGTTTACACCGTGAGGCAACACAGGACTGGCGATCGTGGTATGGGATCCGATCTTGACCATCTACCAGCCATACCACACAAACAGCCCGCCACGATTTCTTGTGCAAACCAAACAAAGTCGCTGACTGGAAATTTCAAGGCGAACCGATAATTGCTGACAGAAATCGAACTTGATTCATTCACTGAAATTGAGATTGCGTCTCAAGCTGGAGGTGTGATTCGGGATCCTGGTTTGTTCAATGGCTTCATCTCGTATTTTGAAGCTGAATTGAGTCCGGATCAACTGGCTCACCAATCAAACTCGCACGCCAATAGTAGCTGGAGAACCAACGTCCAATTACCTCATCAGCGTTAGACGTTAAGAATGGCGACAGCTATGTCGCCACGTTCGAATACCGAAATCGCGGCATCGTTAACGGGTCGGGTTCGTTGAGACATCAAGCTAGATCGTTCAGTCATGCCTCGATCCAGGAGTTACCTCAAGCGCTATCCGTTTGATTCAGATTTCTGATCTTTGACAAACAGACGGTGGACGTACTTGGCGGTGAGCCGCAATGGACGAAACAGGTAATAGATCCCATGTAGCCTGATTGGTAATTTGAGGGCCATATATTCAGCCTCTGTCGGCTCGAGGAATACACCAGCCACAAATCGCAATCTTTGCACTCGACCTTCAAATGCGTGCCGACTAAACGCTGCGGACTCCACAGCAGTCGCTGGAGTGAGAACGACATCGTAAAGTCGCTTCTCAATCTTTCTCATGAGCGTGAGAGCCAACTTGTCACTGTGCGCACGATGGTGCGCCACCTCGGGCAGTCTCACTCCCATCATTTTCGTTGCGAGCAATAGTCCCAGCGACAACATGCGAGAAGTATTCGTCTTCTTCGCCTTCGCAAATACTTCACTCCAATCAATCCCCAAGTCTAACTGCACCAGCCTGGCAACATCACATATCCAACCGAGGCGATCCCACAGGTGTTTGGTTCCGTGCGCACAAAGGAAAAGGAGAAGATGTTTCAGATGAGAGTGGTTGAAACCGAAGTCTCACCGATCGGAACTTTATTAAGTTGCAACCAGAGTTCCTGCTCATCAAATGATTTCGGGAAATATCCGGGAAGCAAACGCCAATGCAAGTCGACAAACAGCAGGTCGCTGTCGCTGGTAATTGGTCGTGAAAAGTAATCTGGCTATCACGGCGAACCAAACACGCTTCAGCCTGGTTCGAGGGGACGAACGATTGCATAAAGAAACCCGAATCCTCGAGAAGTTTCTTTGCCAGCAGAACATCTCCGGGACGAATCAGCAGATCAAGATCCAGAAGAGCTTCGGAGCGCTGCATTACCATAGAGGACTGAACCGAGAGCCGGTCCTTTCAGCGATACCATTTGAATTCCGTGGCTTGTAAATAATTGTTCTAGTCTTACCAGTTCTACGCTTAACGTCAGGTCAAAGCGGGCGGACTTCGAGAGTGAGCTGCTTGAGGTAACTGAGCATTGCCTTTAGGTGTGTCATTTCTTCGTTCAACAGCCCGAAAAGAACAAGCCGACTACTGCATGTCGCTCCGCCAACAGGACGAGCGTATTCCAATCGAGATCGACAGCAGGAGGTAACGGCATTTCCGATTCGAAAAAGCTGCGAACGCAACTAAGGAGAAACGTAAACTCATGCTGGGCAGGAAGCGTTAACTCAGGTTGCTCATGTCTCTCGGTGTTAGACATCACGTGCTGGATACGGCATCTTGTGCAGTCGGTTGCTTGAAGTGCGAATCGTTTAACTATCCCTGTTCAAAAATCTGGAGAGAAGAATGCGAGTGTTCCGAGAACTCGGTGCCGTGGTTGAAAGTCGCTGGCGCAAGCAAAATTACAACGAGGACCTGTTTCCAGAGATCGCCGCCCGCGCGTTGCACGAGTCAGACCTGATCGCGAAAGTAGATCCATGGGAGATTATCTCGTTGGGTTCATACCACAACCGATCTTCCGCAACAACAAGACCGCAACGCAAAATTTGGGAATCCACCAATTACCCTCTTCGCGGGCTCGAGGTTTTATATCGACGTCTATTACTGGCTGGATGGCACTACCGCCATACATCAACACTCATTTTCCGGCGCGTTCCAGGTTCTGCTGGGTGGCAGTGTTCATAGCCATTACCGATTCGAGAAAGAACGCGAGATTAGCCCCTACCTCCTGATCTGGCAAACCGCACCTTCAGGATGTTTCATTACTCACGAAGGGTGACATCAAAGAGATCTCGACCAGGCCCGCAGTTCATTCACTCGCTATTTCATCTGGAACGATCCCTCGGCAACAATCACAGTGAGAACCGGTAATGCGCCCTCACGCAGCCGTACAATATTCCTATCTAAAACCCCACTTAGCTTTCGATCCTTTTTTCGAAGAAGACTCACTTACTAAGAAAAATTCAGACGGTCTCACTACTCCTAAGCATGAAAACACCCAGAAGCAGATCGCTTCATTGTCGATCTGCTTGATGATGCCGATTTTCATACTACGTTTAGCGTACTCGACGTCGCGTTCGGGTTTCTTGGGAACAACGAACTTGAGGAACTGTTTCAGTTATCAAAGAGTGCCGAACGATTTGACGCTTATGCTTGAGCATGCATCGTCAGAGACATGGCGCCATTGTCGATTTACTTCCGCCAGTCTTTGCGGAACAGCGTCGTCAAGCAGACATCAACAAAGCGACGGGCGATGATACAAGGAGAGGACCATCGCTTCTTCATGGCCCTGCTCCTTAACGTGACGGAGCGGGAAATAGTTCTTAGCTTAATCAAACAGAGATTTCCGAATCCGATCCGGTAGAACTCGCTACCACTCTGGATCAGGGAGCTTGCAGGAATCAGAATCTTCGGCCCGCACGAGCCAAACGTTCTCGGCCTCAAAGATTTCGACTCTACCACGCACCTGGCCGCACTCGCCGGGTTACTCAGAGGTTTTCGCCGGAAGAAGCGATAGAAACTCAAACTCTCGCTCAGCTCTCCTGCACATTTACCGTTTGCTGAGGTCGTTAAAGGCATAAAAGCTTGCGTCACTGTTTAGAGTCCATCTTTAGCAGCGCAGTAATGACTTTAGACGTCGCACGACTCGTGAAATTCTTTCAGCAAAACTGCGCAAGGTGCTGGCGCAGTTGCCGATATCTGCCACCGTACCCTCGGCCTAATGTGGAAGGTGGCGAAGGGCTGGACCATAGCCTGGGTCGTTGCCCTGCAATCGAGGGACTGCTTCCAGTTGCTTCGGTGTACTTAACGCAAGCTCGTTGTCGACGGGGTCGCTGGAGCTTTCGAACCGCGGGATCATTTGCAAAATGTTCGCGGCGTCCTGATTCTGGTAATAGCTCTTGCTGCGGTAATGCTCCTCACTGAAATGTTGCGTGGGCATAATTGGCTGGATCAGCGCTTTCCAAGCCGAGCTCCTCCAGGAACATATTAGCGAATTGATCCACGAGAAATCGGTAAGCGTAGATCTCGCCTTCTACGAGTTCCCCGACTACTACGATCAGCTTCACCGCGCACAAATCGGAGGCTCGCTTTCCGCCCTGTTGCTCTGATCGAGAATCTGGGGATGCTCATGCAAAACTCACTTACGATTTTAGCGATGGGTGCGATTTTAATACCGCTTGGTCCGTGGCTTTCAGTTGCCTTTGCTCCTGAGCAGCCTTCCGGCTTTCTTAGTGGTGCTGCGTTTTGCTTTGATCAGTACGAAGTGAATCAGCGCACTACTCCCAGACGAACGGAAAAGCGACTACTTTGACTGGCTCTTAACGGCCTCAGACGTTGCCCTGAGTTGCGCCTCTTTGACCTCGGCTACTCCTTTCAGTTGACTTATCAGCAGCTACGGAGGTCCACTGCGAAAAGAACGACTTCAACTACTTCGCCATCGCACCATCGCACAACTAGCAGCCAATCTAGTTGCGTGCTCTTCTTAGCGCGGCGGAGCAATGCTGTATATGGTCTGGCGAGCGATGATGGGTTTAATCACTCTCGGCGACCTCGCACTTATTTATGCAGCCTTTAATCAAGGTCAACGCTTGATGCGTTCACTACTGGAAAACCTGGGTCAGCTTTACGCAACACTGTCTCTTCCTTGGTGGCTTGTTTGAGTTTTTGGCCTTTACCGGCAACTATCACTGATCCAGCGCCTGGTTCAGCAAAAACAATCAGAGCGTAAAACAACAGATTCAGTTCAAGAACGTTTCGTTTAGTTACCCTACGAGTAAAAGAAAAGCACTTGATGAATTCAACCTGACGATTTCAGCCGGAACCATTGTCGCGATCGTGGGGCCGAACGGCGCAGGAAAGAGCACTTTAATAAAGTTGCTTTGTCGTTTTTATGATCCTGAAGGGGGTCAAATCGAAATCGACGGAGTCGGACTCAAGTGAACTAACGACTCAAGATCTGCGCCGGTTGATGACTGTCCTCTTTCAGCAACCGGTTCAGTACAACTGCTACCGTTCGGGATAACGTGGAATACGGAAACTTAACGGGCACGCAATCCACCCAGGTAGAGACTGCGGTGTCGGCCGGCAGGTGCTGAGGAGATCGTCGCCGCGTTTGCCGCAACGCTACGAAAGTGTGCTTGGCAACTCGTTCTCGGAAGGCACTGAGCTCAGCGTGGGAGAATGGCAACGAATAGCACTATCACGCGCTTTTTTCCGAGATGCCCGATTATTATCCTCGACGAACCTACCAGCGCGCTGGACCCATGGGCTGAGGCTGACTGGCTCGCTCGATTTCACAAACTCGCCCGCGGGCGTACAGCTATCGTCATAACCCATCGGTTTTACTACGGCGATGCATGCGGATGTGATTCATGTAATGGAAAAGCGACGAGGTAGTTGAATCAGGTGACCACAGCAATCTACTCAAAGCCGAGGGTCGATACGCAGAATCATGGTCCAAACAGATGAACGCTGCATCGCAGGCTTAATCATAAAACCTGAATGATCACTATCAACAAATCAGCGCATCTCAAGCCGCCGCTTAGAAGTGGGCCGGTGGC
>ERZ1370068.3526-contig-2638_pt1 | contig 17008 bp, 15 predicted proteins | sample MGYA00561227_ERZ1370068 | MGnify/ENA primary metagenome ERZ1370068 (study PRJEB38410, sample SAMEA6850437) | metagenome | study: Metagenomic assessment of the ecological functions of the soil: analysis of the soil microbiota associated with the...
GTACCTCCTGACCCAGGGCGGTCCCGGCAACGCGACCCAGATCCTGCCGGTGCTCGCCTACCAGATCGGCATCCAGGCGGGCAGCGCTTGGCCGGGGCGCGGCGATCGCGCTCATGCTGGTGCCGCTGCTCTTCCCCGCGCTCTTCCTGATGCTCCGGAACCTGAAGCGGAGGGATTGGTGACGACCGTCGGCCGCGCCGCGCACGCATCGCCAGAAGGAGATCCGGCGCCACCTGCTGCTCTACGCGGGCATGACGCCGTTCCTCTTCATCGCCGTGTTTCCCATCTACTGGATGGCGATCACGGCGTTCAAGCAGGAGTCCGACCTCTACCGGATGGGCAATATCCCGTTCTGGTTCAACCTGCCGCCGACGCTGAAGAACTTCCGAGACCCTCTTCTACCAGACGAACTACGGCTACTGGATCATCAATACCTTGACGATCTCCGCGTGGGTCGCGCTCATCACGCTCCTGACCGCCGTGCCGGCGGGATACGCCCTGGCCCGGCTCAGGCTGCCCGGCGCCGAGAACATCGGGATCGCCATCTTCATGACGTATCTGGTGCCGGGGATCATCCTGTTCCTCCCGCTCGCGCGGGTGGTGTCTTCGCTCGGCTTGCAGGATTCGTGGTGGGCGCTGGTGGTCGTCTACCCGACCTTTACCATCCCGTTCTGCACGTGGCTCATCGATGGGCTTCTTCAAGACCGTGCCGATGGAGATGGAGGAGGCTGCGCGCGTCGACGGCTGCGGCCAGCTCGGCGCGCTCATCCGCGTGATCCTCCCGGTCAGCCTGCCGGGTATCCTCACGTCGGTGATCTTCGCCTTCACGCTCTCGATGCAGGACTTCCTGTACGGGCTCGCGTTCGTCGCTCCAGGCGACCAGAAGCCCGTCCCGGTGGGCGTGCCGACGGAGCTGATCCGGGGGACGTCTTCTTCTGGGGCTCGATCATGGCGGCGGCGCTGCTCGTGGGGCTGCCGGTGGCGATCCTCTACAACTTCTTCCTGGACAAGTTCATCCAGGGCATCACCGGCGGCGTCGGGAAGTAGCCGTGGGCCGCCGCCGGCACCGGCCCCGGCAGTGGAAGGACGGCCGCTCAGTCTTCCTTGTCCGGCTTCTGAACCGGATCGGGGCGACCGGGGTAGCCGAGGTGGAGCATCAAGTACTTGACCGGCTTCATGCGACGCATTGGTGTGGTTGTGCCACCACCCGCCGTTGTCCATGAAGGACTGTCCCGCCGCGTGGTACTGCGCCCCCTTGATGCCGACCGGACCGTCCTGGTAGTCCGTGGTGAGTATGCCCTCGATGACGTAGATGTAGGTCGGCACCCGGAACTGCTGCTTCCCGGTCTGCCCGCCCGGTTCCAGCTCCACGGTCGCTCCCGTGACGAAGAGCGGCGCGTTCACAGTGGCGGAGAATCCCCGAGCGACGTGACGAGTGCCCCTGACCGCGACCCCTTCGGCTCCGCGGGCTTCTCGGCCTGAGCTTCCGCGGGAAGGCTCGTGAGGCCGACAACGAGCAAGCTGAGCTGCGGCAGCGATGGAAGCTTTCGTGATCATCGGCGCGCTCCCCAGGGAAAGGTGTGAGCTGCAGAGTGCCTGTTCGAGCCGCTTCGCCGGGTCACGCGGAGGCTAGCAGAGCTTCTTCGCGTCTGTCAAGGCTCAGAGGCCGCGGTGCTGTCGCCGCATGGGGCGCCTGGCTCATCCTCGCGGCTCGGGCTGCTCGCGGCGGCGGGTCCGGCCCGGCAGCCGGCACCGACGTGTCGCCGCCGCCACGCGTCGAGGTCGTGGTCACCGGGATTCCGCGGCCGATCCAGCTCGCCCTCGACGCCAAGGGGTGCTCGTGGTGCTGGGCCAGGGCTGGCGGGGAGACGCCGCCGGGGAGATCTACCGCATCGACCTCCGCGGCTCCCTGCCGGTGGACGGGACCCGCGCGCCCCGCGTGGTGATTCCCTTTGCCGGCGAGCCGCGCAAGACGATGCTTCGGAAGCCTCGCGGTCGATCCCAGGAGCGGGGATCTCTTCCTCGGCGAGGAGAACGGCAATCGCATCTATCGGCTCGGGACGGACCAGCGGTTACAGGTGATGGCGGTGGGGCTGAACCATCTCCTCGGAGGAGCGCGATCGCCCTCGACCCGCGAGGGCGGCTCGGTCTTCATCGACTACGCGAGTCCGGAGACGCATCTTCGATCCGAGACACCCCTTCCGCCGTCGCTCGACTGGCTCACGCAAGAGGGATACCGGGGCCCCGTGGTTTTCCGGCTGGATGTCCACGACGCAGCGGCCGCTCCGCGCCGCGCCGACCTGCTCGTGCCGATCATTCCCGCAGGGCGGAAGGCCGGCACCGGCCGAGAGCCGCTATGGCGGCTCATCAGCGTGGCGTCGGCGGGCGACGATCTCATCCTCTTGAGTGCCGTCGGGGAAGTGTTGAGGCTCGGGCCCGACGGCGCGCTCCGCCTCGTCGCCCGACTCCCCGCCGGGCACTACCATCGAACCAACCTGGCGATCGGACCCGACGGGAGCGTCTACGTGTGCGGCGGGTTTCAGATCCGACAGATCTTCCGGATCTCGCCTTCGGGAGAGGTCAGCATCGTCGCCACCGAGCTGGGCGATCCGGGCGGAATCGTGCTCGACGGCGACGGGCGCTCTACATCGCCGAAACCGCCCACCACCGCATCCTCCGCATCTCCGCCGGCCGCCGATAAGGGCCCATCTGCTTCGTTGGCGCCCGCGCCGGCACGCTCAACGTAGAGCGACTACGCGCCTCGCCGTCGCAGCCTCTCCGGGCGCTGCCTCAGCAGATGGACCGCTTCTCGCCCGCCCGGCGACGTTCGCTGCGCCGCTGGGCGCCGATACGCGCCGGCGGCGCTCGTCGCGCCCACATGGCCCATCAGAGTCAGTCGGAGCGGTCGGTCTCTTGCGACATGGCCCGAAAGTCCGTCCGACCGCCCTTCTCGGCGGTCGGACGTGTTTGCGCGACATGCGCCGGAGGAGTCCGAGCGGCGAGAAGGGTCCAGCTGCGAGGCGGCGAGGCGCGGCAGCCGAGGCGTACTTTCCGTACGTTGAGGGCTTGCCGCGCCCGCCAACGAAGCAGATGGGCCCTTATCGGCGCTCGGACGTTGGACTACGCGCCTTCGACCATTGCGGCGGAGAGGCCGCGGACGTAGCCGTGCGCGAAGGCGGCGCAGATCAGGACGACGGGGATGGCCATCAGGTTGATCCCCGCCACCGCCATCAGCTCGTCGAGGGCCACCTCCACGGTGCCGAGCCCGGCCGGGATGGTCTGGTTGTGCGCGCTCAGGAGGAAGATCGAGGCGATCATGAAGTCGCTGGCGATGGTGCCGAGGGTGAAGATGCCGGCCGCGACGAGCACCGGGCGGCTCATCGGCAGGATGATGCGAAAGAAGGCGGTGACGCGGCTCGCGCCCTCGATGAGGGCGGCCTCTTCGATCTCCCGCGGCAACTGCTGGAAGTAGGCCGACAGCATCCACACGCAGAAGGGCAGGGCCATCGTGGGGTAGATCAGGAGCAGCGCGAGGAGGTTGTCGTCCAGCCCGAAGCCGTTCACCACCCGATACAGGGGCACGAAGAGGATCGTCTGCGGGATCACGTACGTGGCGAAGATGATCCGACGCCACCACCGGAAGCCCGGGGACGCAGCCGGCCGAGCGCATAGGCGGCGGCCAGGCTGACCGCGAGCGTCAAGGCGACCGAGCCGGCGAAGACGACGAGGGTGTTCTCCAGCCAGGTCGTGAACGGGTAGGACCGGCGAAGCACGCGGCCCACGAAGCCCCGGACCTCCGCCTCGCGCTCGAACAGCTCCGCGAAGTTCTCGAAGGTCGGGTTCACGACGATGAGCGGGTTGCCGAAGACGTCCTCCTGGGCGGTCTTCAGCGACTGCACGAGCATGAAGTAGATCGGGAAGATGCAGTAGACGGTGGCGAGCACGAGGAGCGTCCTGTGGCCGAGCTTCGTCCACCAGGGCCGCGGGTTCATGCCGTCCCCCGCTCGGGCGGGTCGAACATCCAGAACAGCGCGATCAGCGCGGCGAGGAGGAACGGCACGAGCATCAGCGACAGGGCCGACGCGGGCCCGAACTGGCCATTGGTCGCGAGCCAGTAGGCGTGTGTGCCGATGACGGGGAAGACGATGCGGCCCGCGGTGAGCATCCAGACATTGGCGAGGTCCGCGAAGGCGCTCGTCAGCGACAGGAACCCGCCGAGCGCCAGGAATGGCTTGAGCAGCGGCACCGTCACGAGCCAGAAGCGACGCCAGGCGCTCTTCTCGTCCAGCCGCGCGTACTCGAGCAGCTCCGGCGGGATGGCGTTGATGCCGGCGAGGAGGAGCACCCCGATGAACGAGCTGCCGCGCCAGATGTTGAAGAGCGTCACGCTCACGAATGCCCACGCGCCGCCGCCGAGGACGCCGTCGACGGCATACTTGACGTTCCCCATGAGCACCGAATAGGCGGTGGCGATCGGCGGGTTCAGGGTCCAGTACCAGCCGATCACGCTGACGCTCGCCGGGTAGGCCCAGGGCAGGAAGATCGCGAGGAAGACGACGGCGCGGCCCCGGAAGGGACGGGCCAGCAGCACCGCGAAGCCGAGCCCGAGGGCGAGCTTGGCCGCGGTGGTGACCCCGGTGTACACGACGGTGACGGCCGCCGCCCGCCAGAACTCTCGATCCGCCAACTGCTGGCGGTAGTTCTCGAGTCCGACGAAGGACGTCGCGCCGTCCTGGAGCGGCGAGAGGCTCGTGAAGCTCGTCCAGATCTCCCAGGCGAACGGGTAGCCCAGGACGGTGAGGAGCAGGAGCAGGGCGGGCGCGAGCAGGAGATAGGCGTTGCGGATGTCCCGCCGGCGCTGCGCGCTCCGCACGGAGACCGCACTCATGGGGACGAGAATGTTAGCACGAGCCCCGCCGGCCCCCGCGGCTGGGCTGCGCTGTGCGTCTTGACATGGCGCGGGTACTCTCCGAGAATCCGCGCTGGGCCGCAGGCGCTCGTGACGCGACTGCGGTGTCCGGAGCAAGCCGATGGACGACGACGGGGTCGGGAGCAGATCGCCGATGAAACGCCGGCAGGCTCGGCGCGCGATGCTGCGAGGAGCGCTCGCTATCGGTGTTGGACTTCCTCTCCTCGAGTCTGTGCGCCCGCCTCGCGCCCGAGGTGAGCGCCCAGGGCGAACCCAGGAACCAGCGCCCGCAAAGCGGTGACCGGTTCGCGTTCCAGGCCGGTGGACGGACCGGGCAGCTCATCACGGTGCGCCGACCTTCCGGTGGGCGGTCCGCCCGTCGCGGCCTATCCAATGGACCCCGCGAGCGGCGTGGTGCGCGACGGGTCTCGCCTCAACCAGATCCTGCTCGTGCGCCTGCCTGCGGCCGACCTCTCCGAGGAGACGCGGGCCCGCTCCGCCGAGCGGTGTCGTGGCCTCACTCGGGTGTATGCACGCACACGGGGTGCGACATCACCCTCTGGAAGGCCGAGATGCGCCGATTCCGGTGCCCGTGCCATGAGTCCGAGTTCGACCCGAAGGACGCCGGCCGCGTCGTCGGCGGGCCGGCGCCTCGGCGACTTCCAAGGGTGCCCGTGAAAGTCGTTGACGGCGTGCCGGTCGCCGCCGCCGGCTTCCTGGGCCGGCCCGGTTTCCAGACCGGGTGAGTCGCGGAGCAGGAGGAGTGAGCGCTTCACCGACCAGACAGGGAGGAGAACGACCGTGAGAACCAGAGCGCTCTTGGCCACGTGTGGTGTTCTGATCGCGGCGGCAATGCCCGCCATCCTCGCCGGTGGTTGCACCGGCATGAGCACGGAATCGAAGACCGCCGCGATGGCGCCCGCCCCTCGCGCGAAAGCGACCGCGGAGCCGACCAGCTATGCGCCGGTGACGGACCAGCGCCTCGTCAATCCCGAGCCCGAGAACTGGCTGATGTACCGGCGGACGTACGACGGCTGGGGCTACAGTCCGCTCGAGCAGGTCACGCCCGCGAACGCGGCGACGCTGGTTCCGGTGTGGACGTTCTCGACGGGCGTGGCCGAGGGCCATCAGGCGCCCCCGATCGTGAACAACGGGGTCATGTTCGTGAGCACGCCGCAGAACCAGGTCCTCGCCCTCGACGCCAAGAGCGGCGAGCTCCTGTGGCGGTACAAACGCGACTTGCCCGAGGATCTCTTCCAGCTCCATCCGACCAACCGGGGCGTCGGGCTCTACGAGGACAAGGTGTACCTCGCCACGCTCGACGCGCACGTGGTGGCGCTGGACGCCAAGACGGGCAAGGTCGTGTGGGACCAGACGGTGGAGGACTACAAGAAGGGTTACTACATGACCCTGGCGCCACTCGTCGCCAAGGGAAAGGTCATCGTCGGCGTCTCGGGCGGCGAGCTCGGGATCCGCGGGTTCGTCCAGGCCCTGGACGCTCGATCCGGCAGCTCCGCATGGAAGACGTTCACGATTCCCGCTCCGGGCGAGCCGGGATCGGACACCTGGAAGGGTGACACGTGGCGCACGGGCGGCGTATCCGTCTGGATCACCGGAACGTACGACCCGCAGCTCAACCTCACGTACTGGGGCACCGGCAATGCGGCCCAGTGGATCGGCGACCAGCGCCCCGGCGACAACCTCTACTCGGCGTCGGTGCTGGCCCTGGACGCCGACTCCGGCAAGCTGCGCGCCTACCACCAGTACCACTGGAACGACTCGTGGGACTGGGACGAGGTCTCGGCGCCCGTTCTGATGGACGTCAAGCGCGGCGACCGGACGATCAAGGGCCTCGTGCACCCGGCGCGGAACGGATATCTCTGGCTGCTCGAGCGGCGCGCCGACGCCATCGCCTTCGTGGACGCCAAGCCCTACGTCAAGCAGACCGCGTTCACGAGCATCGATCCTCGCACCGGGCGCCCGACCTACGACGAGAGCAAGAAGCCCGTCACCGGCAAGAAGGTGGCCTTCTGCCCGTCTCTGTGGGGAGGCAAGGACTGGGTGCCGGCGGCCTACAGCCCGAAGACGGGATATCTCTACATCCCCGCGAACGAGAACCTGTGCGGCTCCTCCTGGGCGCCGAGCAGAAGTACGAGCCCGGCAAGCTATGGCTCGGCTCCGAGATCAAGGACATCGGGCTGGACGTCACGGCCGGCACGGGACACATCGGTGAGATCCAGGCGTGGGACATGAACACGGGGCAGAAGGTCTGGACGCGCACGTTCGAGTCCCACAACTGGGGCCCGGTGCTGGCCACGGGCGGTGGGCTCGTCTTCGCCGGCGGGACCAACGACCGCTACTTCCGCGCCTTCGATGCGAAGACCGGCGATCTCGTGTGGCAGTGGCGGACCAATTCCGGGATCACCGCCGTTCCCAGCTCCTTCGCCGTGGACGGCGTGCAGTACATCGCCGTCCAGTCGGGCTGGGGCGTCGACGCGCAGCGGATGCAGGAGTCCCTCGACAAGTTCCGCGGCACGAAGACCGACGTGCCGCAGGGGGCGTCATCTGGGTCTTCGCCGTGAAGAAGTAAGCCCGCGGCAGTGCGCTCGACCCAGGCCGTGCAGCGCGGCCTCGGGTCGACATGGCGTGCGCCCGTGCGGAGGCCGATGGACCGATCGACGGTGCGGTGGTTCGCTCCGGCTTGCCCTGGCCGGGGCTCGTCATGCTCCCGCGGCTGGCCTCACCCCAGTTCGGGCTCCTCGACGACGGTCTGACGTTGCAGACGGGCCACGAGGTGATCGGTCGGTGGTCGAGCGCCCTTCACCTCATTCCGGAGACGGGCCGCTTCTTCCCGGCCTACTGGCTCGTCTATTCGGCCATCGTTGGCATCGTCGGCGTTCGGCCGCTCGCGTTCTTCGCGGTCAATGTTGTGCTCCTGGCCGGCTTGCTCGCGTTCCTCGCTCGACTCGTCCGGCTGGCTGGGGGACACGGCTGCAGGCCGCCGTGCGCGGCCGTGCTGTTCGCGCTGTGCGGGCCGACGATCGAGGCGTTCTATACCCTCTCGAAAGCCGAGCCGCTGCAGTTGACGTGGATCGGCGTTTCGCTGCTGGCCACGCGAGCCTCCGCAACCGAGGCGCGCCGGGCACGGCGAGCGGCACTCATCGCGCTGGCCGCCGCCGCTGTGCTGCTCGGCCACGCGACGAAGGAGACGAGCCTCGTCCTCGTCCCGATCTCCCTCGGCTGGCTGGCTGTTGAACGGTGGTCGAGCCGCGAGCGGGGCCTTGCACCCACTTCGCGGCCACATACGTCGCGATCAACGTGGTCGCGGCGGCGGCATTCATTCTCTTGAGATCGCATTACGCGCCGCTCGGGCTCGCGGAGGAACATACACGCGGGCGTACACGCTCAACCCGGCAGTGGTCGGCGCCGCGCTGTTCCGGATCTCCGCCTGGCTCGTCAGGGATTTCGCGTTCCTTCTGCCGCTGCTGGCGGTCACCATCCCCTCGCTGCTCGGCGGTCGCCCGGGATGGCGTCGGCCTGTCCTGTACGGGTGCGTCTGGATGGCGGGCTGGCTCGCCGTCTACCTGCCGTGGCCGGCGACGTTCGAGTACTACCTGCTCCCCTTTGCGTTCGGGGCCGCTGCGCTCGGCGGCACGGCCGATCGGCGACGTCTGGGCCGCGCGACGCCGCCGGCATTCGGCGACGAGAAGGCGGGTGGCGTGGTCCGTCCTCGTCGCGAGTGGATTGCTGTGGCTGGTGGCGATCGTGAATGTGGTTGCCGATGCGCGGGTCCAGCTGACCGTGGACCGATCCAACTCGGACCTGGTCGATTTCCTGGCCGCCCTGCCGAGCCGCAGCCGCGTTGTCCTGAACACCGGAGTGAACGAATACCTCTCCGAGCTGCCCATGCACCTGTCCCAGATCAAGCGACGTTCGGACATCGTCGTGGAGCATCGCACCCGGATACCACCCGATGGGCCGTCATCGGCCGACGTGTTCGTGGTGACGGCGGAGATGGCCAACAAGCCGGAGCCCACCGTGCGGTCGCGCTCGACGAGCCGGGCGTCAGAGCACGACAACGCGGTGCTGAACGCGATGCTGACACCGCGATGCCGAGCCGGTGTATCGGGCCGCGCAGCACACTCATCTCGTCAGGTTGCGATCCACCGACTCCTCTGCCATGTCACCGTGAGCCCGCTCACCGACCCTACCTACTGCCCGATCGATCGCGGGGTGATCGACAGGAGGATCTTCTCGTACGGATGGCAGGTCGCACCGGCTGGTGCGGCCGGGGCCGGCCATGCGGAGACCCGACATGACGGTTGACGAGCGGCGGCTCGCGATCGACATCGTCGTCCCGCTGTACAACGAAGAGCAGGTCGTGGCCGAGTTCCACCGCAAGTTGATGGACGTCGTGATGCCGTTGAGACGCGAGTACGACGTCAGGATCTGCTACGTCAACGACGGCTCCGTGGACCACACCGGGGCAGAGCTTGCGAAGCTGGCCGCCGCCGACGCCGGCGTGACGATCCATGGAGCTGAGCCGCAACTTCGGGCATCAGGCCGCCCTCACCGCGGGGCTCGACCGAGCCGAGGGCGATGCCGCGGTGACACTCGACGGCGACGGGCAGCATCCGCCCGAGCTGATTGCCGACATGATCGCGCTGTACCGGGCGGGCTACGAGGTGGTGCTTCGCCCAGCGGGTCCGCGCGGATCGGCAGCGCTTCAAGCGGTGGACCTCGACGGGCTTCTGCCGGTTCCTGAGCGCAGTCGGCGATACGCCAGGTTACCGCCGGCTCGGCCGACTACCGGCTCGTGGCGCGGCCGGTCCTCGAAGCACTTGCGCGAGAATGCGCCGAGTACCGTCGCTTCCTCGCGCGGCATGGTCGCCTGGGCCGGATACCGGACCGTCGTCCTCCCCGTACGCAGAGCGCGCGCGGTTCGGCGGGCGAGCGAGCTACTCGTGGCGCGCGCGGGCGCGGTTGGCGGCGCGACGCCACGTTCTCGTTCTCGCTGATGCCGCCTCAGGCTGCGCGCTGGTCATCGGGGTGGGCTTCCTGGTTCTCGCGGCGGCCGGGGCGCTCTACGATCCTCAGTTTCCGGCTCACCGGACGACAGCACCAGCTGGTACCGGGCTGGAGCCTTCCTGATGTTCATGATGCTGATCCGTGGGCGCACCGCCCTCATGATTTCCGTCGGATTGGTCGGCATCTACGTCGGCTATATGCTTTCAGGAGGTGAAGCGTCGCCCGGTCTACCTCCTGCGTGAGCGTTGACGGCAGCGCCGGCGACGCCGGCCGCCACGAGCCGGGAATGGTCAGGAGTCGTGACGCGTGACTCGCCGCAGTACTTCTATGAGCACGCATCGCCGAACGGTTCGACGGCCTGGACCATCCCGACGACGTGCGGCGACGCCTGAGCGTCGTCTTCGACGAGTGTCTGGGGAGGACGAGCCTGGCCGGCATGCGAGATGCTGGATGCGGGCTGCGGCTACGGCGTCTTCTCCGAGGCGGCCGGCCAGCGGGGGCGGCCGTCGTCAGCTCTCGACATCGAGGGAGCGACTGGTCGCGCGAGCGATCGCCCGGGCGGGCAGCCGGGGACTCGTCGCCCGACGTCTGTCAGCTCGCGGTCCGCGAGCCAGAGCTTCGACGTCGTCATCTCCAGCGAGATGCTCGAGCGACACGGACGTCCCCGAGCGAGGCGATCCACGAGCTGTCGCGTGTCCTGCGGAGCGGACGGCTTGCTCGTGCTGACACGCCAAACCGCGTGTGGCAGGGCGCCGTGCGGGCGGCGAGCCGGCTCAGAGCTGCGCCCCTTCCGGGGAGTGGAGAACTTCGTGGCGTAGGGCCTTCTGGAGCAGGTGGTGCGCGGCGCGCAGACCTCGGAGTCCTCGGTCCATCTCGGCTTTCATCCGTGGCCGTTTCAGCTCGCCTGAACAGTGCGGCGAGGACGGTCGAGGAGCGTTCGCCCGAGGACGAGTGGCGGAGCTGATGGTCAATCAGGCGGTGCGTTGCGCTGGCGCTGATCAGGAAGGTCTACCGCCCGCCGCGATACCCAGGGCCCCTTGTCGACGGGAATCGTGGCCACCACCTTCTGGCTCGCCGTGTCGATCACGGAGACGGTGCTCCGACACGCCATTGGCCACGTAGAGCTTCTTGCCGTCGCGGGTGATGCCGAGGCCCCACGGGCGGGTGCCCACAGGGATGAAGGCGGCGACCGCGACGCCTGGACGTCGATGACGGGCCACGTCGTTTCGATCCGCCGTTGGCGACATAGGCCCATTACCGCTTCAGGTGGACGACCACCACCTTGAGGCTTGGGGGCAGGGCGGTCCAGCTTGAGGGTGGCGACGACGGCATTCTTCGCCACGTCGATCACCGAGACGGCGCCGCCGATCTCGGCGGTGACGAACGCCCGTAGACCGTCCGGGCGTGAAGGCCGACTCGCGCGCGGGCGACTGCCGACGAGGATCGTGGCCACCGTCTTGCAGGGCGGACGTGTCGATCGCCGAGATCGTGTGCGTGGTCTCGGCGGCGTGACACACGAGCCGGCCATCGGGGCTGACCGCGACCCCTGGGCTCCGTGCCGACGGGGATCGTCGCCAGCACCTTGCCCGTCTTCGTATCGATGACCGAGGCGGTGTTGGCGTCCTCGTTCGAAGACGGTACAGCCGCGCGCCGTCCGGGCTCACCGCGAACGCTTCCGGGTCGGTGCCGGCCGCGCAGCGAGCCTTTACCGCTCGCGAGGTGGCGTCCACCACCGCGATGACGTTGTCGTGGCCGAGCGCCACGCAGATCGTCCGCCCGTCGGGGCTCACCCCGATGCCGCGCGGGCCGATTGCCGACGGGGATGGTCGCCACGACCTTGTCGGCCGCGGCATCGATGACCGTCACGCTGCTTCGAGGCGCTCGTTCGAGACATACTGCTAGCGGCTCGGCGCCGGCACGCGCTGCCACCGTTCCGAGCGCCGCCAGCGAGAGCAGCGCGCACCCCGAGGAGCCTGTCGGAGAAATGCCGGCTAGCGATGAGAAGGGTCCAGCTGCGAGGCGCCCGATGACCGCACGCGAGGCGTACCGCCTACGTTGAGCGTGCGGTCGCAGGGCGCCAACCGAAGCAGATGGGCCCTTATCATCGTCCTAGCCCTCCGTCACGGCGCGAACGACACCGGCTGTCCGCCATCGCCGTGCCGAGCGCGTCGAGGTTTTCCCGCCCACGTCGGCCAGCACTGCGAATGGGCCGAGCTGCCCGCCGATGTCCTCACGCTTGCGCGAGCCCGACCACGTAGAGCGGCTGCCGGAGCTGGTGATCCCACCTGCGAAACGTGAGGGCCTCGCCCTTGTGGCCGTCGAACGGCGGCGCCGACTCCATGAACGCGACGCAGGGTGGCGCCGTCGCTGGCGCTGGACTCGCACCACGGCTTCGCCGACGCAGCTCGAGCGCGGCCCACGCGGCCCACGAGGTCTCGCCGGCAGGGCGCTCCACCAGCGCCGGAAGCGTCCGTTCAGCTCGCGGTGCGCTGAAGCGCTCCAGCTCGTAGCGTGCCAGCCGAACGCCCAGAGCCCCGCCGCGCTCGGCGGGAGGCGGAGCCCGCCTCGCCGATACCGGCGATCCGGTCAGGTCACGCCGCCCTCGGCGGTCGCCCGCGCCACGCCGGCATCCACCCCGGCATCGTCCACGGCGAGCAGGATTGTCGGCGGCGGCGCGTCAGCGATCACGGTACCGCCGCGCGCGCGCACGCTCCGACGGGCCGCCGCCTCGATCTCGGCGGCCCGCGGCGAGCTGTCGCCCGCCACCGGCCCAGCGCGTGAGCTTCCGCTGCTCCGATCAGGAGCTGGGTCAGGGCGTCCGACGTGCATCGAGACGCTCGGCATCACGTGGAACGCTCTGCGCTCGCAGGCCCGTTGCGGAAGGCGGTCGTCCGGCGCGCCGACATTGAGAGTCGGGGCGCCGTCGGCCGCCACCTGGACCAGCGCCTCGCCGGCGCCGCGCCCGCGCCGCCCACGACCGGCCGAGGCGCGCCGGCCCGGGCGAGCGCACGGCCGGCTTGCCCCGCCGGCGCCGGTCCGTCTCCGTCTCGAGGCGCAGGCGCTTGCCGAAAGAGCGTGGCCAGCGCGTTGGCGTCGTCCAGCCCGAGTGTGGCGCCGCGGCTCAGCTCGGTGGCTCTCTCGGCATCGGCGGGAAGTACCAGGCCCACGCGTGAACACGTCCTCGGCGCGGGCGGCGCGCGGGTCAGCGACGCTAACCCCACCGCGGCGAGGAACCGAGAAAGCGCGGCGCCCGATCCAGTGTCCGGTCGCGCAGGACCCGGAGCAATCGCCGCGCGCCCGGTCCGCGCCCGCCGGAGCAGCAGCGCGTCGAGGCCCCACGCGCGGCGGCGCCCGCGCCGATGAAGATCAAATCATCGACGTCTACGAGGAGGAGGTGGAAGCCCTGCTGGCCGAAGCTCATCCACTGGCTGGCCAGCCCGAAGTTCACCGGCGAGATAGAGGCCGACCGGCGCGGTGAGCCGGGTCAGGAAGCCGAGCGTGAGGCCGATCCCGACGGCCACCTCGCCCCAGACCTGGAGCGTGGCAAAGAGCGCCGCGTTGGGCAGAACGATGTCTGCTCGAGGAAGTCCGTTTGTACCAGCCGATCGGATTCCCGGCCGCGAATTCCGCCACCCGCTTCGGGTGGAACCCGATGAAGCGCGGGACACGGTCGGATACGGCAGACACACCCAGGCGAGCCCCAGGGCGGAGCTTGGTCCACACCGCCTGAGGAACCATGCCCCGGCGACGACGCGCGCAGCAGTGCGAGTCCAGGCTTCAGGGGCCAGCATGTGCGCGGGCAGTGTACGTGATCGACATTTGCTGGGCAAAGCACGGTCGTGGATCAAACTGCTTCGCTGGCGGGCCGGTCGTCCTCAGCGCCTGAAGCAGGTTGAACAGCCACTGCCCGAGGAGGCCGAGCAGCGGCGGCACGAGGAGCCCGGGGATGCAGCGCGCGAGCGTGAGCGGCCAGCCGAGCAACGGCGCCTCGTAGGTGAGCATGCGGATCGGGCTCACCAGCGTCTTGGCCGTGATCAGGGTGATCAGCGGGCCGGCGGCCGCGCCGCTTGAAGAGGTTCGCGGCGACGGGGAAGAAGAAATACGGCCCGCCCGGCAGGGCGAGGCCCGCGGCCCACCCGATCAGAATGCCCTGGCCCATGCGCTCGCCGCCGAGCCACCGCGTGAGGCGTCTGCGGCGGGATCAGGACCTCGATGAGCCCGGCGAGGAGGAACCCGAGGGCCAGATCGACCCAGACGCTGCGGAGGAGGCGGCTGCTGGCGGCGATGGCCCGCACGGGCAGGCTCGCATCCCGCGTGATCGCCACCGCCGCCCCGGCGACGACCAGCCCGAGGAGATCCAGGTGCTGGCGTCCAACCGCCGTCGTCACGCCGGTGCGCGGCCCGCGCGGTCCGGTACTCGAGCGCGGTGCCGGCCGGCGCCAGCGCCTCAACGCGCGCCGTGTCGATCAGCGCATGATCCGGCGCGAGCGAGCAGACGGGATCCGTCGCGGCCGCGTTGCCCGTCAGATGGAACGCCTGGCAGCGGCAGCCCCCGAAGTCGGCGGTCCGGCGGTCGCAGCTCCGGCACGGCTCCGGCATCCACGCCTCGCCGCGGTACGCGTTGAAGGCATCCGAATCGATGCCAGATCTCGTCGAGCGGCCGGTCCTGGACGCGGTCGAAGGACAGCCCCGGCAAGCGTGTGCGCGGCGTGGCAGGGCAGGACGAGCCCGTCGGGGCTGATCACGATGAACCGCCGCCCCCAGCCGTCCATGCACGATTTCGGGAACTCGGCGTAGTAGTCCGGCAGTCACGAACAGCACTTCCATGCTGCCGCGAAGCCGCTGGCGGGCGGCGCGCGCCACGTCGCGCGCCCGGTCGAGCTGCTCGCGGGTCGGCAGGAGCGCGCGCCGGTTGACCAGCGCCCAGCCCAGGTATTGCGTGTTGGCCAGCTCGAGCCGATCGGCGTGAGGCGACTCGGCCAGCGCGATCGATCCTCGGGCACGCGGTCCAGGTTCTCCCGGTGGAGCACCGTGTTGATCGTGAGCGGCAGGCCCAGCTCCTTGACGAGGCGAGCCACCTCCAGCTTGCGCTCGAAGGAGCGGAGGCCGGCGATGCGGTCCGATTCCGGAGCGCGCACGTCCTGCACCGACACCTGCACGTTGTCGAGCCCGCAGGCCTTGAGCCGTGCGAGGCGCTCGCGCGTGCACGGGATCCCGCTGGTGATCAGGTTGGTGTAGAGGTCGAGCGCCCGCGCCCCCTCCACCAGCTCCTCGAGATCGTCCCGGACGAGCGGCTCCCCGCCCGTCAAGTTCAGCTGCACCACCCCGAGCGCCTCCGCCTCGCGGAAGACACGCAGCCAGTCCGCGGTGCCGAGCGCATCGCCGTGGCGCGCGTAGTCGAGCGGATTCGAGCAGTACACGCAGCGGAGCGGACAGCGGTACGTCAGCTCGGCCACCAGCGTGTACGGCCGCGGCGCGCTCTCCGTCATCCGTCGCTCCGGATGAGCCCGCGCTCGGCCATGGCGCCCAGGAAGGCTCAGCACCTCCCGCTCGACGGCCTCGCGGGGGTGAGGCGCGTATTTCTCGGCCAGGCGCTCGATGATCGCGGCGACCGTGTGCTCGCCCGTGCACAGCTGCACGACGTCGGCGGCGGTCGCGTTCAGCACGAGGCCGCGCTCCGGATAGAGCAGCATGTAGCGGGCGTCCTTGGATCCCACCGAAGCCGCACCTTCGGGGCGAGCCGTGGCCGCGCGTCCGCCGCGAGTGCGAAGCTCACGTCAGGCACGGGCGCCGCCTGGCCCCCAGCCCGGCTCGACGTAGGCGGTGTACAGGCAATCGAGCAGATGCCAGAGGATCTCGGTCTTCCGGATGAGCGCCGCCACGCACCGCGCCTGCGACTCGTAGGTGTCGGCGTGGGCGACGACGAAGTCGATGGCCTCCAGCGAGTCCTGGCGCGCGCGCGGCGGTCGCGTGCGGAAGTACTCGAGGGTGTCTGCGGCTGATCCACGGGTAGTGGCGCTCCCAGGCCAGCACGCGCCGGGTCATCAGGTCGGGCGAGAAGAACTCGGTGAGCGACGACGCGACGGCCTCGAGCAGCGTCCGCTCCCGCACGAGCTCCACGTAGCCGTCGCAGGCGAACCGCACGCCGGGCAGGACGGAGCGGCAGCTGGCGACTTCTTCGCCGATCGAGGCCCACGCCCTCGGCGAGGCGCAGCCACAGCTCCAGCCCGCCTTCTCCCGCAGCGTCGCCGTCGTGGATCGCGGATGCGGCGGATCCACATCCGCCGGAACGTCGGGTCCTCCGGACTTGGACAGGATGATGGCGTCCTTGATGGGGACCCGCGTCTGGTAGTAATACCGGTTCAGCACCCACTGCTGGAGCTGGCAGCTGCGTGAGCTTCCCGTCGTGCATCAGGACGTGGTATCGGTGGTGGTCGTGGTACCGGTGCTCGCCTTCGCGCCGGACCCACTCGATGAACTCGTCCCGGCTGAGCGGCGGTCGCGCCCCTGCTGACGTCATATCCGTACCTCCATGCCGTCGAAGGCGACTTCCCAACCCGCCGCCTCCACGCGGGCGCGCTCGGGCGAGTCGTCGCGCAGCAGCGGATTGCTGTTGTTCAGAGTGGATGAAGATCCGGCGCTGCGCCTCAGCCGCTCCAGGCGGGCGAGGCTCCCGTCCGGACCGCCCACCGGCACATGGGCCATGTCCTCCGCGCGCTTGGTGCCGAGCCCGAGCCGCGGGCAGCTCGTCGCTCGGACCAGAAGGTCCCGTCGAAGAACACGCAGTCGGCGGTCTCGAGCGCATGACGCGACCGTGTCCGGTCACCGCGCCGACACCTGGACAGGTAGGCGAGGACCCGCCCGGTCGAGACCCTCGCGGATACGAAAGCCGATGCTGTCTGCGGGTCGGGCGTGGCACCGGCCTTCCGGGAGAGGTGGATCGGCAGCTTGCCCGGCACGGCCACTGCCTCGACCTGGAGGCCTGAAGCGCGGCCATCGAGATCGGCCAGCGTCTTCCTCCTTGCCGAGGTGGAGCTGTGAGCGAGCAATACGTAACTGAACGGTGCTACA
>ERZ1370068.4393-contig-3469_pt1 | contig 16985 bp, 18 predicted proteins | sample MGYA00561227_ERZ1370068 | MGnify/ENA primary metagenome ERZ1370068 (study PRJEB38410, sample SAMEA6850437) | metagenome | study: Metagenomic assessment of the ecological functions of the soil: analysis of the soil microbiota associated with the...
CGCGCTCGCGCACGCCCGGCGCCGGACGCAGTTCGGCCAGCCGATCGCCCAGTTCCAGGCGATCCAGGCGAAGCTGGCCGACATGGCGACGGAGCTCCGCGCCGCCCGCCTCCTGGTCTACTCGGCGGCGCGGCTCAGGGACGCGGGCGCCGCGCGGGTGACGCTCGAGTCCGCCATGGCGAAGCTCTTCGCCACCGAGGTGGCGCACCGGGTCGTCGATCAGGCCGTCCAGATCCACGGAGGCGCGGGCGTACTCCGCGGCTCGCCGATCGAGCGGCTGTACCGCGAGGTGCGCGCCCCTCGCATCTACGAGGGCACCTCCGAGATCCAGCGCCTGATCATCGCCCGCCAGCTCCTGCGGGAAGCCGACGACGCGGGCTGACCGTCAGTCAGTGACGGCCGGCCGGGATCGGCGGCGAGACGAAGATCCGGTCCTCGACCCGCGCTGTCGGGATGGTACCGGAGCAGCTCCTGGCGGCGACGATCCTGACCGCGGTCTCCGAAGCTCGGGGTACTCGACCTCGCCCCGCACCTCCACCGTCAGCCCCGACCGGCCGCTCAGCGGCACGTGGGCAACGGCTCGTGACGCCACTTCTCATCAGGCGCGGCTCTCCGCATGAGGCATCGGCGATCTGGCTCTCGTGATCGCGACGGCTTCGGCCCGCCGCTTCCGCTCGAGATCGACGATGGCCACGGCCAGGATGAGCCCGCACAGGAGCGCGCAGCGCCAAGATGATGGCGGGCGCCATCATGCTGCCCCGTCCGGCCGCGGGCAGCGTCGGCGTGCCGGGGCCGGGAGCGGGCAGCCCCTGGGCGAGAGCATCCGACCACGCCCAGAGGTCGATCGAGCGCGGATGCGCCAGGGCCACCAGGGATACGAGCCGTCGTTTCATTGCGGGCACCTCGCGCGGGAGCCGAGCGCGCCGGCGCCCGCCACTGCTATCAGCGCTCCCGGGCTCGAGTCCTCGACCCGGCGCCCGGGGGCGTGATCGCGTCTTTCGTGCCTAGGACTTGACCTCGAACTTCTTGACGCTGCTTCATCTGGCCGGACTCGACGTACGACACCATCACCGTCGACCCGGGCTTGATGCTCGTCCACGGGACCGGAACCGTCGGAGGATCGTCAGCGTCGTGCCGTCTTCCAGTGTCACCTGCTTCTTGGCCTGGTCGACGACGCCTTGACCTTGCCCTCTATCATCTTTTCCAGCCGCACCGCCGGCGCTGGGGCAGGCGCGGGAGCGGGAGCCTGCTGGGCCGACACACGCACCGACCCAGCCCACGAGCGCGACGATCATCAGCGCGGACATCCAGCGAAGCTTCATGTGACCGCCTCCTCACGTGCATCTAGTCGCCTCCTGGACTCGCCGACGCGCCGGCGCAGCCGGGTACGCAGGAGGCCACTCATCACCGGAGCAACGGCAATGCCAGCGCCTCGAAGGGGAAGATCTCCGCTCTTGCCCGCTCGAGGTGTCATGACTCGTGACAGCGCTGCGGCGCTGCCGCAGACATTCGAGGCCCGCGGGCCGCGCAGGGCCTTCGCATCGCAGGAATGCGCGTGCAAGAACTACAGCGGTGGGAAGAAGCTACCGTTCAGGGCACGCGGCTTCGCGAACGATGCCGCCTGGGCGCGGCGACGGAGGCGGCGCGCCGAATCGTCTAGGGAACCAGGGTCTCCTCGCGCCAGACTGCTCGACTCCCGAACAAAGCGGCGTCGGTCGTGGAGACGATCCGGAGATCCTCCGCCAGACCTCGATCCGGTTCGGGCACGAGGTAGACGCCGCGCGAGCAATTCCGGCCGCGGAACCGCCTCCGGGCGTGGGATAGCTGCTGGCGCAAGGCGTCGATCCCCTCCAGGAATCGCTCGCGCGACGCGCACGGCGGTCGACTGCGCGCCGTACGTCGCGTAGTAGAGGTCGAGCAGTCGGGATTCGTGAACCTTCTGATCCCAGTAGCGACTCGACCATCGCGTCGGGCATCGGCGCGATCGTTCCTCGCACGCGATACTGCCGGCGGATCGTGAGCCAGAGGAGCAGGAGCTCGCAGCGCCCGGCGGAGAGCGGCTCCCACTTCGGGCTGGTGCGGCTGATCAGGAGGCCGATCCCCTGAGGGCCCACGTCGCCGCAGGCACGATCGGCCGCACGCCCGGCGCGCCGTCAGCGCTTCCCGCGGTCGCCAGGACGCAGAGGTCCGTCGAACGGATCACCCGCCGCCCGGGCGCGCGCCCGGTCATCGACGACGAGCGAGATGGGATCGGTCGACGGGACGAGTCACGGATCGCCATTGTAGCAGGCGGTCCGAGGGCTACTGCTCGGCACGGTGGACCGTGCGAAAGTGGCGGAGGGCCGCCGGTTCTGGTAGGGTCTCGAAGGAGGCTGTGATCCACGTCGGCGTGCTCGACTCCGGGCGTGCTCGAAGCTGCTTCCGCCGTGCCTGCCGGGCGTGCGGAGTCGCCGTGGTCCTGGCCGGCTGCGTCGGGTTCCTCCCCGGCCCGCACCCTCCGCCGACCTGTCGACGATCAAGCTTCCCCCGGCTTCGCGATCGACTTCTTCGCCCGCGATCTCGGCCATCCGCGCTTTCTGAGCGTCGACCCCGGGGCACCCTCCTCGTCTCGGTGCCGCGCGCGGCCGAGTCGTCGCGCTCCCCGACGACAACAAGGACGGTCGGGCGGACAGCGCGGTGTCGGTCGTCGAGGGATCTCGACCTGCCCCACGGGCTGGCGTTCCTCGACGGTCAAGCTCTACGTCGCCGAGACAGGGCGGGTCGTGCGCTTCGACTACGATGCGGCTGCGCGGCGCGTCCGCGGCGGACCGACGGTCGTCGTGCCGATCTCCCGGCCCGGGGCAGCCACTGGACCGGACCATCGCCCATCGGCCCGATCGGCGACTCCTGCGTCTCGGTGGGGTCCTCCTGCAACAGCTGCGAGGAGCGCGATCCCCGCCGGGCGGCGATCTATCGGTATACGACCTCGACGGCCGCGCCGGGCGCGCCGTTCGCGCGACCGGGCTCCGCAACGCGGTAGGGCTCGCGTTCCGCCCGGGACGGCCGAGCTCTGGGCCACCGTGAACGGACGCGACTGGCTGGGAGACGACCGGCCTCGGCGAGTACGTCACCCGGGTCGAGGACGGCAGGTTCTACGGATGGCCCTACTGCCACTGGACGCCGGCGGGCCTCGTGCCCGACCCGGATCTCGCGGCCGGCGACCGCTGCAAGACGGTCCGGCAACCCAGTCTCCTCTATCAAGCGCACACCGCGCCGCTCGGACTGGCCTTCTACACGGGATCCCAGTTCCCGGCCGCGTATCGCGGCGATCTCTTCGTCGCCCTCCACGGATCCTGGAATCGCGCGGTGCCCGTCGGCTACAAGGTGATCCGCGTGAGGCTCGGCGGAGGCGCAGCGACGGCGGAGGACTTCGCGACGGGCTGGCTCACCGGCGGCCGCTACTGGGGCCGGCCGGTGGACCTCACCGTGGCGCCCGACGGCGCGCTCTTCCTGTCCGACGACATCCTCGGCGCAGTCTACCGGATCACCTACCGGGGCGGCTGATCACGCGCAACCGTCGACCACGGTAGCGCGCTACACCCTCTCCCCGGGCCGCTGGCGGGGCGGCCGTGGCGCCCCGACCGGAACGCCTGGGCCGCCCGATCGCAGCGCGGGCCGTGCGGCCAGACACCGAAGCGCGGCACCGCCGTTGCTCGGAGTCCTCACCGCCGTGCCGCTCGGACTCCTTCGTTGCGCATTCCCTCCCGCCTGATCGAGCTGGCGCGCGCCGCCAGCGGCGCCGCGGGGCTCGTGGCGGCAGCGTGCTCGTTCTCGCCCTCGGTCCTCCGATCGCCTTCGGCATCTGGACGTGGCGGACCGTGGCCGCCGTCGATCTCTCTCGCGAGTCGAGGACGCCGCCCTCATCTACGCCGGCCGGCCAGGTCTGACCCCGGGCGTGTCGATCGAGGCCGCCGATCTTCCGGGGCACGTTCCGACGCCTGGGCTACCGAGAGATCCAGTCGGCGACGGCCGGCGCCGGGGCAGTTCCGCCGGGAGGCCCGCTCTCTGGGAGGTCCACCTCCGGCCACGGGACGATCCACGCTCGACGCGGCCAGCCCTGCCGATCCGGCTCCTCCTCGAGGGCGGCCGCATCCGCCAGCTGATCACCACCGCCGGGGAGCCGCTGGAGGAGATCGAGCTCGAGCCCGAGACCGCTGACGGGGCGCGGTGAGGCGCGCCAACCAGCTGCGGCACCCGGTCCCGCTCGCGACCGTGCCGAAGCACCTCGTCCAGGCCGTGCTCGCCGCCGAGGATCGCCGGTTCTTCGAGCACCCCGGGATCGATGTCCGAGCGGTCAGCCCGCGCCGTCTGGGTGAACGTCCGGCGCGGCGGGCTCGCTCAGGGCGGCAGCACGCTCACCCAGCAGCTCGTCAAGAACCTGGTGCTGACCCCCAAGCGGACCTGGGGCCGGAAGGCGCGGGAGGCCGCGATCGCCGTCGCGCTCGAGCGGCGCTGCTCCAAGGACGAGATCCTCTCGCGCCTACCTGAACGGCATCTATCTCCGGGCAGCACGGCGGGTTCGCCGTGTACGGCGTCGGCGCCGCCGCGCGGAGCTTCTTCGGCAAGGACGTCGAGCGGATCACGGTCGGGGGAGGCCGCCACGCTCGCCGGGATCATCCGGGCGCCGAACACCTATTCGCCCGTCCAGCACCCGAGCGGCGCGCGAGCGGCGCAACGTGGTCCTTCGCCAGATGCGCGACCTCCAGATGCTCGACGACAAGCAGCTCGCCCAGGCCAGCCAGGAGCGCCTGGTCGTCCAGCGCGGCACCGTCATCAACGCCCTGGGACCGTATTTCGCGGACTGGGTGCGCGGGCAGGTCGAGCAGGTACAGCCGGCCGACGAATCCTCGTCGGGCGGGCTCCGGATCTACACGACGCTCAATACCGTTCTGCAGCGGGCCGCCGAGGGCGCGCTGGCACGCGGGCTGGACCGTCTGGAGGGTCAGTACCGCGCCCTCACGGCGGAACGACCGCCGCCGCGCGGCTCCAGGGAGCGATCGTGGCGCTGGACGCCCGCACCGGCGAGATCCGCGCGATGGTCGGAGGCCGCGACTACGGGCAGAGCCAGTTCAACCGCGTCGTGCAGGCGCGACGGCAGCCCGGCTCGGCGCTTCAAGCCGTTCGTCTATCTGCGCCGCGCTGGGCCTGGGGCCTCGCGGCGAGCCGCCTAACTTCACCGCGGCCTCGCTCCTCGAGGACCGGCCCTGACCATCGGCACCGGCCGCAACGCCTGGACCCCCGCAACTACGAAAACCGGTACGAGGGAACGGTCACGGTGCGCCGCGCCCTCGAGCAGTCCCTGAACGCCGCGACGGTCTGGATGGCCGAGACCGTCGGCTACGACGCGGTCGATCCGCGTGGCGCGCGATGTTGGATTCACGGGCCCCATGGAGCCGGTGCCGGCTCTCGTGCTCGGGAGCTTCGAGGTCACGCCGATCGAGCTGGCATCGGCGTTCGCGGCGCTCGCCAGCGGCGAGGAGCAGATCCGGCCGACGGGCCTCGCGCGCCGTGGTCGACCGGGAAGGCGGAGTTGAGCGAGCCGCGCGCCGAGCGGAAGCCGGGGATCAGGCCCGACGAGGCGTTCCTGATCACGAACCTGCTTCGCAGGCGTGATCGACCGCGGCACGGGCGCCTCGGCGCGCGCGCTCGGGGTGGAGGGCCCTGTCGCCGGCAAGACGGGCACGACGAACGAGGGCCGCGACACGTGGTTCGTCGGCTACACGCCCCGCCTCGTCGCGGTCGTGTGGGTGGGGTTCGACCAGCGGGACGTGCTTCGCCTTTCGGGCGCGCAGGCGGCGCTCCCGATCTGGGCCGACTTCATGCGCACCGCCCTCGGCGTGGTGCCGGCCACCGTCCCCGAGCCGCCGCCCTCGATCACCTTCCGGGAAGTGGACGCGGCCAACGGCAAGCTCGCCACGACCTGGTGCCCGGTCGTCATTCGCGAGGCGTTCCTCGCGTCGACCGAGCCGCGCGAGTTCTGCCCCGACCACGGCCCGGCCGCCACCGTCCGCTCGTTCTTCCGCCGCCTCTTCGAGATCCGTCCGCTAGCGCCGAGGACCGCCCCGAGTTCTCCGGGGGTTCGTCGCGGCGACGAGGACCGGCCGCGCGGCGAGCGGCTCGCCTCGAAGGGGCGATTGCCTCGGCCCGGGCTTCCCACGATACGGGCGCGGTATGCGCTTCACCGGCAAGGTCGATCCTGATCACCAACGTCGGCCAGTACATGGGCCCGGCCTGCGCCGGAGTTCGCGAAGGAGGGCGCGATCCTCGCGCTCCACGAGCGGACGGAGCCCGCGCCCAGGCCGCCCTCGAGCTGGCCCGTGCTCACGGGCGCGAGGCGACCGTGGTGACGGGCGACCTCACGACGTCCGGCGAGGCCAACCGCGTGGTGCGGACGGTCGCGGAGCGCCGCTGGACGGCTCGATGTCCTGATCAACAACTCGAGCCATTCTCCCGTGGGCGGGCCGATCGACGAGGTCTCGGACGGGACCTGGCGATCCAGTGAGCGGCCCACCTCTACGACGAGCCCTTCTTCTGCCTCCGCGCGGCGATTCGCGTGATGAAGCGCCAGGGCGCACGGCAAGGTGGTCAACATCACCTCGGCGGTGGCGATCCCGGGCTTGCCGAACTACCTGGCATACTCGGCGGCCCGCGCCGGGGGCGAACGGACTGACGCGCGCGCGGTGGGCCCGCGAGGTCGCGCGCCACAACATCCAGGTGAATGCCATCGCCCAGAACTTCGTCGAGAACCACCTACTTCGGCCCGGATGTCACGGCATCCTGACAAGCTCGCCCGGGTCATCCGCAGCGTCAACGCACGGGCGGCTCGCGCGCTCGAGGAATCCGCGAAGCTGTGCGTCTTTCTCGCCTGCGACGAGTCCGACTTCTTCTGCGGCCAGGTGATCCCCTTCGCGGGCGGCTGGATCTAGAGCTGGAAGGCCGGAGCCAGCCATGGCGGACCTGTCGGCCGAAGATCTCTACCAGCGTCTCGCGCGGGCGCCGCGCCGCCGCGAGTGCTGGACGTCCGCAACGCCGACGAGTTCGCGCGGTGGCGGGTAGAGGGGACCACAGCCGGTCGAGCGTGCTCAGCGTGCCCTACTTCGAGTTCGTCGAGCGTGGGAAGAGCGTCGGTCCGGACGGGTGACGGAGTGGCTCGGCGCGGCGGCGGGGCGACCTGGCCGTCGTCTGCGCCGGAGGGCGGGTCGTCCGCCTTCGTCGCGGAGATCCTCAGGGCCGCGGGCTCCCGCGGCCAACCCTCGCCGGCGGCATGGTGGCCTGGGGTCTCGGGACGGCGATCCGTCCCATCGGCGATGGCGGACCGGTCCGGCTCTGGCAGCTCCTGCGATTCAGGCGCGGGTGCCTGTCGTACGTGGTGGCGGACGGCGAGAACGCCGTCGTGGTGGATCCCCACCGGGGCCTCGACGTCTACCGGCGGCTCCTCGATCGCAGAGGGCTCCATCTCCGGGCGGTCTTCGACACGCACCTCCAGGCCGACCACGTGTCTGGCGCGCCCGCCTCTCGCCCGCGATGCCGGCGTGGGCTACCACGCGAGCTTGCGCGACCTGGGGGTGGCGCCCTGCCCGTCGAGGACCTCGCGGACGGCGAGCCCGTGCGGGATCGGCCGGCTCGAGGTCCTGCCCACTCGTTTCCTTCGGAACCCGGGTCACACGCCGGGCAGCACGTCGCTCCTGGTCTCGGACGCGTTCCTGCTGACGGGGGACACGCTCTGCGTCGACGACGTCGGGCGGCCGGATCTCGGCGGCCACGCGGCCGAGTGGGCGCAAGACCTCCACCGGACGCTCCACGAGCGGCTGAGGCCCCTCCGTGACGGGATCGTCGTGCTCCCGCCCACGCGAGCCTCCCGGCGCCCACCGGTCCCCTCGGCGCGGTGGCCGGCACCCTCGGCGCGCTCCGGCGGGAGAACGGGCGCCATGCGCCTCGACCTGGACGCGTTCGTCCGACGCGGCCGAAGCACGCATGCCGGCTCTCGGCTCCCCTGCGGTACGCGAGAATCCGTGAGATCAACCTGGGCCGCGAGACGGCCGCCGAGACGGAGCTGGCCGAGCTCGAGCTCGGCCAGAACCAGTGCGCGCTGTCGAGGAGGTGACCGATGGCGGACTACCGGACCAGATGGATGCGCGCGGGCTCAGGTGCCCGATGCCGATCGTCAAGGCGAAGAAGGAGATCGACGCGATCCCCGCCGGCGAGGTGCTGCGCGTGATCGCGACCGATCCGGCTCCAGTGCTGGACTTCCAGGGATGGGTGAAGGCCAGCACGAGCTACGAGAGCTCGTCAAGCAGGAGGAAGGTCAGGACGAGCAGGGCCGCAAGACGCTTCGTGCACCTGCCTGAGGAAGAAGGCATGACGGCCGTGGCGGCGACCGAGATGGCCATCGATCCCGCGATCCGCGCCTACGTCGACGAGCGCCTCGCGGAGATCCGGCGCGCCAGCCCGACGATCGGGTGACCCCTGGTCGTGTTCTCCGGCGAGCTCGACCGGAACCTCGCCGCGCTCGTCATCGCCGACGGGGTGCCGCGGCAATGGGCCTGGAGGTGTCGGTCTTCTACACCTTCTGGGGTCTCTCGGCGCTCAAGCGGCGGCCCACGCTCCAGGGCAAGGGCCTTCAAGGAGAAGCTGTTCGCCCTCATGACGCCACCGCCGACTGAACCGCATGCCCGTCTCCAAGATGAACTTCGGCGGGGTCGGGCGCGTCATGCTCCAGTCGATGATGCGCGACAAGCAGGTGGCGTCGATCGACGAGCTGTTCGACATGGCCCGCCAGATGGGTGTCAAGCTCATCGCCTGCACGATGTCCATGGACGTGATGGGCATCGCCCGCGAGGAGCTGATCGACGGCGTGGAGGTGGGCGGCGTCGCGACATTCCTGGGCGATGCGGCCCGCTCGCGCGTGTCGCTGTTCGTTTGAGCCCGTGACCGCGCCGGACGGTGCCTGAGCGCCGGACATGGTCTTCCAGCCCGAGCTGTCCCTGGTGGTCGAGGGCCCCGACGGCCGCGTGCCGCTGTCCTTCGTCGTCCGCCACATCGTCTGCGCCGGCTACGAGCCGGGACCGGTCGGACGCGGGCGCCACATCCAGGAGCTGGGAAGCCTCGGCATCGCGCGGCCGAAGGAAGTGCCGGTCTTCTCCGCCGTCGCCTCGTACCTCGCCACCACCGAGCAGGTCATCGAGGTCAGGGCCCCTTCACGTCCGGCGAGGCCGAGGTAGCGCTGATCCTCGGCCCGGGCGGGCCCTGGGTCACCGTCGCGAGCGATCAGACCGACCGCTTCTTCGAGCGCCACTCCGTCCCCGCCGCGAAACAGCTCTGCCCGAAGGTGCTCGCGCCGACCGTGTGGCGCCTGGCCGACGTGGAGGGACACTGGGACGAGCTCGAGCTCCGGGCGTGGGTCGGAGCGGCCGGAAGCGCCGCCTCTACCAGGAGGCCAAGCTGGGCAGCCTCCTCGCCCTCGACACCCTCCTCTCCGGTCTCCGCCGCCGCGTCGGACGGACGCTCGACGGCGTGGTGCTGCTCTCGGGAACGGTGCCGATCGTCGACGGTCAGGTGATCTACGGCGACGCCTACGAGCTGGAGCTCGCCGACCCGCGGTCTCGGCCGCGCCATCCGCACCCAGTACGCGGTGCGGGTCCTGGAAAGGACCCGCGCGGCTAGCCCTCCGAGTGGCCGACGCGAGCCTCCTCGCGACGGAGAAGTCATGACGACGAGCATCGAGCACAGGACGGTCCAGGCGAGACGGGATCACCTTCCACGTGGCGATGTCGGGGCGGCCCGATGGGCCGCCCGTGCTACTGTCTGCCCGGGTTCCCCGAGGGGTGGATGAGCTGGCGGCCGTGATGAAGTCTTCTCCCGGAGGCTCGCCTCTACGCGCCGGACCTTCGCGGCTACGGGGAGACCGAGCGCCCCCGGGACGGCTACGACGTGTTCACGCTGACCGACGACATCGCGGCGCTGATCCGGGCGCTCGGGCTCCGAGGCCAGTGCTCGTCTCCCACGACTGGGGCGGCGCGCTGGCGTGGATCTTTCGCGCACCGGTACTCGCATCTCGTCAGGCGGTTCGCCGTCGTCAACTGCCCGCATCCCCGGACACTGGTGCGGGCCGTGCTCCCACTTCGAGGACTTCCAGACCATCCGCATCCCTGGGTGCCCATCTTCGAGATCCCGTGGCTCCCGGAGCTCTTCCTGAGCACCGCGCTCGGCCGCTGGTTGCTGAAGCTGTCGTTCACCATCCGGGAGGGCCAGAAGGGGAAGATGGACGTGGCGCTCGTCGAGGAGCTCGTGGCCCGCTTCCAGCGACCGGCGGACGTCCACGGCCCGATCCAGTACTACCGCGAGATGGTGTCGACCCAGATCTGGCCGTCGAAGCGCGCGCGGCTCGAGGCCGTCTATCGAACGCCCATCACGGCGCCGGCCACCCTCGTCTGGGCGGCGAAGGACGGCGCCCTGTCCGCCAGAGTCGCCATGAACAGCGAGCTCGACGCCGGGTGCCCGGTGGATCTCCGGCCGCTCCCGGGCGTCGGCCACTTCGTGAGCCTGGAGGCGCCCGACAAGCTAACGCAGAAGATCCGACGGCTACTGGGCCCGTTGCCGGACCAGCGGACTGGGCCGGAGCGGGCCGCCGCAACGGCGCGCCGCCGGCCGGACGAGGCCCCGGGTCAGCCCGACATGAGCCCTTCAGGAGGGCGAGCGCCTCGTCGTGGAGACGCCCGTTGGAGGCCAGGGCGGAGCCCGAGTAGATCGTCGGCCGCCCGGCGAGATCCGTGAATCGCCCGCCGGCTTCCTCGAAGAGGATCTTGAACGGCGCGATGTCCCGGGCCTTCACATCCGCTTCCATCATGAGCTCGGCCTGGCCCCGCAGGACAGAACGTGTAGCCGAAGTAGTCGCCGAAACCCCGCTGGCGATCTGTGCGGTCCACGAGACGCACGAACCCGTCCCAGCTCCGCGCGTCCTCGAGCGACCGGAGGAGATTCAGGCTCGAGTGCACCATGCATCGCGTCGGCCAGCCGGTCGACGGCCGAGACGCGGAGGGGGCCCCGTCCGCCCACGCGCCCTGCCCGCGCCGGGCCCAGAACAGCTCGCCCGTCGCCGGCGCGTGGACCACGCCGAGCGTGACCTCCCCTCCTCCTTCCAGGGCAGAGCAGCGTCGCCCGGTACGGGATGCGCCGGACAAAGTTCTTCGTCCCGTCGATGGGATCCACGATCCAGCGGCGCGACTGGCCACCCTGCGCCCCGAACTCCTCCCCCAGGAACCCGATGTCGGGGAACTCGGGACGGAGGCGCTCCACGATCGCGACCTCCGCCTCGTGGTCGGCCTGCGTGACGGGCGTCAGGTCGGCCTTCCGCATGACGCGGACGTCGCCCGGCGTAGCGGAGCGCGATCGCGCCGGCGGCGCGAGCCGCATCCAGCGCGGCCTCGAGGATGCGGTCGGTCACGAGCGGGGGCAGCCCAGGACGCGATCACCGATGATGCCGCGCTGGATCTCCGACGTGCCGCCGGCGATGGCGAAGCGACGGGCGAAGACCGCCTGGAAGGCTCAGCGGCCGCCGTCCAGTGCCCCGGGGCCCCGCGCCACAGCTGGCCCCGGAGGCCGAGAAAGACCGCTCGCCGTCTCCGCCATCCGCACGTAGGCCTCGCTGAAGGCGAGCGAGCACCAGCCCTCGGGACCAGGCGCGGCTCGCCGCGGAGCCGGCGCGTGATCGAGCGAAGCTCGTCAGCCGGAGCGCCTCCGTCTCGATCCAGCACTGGGCAGCGCGCCTGTCGCGTCACCGGATCCTTCGACGCCGGGCGATCGCCGGAGGGCGTCTGCCGCGCGAGGTCGAGAAGACACCGGGTAAGGAGTGATGCAGGTTCGTCTGGTTCCCGAGGCCGGTGCGCTCGTGCATGAGGACCGTGATGCCGACCTTCCAGCCGCCGTGGAGGGTCCGGAGAGATGATCGCGGGGCACCCGGACGTCGTCGAAGAAGACCTCGTTGAACTCGGCGTCGCCCGTCAGCTGCACCAGAGGCCGGACCGTGATGCCCGGGCTCCGCATGTGCCACGCAGGAGGCACGAGATGCCGCTCGTGCTTCAGCGCCGCCGGGTCCCGTCCGGACGAGGAGGATGCACCAATGGCTCCGGTGGGCGTTCGAGGTCCACACCTTCTGCCCCGACACGCGGAAGACGTCACCGTCCAGGACCGCGCGCGTGGCGAGGGACGCGAGATCGGATCCCGCCCCGGCTCGGAGAAGCCCTGGCACCAGATGTCCTCCGCGGCAAGGATCGCGGGAGAGAAACGGCGCCGTTGCGCCTCGGTTCCCTCACTCCATGATCCCGGGCCCCGCCAGCATCAGGCCGATGGTGTTCACGCCTGGCGGCGCGCCGCGCGCACCATCTCCTCCTGGAAGATCATCTGCTCGACCAGGCTCGCCCCTCGGCCGCCGTACGTCCGCGGCCGGGCGATGCCGACCCAACCCGCCCCGGTGGAGCCGCTTGTGCCATGCGAGGCATGCGTCGAACGACCGGTCGGGGTGAAGCGTGAACTTCGTCGTCGGTGGCGGGCCAGTCGGCGCGGTGCGCGGGAAGCTCGCGCTCGAGCCAGCGCCGCAGATCGTCGCGGAAATCCTCGTCGGCCGCCGAGAACGCGAAGTCCATCGTCAGGCGGTGTGGTAGCACACGCGGATAGAGCGGTCAAGGACGCGGGCGTCCGAGCCACTGCCGGTCTGCCCCGGCGCGCGCGGCCAACGAACGGCTGCCCGGATCGGCGAACTGGGCTACGCTCTGCGTGTGCAGGAGTGCTGCGCGGTCCACGAGATTCCCGTCCGGCAGCGCCGGGTGCTTCACGCCGTGCTCTGGATCAATGCCGCCATGTTCGTCATCGAAGCAGCGGGTGGCCTGCACGCGAGGTCGACTGCGCTGCTCGCGGACTCGCTGGACATGCTGGGCGACGCCGTCGTGTACGGATTCAGTCTGTGCGTCATCTCGCGGGGTCAGGTGTGGCAGGCTCGCGCGGCGCTCGTGAAGGGGCTTCTCATGGCGGCGCTCGGGGCGGAGTGTGCTCGTTGTCAGGCCGCGGTCAAGATCGCCTACGGCCTGGTTCCCACCGTCGAGCTCATGGGGTCGCTGGGAATCCTCGCGCTGCTCGCGAACCTCGTCTGTCTCGGCCTGCTGCGGAGTCGCCGCGAGGACGACATCAACATGCGCTCGGCCTGGGTCTGCTCGAGAAACGACGTCATCGGAAACGTCGCCGTCCTCGTTGCCGCCGTGGCGGTGGCGCTCACCGGCTCGGCATGGCCCGACATCGCCGTCGGGCTCACCGTCGCGAGGGTCGTTTCCTACTCGGCCGCTCAGATCATTCGCGAAGCCCTGCTGGGCAGAGCGTCCCGGTCACCTGACCGGTCCGATCCACGCGGCTTGCGCTCCGGAGCGTCCTGGCCGAGAATCGGCGCGCACCGCGACGCACTACCCCTCACCTGGAGGCTCAATGCCCAAGCAGCGCTACTGCGCGAAGACCACATTCGACTCTCCTTCCTACAGCCAGGGCGTCAAGGTCAGCGGATCTGGCACGTTCCTGTTCATCTCGGGCCAGATCTCCCAGGACGCGAAGGGCAAGGTCGTGGGTCGCGGCGACTTCCCGGCCCAGGCTCGCCAGACGCTCCAAGAACCTCAAGGCCATGGTCGAGGCCGGAGGCGGCACCTCGCGGATGTCGTGAAGCTCACGTTCTTCCTCACCGACGTGCGCTACCGGCCGGACCTGGTGCCGATCCGCGAGGAGTTCTTCGGGCCGAAGCTCCCCGCCTCCACGCTGATCACGACCCCGGCGCTCGCGCACCCCGACTACCTCATCGAGATCGAGGCGGTCGCGTTCGTGGAGGGCCGCTGATGCGGCTCGAGGGCAAGGTCGCCGTCGTCACCGGTGCGGCCCGGGGCATCGGGCTGGCGATCGCCCAGCGGTTCGTCAAGGAAGGCGCCCGCGTCGCGCTCGCGGACCGGCTCGCGGCGGAGGTCGAGACCGAGGCCGCGCGGCTCAGGCGGTCGCGCTGGCGGTTCCGACGGACGTGGGGATGCCACGGAGGTGCGCCGCCTGATCAGCCGCACGGTCGAGCGCTTCCGGGCGACTCGATTGCATGGTGGCGAATGCCGCCGTGCAGGCGGAGATCCCCTTCCTGGACCTCACCGAGGAAGAGTTCGACCGCGTGATCCGCGTGAACCTCAAGGGCACGTTCCCTGTGCGGGCAGGCCGCCGCGCGCCACATGGTGCAGGCCAGCACCCGCGGCACGATCATCAACATGAGCTCGGTCAACGCGGTCGTGGCTCACCCGGTGCTGGTCCACTACGCCGCCTCAAGGGCGGCATCGCCATGCTCACCAAGGGCATGGCCGTCTCGCTCGCGCCGCACGGCATCCGGGTCAACGGGATCGGCCCCGGCACGGTCAACACGCCGATCAACGCCAACTTCTTCAGCATGCCGGGCATGATCGATCGGTTCCTGATGCGGACGCCGCGCTCGGACGCATCGCCGAGGCCGACGAGATCGCGAGCGTCGCCGTGTTCCTCGCGTCGGAAGACTCGTCCTACGTGACCGGCACCACCATCTATGCCGACGGCGGACGGCTCGCGCTCAATGGCCTGATGGCGCGCCCGCAGTAGTCCATGGGGTCCTTGACCGCTTCCGGCTCGACGGGAAGCGCTGCTTTCTGACCGGCGGCAGCCGGGGGCTGGGACGCGAGATGGCGCTGGCGCTCGCCGAAGCCGGCGCCGATCTGATCCTGGTCGGCCGCGACCGCCCCGCCCTCGAGGCGACCGGCGCCGACGTCGAGCGGCGCGGGCGCTCGGCCGCCCTCATCCAGGCCGACGTCAGCCAGCCGCTGGAGGCCGAGCGCGCGTGCCGAACGGCGCTCGAGCAGCACGGCCCGGTGCACATCCTGATCAACAACGTGGGCGGCCGCCGGATCGACGTGGCGACCGAGGACCTCGACCTCGAGCAGTGGCAGGAGATCGTCGATCTCAACCTCACCAGCACGTTCATCTGCACGAAGCTGATCGGAGGGGCCATGGTCCGGCGAGGCCAGGGCGGGCGGGTCATCAACATCGCCTCGGTCTCGGGGCTTCATCGCGACCCGCGGAATCGCTGGACGGAGCTACGAGACGGGCAAGGCCGCCGTCATCCACTTCACGCGTGCGGTCGCCGCCGACTGGGCACCCCCATCGCGTGACCGTGAACGCCATCGCGCCCGGCGCCTTTCTCACGGAGCCCAACCTTCGGTGGAGCCGGCTCAGCTCTGCGCTGCTGATGGAGACGCTCGCGCGCGCAGATCCGATCGGGGAGTTCGGGCGCCCTGAGGACCTCGGGCCCCTCGCCGTCTACCTGGCGAGCGACGCCTGCGCGCTGCATGACGGGCGCCGTCCTGGTCATCGACGGGGGTACACCGCCTGGTAGCCGCCCGGGAGCCCCGCCTGACGGAGGCCAGGCCGGCTGCGCGCCCGGGGCTCTCTTGACGGGCCGTCCGGGTCTCATAGTAAGGGGCCTACGTCCGACGCACCGGAACGGGTTCCGCCCCGGGCAGAACGAGTCCCGGATCGGCACCTCTACTGAGGAGGGATCTCCGGCATGGGCGAGACGATCGCCGAACGGTACAAGAAGACCCTGCCTGGCTCCTGGATGGAATGGGAGCGGGCGTGCCGCATCATCCGGGCGGGATCACCCATGACAGCCGCCACCTGGTCCCCTTCCCTCTCTACGTCGCGCGGGCCTGCCGGGCCCCGGAAGTGGGATGTGGACGGTCGGGAGTGCACCGACTACTGGATGGGCCACGGGGCGCTGTTCCTCGGGCACTCCACCCCGCGATGGTGGAAGCGGTCAGCGGCAGGTGAGCCTGGGGACCCACTACGGCGCGTGCCACAAACCTCGAGGTCGATTGGGCCGACTGGATCACGTGGCTCGTCCCTCGGCGGAGATGGTGCGGTTCACGATGTTGGGGACGGAGGCGACGCACCTGGCCGATCCGGCTGCGCGCGCCGCGACGGGCCGGGCCGAAGCTCGTGAAGTTCACCGGCCACTTCCACGGCTGGGCGGACGGCGTGGCGACTGGCGTGAACCCGCCCTTCAAGTTCCCATGTCGGCCCGGCATCCCGGGCCCGGTGCTGGGCGAGCGCTGCTGTCGCCGGCGAACGACATCGGCGCCCTCGAGCGGCTCGTCAAGAGCCGCAGCGACATCGGCACGGTCATCCTGGAGCCGAGCGGCGCCGCATGGCGGGGACGGATCCCATCGACCTCCGGATTCCTGAAGGATCTCCGCCAGCTTCATCGGCGAGATCGCCATGGCCTCGTCCTGAGTCTTCTGACGAGGTGATCACTGGGCTCCGCTGGCGCGCCGGGCGGTGCTCGTGAGCACTACGGCATCCACTCCCGACGACGACCACCCTGGCGAAGATCGGCCGGCGGCTCTCCCCGGGAGCGGCCGTCTGCAGGCAAGCGGGAGCTCCTGAGCCAGATGGCGGAATCGGATCGGACGTGCGGCAGCGCAATTCCGGCAAGGGGCGCGTCGCGCAGGGCGGCACCGGCAGCTCGAGATCCCCTCACCGCGACCGCGGGGTATCGCCATGCTGTCCCGTGATCGCCGGACGGCTTGGCACCACGAGACGGCGACCACGCGCGAGGCGCCGAGCTGCGGGCGGCGCTCAACGGCGTCTGCCGCAAGGCGGGCGCGCCGTGCGTGGCGTACGGCGACGTGTCGGTCCGCCACGATCAGGCTCGAGGGCCGCCGGAGCCCGGCAAGAAGCGCGACGCGAGTCTGGTTCGCAAGTGGCGCTGCGCGCCGATCCTCCACGGGGTGGACATGTCGGCCAACCACGGCTGGGCCTCGGCCGCGCACGGCGACCCGGAGATCGAGAAGCGGCGGAGCACGTTCGCGTGGCGGTCGCCGACCTGCGAGGCGGAGCGTGCGCCGCCCTGATCC
>ERZ1370068.7920-contig-681_pt1 | contig 16981 bp, 29 predicted proteins | sample MGYA00561227_ERZ1370068 | MGnify/ENA primary metagenome ERZ1370068 (study PRJEB38410, sample SAMEA6850437) | metagenome | study: Metagenomic assessment of the ecological functions of the soil: analysis of the soil microbiota associated with the...
GCGGTGATTGGCCTGGAGAACACGAAAGACGTGGTCCAGCTCGACGGGATGTACGGGCAGGGCATCGGCCGGTACATTAACGACTGGCGGGGGTTCGGCCTCGATGCCGCCCAGGATGGCGCGGGCGATATCACGGCCTTGCCGGCCTTTGGTGGGTATGCGGGATTCCAGCACTTCTGGAATGACAAGTGGAGCTCGCAGGTGGTGGCGGGCATCCTTCAGGTGGATAACTCTGCTGGGCGGGGTCCTACCGCCTTCCACGAAACCCAGTACTACTCCATCAACGCGGTCTGGTCACCGACCTCGGTCTTCAGTCTGGGTCTCGAGGTCCTGTATGGCCGCAACGAGCAGAACGATGGAGAGTCGGATCATGCGACGCGGCTCCAAGCCGGAGTTCCAGTTCTACTTCTATGATGGCAGCTGAGGCCTCAATACCTCAGGGAATCACATTGTCTAAGGAACCAGATTGTCTAAAGGAATGTCGTATGGAGTCGCGGCCGCGCTTCTGACCCTGGTCCTGGTTGGCAACGCCGGTTGGTGTCGGGGCCAGCAGCAGGTTACAGCGTCATCGCGCCCTCGGTCAGGGATACGACGTGCGCCGACAGCACGGACACGACGCGAGGGCCCGAGCGGCAGCCGGTCCGCCGGAGGAACAGCATGGATCACAACGAGGTTGCCGCTCCCCGGGTGGACAACATCCCGCTCGAAGGCACCGGGAAGGGATTCATTCCGATTCCGGGCACTGCTCCTGATTCGCTGAACGCTGGAGTTTGCAAGCCGAAGCGGAAAACCACGCCAATGATGCTTCGGCACGCTTAGCCGGGCCTGCCGCGTTATCCGTCACCACGCGCCGGCCCTCTGGCCCTGAAGTCCAGCGAACTGTAGGTTCTCCGTTTCCCCGGTACTCGAAAGCCGCACCGCCACCTGTTGAGGCCGATGTGACGCGCTCACTGCCCAGGATGACGATTCTCCTCCTGGCTCTGGTCGCTTCCAGACTGCAAGAAGAAAGAGGCTGCCGCGGGGCCGACGCCGGAGGTGAGCCTGGCCGACGTCGTGCAGCAGGACGTTCCCGTCTATGTCGAGGCGGTGGGCGAAACCCGCGGTTCGCAGACGGTGGAGATCCGGGCTCGGGTCAGCGGCTTCCTCGAGGGCATGCACTTCACCGAAGGCGGAGCGGTGAAGAAGGGCCAGCTGCTTTACGTGATCGACCCCAAGCCCTTTGAAGCGACGTTGGCCCGAGCCGAGGCGCAGGTCGCGGCGGCGAAGGCCCAGTTCTGACAATGCCGAGCTGGAGGAGAATCGGCTCCGTCCGCTAGCCGAGAGCGACGCGGTGAGCCGGCAAGAGTACGACGACGCGTTTGCCGCCAAGCAGACCGCCGAAGCGAGCCTCGAGGCCGCCCGCGCCGCGGAGCAGACCGCTGCGATCGACCTCGGGTATGCGAGGATCTATTCCCCGCTCAACGGCATCGTGGGATTCACCGAGGCCCAGTTGGAGATCTGGTCGGCCCCGGTGCACGCAGCCTGCTCACGACCGTCTCCGAGGCCGACCCGATCTGGGTCCGCTTCGCCATTCCGGAACAGGAGTACCTGAGGCTATACCGGCAAACCCTCGAGACCGGTAAGGGACTCAAGCAGCAGGACTCGGACATCCGCATGTACCTGGCGGATGGCACAGAGTATCCCGGAAAGGGCACGCCACGGGTCGCCAATCGCGCGGTGGACCCGGCCACCGGCACTCTTCAGGTCGAAGTCGCCTTCCCCAACCACAGGGGATCATCCGGCCCGGCCAGTTTGCCCGCATCAAGGTCCGGACCGACGTGAAGAAGGGCGCGTTGCTGGTACCCCAGCGGGCCGTACGAGAGCTCCAGGGCAGCTATTCGGTGGCAGTGGTAGGCGCCGACAACAAAGTTGCGATGACCGCCGTTACGCCGAGTGACCGGGTGGGTTCCCTGTGGGTGATCGACCAGGGACTCAAGCCCGGCGACAAGGTCGTGGTGGAAGGCCTGCAGCGACTCCGGGACAGCATGACGGTGCGGGTGAAGGCCGCGACTCCCGACAGCGGGGCGCAGCAGAAGGCCGCGGAAGGCGTCACCCCAAACCGGCCGAGAAGCCGTAAGCCGTGGCGAAGTTCTTCGTCAATCGCCCGATCGTGGCGATGGTCATTTCCATCATCATGATCCTGGTCGGCGTCGTGGCTCTCAAAAGGCTGCCTGTCGCCCAGTATCCCGAGATCACGCCCCCCGAAATCATGCTTGCTGGCCACCTACACCGGCGCCAGCGCGGTGAACGTGGAGCAGACCACGGCGACACCGATCGAGCAGCAACTCAATGGAGTTGAGCGCTCGATCTACCTCAAAAGCATCAACGCCAACGACGGCACCATGCAGCTCCGCGCGACGTTCGAGGTCGGCACCGACCTCGACATCGCCAATGTGCTGGTGCAGAACCGGTTCTTCCCAGGCCGAGCCGCTCCTGCCCGAGGACGTGAAACGGCTCGGGGTCACCGTCCGGAAGTCGCTCACCTTCCCGCTGCTGCTCATCTCGCTCACCTCGCCGAACGCCACCTACAACGGCGACTTCCTGAACAACTACGCCGCCATCAACGTGATCGACGCCCTGGCCCGGGTTCCCGGGGTGGGTCAGGTGCGACTCATGTCGGGCGGTGAGTACGCGATGCGCATCTGGGTCCGCCCCGATCGGCTGGCGACGCTCGGCATCACGGTCAGCGATATCGTAAACGCGGTGAAGCAGCAGAACGTGCTGACTCCCGCAGGTCAGGTCGGGGGCGCCCCGCCCCGCCCGGACAGCAATTCACCTATACCGTCCGGGCCGCCGACCGGCTGGCCACCCCCGAAGCAGTTCGGGGAGATCGTGATCCGCACCAATCCCGACAGCTCACAGGTGCGCCTGAAGGACGTGGCCCGGCTGGAACTCGGCGCCCAGATTTACTCCAGTCTCGGCCGGCTCAACGGGAAGCCGGCCGCCCTCATCGGGCTCTATCAGATCCCGGGATCGAACGCCCTCGCCGTCGCCCAGCAGGTTGGGGCCTCGCTGAAGCAACTGAAGGCGCGGTTTCCCGAAGACGTCGACTACCGGATCTCGCTCGACACTACCCTGCCGATCACGGAGGGCATCACCGAGATCACCCACACGCTGCTCGAGGCGGTGGTACTGGTCATCCTGGTGGTGTTCCTCTTCCTGCAGAACTGGCGGGCGACGCTGATCCCGCTGCTGACGGTGCCGGTTTCGCTCATCGGCGACCTTCGCGGTGTTTCCGCTGCTCGGCTTCTCGGTCAACACCCTCTCGATGCTCGGACTGGTGCTGGCCATTGGCATCGTGGTGGACGATGCCATCGTCGTGGTCGAGGCGGTGATCCACAACATCGAGCATGGCCTGGCGCCCGAAGGAGGCGACCCTCAAGGCCATGCAGGAAGTGTCGGGTCCGGTCGTCGCGATCGCGCTGATCCTGACCGCGGTGTTCGTGCCCGGTCGCCTTCGTCCCCGGCATCACTGGTCGGCTCTACCAGCAGTTCGCCATCACCATCGCCATCTCGGTGCTCTTCTCGGCCTTCAACGCGCTCACCCTGAGCCCGGCCCTGTCGGCCATGCTGCTCAAGCCGAAGCAGCAGGCTGGCGGGCCGCTCGGCAGATTCTTCGCGGCGTTCAACCGGGTGTTCGATCGCCTGACCGGCGGATACATGGGGGTCACCAGTTTCCTGGCCCGAAAGCTGGTCCGGACCGCGGTGCATCGTGGGAGTGGTCGCAGTCCTCGCCGGGCTCATCGGCACGCGCATCCCGTCGTCGTTCGTGCCCGAGGAGGACCAGGGCTACCGTGATGGTGAACGCCCAATTGCCCGACGCCGCCTCGCTGGAGCGCTCTGACGGCGGTGGCGAAGAAGATCGAGCAGATCCTCGCGGAGACGCCGGGCGTGGAGAGCTATTCCACGATTGCCGGATTCTCCCTGCTCACCAATGCGAATTCCAGCAACATGGCGTTTGTCTTCGTGCAGCTGAAGGAATGGCATGAGCGGCACGGCAAGGCGGAGTCGGCAAGGCGGCATCGTTGCCCGGCTCAACCAGGCCTCTTGCCACCCAGATTCCGGAGGGGATCACCATCGCCTTCGGGCCGCCGGCCATTCCGGGGCTCGGCAATGGCTCGGGCTTCTCGCATGATGCTCAGGACCTGGGCGGCAATACTCCGGAATATCTGGCCCAGCAGACCCAGCGGTTCATCCAGGCCGCGAACCAGCGGCCGGAAATTTGCCCGCGCCTTCAGTCCATGCGGCGCCAGCGTTCCGCAGCTCTTCGCCGACGTGGACCGCGACCGGGTGCTCAAGCTGGGGCTCCAGCTCCAGGACGTGAACAACACCCTCGGCAGCTTCCTGGGCGGGACCTACGTGAACGATTTCAACCGGTTCGGCCGAGTGTACAAGGTGTACGTCCAGGCCGAAGGCACATACCGCACCAAGCCGGACGACATCAGCTTCTTCTACGTCCGCACGCCAGGCGGTCAGATGGTGCCGCTTTCGACCTTGGTTCAGATGCGGCAAGCCAGCGGGCCCGAGTTCACCAACCGGTTCAACCTCTTCCGCGCCGCTGAAGTGACCGGCACTCCGGCGCCGGGCTACAGCTCGAGCCAGGCGCTCAAGGCACTCGAAGAAGTCGCCAAAGAGGTGCTCCCGCTCGGACATGGGGTACTCGTGGAACGCGCTCAGCTACCAGGAAAAGCTGGCCGAGGGCAAGGCGGGCGTCATTTCCTGCTGGCGCTCGTCCTGGTCTTCCTCATCCTGGCCGCCCAGTACGAGAGCTGGTCCCCGCCGTTCAGCGTGCTCCTCGGCACTCCGTTCGCCGCCTTCGGCGCGTTTCTCGGCCTGTTCATCGCGCGCCAGATTAGTCCGGTCTTCGAGAACAACGTGTTCGCCCAGATCGGACTGGTCGACCCTCATCGGCCTGGCGGCCAAGAACGCGATCCTCATCGTGGAATTCGCCCGAGCCGAGCTTCACAAGGGCCGGCCTCTGGTCGAATCGGCGCTCGATGCCGCCAAGCTGCGGTTCCGGCCGATCCTGATGACCGCCTTTGCGTTCATTCTGGGCGTGGTGCCCCTCTGACTGCGTCGGGCGCCGGGGCGGCCTCGCGCAAAGTGATGGGCACGACAGTCCTCAGCGGGATGCTCGTCGCCACGATTCTCGGGGTGATCCTGGTCCCTTCGCTCTACATTATCGTGGAGCGGCTGACCGGCGGGGAGAAGAAGGCGCAGGCACACGCCGCAGCGGCAGGGGCCCAGCCGGAAATCGGGGCGCTGGCGAACACGGCGGGCACCCGTGACCAGGCGCCACATCGGAATCTTCGCTGTTCTGGCCGCCCTGTCCTGCAAGGTGGGTCCCGGGTACGAACGCTCCCGGAAGTCGCGGTGCCCGAGACCTATCGGTTCACCGACACGACAGTCTACTCCCCTGACTCGCTCGCCAAGCTCGACTCCGCCGCGGCCATCGATCGCGGATGTCCCCTGGTGGGAGGTCTTCGGCGACGACACGCTGCAAGGCCCTGATCGCAGGAAGGGATACAGCACAATTACAACCTCGGGATCGCCATCGCCCGGGTGCAGGAAGCACGGGCGATCACCAAAGGTCGCGGGGTCTGGCGCTGTGGCCCCAGATCGCGGCCGAGGGCGGCGGTGATCGATCTCAGATCCACTCGCCCCGACGCCAATGCCCTCAATCAGTCCCGGGTGACCAACCGGTTCTTCCTCGATGGCGTTCTTTCCTGGGAGCTCGACCTCTTCGGGCGGGTGCGGCGCCAGAAGGAATCGGCCGAGGCCCAGTTCTTCGCGACCGGAGATTCGCCCAGCGCGGAACCATCATCAGCGTGGTGACCGGCATCGCCGACGCGCTACTTCATCGCTGCAGGGGTCTGGATGAGCAGTTGGTAATCGCGCGGAACACCGTCGCTTCACGGCAGAAGACCGTCGACCTGTTCAAGCGCCGAGAGCTGGGCGGGGTTTCCAACCGGGTCGAGGTGTCGCAGGCCGAGGCTGAGCTGGCCGATGCCGTCGCGGTCGAGCTGGACACTGAGCGGCTGATCGCGAACCAGGAAACCGTGGTGAGCCTGCTCCTGGGGCGTGGTCCCAGTCCGATTCCGCGGGGGACCACGCTTTCCGATCAGTCGCTGCCCCCCGAAGTGCCCCCCGGCATCCCCTCGCTTGCTGGAGCGGCGCCCGGACGTACGGGAAGCGGAGGAGTTGCTGCGATCGGCAAACGCCGAGATTGGCGTCGCGAAGGCCGACTACTTCCCCGAATCTCCCTCACTGGATTGTTCGGCTGGGTGAGCCCCCAACTGGACAAATTGCTCTCCGAACCGCAGACCGTCTGGTCGGTGGGCGGAAACATCGTGCAGCCGATTTTCACCGGGGACGCATCAAGGGCAACGTGCAGGCACGCGCAAGGCCCGCTGGGTCCAGTCAGCGAACTTCTATCTGGGCACCGCACAGAGCGCCTTCCGGGAGGTTTCCGACGCCCTGGCCGGGATCCGCTATTTCGAGCAGATCAGCGAGCAGCGGGACCTTCAGGTCAAGGCGCTCACCGAAGGGTCGGACCTTACCCGCCAGCGCTATGTGGCCGGCCGGTCCAACTATCTGGAAGTGCTGGACGTGGATCGCCGGCTGTTCGTGGCACAGACCCAGGCCGTCGGGGCGCGGCTCGATCACGCCAGGACCTACATTTCGCTATATAGGGCGCTGGGCGGCGGCTGGCAGGTGCCCGACACCACCGCCGCGGCCGATTCAACCTCGTCGAAGTAGAAACTCTCCGCCGGAACTATCGCCGGACTGAAGGAAGGCACCTTGTGGCGAAGATCCCTGAAAAGATGAAGGACGTGATTCGAGAAGCGCGGAAGTTCGCCAGGAAATTTCGGGTCTCGGACGGGAAGAAATTCCGCCTCGATGACTTTGATCCGGGGAAACCCTCGGGCTGGGCTCGGAAGACAAGCCGCGAGCCAAGGAAGTCCTGGCCGCTGGTGTCGCGGCCCTCGCCGAGCTGCAGGAGATGCTCTACGCCCAGGACCGCTGGGCCGTGCTGCTGATCTTCCAGGCCATGGACGCCGGCGGGAAGGACGGCGCCATCAAGCACGTGATGTCCGGCGTCAACCCGCAGGGCTGCCAGGTCTACTCGTTCAAGGCGCCGTCCAGCGAGGACCTCGACCACGACTTCTCGTGGCGCTGCCTGAAGTGCCTGCCGGAGCGCGGCCGCATCGGCATCTTCAACCGCAGCTACTACGAGGAGACGCTGGTGGTGCGCGTCCATTCGGAGCTGCTCCGCAAGTCAGAAGCTACCATCCGAACTGCTCACCAAGCGACATCTGGAAGGAGCGCTTTCAGGACATCCGCGCGCATCGAGCGGTATCTGAGCCGCAACGGCGTCGCCGATCCTGAAGTTCTTCTCTCAACGTCTCGAAGAAGGAGCAGAACGAAGCGCTTCCTCGAGCGCTTCGACATACCCGGAGAAGAACTGGAAGTTCTCCGCAGCGACGCGCAGGAGCGGGGCTACTGGAACGAGCTATCATGGAGGCCTACGAGGACCTGATCCGCGAAACCGCGACCAAGGAACGCGCCGTGGTACGTCGTGCCGGCGGACAACAAGTGGTTCACCAGCGTCATGGTAGCCGCCGCCGTGATTGAGGGGCTGGCCACGCTCGATCTGAGTACCCTTAGCGCTCGATGCCGCCCAGCTGTAAAAGAGCTTGCAGCCACGCGGGCGGAACTGGCGGGAAAGGCGTGAGGCGGGATCGGCGGGAGTGAGACTGAGCCAGGCCGCAGAAGAAACGCAGACAAACGCAGAAAGCTTGAGGTGTTCACCGAAGAAGTTCGAAATTCGACAGACCCAACTGCGTTCATCTGCGTTTATCTGCGGCCTCTACCGACTTCGAGAGCGGGATGTCGACATCGGCATCCCGCTCTTCGAATGTGATCAGGCCTTCTCGAGAGCCCGCGGCAGCTTAGCCGAGGCGAATCCGAACAGCGCCCCTGCAACCATCGAAAGCACGATCAGCAGCGGCGGGTTGGTGTGATAGTCGATGTCGGTCAGCATGGCGATCGCCTTGGCCTGCGCGCGTGAGCAGGAAGGAGGCGACGGTCGAGGCATAGCCGTACACGCTCGCCGGAATCGAGGACAGCGCCGGGAGGTGAGCCGCCAGTACGACAGCACGAACGCGGTGATGGCCACAATCACGGCGATCCCAACCTCGCTCCCGCCCAGAGGGAGACGCGACCACAAGCCACAGGCCAACATAGGCAATACAGCAGCCGAACACGTTGCCGATGATCGTTGTCTTGAGCGCCTTCCGTCGCCACCTGAGTGGAAGAAGCAGGCCTGCGATCGATAGCGCCATACCGCAAGCCCAATGGCCCGCAGCAGGAACGTGGCAACTCCGCCCAGCAGGGCGATACTCAAGGACAACGCAACCAGCTGTGACATGGCGATGTTCCTTCCGAGGTGTGGCCGCGCGGGAACCGCCTGAGCCGGCCACTGGTGAAAGGGGAGCCGATCACGTCCAGTGAGTCGTTGTAGCACCCGAAATGGGGTCTGTCAAATCGGCCATGGTCGGCTGGCATGGTGCAAAGATTGCAGGCGTTCGGGACGTCAGATTGACTTGCGCCCAACCGCTACGCGGCTGACGGCCGACAGCTTCACAAACACAGAGCACAGAGGCACAGAGGGGTCAAGAGCACACTACGGCCTCGTCAGCTCTCTCTTCACGGTCCCGCGATTCATTTGTGTTGTGTCTACTTGCCGCTGGCTTTGTAGCCAACTCGGTGCTTCAACACGAAGACATGAAGTCAGCAGCCTCCGCCGTCAGCGATGAGCCATGAGCAAGCTCGCTAACAGCTAAGCCGCTGACGGCTAATCACTAACAGCTTCTGGAGAGGAGACCCCATGGGCGACTACGGATACACCTACCCTCCCGGATTTGGGGATGGCGGTCGTGATCTTCGGCGGGATTACTTGGCGGCGGCCTCGATCTACTGGGTCGTCACGCGCCTCGCGGTAGGGGAGCGGGCGCGCGCTTTCAAGAGCGTGACACCGGGCCTGCTGCCGCCCCTGGCATTCTCGGGCTGCTCATCGCTTTTGTCGCAGCGCAGGTGTGGGGCGATGTCGAGCGGGCCAACACCGCAGTCAACCGCGAGGGGCCAGCGGCGCTGCGCGGCCGTCGTGTTGCTGTCCCGAGCTTTTCCCGGCGGGAAGCCGGGCCGCCTCCGCGACCTTGTTCAGCAACAGATCCGGACAGCCGTGACTGAGGAATGGCCTCGCCATGGCCCATCGGCGAGTCACGCTGACAGATGGTGCCGGCGGCGGCGGCGAAGCTCTGCAGGCCACCTGCAGCCTGAGCACCGAGGTCCGGGCAGGTGGTTGCCCAACGGAGATCGCGTCTGCTGCGTTGCAGAACGCGCTGGACGCGCGCCGGCAACGCATCCCTGATCAGTCAGTCCGGAAGTCAACTGGGTGAAATGGACTGACCTGATGCTCGAGGCGATTTGCAGCCTGATCGGTATCGCCATAGTCCACGCTGACAACCGGGTGGGGCGCCCGCATCGCGCTGCGACTCTTCTCCACTGCAGCAGCCGTAAGCATCATCCTCGGTCGCTGCACGATCGGACCGCTTGGCGGCAGGCCTCGATCCGGCCTGCAGTGCTGCTCCCGGCACTGCAGCCGGAATCGACGATCATCCCGACCGGTCCATAGCCCCACGGGCACCCCTCCAGCTGGGAGTAACCTCCTCCACCATGGCCGCCCGGTGACCCGGCTCCGAGTTGACCTAACCCCTCACCCCGCAGCTATTTTCGGCGGCTGTCGCCATGAACGATCTTTCGATGTCCCGCAGACCAAATGCTTCTCCTCAGGTGGCACGGCCAACCGGTCGCTCTTGCCGAGGAGGTTGCGGCACATTTGGGACAGCCGCTCTCGCAGGTAACGATTCGGCGAGTTCGCGGACGGAGAGCTCTTCGTCAAGATCGACGAGAACGTCCGGGGCCGCGATGTTGTACATCATCCAGCCGACCAATCCGCCGGCTGAGAACATGATGGAGCTGCTGCTCCTCATGGATGCGGCTCGGCGGGCCAGCGCGGCCCGGATCTACGGCGGTGGTGCCCTACTTCGGGTACGCCCGTCAGGACCGGAAGGACCAGCCGCGGGTCGCGATCAGCGCCAAGTTGATGGCCAACATGGTTGTCGGTAGCGCGGGGCGGACCGGGTGCTGCGCATGGACTTCCACCAGCACCAGATGCAGGGGTTCTTCGACCTGCCGGTGGACCATCTGTACGCGGCGCCGGTGTTCGTGAACCACTACCGGCAGAAGCATGCGGCGACCTGGCGGTGGTGGCGCTCGGACGTCGGTGGCGCCAAGATGGCGCGCGGGCTTCGCCAAGCGGCTGAATGCGTCGCTCGCGATCATCGACAAGCGGCGCCCCTCGGCCAATGTGGCGCGAAGTCGTGAACGTGGTCGGGGACGTCGAGGGGAAGGACTGCCTCGATCCCCGACGACATGCATCGATTACCGGCGGCACCATGTCGCGAGGCGATCCACGCGCCTCAAGCGGCTCGGCGCTCCAGCGACATCTATTGCTGCGCGACGCACGCCCTGCCTGCCAGGACCCGGCGATCGAGCGCCTGAGCAACAGCCCGGTGACGGAAATCGCGGTCACCAATACGATCAACCTGCCGCCCGAGCGGCGGTTTGCGAAGCTCAAGATTCTCTCGATCGCCCCGCTGCTGGCGAAGGCGATCGGTTACACTCACAGCGACCAGTCGGTGAGCTCCTCTTCGACTGAAGAACAACGAAGGATCGGACCATGGCACAGCAGGCGACATTACAGGCTGACTCGCGGAAGAATGCCGGCAAGGGCGCGGCCTGCTCTCGCCGGAAGAGCGGTCGAGTCCCGGCCGTGATCTACGGCCACAACCGCGCCGCGGAGCGCTCTCACCATCGACAGCGCGGCGCTCAGCCGGCTGCTGCGCTCGACGACCGCGCGTCGCCACCACGATCCTCGACGTGACGATCGACGGTCGTGACCCCGGCCGAGGCGCTGATCCGCGAGATCCAGCGCCACCCGCCCGGCCACCGACATCCTGCCACCTCGATCTCTACGAGGTGAAGGCCGACGAGAAGATCACGGTCGAAGTGCCGATCCACCTGGCCAGGACCGCCGATGGCGTCCGCGGAACCACGGCGGCGTCATGGACCGTGGCGATGCACAAGATCGAGATCCGGGTCTTCCCGGCCGACATTCCCGAGCACGTCGAGGTGGATGTGACCAACGTGGCGATCGGCCACTCGATCTTCGTGCGGGACATCCACGGTCGCCAAGGCCGACATCCTGAGCCTGCCCGACCTGCCGATCTGCTCCGGTCGTCGCGCCCCGCGCCGAAATCGTTGCCACGCCTGAGGTCGTCGCCGAAGCCCCGGCCGAGCCCGAACTGATCCGGAAGCCAAGCCCGGGACGAGGGAAGGCCGAGAAGAAGGAGTAAGCTCTGCGGGTCATCATGGGCCTGAGAACCCGGGCCCCGAGTACGAGAATACCCGGCACAACGCCGGGTTTCTTCGGCCGATCGGTTGGCGACGCGCTGGCGCCTCCCTGCCTTCCGCCGGGTCCCCGCCGCGCGCGAGACCCACGGGCAGCGTCGAAGGTACCGACGTCCGGCTGATCAAGCCGCAGACCTGCATGAACCGGAGCGGAGCCGCGCTGGCCTCGCTCCGTTCGCTCTTCCGGCTTCGATCCGCCCGCGACCTGATGATCGTGGTGGACGACGTGGCCCTGCCACGATCGGCCGCTTCCCGCCTCCGCCCCTTCCGGTTCCGCCGGCGGCCACAACGGCCTCAAGAGCATGCGAGGGCGCCCTCCGCTCTCAGGAATACCCTCGGCTCCGGATCGTGCGTGTCGGGCCGGTCCCTCCCGAGCAGGAAGAGCCTGGCCGACTACGTGCTGGATCAGTTCAGTAAGGAGAGAACGGGGCGCCCTGAACGAGCTGCTGGATCCGATGTCGGAGGCGGCGTGCTGGAGTGTGGCTGAGGGGATCAGAAGAGGCAATGAATCGGTTCAATAGCCTTCAGGCCATAAGCCGTCAGCCGTCAGCCGTCAGAAAGCTGTTAGCTGCAGTTCAATCTGAAATCTGAAATCTGAATCTTCAATCCTGAAATCGACCAGAAGCCGCTAGCCGCCAGCCACAAGCATGCTCAGACTTAGGAATTGTTGGGCTACCCAACGTCGGCAAGTCCACCCTCTTCAATGCCCTGACCAGCGCCGGCGCTCTGGTGGCGAACTATCCCTTCGCCACCATCGAGCCCAATACCGGCGTGCGTCACGGTCCTCGATCCCGCGACTCGAGCACCTCGCCGGAATCGTCAAGCCACAGAAGTCGATTCCAGCCGCGGTCGAGTTCCTCGATATCGCCGGACTGGTGAAGGGAGCGAGCCAGGGAGAGGGGCTCGGGGAACCAGTTCCTCGCCAACATCCGCGAGGTGGACGCCATCGTGCACGTGGATCCGCTGCTTCGGACGATCCCGACGTCCAGCACGTCATGGAAGCGTCGATCCGGTCCGCGACCGCGAGATCATCGGCATCGAGCTCGGGCTCTCGCCGACCTGGCCGGCGTGGAGAAGCGGCTCGACAAGGCCACGCGCACCGCCAAATCCGGCGACGCCCAGGCCGAGACTGCGAAGCCTGTCTCCAGCAATCGGTGCAGGCCGTTCTGGCCGAGGGCAGCCGGCGCACACCGTGGTGCCCACCGAGGAGGAGGCCCCGACCTACCGCGTCCTTCAACCTCCTCACCGCGAAGCCGGTGCTCTACGCCGCCAACGTGCTCGAGGCACGAGATCGCCCGCGGGCAACCGCCACGTCGAGGCCCTCCAGCGCCGCCATCGCGAAGGACGGCGAGCAGGCGGAGCTCGTCGCTCTTCTCCGGCAAGGTCGAGGCCGAGCTCAGCGAGCTCCCGCTGGCCGATCGCGCCGAGTTCCTGGCATCACTCGGCGTCACGCGAGTCGGACCCGACATCGTCTCGCCAAGGCCGCGTATCACCTGCTGGGCCTACAGAGCTATTTCACCGCCGGTGAGAAAGAGTGTCCGGGCCTGCGGACCATTCACCGGGGCGACAAGGCCCCGGAGGCGGCGGGCGTGATCCACTCCGATTTCGAGCAGGGCTTCATCCGGGCCGAAACCGTCGCCTACGACGACTTCGTCCGGCGTCGGCGGATGGAAACCCGCCCGGGAGCAGGGTCTCGCCCGCGCCGAAGGCCAGGGTGCGTCGTCCAGTGATGGCGACGTGATGCTGATATCCGTTTCTCCAGCTGAGCGTCGCGCCTCAGGCCGCCTTGTCGTCCGCCTGCAGGATCCCCGAAGGTGTTGCCCTCCGGATCGGTGCAGCAGGCCGAGCCAGCCGATCCCCGGGATTGCCATCTTGGGGACGACGACCTTCCCGCCCGCTGCTCTACCCGCTTCGCACGAACCCGTCACATGAGGGCACATCCACCGTGTTGACCGGGTCCCTGCCCCGGATGCGCTCGCGGAATGGATCCCCCCATCAATCCCGGGCGTCGTTCCCCGGTCAGCACCATCCAGTAGGGCATCGGCCCCTCCCATTTCTGGAAGGTCCAGCCGAACACACCCGATGTGGAGAACCCGATGGCCCGCCCGGATTGTCAGCGGGAATCTCGGAAGTGAATCGGACGCGGCATGCGAGTTGTCCCTCGACAGAGTTGGGTGACGCGCTGACGATCAGGCCTCTGCGCGGCTGGCCGGCCGAATTTCGTGGTGCGTAACCCACGATCAGCCCCACGATCGAGCCCGGGGATCATGATCTCCCAGAGTAGCGCTTTCGGTGGCCGGATCGGTGCCCAGCGCGAAGGGAAGTGCCAGCAGCGCGCCGATGCCGAGGCCGATCAGGAGAGCCAGCGGCAGGGAGTGCAGCTTCCGGGCGATCCATCCGATCAGAAGGCCCGCCACCAGACCCTTTTCCATCGACCCGATCACGATCCCCACGATCTGGGGGCGCAACCTCGGGTGCCGAAACCAGGGCGGTAAAGCCCATCGAGTGCGCCAAGGACGCCTCCTAGAGGAGGCCCAGCACCGGCTTGTTCATGATGATTCTCCTTGTGGGTGGCCAACCGGAACCAGCCGCATCCTTCTATTACCCGTCCGAGAGGAGTCCTTTAGGATGGCTTGTATTGTCCGTCCCGTCCGCCCTGTCCGCTCCCTTCTACAAGCCCCGGGTGACTAGGGGCAGGATCCGCATGGCGAGATAGGCAAGTACCAGCAGGATCGGGGATCGATATTGGCGATGATTCGCGCCCTTCTCCAGAAGCGGCTCCCGGTAGGCCGCAGACCGGCTGCGCATCGAGGTATCAGGCCACATCTCCGGCGCAGCGCTCGGCCGAGGGATAGCGATCACCCGGGATTGGCGCGCACCGCCAGTTGCGCCCGGAGCGGGCGGAGTGGCGCCGGCAGTCCAGCGTTGTCCTTCCGGAACCGGTGACGAGGGCTGGAGCACCGCGCCAAGGCTGTAGACATCGCTCCGCGCATCGATCTGTTCGACGTCTCCCCTCGCCTGCTCCGGAGACATGAACCCTGGGGTGCCGAGTACGGTGCCCGGAGCGGTGTCGGCATTGTCCAGCCACATCCGTCCGCTGTCTGCCCCCTCGCTTCCGCTCGGGGCAAGCCTGTCCGCCTTGTCCGCCCCGTCCGACCTTCCTCCCACCTTCGCAATTCCCCAATCGAGGCACCAACACACTCCCGAACGATTCCCACCATGATGTTCCCGGCTTGAGGTCGCGATGCCCACTTCCCCTCGCGTGCGCGAAGCCGATCGTCTCGCAGATCCGGAGAAACAACCGGAGCATGTCGGTGAGCAACGCCGCAGTGGGCGTAGTGATCGAGCCGTACCCCGCGGACCAGCCCATCACGTAGTAGACCCGTCCGTCCGGCAGCCGACCCACATCATGAACCGGCACGATGCCCGGATGCTCCAACTGCGCGAGAATGCAGGCCTCACGCCGGAGTCGCAGTGCCGTGCCGAGGAGTCGAGCCGCGGCACGAAGCTACCAGAGCGCCACTTCCCGCTCCAGCTCCTGATCGCGGGCACAGGTGACACCGTGCCCATGCCCCCCGTCCCAGCGCACCGACGATCTCGTACCGGTTGCCGGCCAACTCCGGCCACCTCGGCAACCTCGCGCAGATGTTCCAGCGCCGAGTCGGAGATGCGGGTCATGGCCGGGCGATCGGGCTGAACAGCTCCGGGCCTCGACTGGAATTCTCTTCGCTGCCGCACGATTCCTGCCAGCCGCTCCAGGCCAAGCGCCGAAACTCCCGGCGCGCAAAGGCGAGGTAATTGGTCACCTGCGTTACCGGGAGTTGAAACTCTTCCGCAAGTCGTCGATGCTCGGCCGTTCTCCGCTTCGACCGGCGACAGGTCGGCCCGCCGGAACACCGAGAACTGCATGCCTTCCCCTGCCGCAGAGCACTCGGCCCGGAGCGAATCCACCGCCATCGTGAACAGGCTGCGAATCCATCTCGCGCTGAAACCGCTGGATCCGGATCGGAGGCGGATTGCCGTTCGCCAGATCTGCATTCGATCTCGCGACATCGATGGTAGGAAGGTGACGCACCGCCCGCTTCTGGCGGGCAGCATCGCGCTGGTCCTGGCAAGGAAGCGATCACGGCGGTGCGCGGAAGGTTCGAAAACTACTCGCCGGATCGCGATCCTTCCCAGGAAAAAGTCTCCCTGAAAGGCCGCAGAAAGAACTCCTGGGTCAGATCCTGCGCGTCTTCCTGGTGACGATTCCAGCGCAGCCGGATAAATACGCTCGGGCTGGCGGCACGCGGCGACCAGTACGATCCCACGCGCGTTCCCGCTTCTGCGGGTGCACTCGCTCTGGAGCTGGACCAACGCCGAATGGTGCTGGCGCGGCGGGAAACCGCGCGGGGCTGATCAGCGGAGGCGGGATGTGAGCTCATGGGTCCAGACCAAAACATACCGGCGCGCATATTCCCACTTCACACTCTCGCGGTCCTTGACCGTGAGATGGATGATCTGGAGTCGAGCACCCTGGAACGTTTCCGCACCGGTTAACGCGCGGGCGCGGCCCGGAAGTCGAGGCACTGAGCAAGTCACCAAGCCGCCATCTGGACGAAATCGGCCGGTGATCGTGCGGGCAGCTTTCGTGCTGCTCGAGCGGCTCATGATCGGGATCCTGGCCGACGGTCACCCGCTGGAGGGCCTGCCCGACTGGCCAGGGCACCCACTGGCGGCCCGCCCCCTCGCGACAACGGATCCGCAGTTGAATCGCGGCGAGGTGCGATTCACCACCGCGACCTATTGCCGTGGCGATCTCATCGTCGGACCCTGTTTACGGTCAGAAGTCTGGATCGACTTCACGGTCCAGCGGGGCCGAGCGACGCCGACGCTAACGTGCTTTGCCGACGAGTGAACCGCGCCCCGGCCAAAGTCCAACGAGCGCCGCCGCTCGAGGCGATGGCGGGTCTGCCAGCGGCGACAGATCGAGGAGCGAATCCCTATTTCGGCTCGCCGGGATGCCTGTCGTCGTCCTGCGATGACCCAGAACCCTCTCGTGCGCGGGGGACGGACCTCCCTGGGGCGCACGTGTAGACCGCTTTCTCTTCGAAACCGCTGGTGGAGTTACCCCAGCCGGTTCTTCGGCGACGCCGGACGATCACTCTCGATCGGATGACTGATGGTCCCGGGCCTACCGCGAGCCAGGTTAGCCAGATCCCGGCACGACGCTGGGCCGCCCGCGCCAGAAGTGCGGCGCCGGCTGGAGTCAGCTGAATCCGGCAGGCCGCCAGGTTTCAGACCTCCACTGGCGGCGACCACGGGGCGCGCCCGCGCAAGGTCGGGCTCGCGGACTCCGCCAGCAGGCCCCGGCGCAGTCCGGCGCCTCGCCCCGCGCTCGCATTCATCTGCCTCGCGCGGCGAAGGC
>ERZ1370068.307-contig-10278_pt1 | contig 16970 bp, 20 predicted proteins | sample MGYA00561227_ERZ1370068 | MGnify/ENA primary metagenome ERZ1370068 (study PRJEB38410, sample SAMEA6850437) | metagenome | study: Metagenomic assessment of the ecological functions of the soil: analysis of the soil microbiota associated with the...
CGTTACGTACGCTGATCCCTACAGCGTCATCCTGTCCAACAAGTTCTACGAGGTGCAGAAATACGTCTCGGCCACCAACCACACCTTCACGCAGAACGTCATCATCGTCAGCAAGAAGTTCTGGGACGGCCTGTCGGCGGAAGAGCAGAAGATGCTGCGCGACAGCTTTGCCGAGACGCGCGAGTACCAGCGCGACCAGACCAAGCTCGCGGCGGACAAGGCGCTGGGCGAACTGAAGGCCAAGGGCATGCAGTTCAACGAGATCGCGCCGGCCGAATACGCCCGCATGCAGGACGCCACCAAGCCGGTCGTCGAAAAGTTCTCCGGCCGAATATGATCCGGCGCGGGTAAAACTCTTCACCGGCGAGCTGGCGCGCATCCGCGGCAGCCAAGTAAGCGCATGCGATGGCCGCCGTCGAACGGCTGATCGACCTCTACTGCCGGCTGCTGCAAGGTCGCGATCGCGGCGTGCCTCGCCGCGATGGTGGTGCTGGTCTTCACCAATGTCGTGATGCGCTATCTCTTCAACTCGGGGATTCCGACCTCGGAAGAGCTGTCGCGCTGGCTGCTGGTCTGGCTGACGTTCCTCGGCGCCATCGTCGCGCTGCGCCAGCACGCCCATCTCGGCGTCGACACGCTGGTCCGCGCGCTGCCTCCGCTCGGCAAGAAGATCTGCTTCGTCGCGAGCTATGTCGCTGATGCTCTACGCCGACTGGCTGCTGACGCTCGGCAGCTGGAAGCAGGCGGTGCTGACCTTCGGCGACAGCGCGCCGGCCTCCGGGCATCTCGGTCGGCCTGTTCTTCTACTCCTCCGGCCTCGTCTTCGGCGTCTCCGCGGCCGTGATCCTGCTGCTCGATCTCGTTCGCGTGCTGAGCGGCGGCGCAACCGAGGAAGACCTGATCTCGGTGAAGGAAAGCGATGAGCACACCTGATCGCATCACGCGCGGGCGGACCGCGCGTGACGCTCGCCGTCTTCACCTTCTCGCTGCTCGGCGCCATGGCGCTGGGCATGCCGATCGCATTCGCGCTGATCGTCTGCGGCGTCGCGCTGATGCATTCGCTCGACATTTTCGACTCTGCAGATCGTCGCCCAGAACATCATCAACGGCGCCGACAGCTTTCCGCTGATGGCGGTGCCGTTCTTCATGCTGGCCGGCGAGCTGATGAACCGCGGCGGCCTCGCCAAGCGCATCGTCAACGTCGCGCTGGCGCTGGTCGGCCACGTCAAGGGCGGCCTGGGCTACGTCACGATCCTCGCCTCCTGCGTGCTTGCCTCGCTGTCGGGATCGGCCGCCGCCGACGCCGCGGCGCTGGCCGCCCTGCTGGTGCCGATGATGGTCGCGGCCGGCCACCGCAAGATGTATGCGGCAGGCTTGTCGCCGCCGGCGGCATCATCGCGCCGGTGATTCCGCCGAGCATCGGCTTCGTGCTGTTCGGCGTTGCCGGCGGCGTCTCGATCTCGAAACTGTTCCTGGCCGGCATCTTCCCGGGCCTGATGCTCGGCGTCGGCCTCTGCTTTGCCTGGTGGTGGGTCGCGCGCGGCGAGGATATCGCGAGCCCGCCGCGCAAGTCGCTCGCGCGAGATCGTCTGGGCCTTCGTCGACGGCTTCTGGGCGCTGATGCTGCCCGCGATCATCGTCGTCGGCCTGCGGTTCGGCGTGTTCACGCCGACCGAAGCCGCCGTGGTCGTCGCCGTCTACGCGCTGTTCGTCGCGACCTGCATCTATCGCGAGCTGAAGATCGGCGAACTCTACGAAGTCTTCGTCTCGGCCGCGCTCAGCACCAGCGTCGTCATGTTCCTGGTCGCGGCCGCGCTGGTCTCGTCCTGGCTGATCACGGTCTCCGAGATCGCCACGCAGGTCGTCGACCTCGTTCGCCCCTTCATGGGCAACCAGACGCTCCTGATGCTGGCGATCATGGTGCTGGTCGTGATCGTCGGCACCGCGCTCGACATGACGCCGACCATCCTGATCCTGACGCCGATCCTGATGCCGATCATCAAGCAGGCCGGCATCGACCCGGTCTATTTCGGCGTGCTCTTCATCATCAACAACGCGATCGGCCTGATCACGCCGCCGGTCGGCGTCGTCCTCAACGTCGTCTGCGGCGTGTCGCGCATCAGCATGGAGGACATCATCAAGGGCGTCTGGCCCTTCATGATCGCCCAATTGATCGTGCTGTTCCTGATGATGCTGTTTCCAGCGCTCGTCACCGTGCCGGCGAAATGGTTCAGCGGCTGACATGTTGCCGCAATCGGCTACACTGCATCGGCATCACCCCGTGAAAGGCATTCCATGCGCATCATGATCCTCAATGGCCCGAACCTGAACATGCTCGGCATCCGCGAGCCGCACATCTACGGATCGACCACGCTCGACGCCATCAAGGCCTCCTGCGAGGAGTTCGCCGCCTTCGCCGGCGCGCAACTGGCGTTCCACCAGTCGAACCACGAGGGCGAGCTGGTCGATCTGATACAGTCCGCCCGCACGTCGGCGGACGCCCTCATCATCAATCCCGCCGCCTACTCCTTCACCTCGATTGCGATCTACGACGCCATGAAGATCTTTGAGGGCCCGATCTACGAGGTGCACATTTCCAACATCCACGCCCGCGACGAGCTGCACCGGCACTCCAAGCTCTCGGCCGCCGTGAAAGGCGTGATCGCCGGCCTCGGCCCCTACGGCTACATCGTCGCCATGCAGGCCGCGCTGCAGGGCGCCGGCCAGCTGCCGGCATCGCTGCCGGCGGCCGTGCGCGTCGGACCGAAATGACGGAGGAGCGTGACATGCAGGGAGCCGGCTATCTCGCCATCTGGAGCGATCTTGCGCCGCAGGACCAGACCGACTGGGCGCACTGGATCACGCGCGAACATGCCGCCGAGCGCGTCGGCGTCACCGGGTTTCTGGCCTGCCGCATCTTCCGTGCGCTGGGCGCGTCGGTGAACCGCTACTTCATTCTCTACGAGCTCGAGGACGAACGCGTCGTCGGCGGTCCGGACTATCTGGCGCGGCTGAACGCGCCGACGCCATGGTCGCAAAGCATCATGCCCCGGCTCGGCAATTTCGCGCGCGGCGGCGGCCGTATCGCAGCTTCAGCCGGCACCGGCCAGGGCGGCATCGTCGCTCCCTGCGCCTCGACGCCGCGCCGTCCTGGGACGCCGCCACGGTTGCCGCCGAGCTTGCGCGCCTCGACCGGATCATCGCCGCGCGGGTCCTGCTCACCGACATCGCGCAGACCTCGATCAAGACCCGCGAGAAGGGCATGCGAAGCAACGACGGCTCGTTCGCCGCCCTGCTGCTGATCGAGGGACTGGACGAAGCCGCGGTCCGCGACGCCCTCCATCATCTGCGCAAGACGCTTCCTGCCGACGATCACGGCGCGATCGACGATCTGCCGCTCTACCGGCTCGCCTTCAGCCTCCCGAAGCGGCTCCTGCCCGGCTGACGAAAGCCCGTGAAGACCGTAGGGTGGGCAAAGGAGCGTAGCGACGTGCTCCACCATTCAGGATCGCGCTCTCGAGAAATGGTGGCACGGCGCAAACGCGCCTTTGCCCACTCTACGAAACCCGCGACATCCGGGATTACGCCTTCGCCGGCCGCAGCATGCGCGTGACGCTGCCGAACGCCCTGTCGATGACAGGCCAGAACAGCAGCACGATCGCCAGCGTCGTGATCGAGCCGACCAGGCCGTTCGACCAGAACACCTTCATGTCGCCGCCGGAGCCGATCATCGACAGGCGGAACGCATCCTCGGCGCGGTTGCCGAGCACCAGCGCCAGCGTGAACGGCGCCAGCGGAATGCCGATCTTCTTGAAGACGTAGCCGACGACGCCGAAACCCAGCATCAGCCAGATGTCGAACATCGCGTTCTGGATCGCATAGGCGCCGATCGCGCAGGACACCACGATCATCGGCGCGACGGCCGCGAACGGCACCCGCAGGATGGAAGCAAAGATCGGCACCGTCGTCAGCACCAGCACGAGGCCGACGACATTGCCGAGATACATCGAGGCGATCAGGCCCCAGACGAAATCCTTGTGCTCGACGAACAGCAGCGGACCGGGGTTGAGGCCCCACACCATCAAGCCGCCGAGCAGGATCGCCGCGGTGCCGGAGCCGGGAATGCCGAGCGCCAGCATCGGCAGCAGCGCCGCGGTGCCGGAGGCGTGCGCCGCGGTTTCCGGCGCGAACACGCCCTCGATGCGGCCCTTGCCAAAGCTGTCCGGGTCCTTGGAGAAGCGCTTGGCGAGGTTGTAGCCCATGAAGGAGGCGGCGATCGCGCCGCCCGGGCGTGATGCCGAGCCAGCAGCCGATGAAGGAGGAGCGCAGCAGCGTCACCCAGTATTTCGGCAGGTCCTTCCAGACCGACAGCACCACGCGCAGGCGAGATGCCGGCGGCGTGGCCGCGCAGCGCGAGCCGCTCCTCCATGGTGAGCAGGATTTCGCTGATGCCGAACAGGCCGATCACCGCGACCAGGAAGTTGACGCCGCGCAGCAGCTCCGCCGAACCGAAGGTCATGCGCAACTGGCCGGACACGGTGTCCATGCCGATGCCGGCGAGCAGCAGGCCGAGCGACATCGAAATGACCGTCTTGTGCTTGGCCTCGCGGCCGAGGCCGACAAACGAGCAGAAGGTGAGCAGATAGACCGCGAAGAATTCCGGCGGCCCGAATTTCAGCGCGAACGACGAGATCATCGGCGCCAGGAACGTGATCAGCAGCACCGCGACCAGCGAGCCGATGAACGACGAGGTGAAGGCCGCGGTCAGCGCTTCCGCCGCCCTGCCCTGCTGCGCCATCGGATAGCCGTCGAAGGTGGTCGCGACCGACCAGGCCTCGCCGGGGATGTTGAACAGGATCGAGGTGATGGCGCCGCCGAACAGCGCGCCCCAGTAGATGCAGGACAGCATCACGATCGCCGAGGTCGGGTCCATCGTGAAGGTCAGCGGCAGCAGGATCGCCACGCCGTTGGGGCCGCCGAGGCCCGGCAGCACGCCGACGAAAATGCCGAGCACCAGCCCGAGCATCATCAGCAGCAGCGTCTTCCACGTCAGCAGCACGGCGAAGCCGTGCATCAGAAGGCCCAGAAGGCTTCCATCAGATCAATCCCACGGCTGGTCAGCGGCCGAGCGCCGCTTCGAGCGGGCCCTTTGGCATGATGACGTCGAAAGCGATGTCGAAGGTCACGAACATCACGGCGGTGAACACGAAGGCGGTGAGCAGCGACTTCCACAGCGCGATCTTGCCGACCATCCGCATGAAACCGGCGATCAGCAGGAAGCTCGCGACATAGAGCCCGAGGAACTGCATGGCGAGGCAGAACAGCAGCGTCGGCACGAACACCGCCATCACGCGGCGAAGCTGCGCCCGCGTCACGAAGACCTCGGAAGCCTCCTGCGCGACAGGAACGCGGCGACCAGGCCATAGAGGCTGGCGCCGCCGAGGATGACCGGAGAGATAGAACGGAAAATAGCCGGACTGCGGGCCGGTCGATTCCCAGCCGGCGCCCGTGCGCCAGTTGTCGCAGCCGAGCGTCAGCGCGAGCGCGAGCAGCAGCAGGCAGACGACGACGTCGGCGACGCGAACGCTGGTCACCGCAGGCGAATCCGCCTCCGGCGCGGTCGGATCTTCGACGACGATTTCGATATCGGTATTGGACATGGAGACGATGAACTCCGGTAGCGACAGACTCAGACGGGGATACGTGCCGATGTCGCCGGCGTCAATGTCCCGCGCTGCGCTCCGGGAATGCGCTCGCAAGTGCAGCACGCTCGGGGCGGAGCAGGCCGCGTTCGGTGATCAATCCCGTCACCAGCCGCGCCGGCGTGACGTCGAAGGCGTAATTGGCTACAGGCGAGCCATCGGGAACCACGCGCACGGTTTCGACGCGCCCGTCGGCGGTGCGGCCGGTCATGGTCGCCACTTCGTCGGCGCTGCGCTGCTCGATCGGGATCTGCCTGATGCCGTCATCGATACTAAAGTCGATGGTCGGCGACGGCAGCGCAACATAGAACGGCACGCCATTGTCGTGCGCGGCGAGCGCCTTCAGATAGGTCCCGATCTTGTTGCAGACGTCGCCATTGGCGGCCACCCGGTCGGTGCCGACGATGGCGAGATCGACCATGCGGTGCTGCATCAGATGGCCGCCGGTGTTGTCCGGGATCACCGTGTGCGGCACGCCGTGGTGGCCGAGTTCCCAGGCGGTCAGCGAGGCGCCCTGATTGCGCGGCCGGGTCTCGTCGACCCAGACATGAACCTTCAGGCCGCGATCATGCGCCAGATAGATCGGCGCCGTCGCGGTGCCCCAATCGACTGTCGCAAGCCAGCCGGCGTTGCAATGGGTCAGGACGTTGACCGGCTCGCCGGGCTCCTTCGTCGCCGCGATCTGTCTCGATCAGCGCCAGGCCATGCCGGCCGATCTCCTGGTTGATCGCGACGTCCTCCTCGGCGATTTCGGCGGCGCGGCGCGTAGGCCGACGCTGCGCGCGTCCGGACGGCGGCAACGGCCGAGCACGTCGCGCCATCTCGTCGAGCGCCCATTTCAGGTTGATCGCGGTCGGCCGCGTCGCGATCAGCAATCTCGTAGGCGCGGTCGAGCGCCGGCGTCGGAACGCATCAGTCCGCATGGCCAGCGCCATGCCGTAAGCGGCGGTGGCGCCGATCAGCGGCGCGCCGCGCACCAGCATGGAGCGGATCGCCTCGCGCCGCGTCCTCGGCGGTTGTCGAGCCGCGCGACCACGAATTCATGCGGCAAGCCGCCGCTGGTCGATCGCGCCGACCGACCAGCCGTCCTGCTCAAGCCAGATGCTGCGGAAATGCCGGCCGTCGACCTTCATGACGCGCAGCACCCTGCCCGCCGACCGCGTCGAGCTTCTTCGAGCAATTGCGGATCGCGCGCTTCCGGCGCCGTGATCAAGCGCGGTGTCGAGCGCGCTTGTCCGATCCGATCGGACAGGGCTCATGCTCGCGCGGGAAATCCCTGGCGAGGCGCGCGACGAGCGCCTTGGCCTTGCCGGCATTCGAGTTCAGCACGCGGATGATGTCCTGCACGGTGACCGCGTCGTGATCGGGATGCCAGCAATCGAAATCGGTGACCATCGCCACGCTGGCGTAGCAGATCTCGGCCTCGCGGGCGAGCTTTGGCCTCGGGCATGTTGGTCATGCCGATCACCGAATAGCCCTGCGCCTTGTAGGTCAGGCTCTCGGCGAGGCTGGAGAACTGCGGACCCTCCATGCAGACATAGGTGCCGCCGCTGCACCGCCGCGATGCCCTCGGCCTCGGCGGCGGCCGCCAGATGCACGCGCAGCCGCGGCGACACCGGATGCGCCATCGAGACATGGGCGACGCAGCCCTTGCCGAAGAACGAGCTCTCGCGCTTGTGGGTGCGGTCGACGAACTGATCGACCAGCACGAAGGTGCCGGGCGGCAGATCCTCCTGGAACGAGCCGCAGGCCGAGAGCGAAACCAGATCGGTGACGCCGGCCCGCTTCAGCACGTCGATATTGGCGCGGTAGTTGATGTCGGAGGGCGACAGCACGATGGCCCTTGCCGTGCCGCGGCAGGAACACGATCGGCAGGCCCGGCGATGACGCCGCGCGTCAGCGGCGCGGACGGCTCGCCCCACGGGCTCTTGATCGTCTCCGTCGCGGACGTCCTCCAGCCCCGGCAGGTCGTAGATGCCGGATCCGCCGATGATGCCAAGCACGGCACGCGTCATGACTGTCTCCCAGGTCAGGCTATTCACGGATATGTTCGACTATACTGCGGCGCAATAATCAACGCATTGTCCGCGAGCTGCAAGAGGGCCTGGAAATGCCGACCACGAAAGACCGGGAAAAGCGCCAGTCGATCATCGATGCCTGCCGCAGCATGAATGCGCTCGGCATCAACCAGGGAACGTCGGGGAATATCAGCCTGCGCCATGGCGAGGGCATGCTGGTCACGCCGACCAGCACGCCCTACGAGGCGATGCAGCCCGAGCAGATCGTGTTCATGGGCATGGACGGCTCGCACGATCCCGCCCAGCGGCCGTCGAGCGAATGGCGATTTCACCTCGATATCCTCAAGGCCCGGCCCGAGATCAATGCGGTGGTCCATGCCCACCCGACCTATTCGACGATCCTCGCCATCATGGATCTCGAAATTCCGCCGATCCACTACATGATCGCGTGCGCCGGCGGCGACACCATCCGCGTCGCGCCCTACGCGACCTTCGGCACGCAGGAGCTTTCCGAGCACGCCGTGCGCGCGCTGGAAGGCAGGCTGGCGTGCCTGCTGGAACACCATGGCATGATTGCGGTCGGGCACATCGCTTTCGAAAGCGATGTGGCTTGCCGTCGAAGTCGAGACGCTGGCCCGGCAATATCACGGCTGCCTGCAGATCGGGACGCCGCGGCTGCTGCCGAAGGCCGAGATCGAAAACGTTCTCGGCAGGATCGCAGGATACGGTCCCGCCGACAAATAACGGTCAGGCGCTATTTCGCCACGAAGCCCGCTTCGTTCATCAGCGAGCGTGTTGAGCTTGTCGTCCTCCTCGAGGAACTTCAGCATGTCCTTGCCGGTGAGGAAGATCGGCTTGAGCGCCTGCTTCTCCATGTAGTCCTTGTACTCCGCCGTCTGCGTCACCTTCTGGAACAGGTCGACATAGAACGCCTGCTGTTCCGGCGTCACCTTGCCGGGCAGGAACATCGCGCGCAGCATCAGATACTGCACGTCGAGGCCCTCCTCCTTGCAGGTCGGGATGTCGTTCCACGATTGCGTCTCGGTGACCTTGGTCTTGTAGGAGATGCGCTCCTTGTCGAACACGCAGAGCGCGCGGACCTGACCGGCGCGCCAGACCTCGAGATTTTCGGATGGGTTGTTGACGTTGGATTCGGTGTGCTTGCCGACGAGCTGCGTCGCCGCCTCGCCGCCGGACTTGTACGGCAGATAGGAGAATTTCGCGCCGGTCTTCTGCTCCATGAACACGGTCAGCACGTGGTCCTCGCGCTTGGAGCCGGTGCCGCCCATCTTGAACGGCGAGCTCGCGGCCTTGGCGGCGGCGATGAATTCCTTCACCGTCTTCGGGCCCGTCGGCATTGTCCCACAGCACGAACTGATCCAGCGCAACGACCGATACCGGCGTCAGGTCGCGCCAGTTGAAGGGAATCTTCGCCGACAGCGGCAGCATGTAGATCAGCGAATAGGCGATCAGGACCTTGTTGGCGTCGCCGTCGCTGGACTTCATGTACATCAGCGCCTCGGCACCCGACGCCCCGCCCTTGAGCGACACAACCATCGGCTGCTTCATCAGATTGTTCTTCTGGATCGCCGCCTGCATCATCCGCGCCATCTGGTCGGACGCGCCGCCCGCGCCGGCCGCGACCACGATTTCGACCGGCTTGGTCGGCTCCCAGGCGGCAAGCGCCGGGGTACTTGCGATCATGGCCGTCAAGGCGGCCGCGGCTTTCAGGCATCTGTCCCACGAGTTTCATCCCTATGTATTTGCAAGACTTGGTAAAATCAGATCTGGGCTGGTTGCCACATCTTGCGAGCGAACCGACGAGAGTTCAAGCTGCACCGCAATGTGCGGCCTATGACTTTCGCATGAGGCGCAAACCATGTGCAGCAGCGGGATCAAGCGACAGGCATTCAATCTCGCCGCTTTTCCGTTGCATGGCTGTGAGTGGGCCCATTTAATGCAACGCTACGAGGGAAATCAGGAGGAGAAAGCTGAATGAGAAGCGATTTTAGTGGCTGTCCTCATGGGCACGGCGCTGATCCTCGCGGGTTGTGGACGCGATCCGGGACCGAAAGGGGAAACCGGCCCACAAGGACCAGCCGGGCCGCAAGGCGCGCAGGGCTTGCAAGGGCGCTGCCCGGCGCTCAAGGGCAACAGGGTCCCCAAGGGCCACAAGGGCCGCAGGGTGCGCCCGGCGCGAAAGGGCGATCCCGGACCGGCTGGCGTTTCCATCAGGTCGGTTCAGGCCAACGGCGAGGTCAGCTGCGATGCAAATGAAACCCTGGTGTCGGTGTTCTGTCCGTCTGGCGGTGCACCCGATGGCGCCAAGTGCGGCACCGGTCCGGCCATCGGCCTTTGTCTCAAAAAGCCGTAGCCGTCCTGCCATGCTGCGATCCGACGTATGACGCGCCGGCGAGGAAGCATGAACGCGTTCGCGATTGGTTTGGCCCTGGCTTGCCTTTCCACCGTCGCGGACGCCGGGTCCTCAATCATCGGCGCCGGTTCTCAAACCTGTACGGCGTGGACCAATCGCAAAAGAATGCGGTCGTCAAAGGAAGCTTTGAATCCTGGCTGGTTGGATTTATCAGCGGCCTGAATATCAGCGGCGAACGCGACATGGTTGGTGGCGGCGACTTCGACGCGATCATCGCGTGGATGGATCAGCCGCTCGCCTCACCACCCCGTCAGACAGAATAGGTATCGCGGCGCTCGATCTGGGCATGGAACTGGCAAAGAAGGCCGCCAGGCCATAGCGGCGGTAAAGACCCGGTCTGGCGGCTTGTTGCCCGTTCGACTACTTGCCCTTCCAGTTCGGCGTGCGCTTGTTGAGGAACGCGTCCATTCCCTCGCGGAAATCCTCGCTCATATAGGCGCGCAGGATCAGGTCCTGGCCCTCCTCGCGCGACAGCGTACGACGGAGGCGGAGCACCGCTTCCTTGGCGGTTTCCATCGTGATCGGCGCATGGCCGGCAACAAGCTTGGCGGTTTCGTCGGCGCGGCGCTGCAGCGTCGCGACGTCGGGCACCACCTCGTTGAGCAGACCGAGCGCCAGCGCTTCGGGCGCCTCGATCAGCCGCGCCGTAAAGATCAGATCCTTGGTCCGTGCCGGTCCGACCAGCGCAACGACCCGGCTGATATTCGACATCGACAGGCAATTGCCGAGCGTGCGCGCGATCGGAAAGCCGATCCGCGTCGCCGTCGGTGCCGATCCGGATATCGCAGCAGGCCGCGATTCCCGCGCCGCCGCCGGTGCAGGCACCGGCGATCGCCGCAATCGTCGGCACCCGGCACTGTCTCCAGCGTGCCCAGCACGCGATCGATCCGCTCCTCATATTCGAGCGCGTCCTCCGCGGTCTTGAAAGCCCGGAACTGCGAGATGTCGGTGCCCGACGCGAACGCCTTGTCGCCCGCGCCGGTCAGGATCATCGCCTTGATCGAGCGATCGCTTGTTGACGGCCTCGCAGATCGCCGCCATCTGCTCGTACATGGCAAAGGTCAGCGCATTGCGCGCCTGCGGACGGTTGAACGTCAGCCGGGCGATACCGTCCTCGACGGAATAGATCAGGTCTTCGGTCGCAGCTACCGGAGCGTTCATCGCAGCTCTTTCTGTTTTTGTTTCGGTCAAGACCGATCTCAGGCGACGGCGGCCTTCGGCATCGGCGACGACGTCGCGTCCCTTGAGCACTTCCATCGCCGCCAGCACGCCGCCGCCGCGATGCGGCACCTTGGCGAGATCGAGACCCATCTCGACGCCCGACAGCGTGCCCATCAGCATCAGATCGTTGAAGTGGCCGATATGGCCGATCCGGAACACCTTGCCCTTGATCTTGTTCAGGCCGGTGCCGAGCGACATGTCGAAGTTCTCCAGCACGACCTTGCGGAAATTGTCGGCGTCATGGCCTTCCGGCATGACGCACGCCGGTCAGCGCGGGCGAATGCGCGCCCTGCTCCTGGCACTGCGTCTCCAGGCCCCACGCCTTGACCGCCGCGCGCGTCGCCGCGCTGTGGCGCTTGTGGCGGGCGAAGACGTTCTCCAGCCCCTCCTCCTCGAGCATCTTGACCGCCTCGCGCAACCCGAACAGCAGGTTGGTCGCCGGCGTGTAGGGCCAGGTGCCGGCCTTGTTGATGGCGATGACTTCCTGCCAGTCCCAGTAGGAGCGCATCGCCGGGTTCGCCTTCGCCACCGCCAGCGCCTTTTCCGAGACGGCGTTGAAGCCGAGACCCGGCGGCAGCATCAGGCCCTTCTGCGAGCCGGCGACCGACACGTCGATGCCCCAGGCATCGTGCTCGATATTCCAGCGAGCCGAGGCCGGAGATGGTGTCGACCATCAGCAGCGCCGGATGATTGACGCGGTCGAGAATCTTGCGGACGTCCAGCGGATGGGTGACGCAGCCGGTCGAGGTCTCGTTGTGGACCACGCACACGGCCTTGATCTTGTGCGCCTTGTCGGCCGACAGCCTGCGCCTCGATCTGCTCGAGGTCGGCGCCATGGCGCCAGTCGCCGGGCATGAAATCGACGTCGAGCTTGAACTTGTCGGCGATGCCGCGCCACAGCACGGCGAACTGCCCGGTCTCCGCACATCAGCACCTTGTCGCCGGGCTGCAGCGTGTTGACGAGCGCGGCCTCCCAGGCGCCGGTGCCGGACGACGGATAGATGATCACCGGCTGCTTGGTGCGAAACACCCGCTGCATGGCGGCCAGCACGGCGTGGCCGATCTCGGCGAATTCCGGACCCCGGTGGTCCATGGTCGGCATGTCCATGGCGCGCAGCACCCGGTCCGGCACGTTGGTCGGTCCCGGAATCTGCAGAAAATGCCTTCCAGTATGCACGGTCATGGGCGTCCTTCCCGGTATTGCCTTGGTTTCGCGAGCGCTCGAATATCACTATTTGGCGGGCTTGTCCCTCGCCCGGCGAAGGCCGTCAATGCATAAGAAGCAGGGCTTTGCCTTGCCAGCCCAGGACCCCGGCAGGCAAGACACTGCCGGACATCCAAGAGAACAAGGTAATGGCGGCAACAGGAGCCGAAAAACCACGAAATTCGGCGGAAAACAGCGCCCTCGCTGCGCGGTCTCGCCCGCGAGATGACGGGCGATGTTTTCTTCGACGCCTTCAACCGCGGCCGCTATGCGACCGACGCCTCGTTCTACCAGATCATGCCGCTCGGCGTGGTGGTGCCCCGGACCGATGGACGAGGCGCTGCGGGCGCTCGCGATTGCCCGCGACGACGGCCGGATCGTCACGCCGCGCGGCGGCGGCACCTCGCAGTGCGGCCAGACGGTCAACGATGGCATCGTCGTCGACTTCTCCAAACACCTGAACCGCATCTCTCGCTCGACGTCGACAGCCGCGACTTGCGTGGTCGAGCCCGGCATCGTGCTCGACGATCTCAACCGCCAGCTCAAGAAACACGGGCTCTGGTTTCCGGTCGACGTCTCCACCGCCTCGCGCGCCACCATCGGCGGCATGGCCGGCAACAATTCCTGCGGCGGACGTTCGCTGCGCTACGGCACCATGCGCGACAACACGCTGTCGATGGATGCGGCGCTGGCCGACGGCACGCTGCTGCATTTCGGCGAAGTGCCGCGCGATCTGGCGCGGGTGAACTCGCCCGAGAGCGGGCTCGCGCTGTTTCGCGACATGCTCGACCTCGGCGAGCGCGAGGCCGCGGAGATCGCGGAGCGATTTCCAAAAGTGCAGCGCCGGGTCGGCGGCTACAATCTCGATGCGCTGGTGCCGCGCAACGCGCCGAACAATCATGGCGCATCTCCTGGTCGGCTCCGAAGGCACGCTGGCCTTCACCACGCAGGTCGAGCTCAAGCTGTGGCCCGTGCATCCGCAACAAGCGTGCTCGGCGTCTGCCATTTCGGCAGCTTCTATGAGGCGATGGATGCCGCCCAGCATCTGGTGAAGCTGCGGCCGATCGCGGTCGGAACTGGTCGACCGCACCATGATCGCGCTCGGCCGCGAGATCGCGATGTTCCAGCCGATCATCGGCGCAGCCGTGCGCGGCGATCCCGATGCGGTGCTGATCGTCGAATTCGCCGAGGAAGACCAGGCCGAAAACCTGCAACGCCTGAAGCAGCTCGGCGAACTGATGGCCGATCTCGGTTTCGGCTGGGACAAGCCGCAGCGCAAATGGGGCGGCGTGGTCGAAGTCGCCGAACCCGCGCTGCAGACCGGCGATCGCCGATTTCCGCGCCGCCGGCCTCAACGTCATGATGTCGATGAAGCAGGAGGGCAAGCCGGTCTCCTTCGTCGAGGATTGCGCGGTGCCGCTGCCGCACCTCGCCGACTACACCGCAGCGCCTCAACGCCATCTTCGCCAAGCACGGCACCCGCGGCACCATGTACGCGCATGCCTCCGACGGCTGCCTGCATGTGCGCCCGGTGCTCAATCTGAAGCTCGAGAAGGACGTCAAGGCGATGCGCGCCATCGCCGAAGAGACCTTCGAGATGGTGCGCGAATACAAGGGCTCGCATTCCGGCGAGCACGGCGACGGCATGGTGCGCTCGGAATTCCACGAGGCGATGTTCGGCTCGCGCATCGTCGCCGATTTCGGGAGGTCAAGCAGCGCTTCGATCCCGGACAATGCTGCTCAATCCCGGCAAGATCGTCGATCCGCCGAAAATGGACGACCGCACGCTGTTTCGCTATCCGCCGGACTATCGCGTCGCCGAGCTGAAGACCGTGCTCGACTGGTCGGCCTATCCCGGCGCCGGCGGCGGCTTCCAGGGCGCGGTCGAGATGTGCAACAACAACGGCGCCTGCCGCAAGCTCGAGGGCGGCGTGATGTGTCCGTCCTATCGCGCCACCCGCAACGAGAAGGACGTCACGCGCGGCCGCGCCAATACGCTGCGGCTTGCGATCTCGGGCCAGCTCGGGCCGGACGCGCTGGCCTCCGACGAGATGATGGAGACGCTGAAGCTCTGCGTCTCCTGCAAGGCCTGCCGCCACGAATGCCCGACCGGCGTCGACATGGCGCAAGATGAAGATCGAGGTGCTGGCCGCGCGCGCGGCAAAGCACGGGCTTTCGCTGCGCGACCGGCTGGTCGGCTATCTGCCGCGCTATGCCGGTCTGGCGTCCCGCTTCGCCCCGCTCGCCAACTGGCGCAACAACAGTCCGTTGCTGCGCAGGCTGTTCGAGAAATTTGCCGGCATCAGCGCGCAGCGCGCCCTGCCCGCGTTCCGGCGCGACGTGTTCAAGCCCGACGCCGAGGCCGTTCGGGCCCGATGATGGCCGCGAGGTCGTGCTGTTCGCCGACACCTTCAACCGCGCCTATGAGCGGGAAAATCTCGACGCCGCGCTTGCGCGTGCTGGTCGAAGGCGGATATCGCGTCCACATTCCAAGGCCTGCCGATCGCGCCCGTGCCGCTGTGCTGCGGGCGGACATTCCTCTCAGCCGGCCTGGTCGATCAGGCGCGCAGCGAACTGGACCGGCTGGTCGCGACCTACGCGCCATTCGCCGCGCGCGGCGTGCCGATCGTCGGACTGGAGCCGAGCTGTCTGCTGACGCTTCGCGACGAACTGCTCTCGTTGCGTTCCGACGACGACGGCCAAGAGCATCAGCGCGCATGCGTTGCTGTTCGAGGAATTTCTGGTTCGCGAGGCGGAGGCCGGCCGCCTGCGAGCTGCCGCTCGGCGCCATGCCGGCAAAGCGCTGGTTCACGGCCACTGCCATCAGAAATCATTCGGCGCATTCAAGCCGGTCGAAAAGGTGCTTCGTCTCATTCCCGATCTCGACGTCGAAACCATCGAGATCCAGTTGCTGCGGCATGGCCGGCGCCTTCGGCTACGGCGCCGACACCTATCAGGCCTCGATGGAGATGGCCGAGCTGTCGCTGCTGCCGGCGGTGCGGCGCGCCGACGACGCGACGCTGATCGTCGCCGACGGCACCTCGTGCCGGCACCAGATCAAGGATGGCACCGAACCGTGCAGCGCTTCACGTCGCGCCGCGTGCTGGCGATGAGCCTCGACCGCGCAACGTCCCAACCACTATCCCTGCTCATCACAAAGGAAGCCATTCATGGCTGAACTCACCCTCGACGTCGCCCGCAAGATTCTCGATGCCGCCCTCGCCAAGGGCGTCGAGAAGAAGCTGAAGCCGCTCGTCATCACCATTCTCGATGCCCGCGGCTGCGTGAAGGTCACGGCGGCGCAGGACGGCACCAGCCTGATGCGGGCCGAGATCGCGCACGGCAAGGCCTATGGTGCGCTTGCGCATGGGCATGGGATCGCGGGCGCTGTTCCAGCGCGCCCAGGAGCAGGCCTATTTCGTCGAGCGCGGTGAATACGCTGGCGCAGGGCCGCTTGGTGCCGGTGCCCGGCGGCGTGCTGATCCAGGACGGCGGCGGCCTTGCTCGGCGCCGTCGGCGTCAGCGGCGACACGTCTGACAATGACGAGATCTGCGCCGATCGCAGGGATCGAAGCCGCCGGGACTGAAGGCGAATGCGGGGTAACGCTCGTCCGGCGCTAACGGTCGCGCGTTGAGACGAGGGCTGAGGCGAGCGCCTCCGTTCTCGTCGAGCGTTTCACTGATACAACCAGACGACCGTGCCCATCACAAGGGAGGGTGAACAGCACGATTGACCAGCGCGCACAGTACCCAGCTGACCCATTGCCCTTCAGCAGCACCGCAGGGAACAGGCCGACACCACCTTTTTCTGCGGGCGCAGGGTCTCCCGCGAGAAGGATCACAGTCGCGGCGGCTGCGGTCGGTCAGCAGCATTCGAACGCCAGCCCAAGATCCATTAGTTCGCCGAGGGCTGCGGGCCATTCGATGGAGGTCCGACCGAACGGAAATAGATAGACGAAGGATGGGATGGTTGGCGGTTGGGAACGGAAGTGCACCGGTCGCGTCGAGCGGAGTGCCTGCCGACCGGACCGCGTCGACGGACTTCACCTATCTCAAGAGCACCGGCTGGGGCTGGTATTACCTCTCGACCGTGCTCGACGACTTCTCGCGCTACATCGTGGTCTGGAAGCTCTGCGCCACCATGTGCGCCTGTGGCGTGACTGCTACGCTCGACTTGGCGCTCGCGGCATCGGGTCTTGATCGCCACCGTCGTACATCGGTCGAGGGCTTTTCTCGGGCAATGGCGGATCCCTATTTGCAGGCGATCTGGCCAATTGGCTCGAGGACAACGGCATGGAGCACTTTGCGCGGGCCGGCCGCTTAAACTCTAACCCCTGATGAGCCAGAACCTCCCTTCTCGAAAGCTTGATCAGTCTAGCAATACGTAACTT
>ERZ1370068.8741-contig-7572_pt1 | contig 16967 bp, 24 predicted proteins | sample MGYA00561227_ERZ1370068 | MGnify/ENA primary metagenome ERZ1370068 (study PRJEB38410, sample SAMEA6850437) | metagenome | study: Metagenomic assessment of the ecological functions of the soil: analysis of the soil microbiota associated with the...
GTCCGGTTGGTTATCGGCCGCCAGTTCAGCCACTGCGCCGAGCGGGATGCCTACCCAATCCGGCCGGTTCCGCATCTCGTGGACGACCTCGTAGATCGCCTTGTCCGCCTCGTACGCGCGCAGCATCTTTGGCCTCGGTTGCAGGCAACTCGGTGCCGACGTAGCCGCGCAGGAACGCGGCACGGCACTCGGCTGCCCAGGCTTTGCTGTGGGGTCCGGGCACGCTGGCCGCCGCGTAGTCAAAGGAGCGGAGCATCCCGGCGACATCGCGCCAGACCGCGTCCGGGGATCGGCGTTCGGCCATGGTCTTCGCCGGCTCGCCTTCGAAGTCGATGATCTTCCAACCGGTGGTGTGTGCAGCGTCTGGCCGAGATGAAAGTCGCCGTGCACGCGCTGAGTGTGTGCAACGTTTCGCCACTGAGCTCATCGAAGCAGCGCTGCAATCCGGAAACGTACGGCGCCAGCGCGGGGGCGATGCTGGCCGCCTCAGACAGCCGGTTCTTCATGATCATTGCGGTACTCCGCGCCGAGCACCGTTTGGTGGCAGGGAAGACCGATCGGAGCGCATGGTGGATTTCTGCAAGTGCCCGACCCAGCGCTGTCGCCTCGCGCCGCGAATCCTCCAGCCTATCCTGATCTGCGGTCGACTCGTTCTCGGCCCTCGGAGATCGAGGGCCATCTCCCAGCCGTCGACTGCGCCTGCCACAGCTTCTCAATCACCATCGCGAGATCGGCGTCCAGCTGCCGCCCGCCCGACACCCAGCTGCCCTCGATCCAGCCGCCGTACAGACCTGCTACGTCGGAAATGCCGGCGCGTTGAGAGCAGCGCGTGGTTTCGATATCGAGATTGTGACCGAGTTCCAGTCGACGCGGAAGAGCTTCAGAATGGCGGTATCGCCGAGCAGGACTGAGGTGTTGCTCTGCTGCCCGGTGAACAGCCGTGGCTCAAGGTCTGCGTTGAAGCTCGATACAGCCGCGGGATTGAATCTGGCCTCGCTGTCCGGGCTGCGCAGCCGACGACCCCAGCAGCGCGCTGAGAATGACCCGGCAAGCCTCCGGATCTTGGGCGGCGTCGTACGCAATGACGGACCAAGATCAGGATCGGTGAAGCGAGCGATCTCTCGGCTTGGTGCAGCTCGGCGTGTGGAGCAGGCCGGTAGGAGACCGCCAGGTGGTAGTACTCGGTGGCAGACGGATCGATGCGCGTGGGTCATCTCGGTGGCTCGCTTGATGCGGATTCCTGGGCTGACCCACGTCCACCGCGGAGTGGTCAGACGGAGCCGCGGACAGGCTCGGGATCTTCCTCAGGTGGGTAGGAGAGCTCGGCGATCTCGAACCGGACGCGCCGGTGCTGCCGCTGGCCGGAAGAAGTCCGAAACCAGCCGTCAACCATGGCAGCGGTGTCAGCGACCGGAATTGGACCCGCCGCCCCCTTGCCGGCGAACCAGCGCGCATTGGATATGTACCTCAGGACTGGTCGGCGACCCGAGGATCGGCTGTTCCGCTCCACGGCGTCCCTAACCCTGCACCGGCCTGCCGCGGGCCCGGAGGCCAGTGCTTCGCGAGCCGTACCGAATCAGCGTCAGAATGTTGCGCCGGATCGTCGTGCGTGAGCCTGACGAAGGTGTGCTGCCCCCAGCGCCAGCGTTTGTCCAGTGAGCTCATCGTGGACGAGGTAAACGTCACGCGCGGTGAGCCCGAGCGCCTGCATGTCGAGGTAGGGCTCGGTCTCGACGATGTTGTGGGGATCGAGGCTGCACGCACGATCACCACGTCATCGCCAACTCGTTTGGAATGAGACCATCGCGTTGGAATGCTGGGCATGGTGGAAATGCAGGTCGCGCAGCTGCTGCAATGCGGGATGCTCCCGGCGAATCTGATCTCAGCCTGCCGAGGAGCATGTTGAGGTTCTCGCCGCTCTCCTTCAGCGCGCCTTCCAATTCCGCGGCCGATATTGGAACTTCTCCGAGTCCAGGTACTCCTCCGACCCTGACCGGAGCGCAGCGTTCTCGAATAGCTCGAAGCCTGAGTAGACGCCCCACGAGCGGCGACAGCGTCGAGGCGAGCACCGCTCGAATGGTGAATGCCGAGCTTGCCGCCCCACTGCAGGAAGTGCGTGCAGGATGTCGGGTGTGTTGACGCCAGAAGTTCGGCCGGAAGAAGCTCGTCAGACTCGTGCTGTCAGCTCCTTCATGTACTCCTCGATCTCCCACTTCTCGTTGCGCCAGGTGAAGTAGGTGTAGGACTGCTGGAAGCCGGCCTTGCCGAGGCTCGCGCATCATGGTCGGGCTTGGTGAACGCCTCGGCCAGGAAGAGCACATCCGGATCGGTCCTGCGAACTTCACCGATCAGCCATGCCCAGAAGTTGACCGGCTTGGTGTGCGGATTGTCGCACGCGGAAGATCCGCACGCCGTGGCTCATCCAGAGCTTGATGACGCGCAGGCACTCGGCAGGTAGATACCGTCGCGGTCGTTGTCGAAGTTGATGCGGGTAGATGTCCTGGTACTTCTTCGGCGGGTTCTCCGCGTAGGCGATGGAGCCGTCGGCGCGCTTGGAGAACCACTCCGGATGCTCGGTGACCCACGGATGATCAGGCGATGCCTGCAGGGCGAAGTCCATCGCGACCTCCAGCCCGAGGATCGCGCCTTGGCGACGAACCGGTCGAACGTCGTCGAAGTCGCCGAGGTCGGGATGGATCGCGTCGTGTCCGCCCTCGGCGCGCACCGATGGCCCATGGCGAGCCAGGATCGCTCGGGCCAGGAGCCAGCGTATTGTTCGGCCCTTTGCGAAACGTCTTGCCGATCGGGTGGATGGGCGGGAGGTAGACCACGTCGAAGCCCATCGCCGCGGCAGCCTCCAGCCGTTCGTGTGAGCTGTCGAACGTGCCGGATATCCATTCCTGGTTCTCCTCGTCCCACCTCGCACCCTGAGAGCGCGGGAAGAACTCGTACCACGAGGAGAACAAGGCTTTGCGACGATCGACGAAGATCGGGTAGTCCGGGGTAGGCGAGACCATCTCGCGCGGTACCGAAGCGCCTCATCGCGGCGCGTACGTCGTCTGCCAGTACGACTTCCAGCCGGTCCTCGACCTGCTGTCCGGAGTCGAGGTTCTTGGCCGCACCCTGAAGCAGTGCCGCGGTCTGGTAATCACCCGCCGCTTCAGCGTCAGCGGCGGCCTTCTCAAAAAGTGCGATGCCCTCGGTGCACACCAACGCAACGTCTATGCCAGCCGGAATCTTGATCTCGGCGTTGTGCACCCAGGTCTCCCACGGATCGCTCCAGCCCTCGACGCGGAACCTCCACAATCCCTCGGTTTCCAGCACGACCGAGGTGGTCCACCAGTCGAAGCCCAACGGCGTTGTCGGGTGCATCGGCTCGAGCCGCTCGCCTCCCGCTCGGGTCGGTGAGGTATCACCGACGCGTTGACGGCGTCATGGCCTTCGCGGAACACGGTCGCTCTGATCGGAATCGATTCCCCGACAACAGCTTTGGCCGGGTAGGCGCCACCCTCGATCACTGGTGACACCTTGTGCACCGGAATCCGATCGAGGATCGACCCGAGCGTCGGCTTGCTGACAGTGACCGTGGCCTTGCCGCCGGTGAAGTATCCGGCGGTGACGCTGAAGCCTGGGACGAGGATTCTGTGGAGCGTGGCTGAGTCGCGTCGTCGCGCTCAGGCATCGGGAGCCCTGAGTTTGTTGCCGTCACGTGTGCCAACCTATCGGCCGGGCTCGCCGCGCGGCAGGGGGTCGGCGACAGAATGCCATCGTTGCGCGCCCGCTTGTCGGTCGCCCGGATCCCTACGCCGCGGGAGGTCTGGCTCACAGCACCGATACCAGCGAAACTCCATGCGAGGGAGGCTTCGCCGGTACGTTAGTTGGGTGCGCGCTATTCGCCGTTTTGTTGTTCGTCCGGTGTTGCCAGAGCCCCTCAAGCCATTGGGTGACCTGGCCCGGAACCTCCGCTGGTGCTGGCACGGCGAGACGCAGGATCTCTTCCGGTCGGTAGACCCGCAGCTGTGGGAGAGCACCGGAGGCGATCCAGTCAGAATGCTGGCCGACGTCTCGGTCGAGCGTCTGCAGGCGCTCTCCACCGACAAGCGTTTCCTCAAGAACCTGCGCCTCATCCAGGCTGATCTTGCCGACTATCTGGCGGGCGATCTGTGGTATCAGGGCTACGCGGCCGAGAATCGCACAGCGCCTGTGAGCATCGGCTACTTTTCACCGGAGTTCGGCATTACCGAGGTGCTCCCGCAATACTCCGGTGGACTCGGCATCCTCGCCGGTGACCACCTCAAGACTGCGAGTGACCTTGGAGTCCCGATCATCGGAGTTGGGCTGCTGTATCGACAGGGATATTTCCGGCAGTCACTGAATGCTGCGGGCTGGCAGCAGGAGCGCTATCCGCTTCTTGACCCGAACTCGTTGCCGTTGACGTTGCTGCACGATGACGAAGGTCCGGTCCGACTCGAGGTTCCACTGCCGGGGCGCACTCTTCACTACCAGGTCTGGGTGGCCCAGGTGGGCCGCGTGCCTCTGCTGATGCTGGACTCCGACGTCGAGCAAAATGCCGGCTACGAGCGTGAGATCACCGACCGGCTGTACGGCGGTGGGACCGACCACCGGCTCGAGCAGGAGGTTTTACTCGGCATGGGCGGCGTACGTGCCATCCGTGCTTACTGCCGGATCACGGGCGCGGCGGCGCCAGCGGTGTTTCACACCAACGAGGGGCACGCCGGATTCCTGGGCCTGAGCGAATCCGGGAGTACATGAGCACCGGGGTGGATTTCGATACCGCACTGGAACTCACCCGGGTAGGGACCGTTTTCACCACTCATACACCGGTTCCGGCCGGCATCGACCGGTTTCCCCGTGAGCTCATCGTTCACCAGTTCGCCGGCTTTGACGATCTCCCGCTGGATCGGGTGCTGGCGCTGGGCGCTGAAGACTACGACGGCGGCGACCCTGAGAAATTCAACATGGCAGTGATGGGTTTCCGGCTGTCCCAACGGGCCAATGGGGTCTCTTCGCTACACGGCGTGGTGTCCCGCGAGATGTTCCAGGGACTCTGGCGGTCCTTCGACACGAGCGAGGTGCCGATTACCCAGATCACCAACGGCGTGCACCATCTCACCTGGGTGCATCGGGCGTTGCTCGATCTGCTCCGAGGCGCCGAGTGGCAGTCCGTCGGAGAGCGATGGCTACGACTGGGACGCGCTGACCAATGTCGACAGCAAGACGATCTGGGCACTCAAGCGGCGGATGCGTGAGGATCTGCTCGCAATGACGCGCGAGCGGCTCGCTGCCAGCAGCGCGAATCGTGGCATGCCGACGGACTGGACAGCAAAGGCTCTCAATCCCGATGTGGTGACGTTCGGCTTCGCTCGCCGTGTCCCGTCCTACAAGCGATTGACCTTGATGTTGCGGGATCCGGATCGGCTGAAGGCGTTGCTCACCGACAAGGAGCGACCGATCCAGATCGTCATCGCGGGCAAAGCGCATCCGGCCGATGAGGGTGGCAAGGCGCTGGTTCAGCAGGTGGTGCAATTTGCCGACGACCCGGCGGTTCGCGAGCACATCGTTTTCCTGCCCGACTACGACATCGCAATGGCCAAGCGGCTGTATCCCGGCTGCGACGTCTGGATGAACAATCCGCTGCGCCCGTACGAGGCCTGCGGCACCTCAGGGATGAAGGCCGCACTCAATGGCGCAGCAAATCTGTCCATTCGCGACGGGTGGTGGGACGAGTGGTTCGATCCGGCGTACGGCTGGGAAATACCCTCCGCCGAGGGCGTGGATGGCGCCGAGCGGCGTGATGATCTTGAAGCCAAGGCGCTTTACGACATCATCGAGAACGAAATCGTGCCGCGGTTCTATGACCTTGATCATCGCGGGCTCCCAGAGCGCTGGATCGAGATGATCAGGAACACCATCGCCGGGACTTGCTCCCAAGGTTGTCGCGTCGCGGATGGTGCGTGAGTACGTCACCGAGCTCTATGCGCCGGCCGCGGCATCCAATCTCGCCCTCGACTCCTCCTCCGGTGGAGCGGCCGCGCTCGCGAGCTGGAAGCGGCGAGTCCGCGACGGGTGGTCCACTGTTTCAGTGGAGCACGTGGAATCGCTCGGCGGCGAGCAGATCGAGGTCGGAGGCGAAGATCCACGTCAGCGCGCTGGTTCGACTCGGCGAACTCACTGCTGACGACATCCAGGTGCAGCTCGTCACCGGTCGGGTCAGTGGCGACGACCGGCTCTATGAGCCGCGGGTCAACCCGTTCCCAGCCGGCGTTGATGTCGATGGTGGGCTGCGGCGCTACGAGGGCTGGGTGGAGGCCAAGCGAGCCGGCGCGATCGGGTACACCGTACGCGTCGTGCCGTATCACCCGCTGCTCGCGAGCCAAGCAGAGATGGGACTGGCAGCGCTGCCTGCGAGCATTCCCACACCGCCGTCCGCCGGCTACGTGCCGTAAGCGGCGAGCGTCGGGAAATCGCGCGCCGGGCGCACGGAGGAGAAGCGAGCGGAGGCGCTCCTTCCTCTGCGAGCGACGACGACGGACGCGCCGGATCGCGCGCGTCCACGAACGCGAGCGGATGCCCGTGACGAACGAACGCGCGAGCGGAGCGAGCAATCAAGCATTGCGCGAGGCGCTCAAAACAAAGCGCTAGTCCACTTGCAGCACGACTACCGTACGACCGGGCAGCCTCAGGGTCGAACCGGCCTCGATCTTCTCCGACGGCAGTTCGTCGTCGGGCCCGGTGTGTGCGATCACCGTGTAGGTGTCCGCCCATGGCCCGTCCGGTAGCTCGACCTGAATAGCGTCCGAACCGGCATGGAACCAGATGAGAAATGCCTCGTCGCAGACCCGGTATGGATCGTCGTCTGCAAGGTACATGCCGAGCGTGCGTCGCGTACCGTCGCGCCACTCATGCTCGGTCATTTCGGCATCGAGTCCACCGAACCACGCGATGTTCTTACGTCCTAGCGGCTGCCCTTGGCATCGAGCAGGAACTCCCCGCGGCGGTAGCCGTCCCAGCGAAGGACAGGATGCTCGGCGCGCAGCTGCAGCAACTTGCGAGCAAGTTCGGTCTGATCGTTCCAGATTTCGAGGGTGTCCCAGTGCACCCAGGAGATCGGGGAGTCTTGGCAGTAGGCGTTGTTGTTGCCCTGCTGCGTACGGCCGAGCTCATCGCCGGCGGTGATCATGGGTACTCCGCCTGCCAAGATCAATGTCGCCATCAGGTTTTGGCTTTGCCGGTGCCGGAGAGAGCTGACCTCCGGATCGTCAGCCTCACCCTCGACGCCACAGTTCCATGATCGATTGTCATCGGATCCGTCGCGGTTGGACTCACCATTGGCACCGTTGTGCTTGACGTTATAGGTCACCAGGTCACGCAGCGTGAAGCCGTCGTGCGCTGTGACGAAGTTGATGCTCGACGTGGCGGGCCTGTCGTTGCGATCGAATATGTCAGGCGATCCGGTCAGTCGCTGTGCCAACTCACCGACTCCGCTGGTGTTGCCGCGCCAGAAGTCACGGACATGGTTGCGGAAGCGGTCATTCCATTCGCTCCAGCCCTGTCCGAATCCGCCTACCTGGTAGCCGTACGGACCCATGTCCCAGGGCTCGGCAATGATCTTGACCTGGCTCAGCACGGGGTCTTCCCGGATCGCCTGCTTGAACGGGTGATCTTGATCGACGTGATGCCGCTCGTCGCGGATCAAGGTGCTCACCAGATCGAAGCGGAAGCCGTCGACCCCCATTTCGGTGACCCAATAGCGCAGCGAATCCAAAATCATCCGCAGCACGCCGGGTTCGGAGGTATCGACCGAGTTGCCACAGCCGGTGACGTCATAGTCATTGCGCTGGTCATCGGTGAGCCGGTAGTAGCCGAGGTGGTCGATGCCCCGGAAGCACAGCGTCGGACCCTCGTGGCCCCCTCGCCGGTGTGGTTGTAAACCACATCGAGGAGGACTTCCAGCCCGGCCTCGTGCAGCGCCGAGACCATCTCCTTGAACTCCCGTACCTGCTGGCCCAGCGTGCCGACCGAGCCGTACGCGCCATGGGGTGCGAAGTAGCCGAGAGTGTTGTATCCCCAGTAATTGGACAAGCCACGTCCTACCAGGAACGGTTCGGAAACGTGATGGTGTACTGGCAGCAGCTCAACGGCGGTGACACCCAGACCGATCAGGTGCTGGATGACAGCCGGATAAGCCAGTCCGGCGTACGTGCCTCGTAGGTGCTCGGGCACCAACGGGTGCAGCCGTGTGAACCCGTTGACATGGAGTTCGTAGATCACGGTCTCCGACATCGGCCGACGCCGATCGAGTGGTCGGGGCGGTGGCGAGTCCGGCCACGACGACGCTGAGTGGCACAGCGGCGAAGGAGTCGGTGGTGTCGGGCACGTAGTCCGACTCCGCGACGTGGTCCAGGATCGGCCCGAGTAGTCGACGCCGCCCGTGATCGCGCGGGCGTACGGGTCGAGGAGCAGCTTGGCTGGGTTGAAACGCGCGCCCGCGGCTGGATCCCATGGTCCGTGGACTCGGAAACCGTAGCGCTGCTCGGGACCGACGCCATGGACGAAGACGGTCCAGACGCCATCGGCATCGCGAGACATGTCGTGGTTGAACTGATGGCGATCCTCATCGACCAGCGCGAGCTCGACCCGGGTCGCCCGGGGAGCCCAGAGCCCAAATGAGCAACCACCGTCGCGGATGCGCGCGCCCAGGACCGAGGTGTCCTGCGGCACGGGCAACGCAGTGGATGTCATCTGTACGAGCCTTCGCAGTTGGCTGGATATCGTGCTCTGGACCGGTCAGGATGAAACCAGTAACTCCGCCCGCGTGGGCGGAGTACGCCTTCATTCTGCCCCAATTGGGTGATAGATACCGCCGATCCGGGCCTCCAAACCATTGAGCAACCGGTTGCTCCTCACCGTAAGCAGCAGCGCAAGGGCGCATGCAACACATTCGGGCACGCATCGCCAACGCGCCTGATCTTGGTTGTGAATCCGGCATCTCCCTCGTCTTGTGTCGATTTCGCATGGGTCGGAAGTTTGACAGGCGCGAGTGGAGCCCTCGACCCAAAAGTCGATAGGGAGGCGGCTACGGGTCGAGCTCTAAGCACGTTCAGACCAGAGCGCGGACCTTGTTGTTGCGTGCGTCGTGGGTCAGCTCAACCTTGCCCAGGGCTTCCAGGAGTGGCGGGACGTACATCCCAAAGCGTCCGCGATAACCCTTCCGGAGGCCGTACCAGCCGCCGACAGGATTGTCGGCCGAGCGGCCCCAAGCCTCGACGGTCCCGTCTTTCGCGGGCTTCTGTTCGTCGGCGGCGCCAAGTTCGACCCAATCTCCCTGCTCGACCAGCCAGACGTGGAGGTCGTCAAGACATCTGAGTTGATACTTCAACTGCGTGGCTCCGACCTGACAGAACAGCGTCGGCGGGTCTGCGGTCTCGTCCGCCCACATGGTGTAGGTCGAGGTTCTGGGCGCCGTGCTGAGTTCCCACGGATCATCTTTGGTTCCTGCGGGCATGCCGTGATTCTTGCAGATCTGGGCCTTTGCGGACGGCGCCGGACGCCGACATCAGGCTAGCCGGATAGGCAGCACGCGAGCCGAGGCAGCAGACTGCTCTTGTGGTCATGAGCGACATCCGAGAGCTGGGGACGATCCTGTCGATCTGGGCCCATCCCGATGATGAGGCCTATCTATGCGGCGGAATCATGGCGATGGCGACGGCGGCGCATTCCCAAGTGGTGTGCGTTACGGCCACCCGCGGTGAGCTCGGCGTAACAGATCCCACCAGGTGGCCGCCCGATCAGCTCGCCGGCATCCGTGAGGTCGAGCTGGCCGAGTGTCTGAAGATTCTGGGAGTTGCCGATCATCGCTGGTTGGGCTATCCAGACGGCGGATGCGCGTCGGTCGACTTCGATATCGCGGTTGAGCAGATTGTGCGAATCATTCGTGAGTGGCCCCGGACACGATCTTGACGTTCCCGCCTGACGGTCAGACGGGCCATCACGACCACATCGCAGTACATCGCTGGACCGTGGAAGCCGTACGCCGCACCGGCATCGGAAGCCTTCACGTCGTCGCCAATACCCAGGAGTGGCTCGACGATAATTTGGCGCAATGGATGGAGCTGGGCGTGATTGTCGGCGAGCCGCCGGTGGCCTGGACCGGTCCGCTCAGCATCGACCTCGTGGTGACCGGCGAGCTCCTGGAGCGCAAGTATGCGGCGCTGGTGGCGCAGACCAGCCAAACCGAGGCGCTGCGCGCTTTGGTCGGCGAAGACCGCTATCGACAGATCCTCCGGACCGAGCGCTTTGCCGCCTTCGCGACCGACGCAGCGCACGATGCAGCCCGCGTGTCGCCGACTGCGACCTGAGGAGTTAGCTTTTGTTACTCATGAGTAATGTGGCCGAGCTGGGCCTCACGACGCAGGCATGAGAAGAGTGGAGCGAGATGAAGATTGTTGTTCTGGCCAAGCATGTTCCGGATGCGACGGGGAGCGCACCTTTGCCGCTGACGGCACAGTCGACCGCGCCTCGAGTGACGGATTGCTGTCAGAGCTGGATGAGTACGCCGTGGAACAAGCCCTGCAGATTGCCGGATGAACTCGATGATGTCGAGGTCGTCGTCATGACGCTCGGACCAGAGGACGCGGCCGACGCTATCAAGCGTGCCCTGCAAATGGGTGCGTCCGCGGCTATCCACATCATCGACGACGCCGTCCACGGCTCTGACGCCTTGGCCACCAGCGCGATATTGGCCGAGGCGATCAAGAAGGCCGCGCCGGACCTGGTGATCTGCGGTATGGCATCTACCGACGGGACCATGGGTGTCGTCCCGGCCATGATCGCCGAACGGCTCAGCTGGCCGGCGGCAACTCTGGGCGCAACGCTCTCGGTTGCCGATGATCAAGTCACCATTCGACGAGACGACGATGTAGCGAGCTTGACCATCGAGGCAAGCCTGCCGGCGATCGTAAGCGTCACTGATCAATCTGGTGAGGCCCGGTACCCATCGATGAGGGGCATTCTCGCAGCCAAGAAGAAGCCGGTGGAGTCATGGACGCTTGCTGATCTTGGTATCGAGCCCACGTCCGTCGGCCTGAACGCTGCCTGGAGCAAAGTGCTGCAACGTCCCCGCGGCCTGGAAAAGAACCAGGCCGTGTGGTTGAGGAGGAGGACGGCGTGCCAGCGTTGATCGATTTCCTGGCTGCCGGAAAGTACATCTGAGGGGGGACCGATGTCTGAGGTATTGATCGTCGCTGAGCATGCTGAGTCACACGTATCCAAACCAGCTTTCGAGGCTCCTCACGCTGGCCCGCCGTCTCGGCGAGCCTGTCGCTGTGGTTTTTGGTCAGACCGAGGACGACGGTCGCCAAGGCGCTCGGTGAGTATGGGGCAACCCGAGTGTTATCGGTAACGGACCCGGCCATCGACGACTACCTCGTCGCGCCCAAAGCCGAGGCTCTGGCACAGATCGCCGACTCCATCCAGCCGGCAGCAATCTTGATCACGTTCGACGCCGGAGGGCAAGGAAGTCGCGGGCCGGCTGGCTGTGAAGCTCGGGTCCGGCCTGATCACTGACGCCACCGAGATCGCCGCAGACAGCACGACGACGCAGTCGGTCTTCGCGGGAACTGGACGGTTCGTGCCTCAGTGACGCACGGAGCTCCAATCATCACCATCAAGCCGAACGCCGTAACTCCTGAGGCCGCGCCTACCGGACCCTGCAATGGAACAGGTCGCGGTAACCATCTCCGATGCAGCAAAACCGCCCGCGTCGTCAACAAGGAGCCAAAGAAGTCCAGTGGACGACCTGAGCTGACCGAGGCAGCGGGAGTCGTCGTCTCGGGCGGGCCGCGGCACCGGTGGTGACTTCGCAGCTGTCGAGGAACTGGCCGACGTCCTCCGGCGGGGCAGTGGGTGCCTCACGAGCGGCCGTCGATGCTGGCTGGTATCCCTACGCGTACCAGGATCGGTCATGGGCGGGCAAGACGGTTGCGCCACAGCTGTACATCGCCGCAGGCATCTCGGTGCCATTCAGCACCGGGCGGGAATGCGACGTCCAAAGCCATCGTCGCGGTGAACAAGGATCCCTGAGGCGCCGATCTTCGCCCTTGCCGATCTTGGCATCGTCGGTGACCTGCACAAGGTGCTTCCCGCCGTCATCGAGGAGATCAAAAAGCGAAGTGGATGATCTACCAGAGGACGGGCTTGAGCTTCATGAGCCGGATCTCCACCTCGACCATGCGGCGACGAGCGCCGATGGTTCCGGAAGGCCGGGCTGGAGGCCATGACCCGAGGGCTCACCAGGGTCGGCAACGCCTCGTCGCTGCACGCCTCGGGCCGATCGGCGCGGCGGGGTCGTCGAGGAGTCGCGGAGGCAGACAGCGGCTGCAGGTGGGGCGCGCACCGGCTGAGTTGATCTTCTGCCAGCGGCGGTACCGAGTCCGGATAATGTTGGCCATCAAGGGCGCCTTCTGGTCGCGAAAACGCGCTGCGGTCGGGCGCCGGCTGAGCGGATCACGTCGACACGATCGAACACCACGCTGTGCTGGATTCCCGTGGCGCTGCGCTCTGCGAATCAGTCGGCGGCGGCGGAGGTGTGCTACGTGCCGGTTGACTCGGTTGGCGATCTCGACGTGTCAGCTCTTAGAAGCGCTGTCGACGCGCACATGTACCGGTGTGGTCTCGGTGATGTGGGCCCAGCAGCGAGGTCGGCACGCCGCAGCCCGTACGCCGAGATCGCCGCCGTCGCCGCCCAGCGGGGCGCGATCTCACAGCGAGCGGTTTCTGCCCAGCGGTCGGTCACCAGCAAAGGTCGATTTTGCAGCATCGGGGTCGGACATGCCTCTGACCTTTGCTTTTCACCCCACGCTCAAGCTCGGCGGGCCGTACGGGATCGGTGCCTTTGCTGGCGCGGCGCGAGCTTCCAGCTGGCTCCGGATCATGCTACGGTGGGGGCCAGGAGCGGGACGTGCCCCGGCACCACTGACGGCGTGGCTGCCGCAGCCGGATTCGCCGCTGCGCTCGAGGTCGCCAGCGCGGAATCCCGCGCGTCGAGGAGAGACTGGCGGTTCACGCCACCTGCGTCAGGCGCTCCATCGGCCTCGGTGCTGGCGCGACGGCTGTCGCCGTCGGCGGTGCTCCCGTTCAGGTCCGCCGACGGGGCGGACCGCGTTCCCGGCGATCGCAAGCATCGGGTTCAGGATGTTCCGCTGATGCGTGATCTTGATGCTGCTGTTGGATTCCGCCGGAATCGACTGTTCCATCAGGAGCGGCCTGTTCCGCCGGTTCTGACGGCCGAGCCAGCTGTCCTGCTTTGCTGGGTTACCGGCGGGCCAGAGCGCGCTCGGCACTCGGAGTTCTCTCGCGCTGGGCCACACCTCAAACTCTGTAAACAGCATACGGCGGCGCTCTTACAGCACTCCCTGACTGTTGAAAAGCGCCAAAGGCGGCGGCCGCATTCGCTGAACTCTCGCCCGGCTCCTCTGGCCCAGCCGGGATAAGCTAGCGCCAGCTATGGCTGAACTGCTCCAGCGCAATGCAGCAGCTCGCGGCTGAACTCAGGTATGAAGACGCTGGCTTCCGCGATGTCGGTGTCGACTCGGCAATTTACGCAGCACGGCCGTCGGCGCCGGGCACGTCGGGGTTCATCACATTTTATCAAAAATCCCGCAAACTTCCGCTCGGGGCGGCGCGTGGACTGCTGCTCCGGAAATTACGATGCCCGGCGGACCATGACGTATCCGTTCTACATGTCGGGATCTCTCGGCGGATCTTCGCTGCCGACGGTGGCGCGAAGGATGACTTCGTTTATGCAGTACGCGGCTGGGGCGTACTCTAACCCTTGTCTGCGCTGCAACGAAGTCAGTTCTCCGACTGATGCTGTGACGCCAGTAATCACGCTCAGCTTCGGCGCGATCTGCACTGGTCATTACGCCCGTCTGATTCTACCGGGAACGACGTGGGCTATCAGGCCATCGAGCTGCCGGACCAGTCTTGCGACGTGCTCATGGCGCTCGCCGTGATCGCTTCGCCGGTCGCCGCGCCAGCTCGGTTCAACCCCACGCAGGGGCCTGATGTACGCGCCGAAGCCCGAGATCTGACCACAGCCATCGCGGAGAAGCCTGGTAGCCTGACATCTGCGGCTTTATTCATTGCCAGGCGGACCACCGGCGGGATTTATAGGCAAGCACCTCAACTGCGCTGACCGAGCGACGCCATCGTGGACATCCGGCGCAAGGGTCGCGCTGAAACATGGTCGGATGTCACTCAGTTTACCGTCGGCGGCACCGGGGACTGGCTCTTTTTCCATGACGACGGCACCGGCCGCTTCAATGGTCGCGATCTGCCGAGCCACCAATACCATTACTACTGCGTCTCAGTCCGCGCCGGGTATCTTGGTCAAGATCATCAATGCTATCCGGCCGTGGCGTGAGCAGGTGAAGGCGGCCAGACGAGAAAATGATTGAGCCTGGTGCGGGTTCCGGGCCACGGTCATCCCCTGGCCGCCACGGCACGGGTTCATCGATCAAAGATCTTGGAGGTGCACGCTCGACTCGGCCCACTACAGATTATTTTTGCTTGGACAATAAACGGTTCTTTCTCGAGCTCACAGTCATCGGGAGCGCGACCGCCATCAGCCACTCAAGCGCTTTGTTATTGCGCCTTTACCTGGGTCGGTTGGCCGGGCTGCCGCCGATCCGTACACGACGGGTGGCTCTGGCCGGAACGGATGTGGCGGATGCGAGTCAGAATCGCGTCCGCCCTGTTGCTCGCCCCGCTGCCGGGAACGGCACGGGACCTTCCACGCTTCCCAGCTGATCGGACGTTCAGGCTGCGTTCCTGACCGGGCTGGCCGTCGATACCTGCAACCTGCCGGATGGCTGCGGACAATGTCAGCCTGCCAGAATCACGACTGGCGATCAGCTTTGCTTCGGTCTGATCTTGGTAGATGCTCCAGGCTTGCCCCAGGGATACGAGAACGATCGGCACCGGGTAGCCGGCCCCCTGGACGCTGGCGGCGATGTTGAACGTCCCGCGCGGTGATCACGGTGCTCGCGACCGGGGCGCGCGCCGCGATCTCAGCCAGTCGCTCGCTGAGGGAGTCTGGCCCCAGCTCGCCGCTGCTGGTGAGCCGCCGGCTTCCAGCGACGTCGTCTCCCCTGATTCAGCCGACGAGCCCATGTTGCCCGGCGGCACTCGGCGGGACGATCGCCAACGCGAGCGGGCTTGTTGCGACATCGCGCTGTGGAAGTCGGCGAGGCCGGGGGCGCCATCATCCATGTCGTGTTGATCGCCTGCGCCAGCATCCCATCGTGGTCACGCTGCTGCGCGGCGCAGGTGTGCCGGGTCGAACGCGCTCCGGCTCAGCCGGGGTAGCAGGCGTGCTCGTCGACCCTCGACCAGCTGTCCAGCGCGGACTGGGATGAGGTGGGAGCAAGCCTCGAAGCGGAGTCTGGATCGGCATGTGGGTGCGCTGCCGACCGACCAAGCCCTCAGCCCCGGATCGGGTTGCCACCGTGTCGGGTGCTTCCGCCCTCCGGGATCTTGAGCCCGGAGCCGCCCGTGGCAGGCTCGCATTGTGATCACGCCGGCCTGCGGATTCGGCGCTCCTCGCCGCGTGATGCTGCCGTACGCGCGCTCCGGACAACCGTGCGCTCCGCAGCCCGGATCACGTGGGCGGACAGACTCGCCGACTGACCGGCGCCCGCTGGCTGAGCAACTCCCTCGGTCAGAGCTTGCTCCAGCTGAGTGCAGGTTTCTTCCCGGCACGTAGAGGCGGCGTCGAGAAGAATGCATTCAGGTCTTGTCCGGAAGACCCCTCTCGGAGAGTCGGATGAACTGGGGCCGTCGTCACGTTGCCGTACTTATGCTGCTTCGCCCAGCTGCGGAGGATGACGAAGAAGTCATGCGATCCGACACTTACTGGCGCAGCGCCTCCAGCGCCATGCTGCCCCGCGGTAGCATCTGCTGGGCCGAAAAAAGGTGCCAGCTGGATCCTCAGGGGGCCGCGGTGCCGGGCGACCGACGCCGTCTCCAGGGTCGTCGTACGCCTGCTGGAATGCCTCCGCGGTACTCGGTCCGCCATGTGAGGCAGCCCAGAGCCGCTCGGCGTACTGTGCGAACACGCCTTCATTGAGCTCAGATGTCACCCCAGTCGCCCTCAGCGACACGGGTTATGCGCCGCGCCGCTGGTGCGCCCACTCGCTGGACGCGTTGGTCGTCGTCGTCGGTATGCGCGATCGTACACTGGCCTGGGCGTTCTGCGTCGTCAGAGGGCGTAGCCGGCTCCCGTCTCCTTGACCACGATTCCGGCGCTGTTGAACGGGTGCGATCCAGAACTCGACGCTCCTCGCAGCGAACGATCTTCAGGATGAGCGCGCGCCGGTGCCGCGCGACGGTCCCGAGCTTCGGCTCAATGAAGCTCCAGATCGGCAACTCTGCGTCCGGTCGTTGTCCTCGCTAGTGGAGTGGTAAAAACGTCGTAATCGCTGATCGAGATCGTGGCCAGGTACGTCGCCTGCCCGGTGGGGCTGCACCATCGCCAAGGTCTCCTTGCCGGCATGCTCCGTCGCGAGACGCTCTTGAAGGTCGCCGCCGCCAGCCACCTCGAGCTGGACGGAACGGTGATCTTCATATAACGAAGGTCGCCTCGCTCGCGCGGGGTGTTGTTGTTGGGGAACTGAGGTCATTGCGCCGACCGGTTCGCCGGAGGACCGTGGCTCCGGCTCCGTTGTCCGGTGGGGATCCAGCCGTCCTGAGCGCCGTCGGGATCGATAGCCGGGTGACCGGCTTTCCAGCTGGTATTTGATGCCTCAGCCCAGTAGCGACGCTTCACGATCTCTGGACGGCTTGATGATCAGCTTGTCGTCGCGCCGTGAGAAATCCAGCCGGGCACGCCCCATTCGCTCTGGACGCCACGTCGACGATGGGGGCCTTCAGAACAGCACGCGGCGAAG
>ERZ1370068.1536-contig-11441_pt1 | contig 16954 bp, 32 predicted proteins | sample MGYA00561227_ERZ1370068 | MGnify/ENA primary metagenome ERZ1370068 (study PRJEB38410, sample SAMEA6850437) | metagenome | study: Metagenomic assessment of the ecological functions of the soil: analysis of the soil microbiota associated with the...
GGCGAGAAGCGAAAACATCGAGCCAGTTCGTCCACGGCGTCGGATTCTCGAACGGGTGGTGCTATTGGCGTTGTAGAAGCCGCCGCCGTTGGTTCCCAGCTCCTTGATGATCTCCTGGCTCGCCACAGGCCCGCCCGTGATGTGCTGACTGTTGCCCGCCAACGTTGCGACATCGGTGCCCGGAGAGAGATTCTGCACCATGCCCGCCGACGATGACAGACGATTGCGCCAGATCACCGCAGTCAGGAAGTAGGAGCCGGAAGCAGATGCGGGTGAGGTCAGCCCAGAAGTTGCCCAGGCGGCCGTTGCCTGTGCGGGGCGAAGCCGCGTATCAGCGCGAAGGACACGGCGATGCCAACCGCTGCGGATGCGAAGTTCTGAACCGCGAGCCCGGCCATCTGGACCAGGTGGCCCATCGTGGATTCACCTGAGTACGACTGCCAGTTCGTATTCGTCACAAAGCTCACCGCGGTGTTCCACGCCTGGTCCGGTTGCGACGCCGGAAAACCTAGGCTGAGCGGAAGATGGCTCTGCAGCCGAAGAAAACCGTAGAGGAACAGGATTGACACCGCCGAGAACGCCACACACGCTACGGCGTACACGCCCCAGGACTGCTTCGGTACTTCGGATCCGCCCCGACAAGACGGTATGCAAGCCGCTCCGGCGCCAGAGTCCCGCAGGTGAGGTCGCCACCCAGAAGACGCAGGTCACCCAACGGCCTGTGTACCATACTACAAGAGCTACGGCCAGGGACGTCACAAACAAGACACCAGCGAGCGACTCCGACATTAGAACCTCTCCGGAAACAGCAGCGCCAAGACCAGGAACACGGTCAGCAGCACAGCGACCACTGAGGCCCACAGCGTTCTCAGCACTCACAGGCGCTGCCCAGCCCGCACTGCAGGTGTCAAGATCACGAACGCCAGCACTGTCACCGGGACGAGAGATCAAGTCGGCCATCTGTCAGGCTTTGCCTGAATGCGGTTCTGCACATCCGCCATCCGACAGCACAGGTCGCGACCAGCCAAGTGATCTTTACGCACCGCTACGCGCGAGCAGTGGAATTCTCACGCCATTTCTACGGATGGGCGGCCAGCGGCGGGGGCTGGCAGTTGGCGCGGGAGTCCTTCACAGTCTCACCACAGGCTGAGGGGGCGTCTACTCGGATCGGGTCCTGAAGGCGTGAAGGAGCAGGTTGCGATCCGGTGCACGTTTCAGCTGCAAACAGGGCGGTGAACGGATGCGCTCGGTCGTGGCGGCGAGCAGCTGCCGCCGTGGCTGTGGCAGTCGTGCTCCTCGCGGTGAGTGCTTGCTCTGGCGCGGGAGCACGGCCCGTTCCAGCCCTACCGTCCGGCTCGCCACTGCCTAAGCTTGCATTCCGCATCACCGGCCAGCGGAGTCGAGAAGGTTCTTGTGATTGTGGAAGAGAACCGGAGCGTCTCCGATGTTGCGGCCCACATGCCGTTCCTCATGTCCCGGGCCCGGGCAGTATGGCACGACGACGAACTTCTATGCCATTTCGCATCCATCACTGCCGGAATTACCTGGTGCTTGCGCGGCCGGATCGACATTCCGGTGTCACCGATGACGATGACCCCGCCGCACATCGGCTGCACGGTCCATCGCTGTTCGGATCAGCTGGTGGCCGCTGGTCGTACAGCCAAGACATACGCCGAAGCGATGCCCAGCAACTGCGCATTGCGCAACCAGGGATGTACGCGGTGCGACACAACCCGTGGACCTACTTCGATGATCGAGCCGAGCGAGCCGCTTGCAACAAGTTCGACGTTCCGTCGGGATCGCCGAACGCCGGCGCCTTCTCGACGACGTCACCGCCGGAAAACTGCCGACCTTCGGTTTGCTCATCCCCGGCGTCTGCAACGACGGTCACGACTGCTCGGCGGCCAGAGCCGACGATTGGGCTTCGATCATGGTTGCCGATCATCATGAAGGGCCCGGAGTTCACATCACGCCGATCGGCGATCGTCATCACGCTGGGATGAAGACGATGATCAGTCCGGCATCGTGTGCCGCTGATGGTGATCTATCCACTCCTTGAAAGGCAAGCAGGGTAACAACTCGGCTCGATCACTACGGGCTATCGGCCAGCATCGCCCGGACAGCCGGCATTTCACCGCTCCGGCGTGCCGACAAGAGTGCCGATGTCCTCGCAGCCTTCGGCCTCTCATGAGATCCGATCCGCACCGGCGTTCTGGTGTTCTATGTGCGGGCTCCAGGGCCTCGTTTGCCGTCCTGAGACGGCAAACGACGTCCGGCCGGCTGAACGCGGGCGGCTCAGCTGCCGGGTCCGACACCCAGTGCCGTCAGCAGCACCAGAATCAAGGTGCTGACGGCGAAGATGCCGTGTAGCACGACCGGCGGCCGTGGGATGTGCTGCTCGGCGAGATCTACGGTCCCCGCATCAACCCTGCGCGCTTCAACCGTGCCTGCATTGGCGCCTCCCGCCCCCGCTGCGGCGGCGGCCATGTTGGCTCGGCCGTCCTTCGCCCACTGCCTGACCATCACGACGCCGATGCTGGCAATGATGACGAGGTCAACGACCGCAATCCAGGCCAATATCGTGCTGTCGGTGACGAGATAGATGATCCAGATGATCAGTCCGGCGGCGGCCAGTCCGAAGTGGGTAAAGACCCGGACCGGCGGAAGGTGAGTCCCTGCTCCATCCACCTTCTTGACGCCTCCGCGAGGTTGCCCAGCGGATCAGCATGAAGAATCCGAACCCGGCGGTAACGATCCAGGTGATCAGAGCGGCAATCGACATCGGGCGGCCCTCTTTCGGCGAAGCAGACTTCTATCGGATACTGAGATCGACGTTAGACCTGGCATCGTCTATCGTCAAGACATCTGTCCGTTAGGAAGGCGCAGGAGTGCGAAACTTCGACCGGAGCGTTACAGGCATCGGCGTGCTGGCCGATCCCGTGCGTCGCCGGTTGTACCGCTTTGTCTGCTCCCAGGACCAACCCGTCAGCCGCGACCAGGCGGCGCAAGCGGTTGGTATCGCCCGCCACAAGGCAAAGTTCCACCTCGACCGGCTCGAGGCGGAGGGCCTGCTCGAGGCCGACTATGTGCGGCTGACTGGGCGCGCCGGTCCAGGTGCCGGGCGTCCCGCCAAGCGCTACCGCCGCGGCCGCAGCGAGTTTGCCGTTTCCCTTCCGGCGCGGGACTACGAGCTGGCGGGCCGCATCATGGCCGATGCAATCTCGTACGCGGCGCGCACCGGCGTACCGATCACTGAGGCGGTCACGAGACGCGGCCGCTGCCCATGGAGTAGCCATCGCCACCAGCGCAGCTGATCACCCGTCAGGGGCCGATGGAGCTCTCGACCTCGCCGTCCGCATCCTCACTGAGCACGGGTACGAGCCGCGTCCCAGTGATCCACACCGTCGTCATGACCAACTGTCCGTTTCACGCACTCGCGGTCGGCCACACCGAGCTGGTCTGTCGGATGAACCACTGCGCTGCTCGAGCGGATTCGTTGATTCCATCGCACCGGATCTGCTCGATGCCCGTTTCGAACCCGGTGAGAACCGATGCTGCGTCACGCTGACAGCCCTGCCGGCGACCGAGAAGGCGGCCGCCACCCCGTCCAAGACCGCGCCGGAAAGCGCCGAGTCCGCACTAAGCGTCGAGAAAATCGAGGGTGACGGCGGCGAAGAGCGGCGAGCTGGCCGATGTTGTAGTGGGTGAGGCCGGGCAGGATCGCGAGCGCGTGACCACCCTTCGGCCGGCCCTCGCCCATCCACCCGCCGTCGCGTAGGCCGCCGTCGAGCAGCTTGAAGATCTCGACGTAGTGGCTCGGCGGGCGCCATGTCGGCGTCGGCGGCGACGATCAGCGTCGGCACCTGGAGACCGCGAACCTCCTCGCTGAAGTCGAAGTCCTGCGCCATCGACTCGCCCATCTTGTCCAGCAGCCGAGGAAAGTCCTCCGGGCGCGGCGCGACCTGCTGGTAGAGCTGGTACATCGGTGTGTCCTTCAGGAACTCCAGCCGCGGCCGCGTTGCACCTGGTCCTGCTGTGCGAGCATCTCGGGAGGAATGGCGTCGCGCCGGATGTTCGCCGAGGTCGACGACGAGCCGGCGGACCTTGGCCGGGTACTTCACCGCTGTCTGCAGCGCCACACCGCCGCCGAGCGAGTAGCCGACGACGTCCGGCTTGTCCAGCCCGAGGTGGTCGATCAGCGCTGCGATGTCGTCGGCCATCAGCCGGATGTCGATCGGTCGATCGATGTCGGCGGTGCGGCCGTGGCCCTGCAGGTCGGGGGCGATGACCTGGTGGTGCTCGGCGAGCGCCGGAAGAACCGGCCCGAACATCTCGCCCGACCCGAGCCCGCCGTGCAGCAGGATCAGCGGTCGCCCGCTGCCGCGAGTCTCGAAGTACAGATTGAGGCCGTTGACCTCGGCGTACTGGCCCACGCCCTTCGTCTCGGCTGTCCAGTCGGTGGTCGTCATGGTGCGCTCCTTAGTTGATCACTGGTTCGTCTGCTGCTGATAAGACTCCACGTGCCGCCAGGATTCATCGGCCCGCGTCCGGGCGTCATAATCGACTCGAGGGAAGAGCCATGCGGAGCCGAGCCACGCGCTGACGGCACGCCAAAGTGGCAGGTCGAGACTCGCCTGGTCTGCTCGGAACCCACGATTTCACGCGAGTGCTCTGGGCTCCAGTCGTCAGATGGGTAGATGTAGACATCAGCCGATCGACCTCGCGCCTTGCCGGCGCGAGCACGGTGCATGTGAATCCGACACGGTTCCGCAAAGTCCCCGGCGTGCTGCTCGACGATCGCGGCGATTGTCGTCGAGCGTCATTCTCGTACGGGCCATCGACTGTCGAATCCGGAGTGGCGAGGATGTGCTCAATCGATGAGCGACCAGGCAGCGTAATCGCTGGCGTTGTGCTGCGGCCCGAGCGGCTCTGCAGCCGAAACTCCTCCGTGGTCAGCCCGCCGGGCACGGCGAAGCCTGTCGGGACGAACGGTTCCTCGAGCACGCGCCGACCCTAGGTGCTACTCGTCACTGTCTGCCAACGTGCGGGCAGCATCGAGTCGCCGCCGAGCTTCGGCCAAGGTGTTCACCGCATCCCGTTGCCGCGACTCGGCCTCAGCGAGATACCGCTCAGCGGTCACCTTGTCTCGACGTGCTTCGATCCGCTGGGTATCGAGCGAACTGAGGTGATCTTCAGCAGCCTCGACTGCCCCTTCGGCGTCCGCAAGCTCGAACTCGGCCTGCCAGTGCACGGCTTCCGCGGCGGCAAGTTCCTGCTCGGCCCGACGCAGCTCTACGATGTGCTCCCGATTCGCTGTTGGGCGCGGGAGTCGAATCGTCGTCAACAACCGAGTGACGGTCGGTCATCTTCGACGAGTTCGACGACCGTGCGATCCGGCCGTACGCCGCCGCCGGGCTGCCAGCTCGTCCTCGATCGCAGGTCCCTCGATCTCCGACCTGCGCCTCAGCCGGGATCTCAACAGGCCGCAAGTCTGCCGTTGACCGGATCTGTGGCACGGTGCTCGCGCGGCCGCGGCCCAAAGCCGCTGTGCGAGAGCGGTCGCACCAGACGCCCGTTGCGAATGGTCAGCGCGCCGGCGAGGTCGACGAGCGCGGCTTGCAGCGTCGCCCTCGACCTCCGACAAGACGGTGGGCCGTCAGCCGCAAAGCCGGCATCGGTCGGCATGGGCCTGGGCCTGCTCCAGCAAGTCGGTGATCAAGCGTCGGCGCTGCTCGCTGAGGGTGCGCAACTGCGTGCTATCCAACCCGGTCTGTGCATCGCGCAGCTCGTCGCCCAATGTCGACAGACGCCGCATCGCGGCCGAATCCCGGGCAAGCACGTTCACCAGCCAGGCGCTACGAGTGGGGCGGCGCAGGTGCTGGAGGCCGTTCGGCGATTTCCGGCTGCCAGCCGCCCCTAGCCGCCCGCACCAACTCGTTCCGGGCAGCAACAAAGTCAGCCGGTGGAAGCACATAAAGCTCACGGACGATTTCGTCCAGCTCACGCCCCGTCATCTGCAACAGTCATCCTGGTAGCAAATCTAACGTGGCGGCTGGCGTCCCACGCAATCCAGAGTCGGACAGGACTCCGGCATCCGGCGTCAGGACGCGGTCGCGAAGTCCCCGAACGCCTCCTCGGTCCGTGCAGCAGCCGCCCAGCGCGATGCAATCGACGATGAACGCATGCCGCAGCAGATCGGGAAGCTCGCAGCCGGGATCGTGCATTCGACGGAGCGGTCACGGTGCACGATCAGCGTGCCGTGGCAGTGAGGAATGTGGATCCAAGGAATGTGGGGTCAACGATGTGGGATCGAGGTAGGCGAGTTCGGGGCCTGAGGGGTCAAGGTCAGAAGGGTCCAAGCCGCATTCGGGACAACTGCTCATGCCGCCGTTGCTACCAGCCTGCGACGCGAAAGTGCGGCGATTGCATCAGGGCGTGTCGCGAAGCTCCTCTTCGAGCTTTCGGGGTCAGCTGCGCTTCTTGGGCGGGCTGGTCCACGTCCGGCCGGTGACCGCCTCCTTGGGCTTCTTCTGGCTCTGCGCCGGCACTCGCTTTCTGGCCGTATCGGTAGTTGTGCGCGCACGCCGCGGTCCACCGTTTCCGGTCGACCGGCTGCTTGGCGGCCTCGATGCTGGCGCGCAGCGCGTTCAACAGGTCGAGCGGCGCAATGCCACCTGCGATCACCTTCGGAGGCCACGAGTGCGGCCGCTCGCCTTGGCATCGACCAGGGCGGTCAGCGTCTCCCGGTGCACGTCGCGGTACCGGCCCGGATCAACTGCTGATCGGATAGCGAGTTGATCAGTGCCTCGGCCATGGCAAGCTCCTCGGCTCGGCGTAGACCACTCGGCCGTCGCTCCGCCAGGAAGCGGAACCGGGGCTCGCGGACCTCGTCGGGCCAGAGCATGGTCGCGAGAACGAGCACCTCCGCGTGCACCCGCAACACCGCGACGATCTCGCGGTCGCGCAGCGTGACCTTGGCGACGGCGACGCGGCCCTGCTTTGCTGCAGTGCGTCGCGCAGCAGACCGGTACGCCTTGGCGCCCTGTGGCTCGGGCTCCACGTAGTAGCTGCGGTCGAGATAGATGGGGTCGACCGCGGCCATCGGCAGAGAAGCGAGATGACCTCGATCGAGCGCGACGTCTTGGCCGGCAGCATGGCCAGATCGACATCGCTGAGCACGACCAGCTCACCGGTTGCCGACTCGTAGCCGCGCCCGATCTCCTCGTACGGCACCTCGGCGCCGTCGATCGAGCAGACGCGCTTGTACTGCACCCGGCCACCATCACTGATGTGGATCTGGTGAGAGGGAACGTTCTTGCTCTCGGTCGCGACATACAAAGCCGAACCGGGATCGTCACCTCGCCGAAGGAGATGCGCCTCCATACCACCCGCATCGCCGCCTCCTTCCGAACACGTGTCAGACGCGCCTTCACTACTGCAGCCTTTTAGACCGTTCGTTCTATTTCGTCCACTCCGCCCGCGCGTACTGGACCAGCCGGGAGGCGTCAGATCCAAGCATTGTCGAATCCAAGCCCCGCCAAATCCAAGCCCTGCCAAATCCAAGCCCCGCCAAATCCAAGCATTGCCCTGACTCCGGCCCGTCGCGAGACGTACCACGTCATCGACACGACGAGAAAGTCGGCGACCGCCTACCGGGAGGCGAGTGCCTCGTCGCTGACCGCTCGCCGTCGCATCTGTGCCTCTGATCTGGCGGCCACTTGCGCTGCGGCGCAGGAGTGTCCTCCGCCTCACCGGCGGTGCGACGTCGGTGATCGTTCCACCGAGTCAGGTCTTGAACGTGGTGGGTACGGATCTCCGGCGCCGGCGTGCGGCGGACGAGGTTCTGGCGGGTATTGCGGGTGTGCCAGGTAACCAGGGCGCGTTGCACTACCTGACTGCGTACCCGCGGCAGCGCCACCGCCCGCTTCCGATGATGGCGCCTACCAGGCAGGCGCCGACCACCGGGCGGCCCTTCATCTCCTTGACGTTGTACGCGTTGACCTGCCTGACGCGTCCGGATGTCATCGCGGTAGGCGAACCAGCTGTCCTGCAGCCAACCCACGCGTACCAGGTCGGCGGCTTCGTTGGCAGGCAGGCAATGTGGGATCAAGCTCGGCGAGCCGCGCACTTGTCTGGTCGCGGAGTTGGAGCTCGCGTGTCTGTCGCCGCCGAGCCCGCCAGCTCAGTTGGAATTCGGCTAGATCGGTGCCGGCAACCCTAGCCCGAGATGGTAGCGGCTGTCAGCGACTAACTCCCTACGTGACGGCTGCCCCAGTAACTTTAGTTCGACTCAGAATCATGGCTTACGCTCATTGTGAGCGCATGCATCCGCTAGTTCAAGTTGTTGTCAAAGAACGCCACCGTTACGCGCTCAATGGAGCGCTGCCGTCGGCTGCTCAAATGTGTGGCCCTCGCCGCGGTATTTGATGAAGGTGACCGTCCTTGCCGGCTGCCCTGAGCGCCTTGACCGTCGCTTCCGGACCAGCGGATCGGACAGGTGTCATCTCGAGTGCCGTGGTGCACGAGCAGCGGCTCGGTGACCCGACCAAAAGTACGGTCGCGGCGAGGCGGCGCGCCAGGAGTCTGGGCGACTCGTCCGGCAGTAGCCCGTATGTCCGCGCGATCCGGCGGTTGGTCCTCGAGCGGTCTTGCGATGGTCGATAGAACTGCGGCCAGTTGTCGGCGGCGAGGCGAGCTCACGGACGCGTAGATGACGGCCGCATCGACGAGGCCGCCGGGCCGGGCCACGAGTGCTGTCAACGTGTGACGCCGCCACCCACGCTGCGTCCCAGCCATAGCCGACCCTGTCTTTGTCGAGGAACCGCAGCTTCGAGGACTTGACCGCCTTCACCGCGTTGATCGTGTCGACCGCGTACGGCAGCCGGAGCTCGTAGTCCGCGTTCCTGGGTCGTTGTCCGGAGGAAGCGCGTGGCCGCGATAGTCGGTGTGCAGCACGACGTAGCCGTGCCGGGCCGGGTAGTCGTGTTCGCGCGGCATGCCCTGGCCGGGGAAGTAGGGTGTCGGGGTCCTGATGTAGCCATGGTTGAGCACCAGGACGGGAAACGGACCATGCCGTCCGGGACGTTCATGACCCCCGAGATCGTGAGCCCGTCACCCCGGTAGGTGATCGAGGTAACGCTTGTACGCGCCGTAGTCGCCGAGTAACCGACCGAGCTTCAGGTTGTGGCCGTCGTACTTCTTGTTGATCAAGGCCTGCATCGAGATCGGATGCGGCGGCTTGGGCGTTTTGGTCGCCTTGGGCGTCGGAGTGCTGGACCGACCCGCGGTTGCGGAAGCCGAGGGCGTTGCCGCCGACACGACAGTTGAGGTGGGCGAAGACGCTGGCATACGCGCGGTGTTCGGCTCGGTGGCACTGCAGGCCGCCAAGACCGCGATCGGCGAAGCACCCACAGCGCCTTCACACAGCCAGTATTCGCGCTGATCAAGGTCAGCACCTCCGCCTTCTCGATCCGTATCAGCTCTACGCGTTCTCGGGGGTCCGCGTGAGGGCTCGCGCCGATTACTGGCAGGCTGAGGTCTGGTCGGCGAAGGAGTTCCCATGCCCACGACCAACGGAGCGACGGCAGCGGACGCCGGAACGGTCGACATCGGTGGCGACATCACGGTCAACCGCCTGGGCTTCGGAGCGATGCGCATCACCGGTCGAGGAATCTCGGGGCGACCCGCCGACCGGAACGAGGCCGGAGACGGTGCTGCGGCGGCGCGTCGAGCTCGGCGTCAACTTCATCGACACCGCCGACTCGTACGGGCCCCGAAGGTGAGCGAGGAGCTCATCGCCGAAGCGCTACATCCTGTATCCGGACGATCTCGTCATTGCCACCAAAGGCGGACTTCTGACGACCCGGCGCCGGGCGGTGGGATCCCGACGGCCGACCCGAGCACCTGCGCCAGGCCTGTGAAGGCAGCCTGCGACGCCTGCGGCTGGACCAGATCCCGCTGTACCAGTTCCACCGGCCCAGACCTGGCGGTGTCGCTCGAAGACCTCGATCGGCGCCCTCGTTGCTCCTGAAGGACAGAAGGCAAGATCCGCCACATCGGGCTGTCCAACGTCGAACGAGGATCAGCTGCCGTCGGGCGCAAGCCCTGACCCCGATCGTGTCCATTCAGAACCGCTACAACCCCGGCGACCGCTCATCGGACGCCTTGTCGACCTCTGCGACCAGGAGGAATTGCCTTTCTGCCGTGGGCGCCGATCCAGAACCTCGACCGGCTGCCGACGCTCATGGGACATTGCTGAGCGATGGCATGGCGCGACGGCGTACCAGGTTGCACTTGGCGTGGCTGCTAGCCAGGTCCGGAACGATGTTGACGATCCCTGGCACCGGCTCGGATCCAGCACCCGAGGAAAACGTGGCAGCGGCAGGCCTGCGTCTCGACCCCGAGGAGATCGCCGGCACTCAACGACATCGACTGGAGCTGAAGTATCTCGCCTCCGCTACGGGGGTAGCAGGCGATCAGCGGACACCGGGGGATCGGAGAAAGCCAGCGCCGGCCTCCTCGACCACCTGATCGGTTGCGGTGAGGCGCCCCTCGTGTTGGCGGAGGTGTTCTTCCCAGGAGGAGACGCGCGGAAGATCTCGACGAAGCGATCGCGATGTTCAGCGTCTCGGTACAGCTCCCATCGGGTCGCACCGGTTCGGAGTCTGGATAGCCGGAGCTGATCCATCGCAGCCAGGAACTCGGCCTGACGCTCCGCCGCGACGGTGAAATGGACAGCGACGAGCGACGGGTCCGGTATCTGGGCTCGGGGTCGAAGGCCACCCGCGGGTCGCTCCAGTAGACGGCCGGCTGCGGGTCGAGGTGGCCGGTTTCGGGCAATCGCCAGATCAGGCCCGGCAATGAGCCGCGGCTAGCACCACGCCGGCCGCTGCAAGGATGGCGGGCCGGAGGCCGAACCGGTTGGCGATGAGCCCCCAGAGTCAGCGCACCAGCGGTCTGGGAGCCCATGAAGATCACGACATAGATGGCCATGCCGCGGGCTCGCACCCATCCCGGCAAGACGAGCTGCATCTCGGCCTGCAGCGTCGAGGTGATCGCCATCCAGGCAAGCCCGCTGAGCACGAGGGTGGCTAGCGCAGCGGCGAAGCTGGGGATCAGGATGACGACCGCCAGCGTCGCGGCGTAGAGAATGCCGGCGGCGAGCGAGGATTCCGTTCATGGAGAAGTTTTGACTCGTCCGAGTACGAGGGCGCCGAGGACGGCGCCGGTCCCGAGGGCAGCGAACAGCAGGCCGAAGCCGTCGGCTCCCTGCCCGAGGTGCTGGCTCGCGATGAGCGGAAGCAGCGCCCACAGCGCCATGGCCGGGATGACGAACATGATCGCCCGCAGCATGATCCGCCGTATGACGGGTTCGTGCCAGACGTAGCGAGCTCCGGCGCGCGGAGGGCCGGTACAGAACCGTTCTCGGCTCGCCAATTCAGGAGGTTCGGGCGACGCCAGGCGAGCAGCGCCAGATGGCCAAGAAGACCACGGAGGCCGCATTCAAGGCGAAGACCACCGAGGCCCCGCCGAGGTGAGCGATGACGAATCCAGCGATGGCCGGTCCAATGGCGCGGGAGACATTGACGCCCACCAGATCGAGCCTGGACGCCGCCCGCAGCTCTGATCTGGGGACGAGCTCGGGGATGGTGGACGCCCAGGTGGGCAGTTGCACGGCCGTGCCAACGCCGAGAAGGAAGGTGAAGGCGATCAGCAGCGCCGGTGGCATCTGCCCTGCGGCGGTGAGCACAGCGAGCAGGATGCCGACGATGAAGAAGTAGACCTGAATCGTGAACAGCAGCCAGCGTCGGTCGAAGGAGTCGGCGAGGACTCCGCCGGGCAGTGCGAGCAACATCACGGGCAGCGTGGTGGCTGCCTGTACCAACGGAACGAGCGCCGCCGCGTTGGGCGCATCGACGAGCAGCCATTGCGCGCCGACGGTTTGCATCCAGGTACCGGTCCAGCTGATCAGAACGCCAAGCCACAGCCAGCGGAACGCTCGATGACGGAACGGTGCTAACGCGGAAGCCTCATGAGCCACGGTGTTAGTCGTTGAAGACCTCCTTGGCGCACGACAGTGAGATGGCGCCGACATCGCTTTGGGCCAGCCCGGCGTAGAGCGCGAGGTGGATGATCGCTTCCCTTGAGCTCGGTCTCGGTGAGGCCGTTCTGCTTCGCGATGCCGAAGTGCGGGCTCGCACATGCTCAGTATCGCCGCCGGTGCGCAGGCGCCAGGCGACGCGTCAGGCTGCCCGGTCGCCGGCAGGCAATGCCCGCCTGCTCAGGGGCGACCTTCGCCCGATGTCGCGGCGAAGTGAACCCGCGAACTCGTTCCGGTGAGCGCGACAGAGTCCGGGCGCAAAGTCACCGAGGAGGCTCTGAGTGTGGGGGAGCGGGAGCCTCCGCCCGCTACCCCTTGCTACGCCAATACCCCTCAGGCGACAGGGACTTCCAGCTTGTCGCAAAAGCGAGTTGGTGTTGGGCCTATGAGCGAGTGGACAGACAACGAGCTGGGCCAAGATCGGCGCGGCCGATGAACTGGAGATCACCTCGTTCCGGCAACGACGGCACGACTCGCGCGTACACGACCATCTGTCGTCCGTGTGGCGCGACGAGCTATACGTGCGGATCCTGGCACGGCCGTGCCGCAGGCTGGTTCCGGCGTGCGTTGCGGCGGCGCGCGGGCCGTATCCAAGCTGGCGGTGTGGAACGCGATGTCATCTTCGAGGAACCGGACGAGAGCGTCCGTGGCGCCATCGACGAGGCCTATCTTGACCAAATACGGCCGCTACGGCAACACCTATGTGCAACCGATGATCGACACTGAGGCCGCGGAGGCTACGTTTCGGCTCGTGCCGCGCTGAAAGAATCGAGGCCGAGCGATCATCGTTCACGTGGCGCTGGCCGCGTTGCCAGGCCGGCGGTCACAGCCCGATCGGCCTCGACTCGCTCCTTCAGGTGGCCAGTTGCCGGACTCCACCGCATCCGCGCGGCCACCCGTGAATCCACCGTGGCGCGGCTGCGGATCCGATCACGCGCCAACGGCGACACCAATTGGGCGTCAGACCACTGCGGCCGCGAGGGCGACGGCGATATTCGCTCGCCCCCGGCTGCAGCTCACTGCGTTGTAGAACGACAGCAGAACTGATCGAAGAAGGACCGATAGCGTCCGAGGGCCAGCCGCAGATCCTCGGTGGTGGTCTGGTCGCTGTCTAGGCCCCTCTTCGAGGTCCGCGCGTTGGCGGCGGAACAGCTCTTCAAGTTCGTCGAGCACCTCGCCCACCAGCTCGTTCGCGCCGCGTACGGCCCCGCGCGGCTCGTCGACGAACTCACCCTTGAGCTCATTCCACCGGCTGTTGTAGCTCTCTGCCCGATCTGCCGGGATCAACGTCGCCTGCTGCTCGGCAGCGGTGTCCGCTTGATCATCAGCGCCGGTCTCGGCTCGGCGAGCTGTCGTGTCTTGGCGCTGCTCGCTCTCCGAGGCCGCCCAACCGCTCTGCCGCGCTGCTGGCACCTCGGTCTTGCATGTCGTCGGTGGTACGGCTGTCGGTGGTTCGCGCTTCGTCGGTCGTTGTCGCTTCGTCGGTCCCGTCGCTCGGTCGTTGCCTTCGTCGGTCCTTGTCGCCTCAGTGCTGCTGCTCATGCCCTGGTCTCCCGTTCTGTCATTTGTCCGTTGTCCTGCTCGCGTGAAGTCTCTTCGTCCCGCGCGCGTGAGATCTCGTGTGGGTGTCGTCCTGCTCGCGCCGGGTTTCATCGCGCCGACTGCCATCCCCGTCGCCGTCCAGCAAGGCTTGTACCAAGGATCGGTAAGACGTCACCGCTTGGCGCAGATCCTCGGTGTCGGCGTTGCCCTCCTCGTTTGCCTGCGCGATGCGACGGGCCTCCCGATAGCGCTGGGTTACCTCCGGCGTGGTGTACGGACAGATCGTCGGCCCGCTGATCGAAGTCCTCGACCGGATAGCCGCGCGCGGACATGACGTCCACCACAAGCCGATCGGCGTTGCGTACGGCGCTGCTCGGGTCGTCCACGAACTGGCCCTGTACGTCGGTCCATCGCCGTTCGAAGTCCTCGCGCTCAGAGGCATCGAGAGTGCGCAGCTCCAGCTGCTCGTGCCGCTTGGAGCGGTCCACGCAGCTCGGATTCTGCCGCGCGTTGGTTGTCCGCCTGGTCGATGGCCCGGTCGTATTCCGGTCCGTACTGGTCCCGCAGCCGCTCGGTACGCTTCCGTCGGGCCATCTGATAGCCGGCAATGACGAAGGCGGCAATCACCACAACGGCAACGACAATCACGATGATCACAGTGATGTTGCTCATGGCCCGGGAATACCCGCCCGCCACCGGGACAAACAATTGAGTAAACCGGCGTCAGCGACGCCTTTTCTGGTCGCGGCGGATTACGCAGTGAGCTACGACATTTCGTCGGTTCTTTGAGCTTGATCGGTGCCTAAGTTGACGTCCGGGCCCCGGAGGAAGTTGGACGCCTAGGTGGCGTCTGGAATTGAGGCATGCAATGTCAGTACTCGCCCATCGATGATCGTCCGGGACGGCTGGCCTCCGGCAGAGGGCTGTTCACCGATCAGGCCGCTCACGGGCTGGTGGTCGGACTACCGAGCCATGCCACCGTATTCGCGACCAGCCGCCTCGCTGGTCGAAATCGTCCGCCGACCGAGGCTGTCCGGGAGCTAGCGCGGTCAGCGCCTCCGTGAGGTGCGTAGCTTGACCGCTGAATCTGGTCGAGGTTGCCCACCACGGTCGACCCGGCAGCCACGAGGCGGGGTCTGACGAACCCATGCGGTCACCGCCGTCAGGCGGCCTGCACGGCAGCTCGCTGGGAGGATTACTCGGTACAGGGCAGCCCGTGAGCCTGCGCGACTTGGTTCGTTCACAAGGTGTCCGCCGAGCGTGGACGGGCCTTTAGCCAACTCGGGGTCAGCTGCGGCGGCGCCCGCAATGCCCTTGGCGGCAACCCGCATGAGGTACGGCAGCGTGGCTGAGCGTGAGGGCGATGGTTGAGGTGCGGGCTACGGCTCCGGGGATGTTGGCCACGCAATAGTGGACAACACCCTCCTCGATGTAGGTGGGGTCGGAGTGCGTGGTCGGCTCGGCTGGTTTCGAAGCATCCGCCCTGGTCGATGGCGATGTCGACTGCGACGCTGCCGGGTCGCATGCTCGCAATCATCTCCCGGGACACCAGCTTGGGTGCCTTGGCGCCGGGGACCAGGACGGCGCCGATAACGACATCGGATTCGGCGACGTAAGCCGCCATAAGAGCACGGTTCGGAGTAACCAGGTCTAGGCGACCGCCGAAGATGTCCGATAGGTACGAGAGGCGCGCTGGGATTGGTGTCGAAGACGCGAACGATCGCGCGCATGCCGAGCGCGATCTTGGCGGCCTCGGTTCCGGAGACGCCGCCACCAATGATGGTCACCTTCGCAGCCGGCGTACCTGGAACGCCGCCGAGCAGAGATGCCAGCTCCACCCGACGGGCTCTCCAGCGCGCGTGCGGCGGCCTGGACGGCCATTCGGCCGGCGACCTCGCTCATGGGGGTGAGCAGCGGAAGCTTGCCGTCGGCTGTCTGGACGGTCTCGTAGGCAATCGAGTCGATGCTTCGTCTCAAGCAGGAACTCGGTGAGCTGCCGGTCGGCTGCCAGGTGCAGATAGGTGAACAGCTGCTGGCCGGAACGGAACCGGTGATACTCGGCGGGGATGGGCTCCTTGACCTTGACGATCAGGTCTGCGCCGCCGAAGACCTCTTCGGCGGTGGGCACGACACTGGCACCGGCCGCGCTGTATTCAGCGTCGAGTGAAGCGCGAGCCAATGCCGGCACCGGCTTCCACCAGCACCTGATGGCCGTGATGAACCAACTCAGCGACGCCGTCGGGGTGGACGGCCACGCGATTCTCGTTGTCCTTGATTTCCTTGGGGACGCCTACGACCAGTGTGGACACGGCAAGCTCGCCTTCGCGGTCAGTGTTGTGTCTTGAGGTCGAGTATGGTGATCTCCGCAGGTTGCCGTTCGGGTGGTTTAACAGCTCCGGGTTGCTCGAGAAATCGCACCGCCAGGCGTGTCGAATTTTGATGGTCTAGCCTCAACGTGGTGATGATCTGCACTCGCGCACCTCAGAGTGGCCCGCCCGTTCAGCGCGGTCAAGGGGGCGGCGCTGTTGCTCGCGGCCGCCGTCGCTGCACTGCCGCGGAAGATCCGACTTGCCGTCGGTCTCCACGATTGTGTGGAAAAGCTGTCCGCCCCGGCAACGCTGGCGCCTGCAACCTTACTGATGATGTTGCGCGCCGCTGTGATGGTCGGCGCTGGTGCCGTTCTTCTAGTTGGTCGCGAACGAGTTGTCGACTCTTCCCAAGCAGGGGATGACTGTTGACGGCGGCCTGATGAGGGCAGGTATTTCGGAATCGATTTTGCGAGCCTGGCAGGTCGCCCTGTCCGTAGCGTTGGCGCGTCGCCTCGACGATGCGCCGCGCGAGGTCGTCGACGGCTGGATCGTTGGCATGGGGTCGAGGTCGTAGGCACGGTCGTAGTCGAGGAAGATCTGACGCAAGAGAGGGTCGGCTAGGTCACCCCGGCTCTCGAATGAGTTCGGCCGCAGTGTCGGGGTGGGTGGCGAACGAAAGAATCCATAGGTCGGTGACGAGGTCGATCCAACGTTGGCTGAGGCCTATCTCTCGCAACTGCTCGACGTTGAGCAACTGGGGCGGGTAGCAGTTTGTCCCGCCCGGATGCGAGCCCCGCAGCCGATCTCAGCCTCGCCGAGATCGCGGATGCGCCGTAGTCAGATCGGCATCCAGCCGGTCAATCGCGTACCTGAACTCCTCGTCTGTAGCGTCCAGTTCCCGATCCGAGCCAGCGGAACGCCGGCCTGTACCAGGGACGCGGATTTTGATCAGGTCGATGGCGTCTTGCGCGGTGTAGCAATACGTAACTGAACGAAGTAATAC